>Ga0184616_10000211_pt1 | contig 11258 bp, 21 predicted proteins | sample PLM4_90_coex_FD_133145 | JGI IMG/M metagenome (GOLD analysis project Ga0184616, IMG submission 133145) | Groundwater sediment microbial communities from an aquifer in East River, Colorado, USA - PLM4_90_coex | ecosystem: Environmental > Terrestrial > Soil > Riparian zone | place: USA: East...
CAAATGGTCCTCAACGCAAGTCCGACACTGGAAGAAGTCACAACCCTTTGTGCTATGATCGTGATTCATGATGTAGGTATGGTGACTTGCGTTATAGAGGACCTTCCAGAGACGACTAAGATCCTCGATGCCGTAATGACTGCCTTGGACGGAACATGACGAGCCGTAAGATTGATCATCCAACCTATACGGTCCAGTGGTCGGAAGAGGATCGCGAGTATGTAGCGATCTGCTCCGCCTACCCGTCCCTCAGCTACCTATCTAGAAGCCCCGATAAGGCGTTCAGGGGCATCCGGGCATTAGTGCGTAGGGCCCAGCTTGAAGAGGCTTTTGAAGAGCATCTTCGAATCTGGAAACATAAGACGGAGCGGATCACCTCAATGATTGAAATGACCCTACATCCAAGCTATCAAGCTATCATCGGTTTGGGTCCTCGAGTCATTCCTCTTATTCTCGAGGAGCTTCGAGTCAACTATTCTGGTTTGAACTGGCATGGGGCTTTGATGACACTTACGGGTGTCAATCCTGTGAACGGTAAGGACGCTGGTCGAGTCTCGGAGGTTACTATGGCCTGGATTGTCTGGGGTCAGCAAAATGGGTTTATTCCGTTCAATTGGAAGAGGTCACGGCCGAGGAAGACCTAGAAGCTCTATCGTGTTGTCGTAGGAATTACGACTGATTCTTAACCATACCTTCAATTCCTCCTCAATCTCGGCTAGATCACGAGGAACGTCGGCGTTGGTCTTACGTCCTGGGTGGTAAGCATCCCACTTCGATACTTGTTGCCCTGTCCTCCGACTAGTCTGGTGATTCCCAGCCCGCTCGCCAAACCCTTTTAGGAACTTGTTCCACACGGGATTAAAAAGATCGATAAGCTTGCGTTCAGCTTGTTCCACGTAGTCGTCGAGCCTCACGAAACGAAACGTGAAGTTCTCTATTCCTAAGGTGGTATACTTGATGGTCTTTATGTGGTCTCGTATTCGGGTTGATAGACTTTCCGTTTTACCTATGTAGATAGGACACGTGGACCCTACTGACCGTAATGGCGTGTAGATCGGAAGCTCACCATGGTAAAAGATAGCGTAGATACCGGATCTTTTGAAGGACGGTATGTCTATCAGTGAAAACGGCCCAGTGCTTAGGAGCTTCCTTATTAGGTTAAGAGTCAAACGTTGATATGTGTCATCGTCCATGAATTCGTAGACACTGGCGGCCTCATACGTGATCGGGATGGTGGGTACAACACATTCAACGATAGGCTTTAGGCCATAATCGTTCTCGGCATCTAGTTGAGCCACCTCAAGCGGGTAATCCAACGCTTCCAAGAGTAATGACGTCTTTTCAGGTTTTTTGGGTGTGACTTCATCATTGTACTCATCAAGATTCATGGTCCAAATGACTACACCGAAGCGGTTGACTTGGTGTAGTCACTCTTCATGGCAATCGCCCTCATTGACCTCGATGGGACAACGGCGGACTTCGATGGCGAGATGTCTCGTCGAATGTTCCCTCTCTATTCACCAGGTGAAACCACCTATGATGAAGTCTATGACGGTGTGCCTCCTCACATTGAAGCTCGTCGCGAGCTCATCAAACACACACCAGGGTTCTGGGAGGGGTTGTCACGGATCGATCTAGGCTTCCACGTGGTTGAGTACTTGCGGGAGACGGGTTACCAGCTCAACGTCCTGACCAAATGTTCCAAGCGTAATGCCTCAGCTTGGGCTGAGAAAGTCAACTGGTGTTGCAAGCACTTACCTGATGCATCGTACACAATCACTGAGCTGAAAAGCCTCGTGTACGGCCGCGTTCTTGTGGACGACTACCCACCCTACTTCCTCCCTTGGCTCGAAGTACGTCCAAGAGGGGTCGTCATATCGGTGGCTCACCCTTGGAACGAAGACATCAAACACCCACGGGTCGTTCGCTACGATGGAACCAATATGGCCGAAGTGAGGGCCGCCATTGTTCTAGCTAAAGTGAACGCCTGGCCTTGACCCTTCCGGTGTAGGCCCTCTTCATGGGACACAAGCATCGAGACAAGCGAAAGGCTGTGAAGGCACAGCTTCGTCATATTAATTGCGGTTGGCACAAGAATGAATATGGGGAGCTCACTAAACGGCTTTCTAAGGCTGAAGCTCGAAGAGCCCTACTCATGCGGCATATGACCGAAATGTCGATCATTGACAGTGTTACCCGAAGAGCTCGTGACGAGATTTGTGCCGTCGAAGATGCCTGTGTGCTCAAGATGATCGAGGACACAGTATCAGCACATTCTAGGTAAACCATGACCTCTTGGGATTCAATGACGGTTGACATACTTCTTGAGCATTGGAAGAACAAGATCGAGAATTCAATGGTACGAGAGTTGGGTCAGCACATATTGGCCCTGACCGTGAATAGCAAGGACATCGGCATTTGTACCCTCCGAGAGTATCTCATTGCCCTTGTGGCGCGTCTTTGGGTTGAAGATGAGGGGTTCTCGGGTAAGCGCCCTTTTGGCAACTCTGGCTGGCAAGGAGATGTCCTGAAGTCCCTTGCTCGGGAGGGGTTGATCAAGGGCACGTACGACGATGATTCTGATGAGGGTTACGTACCCTTTGATTGGCCTAAGGGCTCGAAGCTTGTCGCCCTAGCCATCGAGATGCTCTAGGCCGCTTCTGGTGTATTAGGCATTATGCCACCCGATTGTGTTGAGAACGTTCACTACCTGTTAGGCGAGTACCAAAAAGCCTTTCTAGCCTCAGAAGACCTAACCAGTGTCATCGATGCTCTGAATAGGGCCGGTTCCAAGAGAGAAGAAGGGAAACGATTTTGGCTCTTGTGGGATAGTGATGAAGCGTGGTTGGTGATGTACAAGGAAAAAGAGGACCTCGGACCGTTGGTCCTAAGTCATCTAGCTAGCGTTACGTGGCTGGTTATCGATGAAGACTTAGTATGCACCAAACATCGAGAATCCTTGAGCCTAGACATGACCACACTCACTCATAAGAATTCAGCTAAGCTTGGTCTGCTCGACCTGAAAAAGCGCTACCCGTAGCTGGTGTATTAGGCACTATGCCTCGATACGTTCAGATCATATCACTCTTGAAGGGGATCCGTCGACATTGCGATGGTCAAGGGCACTCAATCGAAATGGGTCCCTTTGAGGCTGGAAACCAAGGCCCTTCCAACTACTGGTTCACTTGCGCTGATTGCGGCAAGATCTTTGAGATCAGCATACTCGATGCTCACGACCCGCGTCGAAACAAGCATCCAGTAGAAGCTCGTTTGACCCAGATGTTGGAGACACCTCAAGGCCGGTACCGCCTGATCCAGGTGACCATGACGGCGGCCATAACCGAATCTCTTCATACGTGTCGTCACGACACTCGAGATTACCGTCAAAAGATCATTACGGAGTGGATCCAACGTACTTTCGGCGAAGCCTCCTTGAGTGCGAACGAAAGGGCACTCCGCTTCTTGGAGGAATCTTTGGAACTTGTCCAGGCGGCTGGTCTTCCCATTGAGAAGGCTCGGGAGCTCCTCGAGTACGTTTACTCCCGACCCGCTGGCATCATTGGACAAGAGGCTGGCGGCGTAGGGATCGCTCTTCTTGCCCTTTGCGAAAAGTTCGGCGTTTCGGCCGAGGAGGAAGAAGATCTGGAAGTTGAACGAGTTACCACTTTGGAGCCCGACTACTTCCGAAAGCGTCAGGTGATCAAAGTTGAAGCTGGTATAGGGACTCCGTGCGAAGTACCTCCCGAAGGGGCTTGAGATGCACCTCCTAGTCGATCCTTTGGATGATGGGGCAATCCCCTGTTTCGACTTTGATCCGGCTACTTGCTATCAGTGGGAATCACCTGCTTGGAACATCTACGGCTGCGGACAAAGGACCTTCATCAACGTCAACCTGGACGAACCCCTCTCCATCCTCGTAGATGAGCTTCCAAGGCGCCTTCAGTGTCTCATTCACGAGGGTTCTAGTGTCTCCCCAAACGGGACTCTAATCCTCGCCTTACGGGCAGCAGCGGCCTGGAACGACTTCACGGGGATCCTCGACCCCTATGGCGTTCAGGTGGTCGACCGTCACGGCGTCCTTCTCATGGGTGGACTGGCTTACGCCGATGGTGTTCATATAGGTATTGACCTGGGAGATCGTGACCTGGTCTATCAACTTGAGCAAACCTGCCTGGCTTTGGCAGGTAAGGAATTCGATCAAGGAGTTCCCCATCTCCTTGAATTCATGGCTCGTGTTGGAAATCGTAACCAAGAGCGTGTAGAAAATAGTCGTAGGGCAAGGGAGCTCCTTCGATCACACCTCAATAACGAGCAATGTCAAGAATTTGATGCCAACGGGCAATTTCACGTCCGTGGTGCCGATGGTTACAACTACCTCATCATCGACCAATCCCACCACAACGTCTTTAGAGTTGAGGCTGGACGTCGTGTCTTTGAATACTGCATTGTGTCCAAGCACTTCGTGCCCAACCACGACCAAATGCTAGCCCAGATGCTACTCCTTCGGGCTAACCCGTCGATGTTTCACGAGATTACGAATACTTGGCGTCTCGAAGAAAATGGCCAACGTGTGTTTCAACCCAATGAAATAGCCTCATGATCCGATCATTCATTCGTAATACCTTGTCTAAGGGTGTTCAGGTAGCCCTTTTGGGTGTGGAGTACGTGAAGGCCCTAGCTTTCTGTCCTACCTATGGTTGGACTACGTTCAATCTTACAGGGAAAGACCGCTATTGCGTCAAGTGCTTGAAGAAAGCGGATCTTTTGAAGTTGATCATGTCTTACCATGAAAGCGTGCAACACCAACCCGAAGATCCCTTGAAGCGCCTCACTCCCGAAGAGCTGGAGAATGTCCCCCATCTAACCAAAGAGAAAATCCAAGAGGCTCTTGAGCAAGGCCGAAAGGATGCTGAAGCAGTTCGAGACGCTATGCCCATGATACGTGACTCCGGACGCCGATACCTCTAAGGAGTTCAAGGTGACACGTTCCGAATTAGCTACTATCGACTTCACTTTGTTCGAACCCCCTCCAACAGGGGGTTACGAGATCAAGGTACTTTGGAATGAAAATTGGGGTTTAACGATTCACGCTTTCTACCCCAACGGCACTAGTAGTATGCTTGCTCAGCTGTGTTTGGATGAGTCCTACGACGATGAGGGTATTCGGAACGTTTTCAGTGAAATCAGTTGGGACAATATAAGGGTCGGTTGGCATATTGGCCGGACCAAAGTCGACTCGGTTCTAAAGGTTTTGGAGACAATCCAACGGCTTCAAAGCATGCTGTGGCCGGAGCCTACTTTGGTTGCAGTACCCTCGATTGAGCCCTTGGACAGAATACTTATGGGAAGTGCCTTCGATGACTAGCATTAATTTTTCTGAGACGTGGGAGCTAACTGATCCCTTCGAAATAGACAACGAAGAGCTTAATGGCCAATCCAACACAGATTCGTTCGTGTTGGGTGTAGAATGGGCTCAATTTCGTGAGCGCCTAGCTTCTGAACCTATTGAGTTTTCCGCTGCAGTCCATTCAGCTAACGTGCAAAGGGTGTGTAATATGGCCACTCGTCGGGGACGAGAGACAAAGGCCTCGTGGACATTCGATGGCGTTGTGTCCGAAGGCTGGTGCCTCGTGATCGTCTACCCAAAGAAGACCCTAACCCTTGTCAAACCGTAAGGACCCTATGCCTACTGAAACAAGCGAAAACGGAAGCACTTACACCACGGAGCACTTCGATACGGTGGAGGCCATACAAACCCGAGCCCGAGCGCTCTTGGAGGAATGGTTCGTTGTCCTGCAGGCCATGAGAGGTAGCCATGCCTGGGTGGGCTACTCGGCATTCAAGCGAAATGAGGAGGACCAGACCGACACCGTCTACACCCTCGAGTTCAACGAGCCCCTTCCTAAGGAGGGCGATCCTCAGGCCATCTACTCGCCAGAAGTGCGAAGTCATGGCTTATTGGGCATCATAGAGATTTGAGAACGTCTAGCCGGTGTATATACTGGGCATGGACTCATTTGACACGCTAGAAGGAATCAAGGAATATCTCAAAGACGGATTGAGTGGGTTCAACCGTCTTTTGGCTGATCGGGGCAACGCAGCCAAAAGTAATGAGAAGGGTGAGCGCCGTCGTCTCAAGACTTTTTGGCTCTTAGGTCGTTGGCAGGTGGACACCTTTGGCCAATGCCATCTAATCCAAGGCACTTTACCCATCGATTCTCGCCACGTCGAGAGTATCCCGGACGTAGTCGAGGACCTCTGGGTGTATCTCCCAGAAGATACTTCTCTAACGACCTCGATCGTATACCCTCCAAAGGCCGATGCTGTGTGTGCGGTTTGTGGTGTCGGTTGGACTCTTGAGGACGCTCAAACTGCACGTTGGTATTACAGAGACGAAAAGTTTCGACACAAGGCTTGTCAGCATCAAGAGATCGAAACGGAGACTCTCAACCAGTTCAAAGAAGCCTTCAATAAGGCCGATCCTGCTAGGAAGTACACCTTCAATCCGATTCCCAACGAGTACTGTACTTGTGAACTTTGTACCGCGTGGTACGAGGTTCGGGTCGCTGGGTGTAAGGGCTTCATCAAGGTGGGTTGGCGGAAGCGAGTCATCAACCTCGATTGGTCTGCTAACGGCGCTAGCGTCACGGTGTCCGACGACGATGTCACCAAAGGACCAAGCTTGATTCATGCTTGGGGCTACGACAAATTGACCGAGTACCTAAAGGTTCTACTTCCAAGCTTGACCCACTCATAAGCACATGTCCAAGCTGATCAGCTTCGAACTAGCCCTTCCTACAGGGCAAAAGGGTCGAGTCTTCGGGCACGTTGACTTCATGAGTCCAATCCAAATTGAGGACCTGACGAAGGAACTTGAACGCCGCTTCATTGAGGAAGAAGATGTTCCTAGATTGGAGCTATTGAAGGCGGGTCTAGTTCGAGAAACTCTTGAAGTAGAAGTCTACCCTGATGAGTCGGATCCCTGCTATTCCCACGCTTACGTGAACTCGTCTGATGGCCCCTTATTCACTTGCGTCTTGATCAAGAAGAGTGACCTGGAACAACACCTCCCTGAGGTCATCTTCGAAACAGCTTGCTTCCAGGTCATAGACGTTAGTGTGGCGTTGGCCCTAGAGACATGGATCCGTCGTGTTTGGCCAGATGCCCATGTGCCGCGTATCGAGTTAGTATGACGATCTCCATCTTACCTCCAACGGAGCAGGAGCCAAAGTGGCAGTTGCGAACGGAGTTCCTACCGCCGACAAAGCCCTATTGGACGCACACCTTTATCATCTCCGAAGCTGTGGCCAAAGTCTTTGTTGATTGTGGTATGCGTGCCAATCCACAAACACTCGAGGAAGTCCTACACAAGGCTTTGGACTACTTCGACGACCACGGCATCCGCTTGGCCAAAAGGCTAAGAAAAACTCTCGAGTTTCAGCTTAGCCTGTTTGATGAGTTTGCCCTACGTAACTTACCCCAGATTTACCACGACTGTCGGCGGGCAAAAGAGGCGGTTGAAGAGGCTAAGACCACTTACTACCTACTTCACGAGCAGCTCATGCTATGGGTCGCTGAGATCTTGAAGCTACCTACGGACACAGACCTCGTTGAAGGTCCGCACGACTGTCACAAGAGTCCAATTCGTGTGTGCGTTTACAACAACGATGAAGACAAATGCCACGATGATTGCCTCTTCTGTGGTGAACCCGAGGAACGAAAGTAATGCCTGACATTTACGGTAAGAATGCAAAGAAGCTTGGGCTTGCTCCGGCGGTAGCCCTTATCAATCCGAGATTCCCCTGCAACGTGGGAGCCGCCATGCGAGCGGCTTCTTGTTATGGTGTGCCCCAAGTATGGTTCACTGGGGATCGGGTGACTCTTGGACTTAAGGGTCAGAAGCGCTTGCCTCGTGAAGAGCGTATGAAGGGGTTTCGTGACGTCGACCTGAGACACTTTGACCACTTCTTCGACCAATATGAAGACGGCGCTGTCACCCCCGTAGCTATCGAGCTACGGCCCAATTCTGAATCGCTGCCGGCGTTCGTACACCCCGAGAACCCCCTCTACATCTTTGGGCCAGAGGATGGATCGATCCCCCCATCAGTCCTCTGTAGATGCCATAGATTCGTGGTCATCCCGACCCGACATTGCGTCAACCTGGCCGCGGCGGTCTACACGGTTCTCTATGATCGACAAGTGAAGGTCCAACCAGATCTAACCATTGCCGAATGTCTAGCCGAGCGACGCTTCGACTTCCCTGAGAACGTTGAGCTTGCAACCGAGCTTGGTTTGGTCGGGGGCTTATGATTCAGGGGCTTTGGTGGGCCAAATGACTACAGCGCGTTGGAGCCCTACACATCTCTATGGTACTCGAGAGGTTGTACTCTTACGCCTCGTGAAGTCTGGCAAGTGCCCAAAGAGGCACTCAAAGAAGGTGCGTTCAGCCGAGGTACGCTTCAAGGACGGTACCACTCAGTCCGTGATGTTCACGTCCTTGACTAAGATCTCGACCTAGTGTGCTTTGGTGTATCTACTAGGATGCCTGTTGTTGCCGTACGCGATCAGAAAACAGTTGTTACCGTTACCTATGATCCCGAAACCAGGCCACTTCTCAAACTAAATGAAGTGGTGCTCGATTCGACCAACTTTCCTTGGAAGGTCCTATACCAAATTGAAGTTGGGTACGAGGAGACTGCACTTCGTGGAAATGAGGTTACGTGTATTCTTGAACCTCTTAGACCCCTAAGAACTCACCATGAAGTGCGTTCGTTGCGGGACATCGATAGCGCTCTCACTGATGCCTATCGGGACACGATTTACAACTACCAGATCCTGATTGAGTCCAGGGACTTGGCTGTCGCAGAAGTAGCCATCTGGGGAGAAGATTACGATACCCTCAAGACGGGCTCCACATTCTTCCCAGATTACTATCGTAAGGACCCGGATCTACCTAAGGCCCACATCCTCATAAGGGATAAGACAGGCGTGAATTGGGGCCCCCTCCCATGTAACCCCCTCGACGAACCCCTTTCTTGGCCATTGCCGGGCAGGATCGGGCAAGCAACCATTATACCAGAGCCATCAACGAATGAAGAGAGGGTAGCTGTGTCCGACGCTGCTGGTGTTATGCGCGTCTACTTGGACTCTGTTGAACAAGCCATAGGGTTTGCCTCAATACTTGATGATAATGGGTGGACGGAAGCCCTAAAGAAGTTCTTTCCAGGTAAGGTTTTCAGACTTTCTACGGAGGTCTTACGACCTAAGGCATGTACGCCTCCTGATGGAGACCTGAAGCGTTAGCAATACGTCCCAGCAGGATGAAGTAGCGAGCATCCCGTTCCTCGGGTTTGACTAGGCTAAGTTCGTGGGCCAGCTCGACGCACATTTCTCGGGTTACTCGTGGGTCATTGAGGCAAATATCTAGACCCAGAATACCCCCAATATCTTCGAGGATCTGGCGGCGAGTAATGCCGTCGATAATAAATACCTCGTCGGGCTTGACCATTCGGTGTATATACACCAATCTTGTTCAAGCCGTTCATGCTTCGCTACGCCAAAGTCCCACCACCCTCAGGAAACCCCACCTTGCACGTCATTACCCTAGGCACCATTCACGAGAACATTCAACGTCGTTTTGCCGCCGAAAAAGAGATCGCCGTCAAGGCCCTCCAAGCCCGCGGCGACTCAACAAAGAAGTTGACGAGCGTGTTGAAACTTCTGGCTAGCTGCTCAAATACCGTCGTTCAGCTACTGCAACTGCCCGATAGCGGGACTTACAATATCACGTGGAAAGAACAAGACACGAAGGTAGACTGTGCCTGTGAAGGAGATTCAGCCTCATGCTTTGAGGACTCGCTGGTGTACCCCGTGACGACCATCGACGTGGTCTTCAAATGGAAGGGGCCTCGCGGACACAAGGGTGAACGTTATTTAGGGTTCATCACCTTCCAGGGCACCGACGTCATCATGAAGTGGGAGAAGGTTTCAGCGGAAACTGGTGTGGCCTTGGCAACTTGGGTCAAGCTCGAACCCAACGAAGCATCCATCTTGGGAGCTCTTGCCGATGTCATCGTCGATCGCTACGTCATTTCGTCCTTGGCCCCTCTTTTCAAGGATACTGTGTGACCATTCCTATCAAGTGGTGGCTCGTCGAAAAGGACACCAAGAATCTCGACAGATTCGTGGAAACCAGCATGGGGTTTGCCAGCAAGGGAGAGAATCAAGAATCCCTGATCCTTGCCCTCGATAGGGTTGTGTTGGGTGTCTATGGTGTGCGTCCCGTTATGCTTCGGACCCTCGAGTACCAAGCCACTCTACGTGAAGGAACCCATGGGCTGGCGAACAAGGTCGTAGAGGACCTCGAGTTCTTAGCTCACCACATTAGGGGTAGATGGATCGAACCTGCGAATGTCCGCCCAAGTATCTCAGCTGATGAAGGAGCGATCTATGGCGTAGTGCAGAGCTACGGCCTCAGACGCTTGGAACAGCCAATGATCTCGATTCGGCTGGGGTTGGCTTTCTCGACCCATCCCTTGGAGCCGTACTTCGTTAGTCCTGAACTCACGGCCGAACAGGTTACAGAATTGCGGCTACCGACCTCGATCGACTAGAGCTGCACCAGCTCTTCGTACAGCTTGTCGAGCTCTGCCTCGGGATCCTCAAAAAGAACGGTCTTTGGCACCGTCAGAACGAGGTTGTTACCCTCTTTCCTACGAAAGACCTCCAACTCCTTGGGATCGGACCAAGACGTCGCCTCGTGGCTAATACGGTTCCTTATGGCGGTCTTTGCCGAAGTAAGAAAGTCGTCATCGAATACGAATCCTCGCTGCTTTGGGACCTCATTGTCCGGGCTCATCTTGACGTGAACCTCGTAAGGTAGCGTGACAAGGACAATCCCGACCTTGGCACATTCCATACGGCCTAAGTCGGGGCAATACTGAATGACTAAAGAGACCTCTCATGGATGCCCCAAATACCTCGCGACCAGCCTCTTAGCTGGTGTTTCTTCGGTGACCCTTTGAGCTACGGCCTTGATAATGAGTCGCTTGTTCTTCTCTGTTAGATACGGTTCGATCTCCTGCCAGGTCTTACTCTGGTTGAGCATGACGGTGATACCCTTGCTTGGCCCAAAGAGCTTGACGAACTTCTCGTGGTTCTTAAGGGTGTGCTCAAGCTCGCTTAGGATCTCTTGGAGGTAGGCACGTACCTCACTTGGATGATTGTAGTAGGCTTTAGGGTTTTCCCGGGCCTCTTGC
>Ga0184616_10000212_pt1 | contig 11252 bp, 25 predicted proteins | sample PLM4_90_coex_FD_133145 | JGI IMG/M metagenome (GOLD analysis project Ga0184616, IMG submission 133145) | Groundwater sediment microbial communities from an aquifer in East River, Colorado, USA - PLM4_90_coex | ecosystem: Environmental > Terrestrial > Soil > Riparian zone | place: USA: East...
AGAAGGCCGACCGCCCAGCGCGTGATACCCTAATGCACGGAATGAGGCGAGAGTCAAGCGGAAAGTGAGGCTTACAGTTCCTTACATCTACCACTTATTGAATCGTACTCTACCATTTTTTCTTGACCGATTCCCCATCGGCCGTACAATAAGGAGATGACTAAAACCGAACTTTTGAGCTTGTCTCGTATTGAAATTATGCAGTCGAAATCTGTAGAGATGGGAGTGCCTATATTGAATAAAGGATGCTCTAACATCTCGAGTTGTTTCGAATGCTCAAAATGTTCGCATTGTTCATATTGTCACAAGTGTGTTGAATGCGTTGGGTGTATTAGCTGTAAAGAATGTACCAACTGTTTACATAGTCAGAATTGTACAGATTGCATGCACTGTAAACATTGCGCTCATTCATTTCACTGTACATCTTGTTTTTCATGTGCACAATGTATCGAATGCTTTTCGTGTATACGCTGCATGAATTGCATTGAGTGTTCTCATTGTATCGCTATTTCTAATGCTACGCATTTGAAGTATGTTGCATACGGAGTACAGCTAACCGAAAAGGAATATAATATGTTCATTGAAAAAACGGGATTAGAGCTATGACAACTGAACCACGCCGCTTTCGGGTTATTCAGGATACCTGTGATATAGTTCGTAGCGAACCTACGCGAGAAGTATGGTCCGAGAGTGAAGTCCCTAAGCACTCAATATTTGACCAGAGGCATCTTTCGAAACATTTGTCACTAACTCAGGAAGATAGAATTCGTAAGCCTTCTGAACCTAAAAAAGAGGAGGCTCGAAAACATCGTACCCTGGCTGAAGTAGAAGCATGTGTAGAATGCAAGGGGATGGGGCAAATATTCATTCAGATAAGTCCTGAGATTATAGCAATTCGCCCGTGTAAAGCTTGTAGTAGTACAGGTATGCAAAAGAAGCCTGTTTCTAAACCGTCTAAAAAACTCGAGTCTCAAAAAATTTACTCCTATCGCCGTTTCCAACAGCACAGGTCGCAAGGTGATCCATGCACGCTATGCGGTCAGTTGGAAGCTGAACATAGGCCAGACAGGGCGAGAATGAAGAAGGAAAGGGAGGGGAAGTGAAACCTAAGAATTTTCCGGGGCGCAAGAACTTGCGCAAATACGGTAAAGGTAGTGAATATGACTGTCCACCTATTACCGATATTCGATTCAGGTTCGGTGTCAAACGAAGAAGGGGAGATGGACTGCCGAAGGAAAGGGAGGGGAAGTGAAAACGATACATAAGTACATGCTTGACCTAGAAGGCAAGAACCTAATTCCTATGCCGAAGGGAGCCCAGATTCTAACGGTACAACTTCAGAGAGAACTGTGTTGTCTCTGGGCTATTGTTGATTCAGAACAGCCTGAGATTCTTCGGCGAATAGATACGTATAGCGCTGAATGTGAATTTGTTGGGGGTAAGTATATAAACACGATTCAATTGCGCAATGGCTTCCCAACCATTCATGTATTCGATCTTGGCGAAGAAGGTGAATCACTAAAACCCATACTGTCTGAATGGGATCTAAGTCCTGAAGCACAGGAATCATACCAGAGGTTTTGTCGGCATATACAGGAAAAGAGGAACGAGAAAAAAGGTAACAAGTAATGCGTCTCCGTCACCCAACCAAACTAGACCATTGCGAGAAGTGTCGAGCGTGGCATCATCCAAGGTTCAAGTGCATATCGGGGAGTGAGTATTGGAAGGCTTATCAGGAACGTAGGCAGGAGATACGGGAGAAGAGAATCAAGGAAAGAAGGCGGAAATGAATGAGACCGAGGCTAATGAATTAGTGATGGCAGTTGCTTTTGCTATAGAAGACCCTTGTGGAGTAGAGGTAATTGAACTAGTTCGTGCGCTTATTGAATTAGGTCGCGCGACGCCTGAAAATAGGCGCAAGGGCGTTGCAGCACTGTGTCACGCAAAGGCATTGTCATTTGAGGCAGAGAAATTTGCCTATGATCCTATGTCTATGGTGTAATTGGGATACTAAGCAGATAAGTCTGTTAGGTAGGCGGAAATGATTATTCAATACTGTGCGGTTGAGTTGTATAATGAAGAGAAGAAGGATTGGCGAGCAGTGTCGTTATGGCAACTGGGTAAGAATCCAGAGCTGATGGCAGCCATCGACCAAGACAGGTTGGGTGTGAGGGAATGGCCCGGAGATAGGTCTGATATTATCGGCGGATTGGACAAGATTGTGTTCAACAGAAAGATATTTTATGTATCCGAACTACCACTTTACTTTGAGCAGTACGGCATTGCCTACGGCTCACTACTCTCTAGTCTACGTTGTCTCGTAGACCGTAAGATTCGTGTATTGACGTATCGAATTGAGGAGTAAACCCTGTACTATGAAAACAGTCCTAAAAGTATTGATTGACATCGACGGCCCGAATTGCGGGTTGACTTGCCGGTTTCTCGACGGAGTGGTAGACTCATGTACCCTATTTGGGGGGCTAGACCATGCCGGAAACAACGCCTATGCACGTCACGCGAATTGCGTCAAGGCTGGCGTTGACGCGCGTCCAGGCTGCCCGACGGTTCGAGGCCGAGGGCAGGTCGTCCGGACACCAGGTCGGTCTCCTAGGTAGCATATTGTCATACCCACACCTACATGTAGGATGGGTACCCACCCCAAATGTTCGGCCGACCGGACGGTACCCACAGGGTACCCTCCGGCTAGCCGGACGCTGTTGCTAGGCGCAACACCTGTTGCTGTTACGTAACAGGCGTTGCGGCGTGGCACAGGAACAGGCCGACCAGCCGACCGCTCGGCCCTCTGGATTAGCTAGTAATATCGGGTACTTACCAGAATACCTACATGTAGGATAAGTTTAGCGCTGTATTGGCATACCTGTTGCAACTACCTAATTGTCGAGTAACTGGAACCCGAGTCCAGGGCCGACGAAAGGGATATATGGCCATGTGGCAGACCGAAGGGTACTCAATCATCCGTATGTGGTTCAACGGGGCCCGCCGGGTCATTCAGACCGGGCTCACCCTAGAGCAAGCGCAAGCCCATTGCAGTGACCCACAATCATCGTCCAGGACTTGCACGGACAAGGCTGGGCGCCAACGGACCAGGCGGACCGGGGAATGGTTTGACGGTTACTCGGATGAGAAGAACCTAAAGGGACGGCGTAGGCAATCATGACCGACCTAGGCAAGACCCAACGTATTCCCTACTCTGTTTTGATTCGGTTGTGTCTACTTTGCCGACTGTTAGGACTCAAGTAACGCCTAACCCCCAGCATATAGCCCGAGTGTATGTTGGCAGATAGGAGCTACCATGTCACATAAGTGTAGGCAGATTCTAGAAGCCGCACTAGCTAAGACTGGCAAGATTACCAGTTCTCTGACTACTGCGAACGGTAAAGCACAGCAAAGGTATTGGTTGAACCATACCGATGCATTGCGGAATCCAAACAAGTTCGAAGCCCCATTGCTCGGCATGATTCGAAGCATTGCGGACTATGCCGATGACCATGCAACCCGATATGGTGACGATATTGGAAACGACTATTACACTGGCGGGGAATGCTTACTAGGTATGCTTCGTGGCTGGAATGGCCTACTAAGTTGTGAGCATGGCAGACTGGACGGCGGGGTCCTATCTAGTGCAATAGGTGACTTAGCCGAAGCATGTGGCCTTGACCGTGACTTGAATTCGTAACCCCTAACCCCCACGCCCTAACGAGGGTTTGAGCGTGGCAGATAGGAGCTACCATGAAAAGCATGACCTATGGGGTACTTCCCACAGAGCAGGAATTCCGTGCTGCTTACGATGCAACGGATATGCGGGACGGATTGTTTCACTTCGGGAATGACAAGCGACTAGGGAATTGTGCATTGAATTGCACCGAACTTTGGACTGAAGTTTGCAAGGCTCATACGGAATATGAGCAAGGGCCAGCCGAACAGACCGACGATGATTCCGACAATGAAGCTTCATTGGAAGCGGCTGATGAAACGGGTGACTGGCTTTCTTGTGTCCTTGGTTGCCTTGGTTTTGAATGGATCTAGTTGGTAACAGCATACCCCGGGCCTACTGGCGGCAGTAGTCCCGCAGAATGAGGTTACACTATGTCTAATGTGACTATCAGAACCAATCGGAACTGGCATGAATTCAAGTGCCGGGCAGAAGTGCCAGTCAAGATACTGACCGATCAGTTTGACTGGATGATTCCCGAGTCTATCCGGGATAAGCCGGAACTTGTCAAGAAGTGGTGTCGAGGGATTGATGGCCCTGAACCAGAACTAGAAGATAACACTGGTGACTATTGGGACGGTTTCTTCTGTTATCGTGGATACTGGGAACATGCTTCCGAGTATATCCGTATACCAACACCAGCAGATCATCCTTTTGCATACTGGGATGGTGTCAAGAACGATTCAATGTCGACTGGCACTCTAATCAAACTAGATAAGGATGGTGAACGCTACCAAGTCGCTTCCTTCTGTTCGTAACAGCATACCCCGGGTCTACTGGCGGCAGTAGGTCCGCAGAATGAGGTTACAATGGCTGAACATCATTACACATATGGTTCGGGTATGCACGGATGCATGTATGATAACGGGCCGCATATCGCGGACAGTAAAGAACAGGCAATTGAAGCATTGCTTGAAACATTCTCTGATCTAGACGAAAGTGAATTGGATGCAATGTCCAAACACCTAGTTAGTTCGTGTTACCATAAGTTCATCAATTCAGAAGCCGGCGCGGACTATTGTGAGATAACTTGGCAGCCTGGCCCTGCTCCAGAGGATACCGATGGATCCTGACGCAAACTACAATCGCCAGCTCGAACTGGCGCAGCATATCCAAGCTCATGAGGATAGCAATATCCCAATTGACCCTGAACATGCATCCGAACTTGCTAGCCTAGTGATTGAACTTGCAATATGGGTCAACTCCGGTGGGTTCGTTCCGAAACGGTTTGAGAGGTAACCATGCACAACACTACCGCCCCGTCTATCAAGACACTAATGCAGTTGAAAGATATGACAACTGCTACGGCCAAGCTGATTCGGCGAGTGATAAAGGCCGACCGTGAAGGCCTTCTACAGTTGGCCTCTGAGATTGAACCTCACAAGCGTAACCTAGAATGGCAACGCTACAACTACATCAATCACAGTACCGCCGACTTGCGGTCGGAGCTACTCGACAAGTTGCTCGGCACTTTTGGTGTGGAGTATCTTTTCAAGGGTTCAGAAGGCTTGCGGGGCGATCCGGAAAGCATGCATGATTCCCCTCTCATTACTTACTGTAATGCCGGCGATACGTACGCCTTGACACTTCTGAAGTATCGCGGCCGCTGGCAAGTAGGCGATTGGGGTTCGATAGCAGAGAAGTACTTGTGAATCCTTGCCGCAAGCCTACTGGCGTGAGTAGGCCTGAGGAAAGGGGTCACTGAATGGATCGATTATTGAATGAGCTTTCGGGATGGTATGTAACAGAAGAATCATTGCGCCTATCGATCGAATGGCATCGCAATAGGCAGAATACCCTCACAACGAAACAGGCTTGTGAGGCTAATGCTGAAGGGTTAGCCAATCGGTTACGACTGACTGAGCAGCGTGGATACGATATCAAGTGAATTCTTGCCGCAAGCCTACTGGTGAGAGTAGGCCTGAGGAAAGGGGTCACGTTATGAGAACCTATGTCGAACGGTACAATGGCGAACGCAAGGAAGTCAAAAACCTTGGTTGGCTTGTGAAGAATGCTTCGCGGGTTACTGAGTTACACATATGTCATTCGGGTAGCATCGTAACAGGCGAACCGAACGGATGTACTGCAGGTATTCTGTGGGCATACTTGGATACCAGTAAGTCCAAGATTGATGACAATCCGCAGTACAAGTACGCGACAACTTTCGCAAGCTGGGATATTATGTACCGTTGGATTAGGCGGCCGTGTTTGGCTTATGTTCAATTGATTGACTGGAATGCGCGAGATGACAGCATTGCGCATGATATGCGTCGATTGATGAATGGTCTGTGAATCTTTGCCGCAAGCCTACTGGTGAGAGTAGGCCTGAGGAAAGGGGTCACCAACAATGTCCTTTGCTGATATCGTTATTACACGTTCACTCATAGTCCAGGCCCGTCGTCAGTCAACCAAGAAGGGCGACCAGTACAAGCGGGTTGCGTTCGTTTCACTCGCACAACACACAATTGGCGTAGTCGCGGTTTCTCGGGTCACTGCCAATTGCATCTACTTCACGGACGGCAATCGCGTCAAGAAGGACACTGGCCGAGTCATCAACAAGACAGAAGGGGTCGTTTCGTACATTCCGGTCTAGCCTCCTATCCCACGGTTCAGCCGAGGTTCAACCGTGGCAGTAGGAGACTAATCCAATGTTTCAAGTCAACCTAACGCATCGAGACATTCCCGATTCAACCCGTGGCATGCAACAACTAGCAATCATTGCTGCGCGCCATCAGGCGCAGAATGACAGGCAGCAAGCATGTAACGAGCGGCCATATCTGGACAAGGTTGCTAAGCTTGAAGAATGCGTCACCCGATTGCAGGCTAGCAACGACCGGAGAGAACATGCTTCGAGTCACCATTGAATCAGTGTCCGCCAATGATGGTTCTCCAAAGAAGTTAGCTACAATGGACATCTGTAACCAGAGTCCATTGGACGACATTGGGGATTACACATTCAGTTACAAGCCTGTTAGAGATTCTACTGTATGTGGGATCTTGCGTCGACACAACAGAAACCTCGGTTTCTTGTCGTTAGTAATAGCGGCATTCAAGGTGCTGGAAAGGTAGAAAGCAATGGCGAAAGAGACATTCAAGGATGCTCGCGTTCGTTTACTCAAAGAACTTGCGGCTCGTGGTTGGACAGTGAAGCCTGAGCTCAAGACCCCGACGGCCATTAGCACCACCATTGGTCCTGACCTAGGCTTTCCGGATTTCAAGGCGAAGCTCTACTTCCATGCGCAGTCGGTGTACCTGCATAATCATTCAATGCATCTGGACGACTTTCGCGGAATGCATGTGGAGTCTTTCCTCAATTCGGTCGTTTACTGGGTTCAGGCGCAAGCAAACAGTCCGGATATCTATGGCTAGATACGCGACACCTTCCCTGTCAGATCCAGCTGTGCTCCGTTACGTCCACGTTGGTGAGCCGAGTCGTGCTCGACTACTCACGTGGAACACTCGCAAGAAGCAGAGCGGAGGATTCCGGAGTACAGTAGGCTTCGCCTTCTGGCCTGCAGGGAAGGACGTGCCAATCTATGTTTGCTATGACCTTCAGACACTCAGTTCGTATGACTCAGACGAAACCCTTGCGGCAGCGCTTGGCTTAGTAGTGTCGGGTTGGCAAACCATCCTTCCGGAGTATGCTGTTGCTTGGTCCAGGACTCCGGAAGCTAAAGCGCTCGAACTAGACCTTGCTGCATGTGACGATGCCAACGACTACAGCCATCTCTTTTACGAGATTGAGAGGTAACAATGCCTAATTGGGGTTGGATTCTGATCTGTGGGTTCATCAGCCTTTATCTAATTGGTAAGGCTGTTGACTTCTATTGCCTCAAGAATAAGGGTAAGTAGCATGTATAAGCCTAATCCAAACACAATCGTCGAGATCCCATTGTCATTGATTGACGTCAACGACAGCTGGAATTGTCGGTCTGGTAAATGGGAAGTGAATGACGGGGACGAGGAGGGGCAACAGTTTGATGACCTGGTACTTAGTATTCGGGAGAAGGGGCAAGAAGTGCCGTGCGACGTTCGCATACACCCTGATAATCCGGAACGGTATCAGTTGATTGCTGGTTTCCGCCGAGCCCGAGCTAAGAAGAAGATTGCCGCAGAAGACAAGGTTGATGGCATCTTGCGATGCATTGTCATTGCTGCGGACAATATACAGGCACGGTTGCGTAACATATCGGAGAACACGGGCCGGCAGAACATCTCAATACCTGACATTGCATGGGGGATCCATGAATTACACATTGCTGCTCAGGTCAATGGGCGGCCGATGTCTATCGGACAGATAGCGCGAATGGTTGCCAAGTCAGAGAGCTATGTGTCTCATTTGCTTACTATCATGACCAAATGCAAACCGGCTATCACGAAACGTTGGCGCAGCATGCCTAAGTCGATCGGTGTGAGAGCGATGCATAGCATAGCGTTGCTTGCTAAGTCAGATCAAGATGCAGCCTTCGAGTTGTTGCTCATGCCGGGCTCAAGTGCAGATCCTACCAAGGAGTCCACTAAGTATTCCTCATGGTCCGATAACGCCAAGCGCAAGGCTTATAGTGTTGGTGTCATGCTAGGACAACTTGAGGGTAGCGGGTGTATCACTACAACCGGTCTTGACTTCGTGAAGCACATACGACTGATGGTTACCTTGCGAGACGGGTGTACCGTCAAACAACGTGACATGATTGTTGATGAGATGGTACGAGGGTATGAACTCGGGAAGCAACGCGACCCGATTCTGAGGGATGAATGAGTACTCGTGAACAGCTTCCGAAACAGGGACTTGACATAGGCGCAAGGTATACAGCTTTCGAAACTGAATTAGGGTTCTCTGTAGCCTACGCAGGCTGTTGGCTTCCTGGGATCTACCAGACATTCGAGGCCGCTGAAATGGCGTTTCAAGTGTCGGATGAACAGCTTTATATCCTACGTGACCGCGCTAACAATTCAAGCCGATGCATCACACTGTATGACATCGAACAGGTTCTTGAATGACCATCATCGACACCCCCTTCCCGAAACCCATCCGTTCTCTGTTCCGCTCGACGCAGAACTATCGCGAGACAGTTTCGCTGTACGCCGACGGTGGGTTCATCCCATTAGGCGCTGACTTCAAGGAGTACCCCCTCGACTGCTCGTTGTTCTGGCTCAATCAGCGCCTCAACATCAATGTGTCGATTGGCCCCAAAGGCAAAACACTTGAAGAAGCCCGGACAATGGGGATGGTCAAGTTTGGAACCATCACTCTTGACGAGCATGCGACCTTTCGCGACGTCTTCATGCTCTCGAGAGCAATGTGTCTGGTGCTCGCTGGAAGCAACATCGAAGTGACACAGGTGAAGACCGATGCAACCACAGGGGTTCGTTCTTACCCGATTCTGACCTGGGTTGACGAGCGCGGAAATGGCATCTGTCCCAACTGTCAGTACCCTGTAGGGGTGCGCCCAGCGTTCCCTGTCAATCGCATCTATCGCTGCCCCAACTGTCATTCAGCAATGGTGCACCAGAATGGAAGGCTTGACGTATTGCCGGCTGAGAAAACCTGATGTACCGCCCGCCAATTGACAGTAACGGCAACGTCCTATTCGTGCATGACGCACGTTGGATGGTTCCGCCTGATTACTACGACGAATGGCGTTCGTGGTATGGCTGGGTGCATCGCAACACAACCTGGACTTGCCTCACTAGGGGCGAGTTGCTTGTGATAGGGCCAGCAAAGAAAGGTGAGCAACGACTCTCGGGAACGTTGTGTCTGTACGATGCAATTGAGTCCCGCAAGAAGAGTCGTTGTGCAGTGTACTCGCAATGGGGGATAGAAGAGATTGTGTCTGTTTACAGATTGGTGCCTGTTGAACTCTGTCTACCCATTACCGACATACGTCACGTCTGGTTGGCGAAGCATCGTCTCCTAGAAGTGACGTAGGTCTTCGTCTTCATCTTCGTCTTCGTCTTCGTCATCATCTTCCAAGTCTTCCTTCGAGGCTATCGACAGACCCTTCTCTGTCATCTCGAAGTACATTGAGACTTGGGCGGGGCCGAAGCGGTTCTTCTTGACGGTCAAGCAGCGTAGGCCTGCTTCGTCTGTGCTCATGAGCATGGTTGTATCTACAGCGTGTTGTAGTGCTTCCTGGCCAAGGATATCGCCGCCAGCGTTGACCTGACTGATGATGATGATGGGAGATTGGAGTACTACGGCGTACTCCTTTGCAACCTTGCATAGGTCCTTCTGCATCGTCGGATCGTCAGGCGCGAGCCCTTGAAGGGAGTCAAACACGATAAGCCCTGGCTTGCGGTTGCGCATGATATCAGCGAGGTTACCTACCCCTTGCATTGCAGGGACGATACGGAGCCGGTCTTGGTTCTTGACATTGATTCTGTCAGCACGCATCCGTATCTCTTCCTTGCATTCCTCAGCTGCAACGTAGAGTGTCTCGTTCTGGACGTACAGGCGCATGTAGAGGTCGAGTAATTGCAGCAATCCAGTTGACTTGCCTGAACCGGGCTCACCAGCAAATATGGTGGTAGATGTAGGCACGAGGCCACCACCCCATACCGGGTCCCAGTGCTCGAGATGAATTCGGCTCTGTTCTGCGGACGTGACGTTTGCTAGAATGATGGTTCCGTCGTGCTCTGCGCCGTCAAAAGCCGGTCCTTCGGCTACAGTTCGCTGAATCGTATTCCAGGCGCCGCATTTTACGCAGCGCGAACCATCTGATTTCAAAGGAGAATCGCAACGATGGCAGTTCATGAGGGGTTTACTCCGAATCTTTTTGTTGCATGCCGAATCGATCTGATGTAGCTTAGCATCCTCACCTGAAAGGGGTTGTCAATGGGTTTTCCTCCTAATGCCGAACATGCCATGAATACCGCAACAGTCTCGAAGGGGCTCTCCTTCGAAATGACCGCGCCTCACGGGGCGCGTATCTACGCAACAGCACAAGGCTGTCGTATCGATTTCGTGCCTGAGCAACGCGAGCAAATCTACGCATGGCTCAAGAGCGAATTGCAGCGCTTGGAAACCTTCGGCTCAAAGCTGGAAGAATTGCAGGAATGTCCTGACTGCCACTCAAAAATCAAGATGGTCAACAACCTGCCCGTCTTCTGCACTACGTGTAAGGGGATGGGGCGAGTCACGAAGTCTGCCGCCGAGGCCTACCTTGCTGCGCATCAGAAGGAAATTGCGGCGCCCATTCCAACCGAGATTCGACCGCCGTCGTTCGCTCCTATCGTGGATACAGTCGGCATTCCGGTTGCGCCTACCAAGGTGCTTGTCGGGAAGGTGCAACCAGATACGGACGACGGCGATTTCGTTGCGCCGTTGCCAGGACAAGAGGGGTTCATCGGGCCGCTGCAGAGATTCGTTAGGCTGACCTGAAGGGAGACTTTGGGATATGCTAACGCTTTGTATTGATACGGCCGAGAAAAAGACTTGTGCCCGTCCTTTGGACGGCACGGGGTCGGACTAAGCCGACGCGTTTTGCTCTGGAGGGCTTAGGAGTCCCCTCCAGAGCAG
>Ga0184616_10000213_pt1 | contig 11187 bp, 9 predicted proteins | sample PLM4_90_coex_FD_133145 | JGI IMG/M metagenome (GOLD analysis project Ga0184616, IMG submission 133145) | Groundwater sediment microbial communities from an aquifer in East River, Colorado, USA - PLM4_90_coex | ecosystem: Environmental > Terrestrial > Soil > Riparian zone | place: USA: East...
CTGGTCGTCCAGGAGGGCGTTGACCCCGTCCCGCACCGAGGCATAGTCATGAAGGGAAGCGACCTTTTTCAGGACGACCGACGAACGATTGATGGTTCTTCCCTCTGTCGCGCGGTCCATCATGCGGCGGCCTTTCCGCTCCATCCCGCTTCCGCAAGACAGGCATCATACAGGGACAGATAGTCGGCGCACATTGCCTCTTTCGAATGGAACCGGGCAACGGTGCGGAACGCGTTGTCCGCGAGGCGATCGCGAAGCGATCTATCGTTGATCAGGCGCAAGATATCGCCGGTAAGCAAAGTGCTGTCTCCCGGTCTCACGAGAACGCCGTTCTCGTTGTCCTTGATGACCCTGGGAATGTCACCCACCGAGGTCACAAGCACCGGCGTACGCGCGGCCATTGCCTCGAGCATGACCATGGGAAGACCCTCATCGATCGACGGCAGCACAAAGAGGTCCATGATCCGCAGCAGATCGCCGGCGTCCTTCCGGTATCCCAGAAACCGGACCTGGCCTGCGATGCCCAGGTCCCGCGCCTGCTCCTCCAGCCGGGACCGGAGGAATCCGTCGCCGGCAATGAGAAGAGTGACGGGCAAACCCTTGGCCACGATGCGCTGTGTTGCTTCGAGCAGGAAGCCGTGCCCCTTCTGGGTCGTAAGCCTTCCCAGCGTGCCGATGACGAATCGTCCGTCATCGATGTTCAGCGATTTCCGTAACTCCTTTGACCGGAATCCGTCCCGCGGTCCAAAGGCTTCGATATCGATGCCGTTTTTGATAACGGAGATGCGGGAGGGCTCCAGTCCCCGGCCGATAAGCTTCTGCCTGATATCGTCGGAGACAGCGATGATCCGGTCCAGATGCTTCATCGTGAAGCCGGCATCGATCCTGGAGTAGTACTGCAGTCGCCTATTGTCCAGTGGCATGGGCGGAAAAAGATGGTTCGTGGCGACGACAGGCACGCGGCTGATCGACGCTGCGATGAGACCGATCATGTTCGACTTGTACCCGTGAGCATGGATCATGCGGACGGCGCGCCGTTTCACCAGTCTGGCGATGCGATGAATGATCAGGGGGTCCGCCTTCATGCTCATGGGCAGATATTCGACGTCCAGTCCCGACTGTTCCGCCGCGATCCCCAGGTCCGGACTGCTCTGGCCGCCGTCCATGATGCAGCCCACAATGGGATTATAGGCGGTGCCTTTCATTGCCGTGCTCAGATTCAGGATGACCGCTTCGGCCCCGTAGAAGCCCGAGCAATCATGGAGCTGCAGCATATTGGCGCTCATGTTCATGTCCCCTTTCTTCGTCCCTTGCCGGGCGCCGTTGTCAGCACGCCAGCGAGCCATAGAGTGCGTGATATCGCTCGAACATGCGGTCAAAGCCGAACTCGGCCTCGATGCGCTCCCGTCCCCGCAATCCGATCCGCCTGGCCCGCGCTCTGTCGGAAAGCAGGTCCGTGAGCGCTCCGATCATGAGCTCGGGCCGGTCCAGGGGGAACAGGAATCCGTCCCTCCCCTGGTTCACCACTGCGGGGTTCCCGCCCACGTCGGACGCCACTACGGGCACTCCGCTCGCCATGGCTTCCAGCAGGGTCATTGAGGTGCCCTCGCTCAGGGAGGGAAGAACAAAGACGTCCAGGACCGGCATGATCCTGTCCACGTCATTCCGCTCGCCGAGCAGCCTGATCTTACCCTGCAAACCCGACCGGGCGATGGCCGACTCAATGGCCCCTTGTTCCGGCCCGCCTCCCGCAATGAGGTATACAATCTTGCGCCGGCTGCGCAAAAGGTCGCGGACCGCGTGAATCATGTAGATCAGGTTTTTCACCGGATCCAGCCTGCACACGGTCCCGATGACCTCCGCATCAGCCGGCAATCCCAGCGTTTCTCTCATTGTTCCGATCTCGGCGTCGGAACGGGGCCTGAAGAGCCCGGTATCGATGCCGTTTACTATCGTGACCAGCTTTTTCCGGCCTATCCCCACGGCCTCGTGCAGATAGTTCGTAAGATCGCAGGAAACGGCCACGTACGCATTGAGCAGGTGCGACGACATCCGGTCTTCCAGCATGGGGCCCTTTCGATCGGGAACGAGCCGTCCGTGGTCGGTATGAATGATCCCCTTGACCCGCGCCAGTCGCCCGCCGAGCGCGGCATAGAGAGAGCAGCCGCTGTGGGAATGGACAATGTCGATATGCTGCGACCGCAGCAGCCTGACCAGGTTCGCCAGGAGCGCGGCATCGAAAACACCGGGGCGCCTGTTCAGGATCGTGCATCTGATCTGCTGCGCCGCAAGCTCGTCAAGAAAACCTCCGCCCCGGTCCAGACAGCAGATCTGCAGCTCATAGGGAGACGCCGGGCCATTGTGCTTCGCAAACTGGTTAATGAGCCGTTCCAGCCCTCCGTATCCCATGGAGAGCACGACGTGCATGATCCTGATTTTTCCGTCCATCTTCGTGTCGTGACGCCTTTGCTGAGGAATAATTGTTTTCATTTCAGCCACCGGCTACGCGATCCTCTCCGGCGCCACGGCAGTGGGCGTTGTCCGCACGATCAAACGTTTCAGCATCTCCAGCTCGTCGCTGTCAAAGGCCCGCAGCGCCATGATGGCCCAGAAATAAACGGCCGCTCCCAGCGCGATCTGGACGAGGAGATGGGCGTCCTGCGTCGCCAGGAGAAACAGGCACATGATCCCGGCGGCTATCAAGGGTTTCGGGAAGTTGGTCAGGATAGTGATGTTCCTCACCTCCCGGCCCAGGAAATACTTGCCGGCGAAAATCGACAGGAATGTGCAGACGACCGTTGTCATGGCGGCTCCGACATGGGCATAGCGCGGAATAAAGAACAGATTGAGCATCGCATTCAGCGCCAGGAAGCCCACATTCAGCCACATGAGCGTCTTGACCCGGCCGATCGCGGACAGAGCATACCCCACGGGATCGCGGGCGAACATAAAGCTGACCGCAAGAGAAACGATCCGCAGCACGATGACGGATTCTTCATATTTGTCCCCGTAAATAAAACGAATGATCCGGGGCGCGAGGACAAAGGTGCCGGCGCTGATCGCGACGCCCATGATGGTCAGGACCTTGATCGTGAAATTGCAGGTCTTTCCGAGCTGGTCGGCGGATTCCCCGTAATGCCGCGAGAACATGGGATAGGTGACCGTGGATATGGCGCCGGGAATGATCAGCAGGCCGAAGAACAAATCGTTCGCCGCGGGCGTGAACCAGCCGACATACTCGGGACCCTTGATCCTGGACAGCATGATGACGTCCAGGCTGAAATACAGCGTATTGACGATCCCGATCGTTAAAAAGGGGAAGGCGGCGCCGGCGACCTTCCTGATATGCGCGGCCGTGGTGGAGAATTTCAGCGACACGACCGTATGCGACAGCAGCATGAAGCCGCACAGGGCCACAACAAAAGCGGCAAGGACCCTCGCGAGAATGATTTCGAGCAGCGAACCCTTGAAGAACGCCAGCGCGCCGACAAATGCCACCAGCAGCAGGCTGTTCAGCACCGTGAGCAGGGACGCATATTCCATATGCTCAAGAGCTTTAAAGAGCGCGGTGATGGAATTGGTGAACGTGATCAGAACAACGAAGCCCGAGAACAGCATGGTGTACAGAATAAGCTCACGCGAATAACCGATGATATGCATGGCAATGTACATGACCAGGATGCTGCATATGCTGAGGCCCGCCTTGATGACCAGGCTGGCCGAAAAATAGTGCGAACTCAGTGAATGGTCCCGGGCGACGTCGCGGATAATGAGATCGTTCAGCCCAAAGTCGGCCATGACCATGAAGAGATAGGTGAACGAGATGATGAACGCGTGTTTGCCGTAGTCCTCGGGCCCCAGATACCTCGCCAGGATCACCGCGGTCGCCATGGCGAGCATCTTGCCGAAAACGTCCCCGAAAAATATAGCGGTCAGGTTCCTGAACGCCCGGTGCATGGAAAACATGGTCGATCCTTCCGCGGGTCACGGTATCCGGTAGATCAGGATCGGAGACCCGCTGCGTGTCGGGGACGGATAGAATGCCTGGATGAGCGTGAAGCGGGAGGCATAGTGTTCGTAGAATTCCGCGGACTCGGGATATTTTGAACGCCACAGGGGTTCCTCGATGCGGAACTCCAGGTCGCCGTCGTGAACGTAATAGTCGTATCCGTTCCGTTCGTAGTATTCGGCAATGCGCACGTTTCTGCCCAGCTCCGTCGTGGTGATGTCGTAGGTGATCTCCGGCATGTTCCTGAGCAGGAGTTCGAAGTAGATGGCTGAGTAGGAATCCACGATCCTCACCAACGGGGAATCATAGGTCTGTCCGTCCTTCAGTTCCCTGATGACCTTCAGTTTGTCCTCGAGGTTTTTCCGCGATTGATTGAGCCGGGGGCCCGAGGTGATCATCGTCTTTCCCGCGTCCACCAGCAGTTTGCTTCCTTGCGGGATGTTCGCCTCGATCCATTTCTTCGAGGCCATGCTGGTGTTCTCCTCGGCCAGGGTCCGCACATAGGCAACGCTGTTCGTTGCGGGATAATACAGGACCACGCCGCACAGCGCGATCAGTCCCATCGCTGCCTTGCCTCCCCGCGGAAGCAGGCGCGCCAGAACATCCAGGAGCCTGGCATTCAGCAGGAACAGCACCGGCAGCATGGTCATCAGGTAGCGATTCTGGACCAGGAACGTCGTGTTCGCCAGCGCAAGATACAAGGCCGCGATGAAGACAAGCAGGACCACATCCCAGGCCTCGCGCTTGACCAGGGCGAACGCCAGGCCGGCAAGGGAAAGAAGGGAAAGCACCGGGCCGAACTCCCGGTAGAGCAGAACAGCATAGGTGAAAAAGGCGTTTCCCTCCACGGCATAGGGGACCTCGTCATAGACGTTCGTGTACACGCCGTAATGATATTCAATGAATTTTTTCAGGCCCAGCACAAGCGGCGGGTTGCTGACCACCAGGCCGGCAAGAAAGGCAAGGGCGGCATATCCCATATCTTTTGAAAAAAGGGACCCGATCAAGCGCTTCCCCTGCTCCCGTGCCCTCATGAGATGGGCGGCAAGGAACAGCACGCCGATGCCGACGCCGGTCAGCTTGATGTTGATCGTTACGGCGCAAAAAAAAGCGGCTGCGCCATAGTCCCACCTGTTCCCTGACGCGGTGAACCTGGCAATGTAATACAAGGCCGCCAGGAAAAAAAAGGTGAGCGGCACGTCAGTGTTCACCAGGTGCGAGGTCCAGACGTGCATGGAGCTGACCGCAAGCATGAGCGCGGCCATGACGCCCACGCGGCCGTTATAGAGGCGACGACCGACAGCATAGAGAAGGCCCACCGACAGGGTCCCCATGATCGCCGTCGCATATCTGCCTATCAGCAGGAGCGGCTCCATGTTCCCGACGACCTTCGATGCAAAGTCCATGGGACTCTTGAAGAGCTCGAACAGATAGCCGATGATGAAATAACATCCGTACAGCACGGCCAGAATGTTCTGAAACCCCTTTTTATGCCAGCGGTTCAGGTTGAACCTGCCCGAGGCCACGCGAAGCGCTTCCACAACCTCGTTATATTCATCGGTGTTCTCGGCGTTCCGCAGACCGTACAGTCTCAGGACCGCGGCGCCGACCAGCACCACCAGCAGGACCTTGATATAGGGGTCCTTCCTGATGTATCCGATCATATCGTTCATGAACTTTTTCACGTCCGCTCCATGGCTTCTTGTCCCGCCCGCAGCTGTATTCGAGAAATGAACAGGCTCCCGAGCAGGCCGGGCAGAAGCGTATTAATGCAGAAAAGCAGAAAACTGGCGTTCACCGCGGCTTCTGAAGGAATTCCGAACCTGGCGAGCGTAAGCATGGAAACCCCTTCCCGTATCCCGATGCCGCCGATGGTCAGGGGCAGGATGTTCGTCATGATAATGAGCGGATAGACCACGACGACGTCGGCGAATCCAATGGGCGTGAATGCCCTGATCAGCAAAAAAAACTGGAAGATGTCGATCAGGGAGGCTAGCAGCCGCAGCAGCAGGCAGACGACCAGGGTCCTTGCCGGTATGCCGGTCATTCCCGACAGAAGGCCCGCAATCTTGTCCTGGAAAGGCAGCCGGTGTACATGCCGCCTCAGGAGCGGGGCATAGACCGCGGGCAAAAATATGACGGTCAGCCCCGCCAGGACCGCAGCGCCGACGACCAGCGATGCGCCGGGGCCCCAGAAGACATAGGCGCCCGCTCCAGCCAGGGCCAGGGTGACCTCCAGGTCCACGATTTTGTCGACAATGGCAATTCCCGCCAGCGCGCTTTTTCCCCGGTGATTGATAAACAGGATCCGGCCGATCTCCCCCACTCTGCCGGGGGTCAGAAGCCCGAGAGACATCCCGCCGAGAAATGAGATCAGCGCGTCGTTGAACCTGAGGCCCTTTACCTCATGCCGCAGCATCTGCCGCCATTTCTCGCTGCCCACGGCGATGACGAGGGGAAAGCACAGCACGGCGATCAGGAAGAGCCTCAGGTCCAGCGTTTCAAAGGCCGCGATGAATTTTCCGGCCCCGACACGATGCAGGATGAGGACGATCAGGACCAGGGTCAGGAGGATCTTGACGCCGTATATCAGCCGTTTTTTGTTCATGGGTATTACGGTTCGCCCCGGACGCCCCATGTCTTCTCCACGCTGTAGACCTTCACGCGCGATTGATCGTAGAAGAACTTCACGAGGATCTCGCCGAGAAGGCCCAGCATGATGAACAGCAGGCCGATGACGATCAGGGTGAGGGAAAAGATGAAGAGCGGGGCGCGGTATTCCAGCAGCCCGAGGCCATAGGCGTACTTTTCGTAGACAAGGTACGACAGGACCGTACCGGCCGTGCCTTCGATGAGCAGGCCCAGCGTGCCGAAGAGCTGCAGCGGCTTTTCCATGAAGGTGTTGAGAAAGTTCAGCCTGATAAGATCGAAGAGCACGACAAAGGTCCGGGAAATATTGTAATGCGACTTCCGGTGCTTCTGCCGTATGTTCTCGATGGGGATCTCGGCGATCTTCGCCTTCAGCCTGCTGGCCAGCACGGGTATGAAGCGGTGGAGTTCGCCGTAGAGGTGGATCTCGCTGAGGATCTCCCGCCGGTAGGCCTTGAAGGTCGTGCCGAAATCATGGAGCCTGATGCCCGAGATCCTGGACATGAGCCAGTTGGCGATCTTCGACGGCAGCCGTCGCGAGATGAAGGGGTCCTTTCTGTCCTTTCTCCAGCCGCTGACGATGTCGTACCCTTCCTCGATCTTGGCAAGGAACTTCGGCACGTCCTCGGGCAGATGCTGCAAATCCCCGTCCATGCCGATGATGACGCCGCCCCGGGCATGGTCGAAACCCGCGGCCAGGGCCGGGGTCTGGCCGAAATTGCCGCGCAGTTTTATCAGGATAACGCGGTCGTCGCTTTCGCGGACCGCCTTCAGGCGCTCGAAGGTCCGGTCCGTGCTGCCGTCGTCAATGAACACCAGCTCATAGCTCTTGCGCGTCCCTTCCAGCACCGCGGTCAGACGGGCGTACAGTTCCTGCACAACCGCTTCTTCGTTGAACATGGGAATGACGATCGATACGTCCGGTTTTTCCACCGCTGCCGGTCTGCGCATCATTGCTTTTTTCATCAAAGCATCCATTACGTTCACGGTCTGGCACTGCTGCATGTCGCCACCTCCTGAGATAAGATCTTCGCTGCCGAATCCCGTAATCTGTTTTTACAATTGCCGACCAGCACGCCCAGCGCGCAGAGCAGCCAGAACTGGGGGTAGTAGAGAACGGTCACAAAGGCCCCGCTGGTCAGCAATCCGATCGCCCCGCCGGTGAGCCCCAGGCTCAAGGTGCGGCAAGCCTGTGTTTTCCGGTACAACAGGTCCTGTTCCGCGCCTTTTCCCTGCTTACTGTTTTTTATTCTCAACGCCAGCCTGGCCCAGTGCCGGTCCGAGCCCGCGGCGGCGAACAATTGACGGACCATGAGCATAAAGAGCAGAAAACCGGTCGCGCCTGTTTCACTCAGCAGGGTAAAGTAAATGGAATGACATACCCTGCCGTAGAACGTCGTTTCACGGGACATGGCGCTTCTGTCAAATCCGACTTTATTGTCCACATACTCGGGAAGCCAGACGCCGAAATTTCGCGCGCCGACGCCGATAACAGGATTGTCCGCGAATTCCTCCAGCGCGACCTTCCACAAAAATATGCGGGAGGCCGAGGTGCCCCGTTCAAGCCCCTCTGTTTGCAGCGTGGACATTTTGTCCCAGAAGGACTGGGGCGCGAAGAGGGTCACGGCGAAGACCATCGCCAGCACGAGCGCCGTGGTCTTGATCTTGCTGACCGGCAGTTTCAGCCAGACAAAGAACATGACCGCGAGCAGTCCGACCAGGCCCCCGCGCGAATTGCTGATGACGACCGCCGTGATAAAAACTCCCACGGCGGCAAAATAGACGGCTTTTCTAGTCTTGCTTTTTTCCCCCATGCCCAGGAAAAGCGCGATCGGCCAGAGGATGTTCATGTTCAGGGCCATGTCGTTCTGGTCCTCGAACATGGCTACTCCCCGAATGAGTCCGCCGCCCTTTATGGCCAGAAGCGCCAGATAGAGACTCCCGAACAGCATGAGGTTGAACAGGGTGAAGAGCTTTTTTTCCGTGTTCGCAAAAGTGATGGTGGCCAGATAGGTAATATAGAAGAAGAACATGGCCCGCAGTTCATCACGGCCCAAGCCGTTGTTCCGTGCAAGGGCCGTGGACAGGGTCAGCACAATCAGAAACAGAAAAAAATAGAGCGTAACGGGATTTTTCAGGTTTTTTCGCGCGGAGAACGTCCACGCCAGCAGCAGCGCGGCCTGGCTAAGCGTCTGCAGCGGCGCGATGACCTTCAGCCCCGGGACCGTCCACTCGGGCTTGAAGGAATAGAATGTCCAGACAACCATCACCAAAGCGGCAGCCGAACCGAGCCGCTCCTCCGTTAATGCGCCTGAAGAACGGGCGCTCAGGTCCCGCGCGGATACCGTTGCCGGCGTCCAGACTCTATTTCGGTACAGATTGCCTGCCATGGGTCAATCCGGTTTATCGATGTTTCTGAGCGTCGGACGGGCGGGAAATCCGGCGTACACGCAGTTTTGCTCGACGTCCCTGGTCAGCACGGAATGCGCCGCAATAACGGCGTTATCTCCGACGGTCACGCCCTTGAGCACCACGCAACCGCTCCCGATCCAGACATTGTTCCCGATCCTGACAGGCAGCACATCGGCCCGGTCTACCGGCTCCCCGCGCAGCCGCTTTTGAGGACTGACCGGATGGTCATCACTGTCCATGATGAGGCACCCCGGCGCGATCATGCAATGATCGCCGATGGCAACTTCCCGGGAAACGCTGATAAGCGCCCCGTAGCCGATGGTCGAGTTGCTGCCGATGGTCAGGACCGGCTTGTCGTAGATCTTGCTCGCGCCGATGGTCGACCTCCCGATGGTCACGTTGTCGCCGACCAGGATCCGCAGGTTGCTCCCCTCAAGATACGGGATCCCGTTGGGAAGCCGGAGATTTTTCCCGGCCCGTTCGCAGCGCGCCTTAAAAAGCGGTATGGACCAGCACAGGTGAAACAGGTGCCGCACCGTCTCCCTGACCCAGTGATCGAGATGATAGAGAGGAAGATGAACGGCCTTTACGGTCGGCATATTGAAGAAGAGGACCGCCTTAGCCGAACGGTACAGGAACGCATAGAATCCGTTCTCTTTTCGCTTTATTTTAAGCGCAAGCGCCGTTAACATGGACACATCCCCCTGGGCGGAATGACCCCGGATTGACCGCGCGTCATGCCGCCGCGGCTTTCAATCTTCGTACGAAACGCGTTGCCGAGACCGGCAGTTTTGAAAACAGCAGATACACGTACGCCGCGTAATTGTCGGGGTCGTTGCGGATGCTTTCGCGGTACCACGTTGCCGACGATTCCATGTCTTCATGCATAAAGTGGAAGTAGGCCTTCTGGGCCTGGTACATGCCGAGGCGCTGCTGCAGTTTTTTCTCGTTCTTTCTGTAGAAGTCCGTGCCCCTGATGCCGTCGACATTCTTGTTGAATACGTCGATGAGCCGGTCGCAGAGATTGCCGAAATTCCAGTCTCCGGAAATCTGGTTTTCGTTGTACCGGTACGTCACCAGCGGCTTGTCCACCAGCGCCACGTCATACTTTTTCGTTAATTTCAGGAAAAGGTCGTAGTCTTCCATGATCCGGTACGAGCGGTCGAAAAATCCGGTTTGTTCAAAAACATCGCGCCGGAACAGCGTGGTCGACGTCAGGATGATGTTTCCGAACAGCATGGTTTCGTAAATATTCCCCCAGTATACGGGTTCATACTCCCGGAGCCCGAGCGTCCCGGTCGTGACAACAGGGAGAACGTGGGGAAAAACGTCCCCGTAGGCGAGGTGATAGGTGTCGAGCACGGTGAAGTAGGTCCGGAGATGGGAATGGTCGATATAGGTATGACTGTTCCGCGCTGAAAAATCGGAGCATACGATGGAAGCGGAGGGGACCGCATCCAGAACAGCCAGCTGGATCTTGAGCTTGTCCTTGTTCCAGATATCGTCGGAATCGATAAAGGCGATGCATTCCCCTGTTGCTTTCTCCAAACCATGGTTCCGTGCAGCGGCGACGCCCGCGTTGTTCTGCCTGATGTAGCGCACGCGCGCGTCCGCCAGAAACGGCGCCACGGCGTCCTCGGTCGCATCATGGGACCCGTCATCGACAATGATCAGCTCCAGGTCGTCGCTGGTCTGTTGCAGGACGCTCTCAACAGCGTCGCCGACATAGGCCGCCCTGTTGTAGGTCGGCAATATAACCGAGACCTTTTTCATGGCTGCTGCGCTCCTTTCATCGTCGATGGCGGCCGCCCGGGTCCGCTCGCCGCGCTTCCGCCATCTTTTCGGACCATCGTCCCATCGTCATGCCATAGCGTGTGGGGCTTGCTGAACACATGAATATGCATTTTTTTGTCGTAATAGGTCATGAAATTGTCCAGTTCCATGCTCAACTCGACGACATTCGGATAAATGGGGATCCTGCGCAGATTGAAGGGATCGCTCCGTTCCGTCACCTTGCCGCCATAATCGGAACAGCAGCAGTCGAAGCCGGCATCCCTGATGATCTCAACGACCCCGGGCCTGATGGAGTCCCTGGCGCCGAAAGGGATTGCAAAGGA
>Ga0184616_10000214_pt1 | contig 11184 bp, 14 predicted proteins | sample PLM4_90_coex_FD_133145 | JGI IMG/M metagenome (GOLD analysis project Ga0184616, IMG submission 133145) | Groundwater sediment microbial communities from an aquifer in East River, Colorado, USA - PLM4_90_coex | ecosystem: Environmental > Terrestrial > Soil > Riparian zone | place: USA: East...
TAATTTCCCGAGGCTTTGGGGTCGGCCCGAAGTAGGTGGCAGGCCAGTTGGAATTGGGGGCCGTGAGGTGGTTCGTGGTGGGCACCCAGCACTTCTTCGGCCATTTGATGGGCCATTTCATGCAGGAGGACTTCCCGCACCGCATCCCAAGAATGGTCGAGAACAAGGGCGCGGCTCAAGGAGATCTCCCGCTTTTCTCCTGACCAATAACCCCAGCGCTTTTTCACGTCCCGGAGACTGAACAGAGGAACCCGCATCCTTTCCCGGTGGGAAGGGCTTAAAAGCCATCGGGCTTTTTCCCACTCGCAAGAAAGTCCGTGGAGAATACGCCTTTCCAGTTGCTCTTCGGTCAGTATTTTGTTTTGATCCCGTGCTGTAAAGAAGAACCTTTTTTGATGTTAGAGGATTGCTTCCTCTTCCCCCACCCCCTTGAAAAACGGATGGTGGGGGAGGGGAGATTTTCACCGTTCTTTAGCTGCGGACCCTTGCTGAGGTGATTCAAGGTCATTCGATGAGAGAACAGGCTGTGATCTCTCCGAAATAAAGGGTATGATAATCTTTTGCGGGGTAGATTTGCTCCAGGTCATTGGCCAGGAACCTCGGATCCATGGGGGTTTTGTAAATGATTCGGCATTGATAATGGTATCCAGGAATCTCGAGAAGTGGAGAACTTACTTTTTTCGATTTGATAGTTCCGAAATGGCACTCTTTGAATTTATCAAAATTCTTCCCTGACTTGGATCCGCAGAAATTGATTTCTTTTTGCATATTTCCGGTCGGAATGCTTACCGAAAAACTATCGGCTTCTTCAATAATGCCATAAGTAAAGCGACTATTCCTGACCGCGACCAGCATGGTGGATCTTCGCCATATATACCCGAACATAGCCCAGCCGATCGTCATCACGTTTTTACGATCATGCGCCTGAACGACCAAAAAAGCTCCTTCCTGGATCCGTTTCATATTCATCTGGGCTACTTCCTGGTCCTGCACGTCCTTCATGGGTTTTTCTCCTTTCGTTCCTTGAATCGCGTTCCTTATCCCATTGATGAGAATAGACGCCAGCCGGATGGTTGTCAAGTTTTTCTGGAGAAGTTTTGCAGGCCTATGTGGTTTCATATTGAAACAGGTAATTTAGGGTGGTATATTTAACCAGAAGAGAAGAAAATATTCAAAATAGGGAGAAAAGTGGGGAAAGGATTGGGCGTTTGAAGACTATTACCCTAAAGCCCATCGGAAAAGTGAAGAACTCTGTGCGCAAGATGAGGCGGGAAGGATGGGAATCGGTGGTGTCGGAAATCATCCTCGAACCGAAGTATGAAGAGGCGCTGGAGGGAGTGGAAGAATACTCTCATCTCCTGATCCTTTTCTGGTTGAGTCGACTGCGCAAGCCTGAGAGGGAATTGAAAAAGATTCATCCCAAATCGCGCCAGGACCTTCCCCTGGTTGGAATCTTCTCCACCCGCACCCAGTACCGTCCCAATCCCATCGGTCTGACCCAGGTGAAGTTAGTGGGGCGCAAAAAGAATATACTTCGGGTCCAAGGGTTGGATGCGGTGGATGGCACTCCCGTGCTTGATATCAAACCCTTATCTCCTCGTGACGAATGTCCCTCCAAGGTCCGGGTACCCGCATGGTATCATCGCTTGTGGGCAGAGCCAAAAATTTAAGGGTTCTTTACACCATGATTCCTTGCGGCCGACTGATGCCAATCATGGGATGGGTAAAAAATGATGGGAAGAGAGAGGATGAGAAAGGAGGCACCGGCAATGACAAAAATCGTTGAAGTCAAGGCCAGGGAAATATTGGACTCCCGCGGGAACCCCACGGTAGAAGTGGAAGTCTATCTTTCCGGGGGCTCAAAGGGGAGAGCGGCCGTCCCTTCCGGAGCCTCCACCGGCGAAAGGGAAGCACTGGAACTCAGGGATGGAGATCCGCAGCGCTTCCAGGGCAAAGGGGTGCGCAAAGCCGTGGAGAATGTGGCCAAGATCATCGCCCCCAAGGTAATCGGATTGGAAGCCCTGGATCAGATAGCTTTGGATCGGCGAATGATTGAGATGGATGGAACGGAAAACAAATCGAGGCTCGGAGCCAATGCGATCCTCGGCGTTTCCATGGCCGCTTGCCGCGCTGCAGCGCAGGCGCTGGGAATTCCCCTCTATCGCTATTTAGGAGGGGCCGGAGCTCGAGAACTTCCCGTCCCTCTGATGAATTTCATCAACGGGGGCGCCCATGCGGACAACGCCTTGGATATCCAGGAGTTCATGGTGGTTCCGGCTGGAGCGAAGAATTTTGCAGAAGCCCTGCGGATGGGAGCGGAGATCTTCCAGCAGTTGCGCCAGATCCTGAAAAAGAAAGGGTACAGTACTTCGGTGGGGGATGAAGGAGGCTACGCTCCGCGCTTGGGATCCAACGAAGAAGCCCTGCAGTTGATCTTAGAAGCAATTACCCACTCCGGCTACCAACCGGGCCAAGATGTTTTTTTGGCCCTGGATTCAGCGGCCAGCGGTTTTTACCAAGGGGGGGGGTATATTTTCAAAACCGGTAAAGAGAAAAAATTTTCCAGCGAAGAGATGATCGATTTTTACGAAAACCTATTGGAACGGTATCCCATAAAATCTTTGGAAGACGCCCTGGCCGAGGACGACTGGGAAGGTTGGGAGAAATTAACTCGGCGCCTGGGCAAGCGGGTCCAGATCGTCGGGGATGATATTTTTGTGACCAATCCCAAAATTTTCCGCAAAGGAATCGAGAGAGGAGTGGCCAACTCGATCTTAATCAAGTTGAACCAAATCGGGACGGTCTCCGAGACCCTGGAAGCTATCGAGATGGCCAAGCGGGCCAAATACACGGCCGTTGTCTCTCATCGCTCCGGAGAGACAGAAGATTCCTTTATTGCCGACCTGGCCGTAGCCACGAATGTTAGGCAGATTAAGTCCGGCTCAGCCAGCCGCAGCGACCGGATGGCCAAATATAATCAGCTTTTGAGGATTGAAGAAGAATTGGGGGAAGCAGCGGTCTTCGCCGGAACGCAGGCTTTTTATAGTATCGGGTAATAATAGAGGGAGAAAAGGGGATTGTTATGAAAAAATGGGAATACCAGATTACACGTTACCAGCTGCAGAATTTGACGCAGGGAGAAGAAATCCGGGAGGCAGCGTTTTATTGTGATAGCAAAGGACAGTGCCTCCTTCATGACACAACGAAGGAAACAGCGGACATCATCCGGGATGTCTTTAACGAAGAAGGGAAGAAAGGATGGGAACTGGTTCAATTTGGGTACCATCTGGGGGAGATCTTATGTGTGTGGAAACGATTGGCGGAATGAAGGGGAAAAAGCTGGAGAAGGCAGTTTGAAGAGAATTTTCGTCATCGTTTTCCTCGTCGGCTCAATCGGCGGTATCATCGCCGGGTTGGTGTATCTTTTTGTCCATTGGCCCCAGAATTGGGCTTTTATGAACGGGATGGCCTTTCACGGAAACATCGGCCGCCTCAAAACCTTTATTCTGTCTTTTGGCTTTTGGGCGCCGCTGATTTCTGCTTTTTTGATGATCTCTCAATCCGTAGTCCTTTTCCTCCCTGCCTTTCCCATCTTCGTGGTGAACGCCTTAGCTTTCGGTCCCATTTGGGGAACTCTTTTGTCCTGGAGCAGCGCGGTCTTAGGGTCGATCATCTGTTTCGGTATCGCGAAAACCCTGGGCCGGCCGGTCGTTCAACGCCTGGTGAATAAAGTGCACCTGGAAGCGGCGGACGCCACCCTGAAACGGTATGAAAAATATATCATCCTTCTTTTCGGTTTCCTCCCGGTGATTTCTTTCGATGTGATCAGTTACGCCGCGGGCCTAACGGTCTTGGCCTACTGGGAGTTCATTCCGTTGGTTTGCATCGCGCAGGTTCCCAGTGCCCTGTTTTATTCTCTTTTAGTGAATAAGATCGATAGAGGAACTCTGGATGCCTATTGGATAATCGCCGCCAGCCTTTTCTTCCTGGTAGGTATCGGAAGCTTGGCCTTCCGGGCTTTGCTCGGGCGCCGAAGGCGGAGGGCGATTCCCCATACTCCATTTTGAGACCCCATTCTTTCCTACGGTATATCATTCATACCAAGAAGGAAATCTTTATGCCCGAGCTACCAGAAGTTGAGACCATTGTTCGCGGACTTAGGGATAAATTAACCCACCTAAGATTTTCCAAGGTCGCAGTGAACCTAAAAAAATGTGTCCAAGAATCGCCGCGGTTTTTCGCTTCTTCCCTGGAGGGGAGAAGAATTCTCCTTGTGGAACGACGGGGGAAAAATATCATCATCCGCCTGAGCAGGGGGAAGACCTTGCTGATCCACTTGCGCATGACGGGTAGGCTAAGGTTGGTCCCGGGGCATGCTCCCATGGAAAAGCATACGCATGTAGTTTTTTCCTTTAGAGGCCACCCTTGGCAGCTTCGTTTCCTGGATTCGCGTCAATTCGGCAGGCTTTCGGTGGAGAAAAGCGGGGCGGGGGAGAACTTGGATTCGCTCGCTGATTTGGGGCCTGAACCTTTGGAAATCTCAGCGAAGGAGTTCGTCGCCCGCCTCCGTTCCAAGCGCCGGGCGATCAAACCCATGCTTCTGGACCAGCACTTCTTAGCCGGGGTGGGCAATATCTATGCGGATGAAGCCCTGCATCGGGCGCAAATTCATCCCCGGCAGCGGGTTGAGGTGCTGGAAGAAAAAATCCTCCTCCGGCTCTACCATGCTCTGCGCCAAGTCTTGCGAGGGGCCATTCGAGCCGGCGGGACTTCCGTCCGCACCTATGTGGATGCCAACGGATCTGCGGGGGGGTTTCAAAAATTACTTCGGGTTTACGGAAGAGAGGGAGGAGCCTGCCGAAGCTGCGGCGCATCCATCCTACGGGAAAAAGTGGGCGGAAGGTCGACTTTTTATTGCCCCCGCTGCCAGCCCATCTGGCCGGTATAAGTTCATTGTATAGGAAATTCCTTTTTTATCCTTCCCCCTCACCCCCGCCCTCTCCCCCGTTTGCGGGGGAGAGGGGAAGGGTGAGGGGGCTTAACTTGAACAAGAGGCAGACTCAAGAAAGATCGTTCCCTATCCGGAAAATTTATTGCATAAAAACCCTCCCTCGTTTTAAAATAAATATTAGGCCAATTCTTGACTTACCGGTGAGCGAGGGCTTATGGACCGACTGCAAATTTTAAAAAAATCAATTTTCTTTTCCTCAGTTTCGGAAGCCGCCCAGAAAGAAATCAGTCGGCTTTTTATGGAGGAAAAATACCAGCGGCATGACTACATCTTTTTTGAGGGCGATGGGCCGGAGTGGTTTCATATTGTCAAAGAAGGAAAGGTGAAACTGGTCAAGCACTCGAATACCGGCAAAGATGTAATCCTGCAGGTCTTCGTTCCCGGGGATATGTTTGGGGAAGCTTCTCTCTTTGACCGCAAACCCTATGCCACCTCTGCCCAAGCGATGGAACCTTCGATCATTCTGAAACTTTCCCGGAAAGATTTTTTATATTTTTTTGGGCGACACCCTTTTGTGGCCACGGAGATGATCATGGAGTTGGGCCGACAACTGCGCGAAGCTCACGCCGCCATCAAAAGCCTGGCCGTGGACCGGGTGGAACAGCGTATCGCCAATATTCTGCTAAAGTTAGCCGATAAATTGGGTACTCCTGCGGAGGGAGGGACCCTACTCAACCTCTCCCTGACCCGGCAGGACCTGGCCGATATGGCCGGAACAACTGTGGAGACAACCATCCGGGTTATGAGCCGGTTCACCAAAACCAAGATTATCAAGCCTGTGAACGGAAAGATTTTCATTCTGAAGCCTAAGGTTTTACAAAAAATCTCCGAAGGGAAAGAAAGCTCTTAACCCATCCCGCACCGCTTAAAAATTCAATCGGCAGACCGCCTTCTTATCCGTCTTTTTACAAAAAGAAGATAGTCGCAGGGTAATACTTTCTTGTTCGATCATCTAAGAAAGCCCGGATACCGGATTGCATTTTTTGGGCGATATCGATTATGATGAAAAAGATGAAATCAAAGCAATTTATATTAATCATTTCCGGTGTGCTCTTTCTCGTTTTGGCCCTGGCTTTCGGCTTATTTGATATTCCCGGAAACAAGCCTAAAAGAATCGAATGTGTCGGAGAAGATATGATGGCCCCGCCTTTCACCCTCTTGGATCTGAAAGGGGAAAAGGTAAATTTCGCAGATTTCCGGGGCAAAGTGATCCTCCTCAATTTTTGGGCAACTTGGTGCCCGCCCTGCCGGGAGGAGATCCCCTATTTCAATGAACTTTACAGCCAATATAAAAAAGACGGATTGGAGGTCATCGGAATTTCCCTGGACCGGGGTAATCCCGTTGATGTCCAGAGATTTCTGGATAAGATGGGGGTGCAATACGTCAACCTGATGGGTAATGACGAAGTCCTGGAGGTTTTCAATAACATTCCAGGTATGGGGCCGATTCAAGGGATCCCCCTAACATTCCTGATCGACCGCAAGGGCCAGATTTGCCGGAGATTTATCGGGTTAACCCCTAAGCGGGTATTCGAGGAAGCCATCAAACCACTCTTTTAGAAAAACATGATTTAGATCATTTTTCCGGTAATCCATAGTGATAGGGTAGGGCAAAGCGTTGCGGGCTGCTTTGAATTTTTCGATTGGACTGGAAAGTTTTCATTGATAAATCGTCTATTACGGATAAAATTTGTGGAGGTTTGAGGGTTATGACGGAAGGGAAACGAAGGATAGACAAAGAAATGAATATAGGCGAGATTCTCGACAAGTACCCCGAAGCCCGGGAGGTTTTTCAGAAGCACTTCGGCAAAGGGTGTTTTAACTGTCCGGGTTCCCGCCTGGAGACGATTGATTTCGGAGCCCTGATGCATAACAAGGATGCCAATGAGATTGTAGAAGAGCTTAATGCCAAAATCAAAGCTTAAAGGAGGAGGGAAGATGCCCCACAAAATCACGGATGATTGTATCATGTGCGGAACCTGCAAGGAAGAATGCCCGGCCGAGGCGATCAGCGAAGGGGACCCCAAATACCAGATCAATCCTGAATTATGTACAGACTGTGCTGCCTGTGCCGATGTTTGTCCGGTGGAGGCTTGCGTCCCAGAATAAGAAATAGTGTCCGTGATGTGGGTCAGGGTCAGCGATTTGGAAATTATTGACACCCAAGGTTACGCTGGCACTGTATTTATAAGGAGATACCTATGCGGGAAAAAGTGGAAAAAGCGATCGAAGAGATCCGCCCTTTTTTGCAGGCTGACGGAGGGAATGTCGAATTAATCGATGTACAAGAAGGGGTGGTCAAGGTGAAATTGGTGGGGGCTTGCGGTTCCTGTCCCATGTCTCAACTCACCTTGAAGCGGGGCATAGAAGCGCGGCTCAAAGCCCAGATTCCAGAAGTCAAGGAAGTCGTGGCGGTTTAATCACTTATACGGTCCTTCCTACCGCCAAGCCTTCGGCTACAGCTTCCAGAGCCTTGCGCGGGGCTTTGGCGTCCCCAATCAGGTAAATCTCCGGCACCCGTTCCTTGAGCCTTTCATAAAGGTCGTTTACGGCCCTGGTCCCTGTGGCAATGACGACTGTATTCCCCCGAATAAGTATTTCATTTCCTTCGCGATCGACGATCACACCCTCGGCGGTGATTTCCTTAGCGTTAGCGTTGGTCAAGGTCTTAACGGAATGACGGGCAAGATCCTGGCGGATCGTCCAGCGGGTGCTGAGGCCGATGTCCTGTCCGATTGTTTTCAGCATTTCCACTACGGTGATTTTTTTTAACCCCTGGTAGAGGAGTGAATGTAAGGTCGTAAAACTCTCTGCCTGGTTGAACATCAAAAAGTGCAAAGTGTCGGGGTGGAGTGTTCCTTTCCGGGCCAGGAAAAGGGCGGTTTCCAACCCGACGGCCCCCCCGCCGATGATGATCACTTCTTTCCCGGTGTCTACTTGCCCGGTCAGGACGTCCCAGGCCATGACTACATTGGGCCGGTCCACTCCTTTGATGTCGGGCCGGAGAGGCTCCGCGCCAGTGGCGACGATGACCACGTCGGGTTTTTGCGCTTCAACGTCTGGGGGGGTAACCGCGGTACGGGTGTGCACGGCCACGTTCAACTTTGACAACTGCTTTTGCAGGTAGTTCACGAAGGTGAGGAATTCGTTCCTTCCGGGAGGCAGGGCCGCCAGGGAAAGCTGCCCCCCTAACTTTTCATTCTTTTCGTAAAGGCGGACCTCATGACCCCGCAGGGCAGCGACCCGGGCGGCTTCCATGCCCGCCGGGCCCCCTCCAATCACCATGACCTTTTTTCTCCGGGTGGCTGGCTCGATGGTCAGTTTTGCCTCGGCACCCGCACGGGCGTTCACCAGGCAGGTTACAGGCTTGCGGTCGAAAATGGTATCGAAACATCCCTGGTTGCAGGCGATACAGTAATTGATTTCATCGAGACGCCCGGCTATTGTTTTGTTCGGGAGTTCAGGGTCGGCAATTAACCCCCGGGCGAAGCCGATAAGATCGGCTTGACCATCCCGGAGGATTTGGTCGGCCAGGAGAGGATCGTTAATCCGATTGCAGGCCATAACAGGGATGGAAACCGCCTGCTTAATGCCCTGGGCTAAGTAGACGAAGCCGCCGCGGGGCAAACCCATGGTAATCTGCGGAACGCGAGTCTCGTGCCAACCCCCGGTGACATTGATCATGTCCACCCCCGCCTTTTCCAACTCCCGGCAAAAAATTTGGGTTTCTTTGTTTTCCAACCCGCCTTCCATGAACTCATTGCCGGCGACGCGGAAAATAATCGGAAAATCCGGTCCCACCTCCTGGCGCAACTCCCGGGCCACCTCCAAGCCGAAACGCATGCAGTTTTCATATTCTCCCCCATATTCGTCTTTACGTTTATTCACCAGGGGCGAAAGAAACTGACTGATGAGGTAACCCGCCGAAGCAATCACCTCCACCGCATCGAACCCCGCGCGCTTCAGGCGTCCAGCCGCCAAGGCGTAATTCCGCTGCACTTGCTTGATTTCCGGGATGCTGAGTTCGCGCGGCGTCTCACCGGTAAATTTTGAGCGCACGGGCGAGGAAGAAATTGACTGCCGGCCGCCCATGAGCAGGGAATGGGCATAACGTCCAGCATGGTAAAGCTGGCCGGCAATCTTGGCGCCATGGGCCTGAACGGCTTTGGCCAGTTGCGAAAGACCGGGGATAAATTTATCATCGCGGACGCTGATCATATCCGCAGCCCCGCTGAATTCATCGATGGTGCAGCCTCCGATGATGATCATGGCCGCTCCCCCGCTGGCGCGCTCGACATAATAGTCGGTGTGGTGGGGGAGGAGCATCCCATCCCAGGAGGGCAGAAAGTGCATGGCCGGCATGACGATACGGTTTTTCAATTCCATCCGGTTGACTTTGATGGGCGTGAAGAGCATTTTTAACATTTTCGACTTCTCCCACGTTCGGAAATTAAAATTTTCTGCGCAAAAAAAGGAAGATCAAACTAATATCGCATCCCGGAAGTTCGTTTCATAATTCATAACTTATCACAGGGGCCGAGCAGAGGACCGCTGCGCTTGCCAAAATGAGGCGCTGATTTTCCCCGGGATGGAGCGGGGCGATGACTTCCATGAATTGATAAGTAATATCCAATGATTACCACCCCGCTTGATCCCTGGAGGAAATAAAGTGAGTGAAAAAGATTAAACTTTTTTCCCGGCCGATTTTGGCGGCGCGAATCGCTCCTCCGCTCGGGCCACGTCTGACTTTGTCAAAGAATATTCGAGACGCGACACTAAGGAACGTCAGCGAATATCAGAGGAGATACTCAAGGCTTTTTTCCCGGCCTGGATAATTTTGGCTATCTCAACCCCCCGGCGGACAGCTTCCTTGGCTGAAGATAAGCCAAATCCATCCTCCAGGACCATATGCCGAATTCCTTTGGTGGCCTTTCCTTTCCCGTCAAGGCTGGAGAGAACCAACCCGCCGCGGCCTGCGGGGATCATGTTGAAAAGGGCAAAGGTACTGTTCAAAATGCTGAGGGTTGTTTCCAGTCCGCCATGGCGGAGGAAGGCCACGATCAAGGACACCCCTACTTTATCCTTCAGCTTTCCCCGGTGAGCGTTGCCATAAACAAACACGCGCAGGCGGTCAATCATGTTGGCCATCAATCCGGACATCCGGCCGATGTGTACGGGTGTGGCCAGAACGACCACATCGGACCTGGTCAAGGCAGGGTAGATGCTATCCATCCCGTCGGAGATCACACAATATTTTTCCGGCGTTTGGTGCCGCAAACACCAATTGCAGTGCTGACAGCCGGTAATAGCCAGTCCTGAGAGGTTGAAGATCGCCCTTTGGATTTCAGGATCAGAAGATGTAACATTAAGCGCCTCTGTTAAGAGGGCTTCGGTGTTGCCTTCCTTGACCGGACTTCCAGCCACTGCCAGGATTTGAATCATAAAGCCATCTCCCCGGGTGAATTTTTAAAGACCCTATCATGAAACCAACATGAAATCAAGATTCCGCGGCAGCTTCCTCCTCAAAAATTCGGGATCCCCGGGCAAAAAAATAGGGTGGATCATTTTCTTTCCACCCTTCAGGAATTTTATAGCGAGCGTAATTATAAAATGGTCATTGCGAGGAGTCCGCCTTAGGCGGACGACGAAGCAATCCACCCCAAAACGAGATTGCCACGCCCTCCGGGCTCGCAATGACTGTAACAATATTTACTTCGTTTGTATTAGATAGGCCGATCGATCCTCAATTTCCTCGTATCTTTGGCTTTCCCGGTGCTTTTGTCAAGGATGGAAAAGGTTCCATCCTTAATTTCCACCTTATCCCCAACCTTTATGCCTTGAACGTCCTCGAGCTTGATGATGAGTGTTTTCCCCTGGTCTTCTTTTAATATGACGGTTTGGCCTTCAACTTTGGCTACCGTGCCCTTGGCTTCTATTTTCCCTGCTTCCCCATAACTGGGACTTAAAAAACCAAGGAGGAAACCCATGGCCACGATCAGAGCCATTATCGATTTCAGCTTCATCATCTCATGCCTCCTTTCTTGCCGGATCATTAATTTTTGATGTTACCGGTTTAGGATATCATGAAACGGGGTCAAGATCAAAATGCCAGGACCCTGTTACCACTTCTCCCCTATTTTGGTTAACCATTGTTGGGCACTTTTGCTTCCCAA
>Ga0184616_10000215_pt1 | contig 11184 bp, 12 predicted proteins | sample PLM4_90_coex_FD_133145 | JGI IMG/M metagenome (GOLD analysis project Ga0184616, IMG submission 133145) | Groundwater sediment microbial communities from an aquifer in East River, Colorado, USA - PLM4_90_coex | ecosystem: Environmental > Terrestrial > Soil > Riparian zone | place: USA: East...
CGCCTTTTTTACAGGGCCGGGCAAAGTCGTTGATCCGTACCTTGCTCTGGCGGTTTTTCAGGGAGTAGGATTTGATTTTTGAAGTATCGATTTTCTTCATGGCCTACCGGGCGCCTCCGAACAATTCTTCATCCACAAGCTGGCAGAGCGTGTGTCCGAGCGTGATGTGCGTTTCCTGGATTCTCGGCGTCACTTTCGAGGGAACGATGAAGGTATAATCGGCCAAGGACGCCATTTTGCCGCCTGTTCCGCCCGTCAGGAGCACGGTTTTCATGCCGTTCTTTTTCGCCGTTTCCATTGCCTTGATCACATTGGGCGAGTTGCCGCTCGTACTGATGCCGATAACGACATCGCCTTCATGTCCGAGCGCGGTAAGCTGTTTGGAATAGACCTGGGTAAAGTCGTAATCGTTGCTGATGCTGGTGAGCACGGCCGCATCGGTATTCAAGGCGATTGCGGGAAGAGGCGGCCGCTCCATGAGGAACCGGTTGACGAATTCCGCGGCGATATGCGAGGCATCCATCGCGCTTCCGCCGTTGCCGAAGAGGATGACCTTTTTCCCGTCGCGGAAGGCCTGCGCGATCACCTGCACCACTTCGATGATCTTGTCGGCGTTTTCCCTGGCAAATCTGACCTTGATTTCAGCGCTGGCTTCAAAAATTCTTAAAATCGTATTTTTCATATCATCCATAGTATCGCTCCCGGAGCCAGGCGCCGGAATAATCTGATTTGTGCAGCACACGCTATTGCCCTGTCTCACGAGCGGTTTATTATATGGCAAGACCGGGAAATGTCAAGACGAAAAGGGGATCGAAACGGGGATACGAAAGACAGCAACAGCCGTTCCGAAAAGCAGGGCCCCGGCACGACATTCATGCGCCGGGGCGGGCGGAGGGAGAATCTGCGGCAGCTTCTTCCACAAGGAGGGGCAAAGTCGCCGCTGCAGATCGATAGGTTTATCCATTGTTCCTGACAGCGATATTAACATGTTTTTATTGTTCTGTCAAGTATTATTTGTTTACCTGGGAAGGCATTATTCCGCTGCAAGGGACGGCTTCGCGATTGCCTCTTATCGGCATTACGCCCCTCCTTGATGCGATATTTGTCTCGCTCAGGCGTGATAGGCATTGCTGATGGACTTGTGCGCCTCCGCGGCAAGTTCTTTTCGTGCAGGATGTCCATGGGCCGGGATGATTTTTAGCGCAACAACCTCGACGTCCACGGATTCGAGCGCGAGGAGGCGCGACAGATGGGTCAGGAAGGAAGCGCCGCCATAATAGTAAACCGAGTTGCGGTTCTCCGCACTGACCGGTTGCTCGTTCATCTTTTTGTAACGCAGACAGAGCGGAAGGATGTCGGAGCCCGAGGCCCGAGCAGCTTCAAACAAGGCATTCTTGAAAGGGTGCACCCTGTCGCCGTTTGATGTCGTGCCTTCCGGGAAAAGCATAACCGAGAGCCCGCTGCCGAGGGACTGCGCAATTCCGGCGAGTTCTTTTTTCAGACCCATCGCTTTTCTCCGTTCAACGAAGTGACTGCCGCCGAGGCGCGCCAGCATGCCGAGCAGAACCGTATTGCCCAGTTCCACGGAGGTGATGAACACCGACGGCGCCAGCGATGCGATGACGAGCACATCGAGGTATGAGAGGTGATTCGAAACGATGAGACGGCCCGATTTGAGGGGCTGCAGGCGCTCGCCGTGCTTTATGTGAACGCGAATGCCGAACAGCGCAAGGAAAATCCGGGAAAAGAACGAAGTGTTTCGTATAAGAAACACGCGGCGCAGCGAACGGCCCGCGGGGAGGATTGTAAGAGCGCCCGAGGTGACCGCATATGCGATAACGAGCGGAATGATTGCCGTCCATTTGAGCAAAGTGCGCATACTGATTGTTTTAAACAGGGTCTATCGCCGATATCCTGATGATGAGCTGTTGCGAACAAGCACAATAGTATTAAAATTATGGCATAGAGCGGGCCTTCTTTCAACAAGAAAACAGCGGGATTCCCTTCCTTTACTTCGCGGGAAGCCGGGGATATACTAAAAGCAAATGATGTGTCAGGGCATGCGAAAAATATTTATCAATAGGTCGCTGCCGCAAAAGGAGGAATGCGCATGAGCGTGATGGTTGAATTCAGCATTGTCCCGATGGGCAAAGGCGTGAGCATCAGTTCCCAGATCGCGGAAGTGATGAGGATCGTGATCGCGAGCGGCGTGAAATACCGGGTTAATCCCATGGGGACCGTTCTGGAGGGTGAGTGGGACCAGCTTATGAAGGTCGTAAAAGAGTGTCACTATGCCGTAATGAAGGATGGGGAGCGCGTGGTTACGTCGATAAAGATCGATGACCGCAAGGGGACCACGGAACGGATGGACAAAAAACTGGCGGCAGTGGAACAGAAGCTCGGAAAACAATTGCAACGTTGACGGTATCCGGGAAGAACGGTGCTTTCGAGAATGACCTGAAAGCGCTGAACGTCGTTCCGGCGCACGCTGAAATAAATTGCCGAGGAACAGAGGTCGAACAGAACGAAGGAGGCGGATGCAATGAAGACGGTTGCGAAAACGGCGAAGGACTACAAGCTGTCGTATAAAAAGAAGTCGGCGACGACGGACTCCTACCTTCCGCGGGGAGGAAGCCGCAGCATTTCCGTTTGCGAGACGTGCCGCTCCGTGTACAAGAACAAACGGTGGTACTCCGGCGCGTCGGACTATGAGGCGGCAGTGAAGGGCGCGGGAACGGTGAGAATGGTTTGCCCGGCGTGCATGAAGGTCCGCGACAATTTCCCGGGCGGGATCGTGACATTGAAAGGCGACTTCGTGCTTCCGCACAAAACGGACCTGATGAACCTGATCAGAAATGAAGAAGACCGGGCGCGGGGGCTGAATCCTCTCGAACGCGTGATCTCCGTCAAGGAGAACGGGTTCGGCAGCATCGTGATTTCCACGACCAATGAAAAGCTGGCGCAGCGGATCGGCAGAGCGGTGAAAAAAGCCTTTCATGGTGAAGTGGCCTATCACTGGTCGCATGACAACAAGCTGGCGCGGGTGGACTGGGTGAGGGAGGCGGGCTAGCGAAATGCGTTAAAGGAGGTCCTCTTTTTTTTGAGAATTCAGATACTCCTCCCATTCCATGGGGAGGAGAAATTTTTTTTTGTTGTTGCAGTCTTTGCACGCGGGAACCAGGTTGCCCTGAACCGATTTCCCTCCGCGCACGATGGGGATGATATGATCCATCGTCAAATCCGCCGGTTTGCATTTCCTTTCGCAGTAGAAACACTTTCCTGATGAGCGCTTTCGCTTCCACCACGGAGAACTCCGCATTTCACGCGCTTTGGCTTTCTCGCGCCTGACATGCTCGTCGCTTGCGGTAATAAAAAAAACGTCATCCATTGCAGGATATATTACTTTTTCCCTCCCCCCTTGTCACGCCTAAAAAGCAGTGTTTCCGGAAATACTCACCCACCACGTAACATATGAAAAATTAATATTTTTCTTGACATCCTGGACTGTGATCGATATACTTTGCCAAACAGGTGGTATGAAGTGGGAAGTTGTGGCGCAGTGAGGAGCGAAATGTTCCGAGGCAGTTACGAACATACTGTGGACTCCAAGGGTCGTGTGAGCGTGCCGTCCAAATTCCGTGACATCATAGCCGACCGCTATGATGGAAGGCTCGTGCTCGCCATGGACTACGATCGCTGCCTTACGGTTTATCCTCTCGAGGAATGGGAGCGGCTCGAAGAGAAAATAAAAACACTGTCGCTGATCAAACAGGAGGTCAAGGATTTCAGGCGTTTTCTCCTGTCGTCGGCCACGGAATGCGAACTCGACAAGCAGGGCCGCATCCTGATTCCGCCGTCGCACCGCGAGCACGCGGGCATCACCAAGAGCGTGACGCTCGTCGGCATCATCGACAAGATAGAAATATGGGACGCCAAGGCATGGGAGGCGCGAAATACTAAAAACGGCGATAAGATCGGCGAGGCGCTCGCCGCACTGGGTCTTTAACGACATGGATGAAAAGCTGAAAGTATATCAGATGAACCTTGAAGGCGAGATCGACGCGGCGAAAATGGCCGAGGTCAACCGCGTTATCGGTCAGCTCATCAAGGGCGAGATGTACGGCCTGATCCTTAATTTCGGATCTGCGGAGCATATCCATTTCACCATTCTGCCGTCGCTGGTGGATGAGAAGCGGCGGCTTCAGTCGTTCGGAGGCGATATACGGCTCGCGGCCATGTCCGATTACATAAAAAATATTTTCCGCACTACCGGCGTGCTGGAAGAATTCCAGGTCTTTGACACGGTGCAGCACGCCGCGAAGAGCTTCGGGGTGGCAAAACCGGCAACGAACCTGCCGCTGGGGTTGTGAACGTTTATCAGTCCGGAGTCGGGAGTTCGGAGTGAGGAAACGGGAAAAAAAAGAAACAGATAAAACTGCGAACTCCGAACTCAAAACTCAGAACATACGGCACGTTCCTGTCCTGCTCCGTGAGGCAATCGAGTTGCTTGCCCCGCATCCCGGCGGTGTGTACGTGGATGGAACAATCGGCGCGGGCGGTCATGCGACGGAACTCCTGAAGGGTTCATCGCCCGATGGGATACTGGTCGGTTTGGATCAGGACCGCGAGGCAATCGAACGGTGCCGGCGGAATCTCGCCGCGTACGGCGATCGCGTCATTCTGCGGCATGCGAATTACCGGGAGCTGAAACCGATCCTGTCCGAAGCGGGATACGCAGCCGTGGACGGGGTGCTGCTCGATCTCGGGGTTTCATGGTTTCATCTCAAGACGCCTGAACGGGGTTTCAGTTTTCAAACGGACGGTCCGCTCGATATGCGCATGGACCGGGGCCGGCGCCAGACGGCCGCGGACCTGGTGAACGGTCTGCCCCGGGATGAACTTGCAGCGCTCATCCGCGAATACGGCGAGGAACGCAGAGCAGGCGCCATCGCAAGGGCCATTGAAAAGGCGAGGGCCCGGAGGCCCATCATGAGTACGGTTCAGCTTGCCGATATCGTTTCGAGTGTATTTCCTCCCTTCCCTCCCCGGCGCATTAATCCCGCGACGCTCACCTTCCAGGCCCTGCGAATAGCCGTGAACGACGAACTCGGCGCTCTTCGGGACGGCATTGCCGGCGTCATCGCTCTCTTGAAACCCGGAGGACGAGTCGCCGTAATTTCGTTTCACTCGCTCGAGGACCGGATCGTGAAACAGGCGTTCGTGGCGGCCGCGAAAGGGTGCGTCTGCCCTCCCAAGCTGCCGGTCTGTTCATGCGGACGAAAGCCCCTGCTCAAGATCCTGACGCATCGTCCCCTGGTTGCCGGAGCTGCGGAGGTGGAACAGAATCCCGCGGCGAGGAGCGCCAAACTGCGGGCGGCGGAAAAACTGGATGCCGTTGAGAAGGAAGAGAAGGGGTACCGGAAGAGCAGGGAACGGAGTTTTTTATGACGACGCGAGCGCAAAATATCGGGGCCTTGGTGTTCGAACGGAGCAAGCGGGGAAGTCTGCGGCTTGTGCTTGTTGTTCTCCTTATCGTTACGAGCCTGCTTCTCTATGTGGGTGGAAAAGTGCGGATCATGCGTCTCGGCTACCAGATCGAGACGCTTGAGCGTGAGAAGCTGGAACTGGAACGCACAAACGGGTCGCTCCGGATCGAGGCCTCGAGCCTGGCAGCGCCCGCGCGCATCGAAGAGTTCGCGACCAGGAAGCTCGGCATGGTAAGACCGGAGAAGGGCGATATTGTCGTGGTAAAGAGAAAAGGGGCGCCGAAGCGCTAAAAGAATATGGAACGACGGGGTAGGATAGTCGCGGTTTTATTCATCATGGGCCTGGCCTTTGCGCTCGTGATCGTGCGGCTTCTGCACCTTCAGGTCGTGGAGCGATCGCGGCTGACCGCTCGCGCCGAGCGGCAGCAGGAGCAGGTCATCACCCTGGAGCCGAAGCGGGGAACGATCTTCGACCGCAGGGGCAGGGAACTGGCCGTTACCCTGGATGTGGATTCGGTGTACGGCGTCCCGTCGAAAGTCGACAACCCGCGCGAGCTTGCAACAAGGCTGTCGAGGATTCTGCGCGAGGATCCGCGCATGCTCGAGCGAAAACTCGCCGGCGACAAGAATTTCGTCTGGCTCAGCCGCAAAGTGGATCCTTCGAAAGCGGCAAAGGTCAAGGAATTCGATTCCGAGGAAATCAGCCTCCGGTCCGAGATGAGGCGGTTTTATCCGAAGAAAGCGCTGGCCGGGCCGCTGCTCGGCTTCACGGGAGTGGACAACCAGGGCCTTGAAGGAATCGAGCGCGCCTACGACAAGCTGCTCCGCGGAGCGAGCGGCTGGGTGCTTGCTGAAAAGGACGCCAAGGGGCGGATGGTGTTTCCCGGCGGTCCCGGGTTTCAGTTCAAGATGCCGACGCCGGGCAATGATCTCATCCTTACCATCGATGAAGTGATCCAGCATATCTCCGAGAAGGAGCTTGACGCCGTGCTCCTCAGCTCGCGCGCCAAGGGCGGCGTGTGCATCGTGATGAATCCGCATACCGGCGAGGTGCTGGCCTTGTCGGTCCGCACGAACGGGGCCGGCCGCCAGGCGTTCAACCCGAACGAGCCGAAGCGCTACAAACCCGCCGAGTGGCGCAACCGGGCGGTTACCGACGCCTTCGAACCCGGCTCGATCTTCAAACCGATTCTTGCCGCGGCCGCGCTTGAGGAGCGGATCGTCCATCCGCTGGAACGGTTCGACTGCAGGGGAGGCAAAATCCAGCTTGCCGACCGCGTGATCAAGGACGCGGGGGAGCACGGAGTCCTGACCTTTTCCGATGTGATCGCCGAATCGAGCAACGTGGGCACGATCAAGGTGGCGTTGCGGCTCGGCAAGGAGCGGTTCTATAAATACGTTACCGCGTTCGGATTCGGAAGGAAGACGGGCGTGGACCTTCCCGGGGAGATTTCGGGTCTTCTCCGCGATGTGCGGCTGTGGTCGGGCGTGACCATCGGCGAAGTAGCGATCGGGCAGGAAATCGGCGTCACGCCCATACAGATTGCCGTTGCCTACAGCGCGCTTGCGAACGGCGGAACAATGATGACGCCGTATATCGTGTCGGAAATCGTGGATCGCGAAGGAAAGAGGGGACAGAAATTCATTCCCCGTCCCCTCGGGCGCGTCATCTCCGCGGAAACGAGCGCCAAGGTGAATACGATCCTTCAGCGGGTCATCGAGGCCGGCACGGGCCGGAATGCCCGGCTGTCGGGGTACACGGCCGCGGGAAAAACCGGCACTGCCCAGAAGATCGATCACAAGACCGGCGCCTATTCCAAGAAAGAGTATGTCAGCTCCTTTGCCGGGTTTACGCCGGCCCTTTCCCCGAAGCTCGTGATCGTGGTGATGATCGATACGCCGGAAGGCGTGATCTACGGCGGCAGCGTTGCCGCGCCGGTATTCAAAGCCGTGGCGGAGCAGAGTCTTGCCTACCTGCAGACGCCGCCCGATGATGTGGAGGGCAGGATGCTCCTGGTGGCGAGATGAAACTCGGGGACCTTCTGAAAGGGCTGGAACCGGGGCCTTCGCTTCCCGTTGCCCAGCAGAATATCGAGGTGACCGGGGTCGTGCATGATTCGCGGAAAGCGATTCCCGGGTCCCTGTTCGTGGCCGTGCGAGGTTTTCATTCGGACGGCCATCAGTTTATTCTGCAGGCTCTGCGCCAGGGGGCATGCGCGGTTGTCGTCGAGGACGCCGCGGAAGCCGGGACCGAAGCGGCGCCGATCATCCGCGTGGCCGACACCAGGAAGGCGCTCGCCGGGCTGGCGGCGGCATTCTACGGCAGGCCGTCGCGGCAGCTGAAGCTGGTCGGCATCACGGGAACGAAAGGCAAGACCACCACGAGTTATCTCGTGAAATCGATCCTCGAGGCCGCGGGCCATGTAACCGGCCTCATCGGCACGATCGATTACCGTGTGGGGAACAGGATTTATCCCGCGCCGAACACGACGCCGGAAGCAACGGACGTGCAGAAGCTTCTGCGGGAGATGGTGAACATCGGCGCGGCCTATTGCGTCATGGAAGTTTCATCCCATGCGCTGGTGCTGGGCCGCACCGACGAGTGCCTGTTCCAGACCGCGATATTCACGAATCTCCAGCAGGACCACCTGGACTTCCATAAGGACAGGGAATCCTACTTCCAGGCAAAGCTGTTGCTGTTTGCCGGGCTCGGGGCGGACAAAAACGCGGTTATCAACAACGACGATCCGGTCGCCCGGGAAATAAGCGGACAAACACAGGCCGGGGTTCTCACGTTCGGCTTGTCCGCGCAATCGGACATCCACCCGGTCGAGCGAATCGGCCACGGCATGGGCGGAATCACATTTACCGTGCAAACGCCGAAGGCGGCGTTTGTTGTCGAGTCTCCGCTCGTGGGCAACCATAATGTCTATAACATTCTTGCCGCTATCGGAGCGGCATACTCCCTCGGGATAGACACCGAATCGATTGCCCGGGGTATTCGAGACATGCGCGCCGTTCCCGGCAGGATGGAGAAGGTTGATGAAGGCCAGTCGTTCGGCGTCGTGGTGGATTACGCGCACACCGAAGGATCTCTAACCAGCCTGCTTGCCGCCGCGCGTGACGTGGCGGCAAACCGGATCATTACCGTTTTCGGCTGCGGCGGAGACCGTGACAGGACGAAGCGGCCGAAGATGGGAGTCTCGGCGGCTGAAGGCAGCGATGTCGTGATCATAACCTCGGACAATCCGCGGACCGAAGACCCCGATGGGATCATCAGCGAAATTACGGCGGGCATGGAATCCGTCGGCACGAGAGTCGCGTTGGGAGCCGCGGCAGGGAGGGATGGGTCCGGCAAAACACCCTACCTGGTCATCCCGGAACGGCGCGAAGCCATAGCCGCCGCCATAGGAATGGCCGAGCCCGGAGACGTGGTCGTGCTTGCCGGCAAGGGTCATGAGGATTACCAGATCATCGGCGACAAAAAAATTCATTTCGACGACCGCGAAGTCGCGCGCGAGGAGCTCAGGAAGAGACGATAACAGGCGCACGGCAAGCCACAAAATAGTTTGCGTCGCGCACCAATGAGAAGAAAGCATGAACGCGTCAGATAAAAATACGCTCGGCGGGCTCTTGAGGAGGATAGAGCGGATGGACATAGCAGGGGTATCCATAGATTCCAGAAGCATCAGGGAGGGCGAGCTGTTCGTCGCGATCAAGGGGGACCGGTACGACGGCCACGACTTCGTTCCTGATGCGCTGAAAAAAGGAGCCTGCGGAGCCCTGGTGGAGCGGTCCGCGCTGGAGAAGAAGTTCTCGGTGCTCGGCGGCTTGAAAAACATCCTGCCCGTGGAAGACACGCTTTTTGCCCTGCAGGAGATGGCGCTGATGCACCGCAAGAAGTTTTCGATCCCCGTTGTCGGCATCACCGGCTCGAACGGCAAGACCACGACCAAGGAAATGCTCGCCAATATCATGAAACAGAAAGGGCCGGTGCTCAAGAACGAGGGAAATCTGAACAATCACATCGGGGTGCCGCTTACGCTCATGAAGCTGAACGAGGGCCACCGCGCCGCGGTGGTGGAAATGGGCATGAGCGCCGCGGGGGAGATCGACGTTCTCGCCAGGCTCATCGCGCCCACCATCGGCGTGATCACGAACATCGGGCCGGCGCATCTCGAATTTTTCGGCAGTTTATCCAAAATCGCCGATGCAAAAGGCGAGCTCCTGGACAACCTGAACGGGGACGCAACCGCCGTATTAAACGCCGATGATCCGTTTTGCGAAGCGTTGCGCAAAAAATTCAGCGGCCCCACGGTGACGTTCGGAATCGAGAAACCAGCCGATGTCCAGGCTGCGCGCATAATACAGGGCGCTGATCATATCGATTTCACCATTACCGCCCGCAATGCCACCGTCGACGTCAGGCTGCGGACCGTGGGCAGCCACAATATTTACAACGCCCTTGCCGCGGCGGCCGCGGCGCTGGCCATGGGGATGCCGCTCGACGCCGTGAAATACGGGCTCAATGATTTCACGCCGGTCGCCATGCGGTCGGAACTCAGGGACATCGACGGCAGGACCGTTCTGGCCGATTGCTACAATGCCAACCCCGCATCCGTGGAAGCCGCGATCAAGACCGCGGTCTCGCTTGCAGCGGGACGGAAGACGATCGTGGTGCTGGGCGACATGCTCGAACTGGGGACCGCCTCGGCCGAGGCGCACCGGGAAATCGGCCGGATCGTTGCGCAAAGCGGCGTGGAGCTCGTGATCACGCTCGGCGAACTGGCGATATACATCGGGGAAGGCGCCCGCAAGGCCGGGATGCTCGTCAGCCGCACCATCGAAGCGCGAACCCATGCCGGGGCCGCGCAGCTTGTCATGAAATTGTCCCGTCCCGGCGACGTGATTCTCATCAAGGGTTCCCGGGGCATGAAAATGGAAAAGATTCTGGAGGCGTTCTGATGCTGTATCACCTGTTCTATCCGCTGCGCGATATGTTTTCCGGTTTCAACGTGTTCCGGTACATCACGTTCCGGAGCGCGGGCGCCGTCCTGACCGCCCTGATCGTCACCTTTATCCTCGGTCCGTCGATGATAGCCTGGCTCCGGAAGCTCAAGGTGGGCCAGCACGTGAGGTCCGACGGACCGCAGACCCATCTTTCCAAACAGGGCACGCCCACCATGGGAGGACTGCTGATCGTCGTTGCGCTGGCGTCGTCGGTCCTGCTCTGGTCCGACCTGAAAAATTCATACGTATGGGTAGTGCTCTTCGCAACGCTCGCCTTCGGCGGCATCGGGTTCTGGGACGACTATCTCAAAGTGGTTAAAAAGCAGTCAACAGGACTGAGAGCGTATCAGAAGTTCGGGCTCCAGATCGTTGCGGCCGCGGCGATCGGTTTCTTCCTCTATTACAATCCGGACGATCCGAAGAGCACGTACCTGTCCGTGCCGTTCCTGAAAAGCCTGTTCCTCAACCTGGGGTGGTTCTACGTTCCCTTTGTCGTCATCGTCATCGTCGGCTCGTCGAACGCCGTAAACCTGACGGACGGTCTGGACGGCCTGGCCATCGGCCTTGTAGGAATAGCCGCGGCGGCCAATGCGGTGATTGTCTACCTCGGCGGCAACAAGGTCATCGCCGACTATCTGAAGATTCTGTTCATCCCCGGGAGCGGCGAGCTCGTGATCTTCTGCGGCGC
>Ga0184616_10000216_pt1 | contig 11151 bp, 10 predicted proteins | sample PLM4_90_coex_FD_133145 | JGI IMG/M metagenome (GOLD analysis project Ga0184616, IMG submission 133145) | Groundwater sediment microbial communities from an aquifer in East River, Colorado, USA - PLM4_90_coex | ecosystem: Environmental > Terrestrial > Soil > Riparian zone | place: USA: East...
CCAGCAGATCATGCTGGCCATCTTAAAGCAAAATCCTGACGCCTTTTTGAATAATAACGTCAATAATCTTAAGGCCCACGCCGTACTGACTATCCCGGATTTCGACGCGATCATCGCCCTGACCAAGGATGAGGCGAAGGGCATCGTCAAGGAACACAATGCGGGTTGGAAGAGCTCGAATCAAAAGCCCGCCGTGGCTGACGCCAAGCCCGCCGAGCCACAGACTAAGTCTGCACCGGAGCCGGAGACGGGGGGCAAATTAAAGCTGGTCGCGCCGGTGGAGGAGGTCAAGCCAGCCCCGCCGGCCGCAGTTGCGGGGACGCCTGCAAACGGTTCTCCCAGCCCGCCCGCTGCGGCGTCTACGCAGCCGCCCGCTACAGCAACCACGGCAAGCCCTTCCGTCACTGCCTCCACTCCGTCTCCGTCCGCAGCAACGCCTAATGTGGCCTCTACGACCGATACCGCCGCCATGCAGGCCGCTGAGTTGGACAGGGCACACAAAGAGCTTACGCTGGCGAACGAAGCGGTGGAGGCCAGGCGCCAGGAGAATGACGAGTTGCGCTCACGGCTCGCGGCGCTTGAAGAACAGACCGCCTCTACTCAGCGGCTGATTAAACTCAAGGACGAGGAACTCGCCACCCTCCAGGCCAAGATGAAGGAGATCGAGCAGAGCAGGCAATCCTCGGCAACGAACGACGCCGCAAATGCGGATTCCGGGACGGCACAGCCGCAGCCCGCCGCAGATGCCGCCGGTGAGTCCAGTCTGGAGGCGATGTGGTCGACCCTGATCGGCAATCCTCTGGGTCAAGGCATGGTAGCGGCGGTGGGTTTGTTGCTTGTGACCATGCTCTGGCTCATCAAACGGCGTCACGAAGCGAATAGCTTCGTAGCCGAGGAGAGGATCGAGCCCGTGGTCGCGGGCCAGGCCTTCACAGCTGAGTCGCCGGCCTTGGCCGCCACCGCGCCCACTTCAGAGGAGACTGATCCACTTGACGAGGCCGATGCGTATATCCACCACCAGCACTATGCCCAAGCGGAGACCGTGCTGAAGCAAGCCATCGCCAACGACCCGGACCGCCATGAACTCCGGCTCAAATTGCTGGAAATGTATTCCCGCACTAAAGATGTCGAGGCATTTACCTCGCAGGCGCGAGATCTACACGACAGCTTACGCGGTCACGGCGGCCCCTTATGGGACAAGGTCATGGCCATGGGCAAGGAACTCGATCCCAACGAGCCCTTGTTCGGCGGTCAGACCCCGGTGGTAACCAGTCTGGCGGGCGCTACCGGGTTTGCCGCCAATGAAACGCTGGAGGTTCCGCCGTCTGCCCCTCTTGCTGTGGAGACCGGCGGCTCCTGGCTCGACCGCGAACACACCGGCAATGTCATAGAATTCGATCAGGCCTCCCTAACCCCGCCCGCGGTGGAGCAGGCCGCCTCGGACGCCAGCCAGCCCGAACCGAACCTTCTGGAGGATTTGCCGGCGCAAACCGAAGCCAGTCCGCTCCAGCCTTTCGAACCGCAACCCAGCTCAGAACAGGCCCCGACGTGGTCTTTCGATACCGCTCAGGACAAGGGTCTGGATTACCCGCTCGATCTTGATCTGGAGAAGGAGGCCGAGAGATTGGCCGATACCGGTGTCGAGTCGGCCCCGCTTCCAGAGGGAGACAGACCCTCTTACCTCGAGTCCGGCGAACTCACGGCGGAGGATGAGGTGGCGACCAAGCTCGATCTCGCGCGTGCCTATATGGATATGGGCGATCCCGACGGCGCGCAAGGCATTCTGGATGAGGTCATGAAAGAGGGCAACGAGTCACAACGTCGAGAGGCCGAGGAATTGCTCCGCAAGATCGGCTAGGCCGGCCATGCATCCAGTCATACGCCTCATTGGGTTCATGGTGTTGGGGGCTGGGCTGATGGCAGGCGGAGTGAAAGAAGTAGCGTTGCTGGCGGCGGCGCTCTATCTCGGTAGCCGCACCTCACCCGCCGGTGTCTGGCCGTTGCTGCGCCGCGCGCGCTGGTTGTTCCTTTCCTTGGTGATCCTCTACTTTTGGTTTCCCCTGGACGTGCGGTGTTACCGTATTACGGCATGCCGACCGTGGAAGATATCGAGGACGGCGTATTCCGCATCGCCGCGCTAATCCTGCTTACCTTGGCGGTGCTATGCTGGTTAGCCAAGCTCCCTCAATATCTTCAGCGGCGTCGGCGACCGCTTCGCGGTGCGCGCGGTGCTGACGTTGGAGACCGTCACTCACGCCCGGTGTATATTTACCCAAGAACGCTTAAAAGAAGAAAGGTCTTCCCGCTGGCGGCGCATCACGGATGCTGCTGGTACGCTTTTTCAAACGGTCGTCGCCCGGGCCGAGGTGATGCCGGTACAGGCGATTGCGTTGCCGGAGAGCCATCACCCGCCACTGTATCAATGGCTCTACCCCCTCGCGCTGGCCTTCGTGATTAGGATTGTGGGGTAGGAGCCCCCCGCTATGCAGCAATGGGAAGGATTCGTGCTAGGCCGCGATGCTGATCCGATAGAGGTCAGTACCAGCGCAGACCAGTGCAACGCTGCATTGGCCTTAATCGCCCAGAGTAAGCGTGCGCTTACTATCTACAGCCGCGATCTCGATCACGCTGTCTATGACAACCCCGAATTGGTTGAGGCAGTCCGGCAGTTGGCCATCCGCAGCCGGGTTTCAGAGATCAAGATCCTGGTACAGAATTCGGAGCGCATCGTGCAGCAAGGGCATCGTCTCATCGAACTCAGCCGCCGCCTGGAGAGTCTCATCAGGATTCGAAAAGTTACTGATGAATACCAGCACTACAACGGCTCTTTTCTTGTGGTGGACCGGCGTGGGGTAATACATAACAAGACCGGCGAGAGTTATCGCGCGACTGTGAATTTCAATGCGCCGTCAGAGGCTGCCCTTCTGCTGCATTTTTTTGATGAGGTCTGGGAGCGCAGCGAGCCGGATCCGGAGCTGCGCGCGCTGGGTCTCTGACAAGTTATGAGAATCGCCCTCGGAGTGGAATACGACGGCACCCACTTCTGCGGCTGGCAGGTGCAAGAGGACGTACGCAGTGTGCAGGCGTGTATAGAGCAGGCGCTTGCCAAGGTTGCCGATCATCCTGTGCGTGTGATCTGCGCGGGACGCACCGACACGGGCGTACATGCGCTGGGTCAAGTGATCCACTTTGACAGCGAGGCTATTCGCAGCGAACGCAGTTGGGTATTCGGCGCGAATACCCGTCTCGCTAAGGATTGCAGCGTGGTCTGGGCGCGTGTAGTGAGCGATGATTTTCATGCGCGTTATTCGGCGGTCTCCCGTTACTACCGTTACGTGATTTTCAACCGGACGGTGCGCTCCGGCGTCTTTGCAGATAGGGTGAGCTGGTGTTATCGCCCGCTCGACGAAGGTCGCATGAGTGAGGCCGCACACTATTTGATAGGCGAACATAATTTTTCCTCCTATCGCGCGGTGGCCTGTCAGGCGAAACAACCGGTGCGCACGGTTCACCGTCTGGACGTGGTGCGTCACGGGGAGATGATCGTCATTGACATTGTCGCCAATGCCTTCCTGCATCACATGGTGCGCAACATCGCCGGCGTGCTGATGACGATAGGAAGCGGCGAGCGCGAACCGGTTTGGGCAAAAGAGGTGCTGGAGGCGCGTGATCGCACGCTGGGCGGCGTCACCGCGCCGCCGCAGGGGTTGACCCTGATGGCTGTTGAATACCCTGAAACCTTTGCCCTGCCCGCGCCCGGCGCAGAACCGTTTTTTTGAGTTAGAATAATCTATAATAGTGGCGTTTTCTTCCCCTTTCTCTTGTATCTTGCACTTTTCTCTGCCTTATTATGCGCACACGGGTTAAAATCTGTGGTATTACCCGACCTCAAGATGCCCTTGAGGCCGCGAGGCTGGGCGCCGATGCGATCGGCTTGGTGTTTTATCCGCCCAGCCCGCGCGCGGTAACCGTAGAGCAGGCGCGGGCCATCGTCGCCGTGATGCCGCCTTTTGTCACGGTGGTGGGCCTGTTCGTGGACGCCCAGCCCGCAGAAATTTCCGCAATCCTGGACGCAGTGCGTCTCGATACGCTGCAATTTCACGGTAATGAAAAGGCGGCCGAATGCGGTCGCTATGGTAGGCCTTATATTAAGGCCCTGAGGATGCGTCAAGGGGTGGATGTAGCCGCCTACGCGCGAGACCATGCCGGCAGTGCCGGGCTGTTATTGGATGCCCATGTCGAAGGGGTCCCAGGCGGTACGGGCCTGACATTTGACTGGTCGCTGACACCGGCTGGCTTGGATAAACCGCTGATCCTGGCCGGCGGGCTCAACCCCGAAAATGTGGCGGATGCGATACGCAGGGTGTGGCCCTACGCCGTGGATGTGAGCGGTGGCGTGGAGTCTGCTAAGGGCATTAAGGACCATCGAAAGATGGCGAAATTTATCAACGAGGTCAACCATGTCAGCGTCTCCTAAACCCATGCAAAGCGCGCCTTTCGGATCGCTACCGGACGCCAACGGGCATTTCGGTCCCTATGGCGGGCGCTTCGTAGCCGAGACGCTGATGCAGCCGCTGGAAGAACTGCGCCTCGCCTATGAACGTTACAAAAACGATCCCGAATTTATCGCCGAATTCGAGCACGACCTCAAGCATTATGTCGGCCGTCCCTCACCACTTTATTTCGCCCAACGCTGGAGCAAACAGCTCGGCGGCGCGAAGATTTACCTCAAGCGCGAGGATTTGAATCACACCGGCGCGCACAAGATCAACAACACCATCGGCCAGGCGCTGCTCGCCAAGCGCATGGGAAAGACGCGCATCATCGCCGAGACCGGGGCAGGACAGCACGGCGTCGCCACCGCCACGGTGGCCGCGCGGCTGGGTTTGGAGTGCGTGGTGTACATGGGCAGCGAAGATATCAAACGCCAGGCGATCAACGTCTTTCGCATGAAGCTGCTGGGCGCCACCGTGGTGCCGGTCGAATCGGGTTCTAAAACCCTGAAAGACGCGCTCAACGAGGCGATGCGCGATTGGGTGACCAACGTGGACAACACCTTTTACATCATCGGCACCGTGGCCGGGCCGCATCCCTATCCGATGCTGGTGCGTGATTTCCAGACCGTGATCGGCCGCGAGGCGCGCGCGCAAATATTGGAACAGGAGGGCAAGCTGCCCGATGCGCTGGTCGCCTGCGTGGGCGGCGGCTCCAACGCCATCGGGTTGTTCTATCCATTTTTGGAAGATGTGAACGTCAAACTCTACGGCGTCGAGGCGGCGGGCGAGGGCCTCGAAACGGGTCATCATGCGGCGACGCTGTGCAAGGGCCGTCCCGGCGTGCTGCACGGCAATCGTACTTATCTTATCGAAGACGACGATGGCCAGATCATCGAGACGCATTCGATTTCGGCCGGTCTCGATTATCCCGGCGTCGGACCGGAACATGCGTGGCTGAAAGACAGCGGACGCGCGAACTATGTCGCCATCACCGACGACGAGGCGCTCCAGGCATTCCATGATCTGACCAGAATAGAAGGCATCATGCCCGCGCTGGAGTCGAGCCATGCGCTAGCCTATGCTACCAAGCTCGCGCCCACCATGAAAAATGACCAGATCATCATCGTCAATCTGTCCGGCCGCGGCGATAAAGACATCCACACCGTGGCGGCGCGCGAGGGCATTAAGGTATGAACAGCGCCCCGCGCGAGAAAGTCAGAGCCCAGCCTGAACAAGCGGGCAATCGCATCACGCACTGCTTTGACCGGTTGCGCGCGCAAGGGCGCAAGGCGCTGATTCCGTTTATCACCGCCGGCGATCCGAGTCCGGAAGTGACCGTGCCGTTGCTGCACGCGATGGTGAGCGCGGGTGTGGATATCATCGAACTGGGTGTGCCGTTTTCCGACCCGATGGCCGACGGCCCGGTGATTCAGCGCGCCAGCGAACGTGCGCTTAAACATCACATGAGCCTGCGCCACACGCTCGATCTGGTGCGTGAATTTCGTATCCAAGATAACGTCACCCCCATCGTACTCATGGGCTATCTCAATCCCATTGAGGTCATGGGTTACGATATCTTCGCGCGTGCCGCGCGCGAAGCCGGCGTGGACGGCGCGCTCACCGTAGACATGCCACCCGAAGAGGCGCACGATTTGGTCCACGCGCTACGCTCGCAGGGTATCGCACCCATCTTCCTGCTTGCACCCACCAGCACGCCGGAGCGCATCGCCAAGATCAGTGCGCTGGCGCAGGGCTATCTCTATTATGTTTCGTTAAAAGGCGTGACCGGCGCGGCGACACTCGATGTCGAGGATGTCGGGCGCAAGCTTAAAGATATCCGGGCGATCACTTCATTGCCGCTCGGTGTAGGCTTCGGCATCAAGGACGCCGCCTCCGCCGCGAGCATCGCCGAACTCGCCGACGCTGTCATTGTGGGCAGCGCGCTGGTGCAGAAGATCGAGGCGCTCACCGCACAACCCGGCCAGATCCTCTTGGAAATCCCCGCACTGTTGAAAGAGATGCGCGCGGCGATGGATAAGGCTACTTCCGACGCACAAGGAAGAGCGATAGCGAAGGATTCTGCTAGTGTCGTGGGAGGCAGGATGCCGGGAGCGACCGGTGCCGCGATATGAGCTGGTTTGAAAAATTACTGCCCAGCAGTATCCGCACCCAGGGCAACGGCATCAAGAAGGCCGTCCCGGAGGGGCTGTGGACCAAGTGCGCAGGCTGTAGTGCGGTGCTGTACCGCGCGGAGTTGGAGCGCAACCTGGACGTGTGTCCGAAATGCGGTCATCACATGCGCATCAGCGCGCGGCTCCGTTTGGACAGTTTCCTCGATCCGGAACCGCGCACCGAGCTTGCCGCCGACCTGGCGCCGCTCGATCCTCTCAAGTTCCGCGACAGCAAGCGATACAAGGATCGTCTCCTCCAGGCGCAGCGCGCTACGCAGGAAAAGGATGCCTTGGTGGTGATGCGCGGACAACTCAAGGATATGCCTTTAGTAGCCTGTGCCTTTGAGTTTCGTTTCATGGGAGGCTCGATGGGCTCGGTGGTTGGAGAGCGCTTTGTGCGCGGCGTAAACGTCTGCGTGGAGGAGAAGGTGCCGCTGGTGTGCTTCGCGGCAAGCGGCGGCGCGCGCATGCAGGAAGGGCTGCTTTCGCTGATGCAGATGGCCAAGACGAGCGCGGCGCTGGCGCAGATGAGCCGGCGCGGCATCCCCTTTATCTCGGTGCTCACCGATCCCACCATGGGCGGCGTGTCGGCGAGCCTCGCCATGCTGGGTGATATCAACATCGCCGAGCCCAAGGCCCTGATTGGTTTCGCCGGCCCTCGGGTGATCGAACAGACCGTGCGTCAGACACTCCCTGAGGGATTTCAGCGCAGCGAATTTTTACTCGAGCACGGGGTGGTAGACATGATAGTTGACCGGCGTGAGATGCGTGACAAAATCGCCAAGTTGTTGGCGCTACTGACTCATCAAGCATAGATACAAGACTAAAGACACAAGTAATTAAAAACTGCTCTTTTTTCTTGAATCTTGAATCTGTATTTAAATGCGCTTCACCCTCCTGAATGACTGGCTGCTCTGGCAAGAAACTTTACATCCTAAAAAGATAGACCCCGGCCTGGAGCGTTCGGGCGAGGTGCTGCTCCGCATGGGCCTGAAACCTCCGATGTATACCGTCATCACCGTGGGCGGCACCAACGGCAAGGGTTCCAGTGTGGCGATGCTGGAGGCCATACTTTTGGCGGCGGGTTACCGGGCGGGCGCCTACAGCTCGCCGCATTTGCTGCGTTACAATGAACGCATTCGTGTTAACGGCATAGAGGCCACCGATGACGAACTGTGCACCGCCTTTGCCCGAATAGACGAGGCGCGCGGCGAGATCTCACTCAGTTATTTTGAATTCGGCACGCTGGCTGCTTTTGACATTTTTCACCGGGCGGAACTCGATGTGGCCATACTGGAGGTGGGAATGGGTGGCCGGCTCGACGTGGTCAACCTGTTCGATGCCGACGCCGCGTTGGTGACCACCGTCGGATTGGATCACATGGAGTGGCTGGGCCCGGACCGCGAGAGCATCGCCGCGGAGAAGGCCCGAATCTTTCGCCCAGGACATCCGGCGATCTATGGTGAATCCGATCCGCCGCAGAGTCTCGTTGCTTATGCCAAAGAGATTGCCGCGCCGCTCTATTGTTTCAAGCACGACTTTGGTTATGAAACTCAGGGTCAAGGCTGGTCGTGGTGGGGGGCGGGGCGTTGCATCGAGGCGCTGCCGCTACCGAGGTTGCAAGGCGACTTTCAACTTCAAAATGCCGCGGCGGTGCTGATGACCTTGGAGACGCTTGCGACGCACAGGGACATGCTAGTGTCGCGGGAGGCAGGACGCCGGGAGCGACCAGCGCGGTTACCGGTGTCCGGGCACGACATTAAGCAAGGGCTCAGTACAGTGAACTTGCCGGGGCGTTTCCAGGTCTCAACGGGGGCAGATATGGTCACGCGCATCTTCGACGTGGCGCACAATCCTCACGCCGCCGCCGCGCTCGCCCGGACCTTGCGCGCGCAGTCGTGCGCGGGCCGCACCCTGGCGGTGTTCAGCATGCTGGCGGATAAAGATATCGCAGGCGTGGTGCGGGAGATGCGCGATGTGGTGGATGGCTGGTATGTAGCAAGTCTCGCCGTGGAGCGCGGGAGCTCGGCAGCGGGGCTGGCGCAACACGTGCGGGATGTCATCCCTGAGGCCGAGGTATACAGCCATGAGACGGTGGAACAGGCCTATCAGGCCGTGTTGCTCGCAGCGGGGGCGCAAGACCGGATAGTGGTGTTTGGTTCGTTTTATACTGTCGCCGAGGCGCTACGTCTGGACTATACTAAGGAAGCGCCGATTAATTCATGTTGAACCGCCAAGACGCCGAGAACGCCAAGATTTTTCCTTACAATTCAACCCTTTTTTCTTGGTGACCTTGGCGCCTTGGCGGTTAGTGATATATTTTTCAGAGGTTCCCTAAAACAGTATGCAGACCATGAGATTAAAATATGGAAGGGAATAGATTGAAGCAGCGCCTGGTGGGCGCAACGGTGCTCGTTGTTCTGGCGATAATCCTCATTCCCATATTGTTGACGGGCGGGAAGGAAGACGACAGCAGCGTTGCCACTATACCGCCCAAACTGGATACCGGCTTCAGTTCCAGGATCACACCGTTGGAACCCGCCCCTGCTCCACCGAAACCTGCTGTCATCGAGAGTACGCCGTTGCCCGTGCCTGCTCCGTCTGCGGGCAACTCCGTAGCGCCCGCCACTGTGTCCCCGCAGACGAGTGAGAAGGCGCCGGGGGCAATCGCTACAGCGCCACCCAAGCCGGATACACCGCCCCAAGCCGATAAGCCGGTGACCGATAAGCCGGTAGCCGACAAATCACCCACAGATAAACCCAAGGCCGATAAACCGGCTCCCAGCAAGCCGCTCGCTTCTGCGGCGCCAACGGCAACTGCACCCTCCAAAGAACGCATGAATGTCACCGCCTGGATCATCCAGTTGGGCACTTTCAGCAGCGAGCAGAATGCCCTGGCGCTACGCGATCAATTGCGCGCCAAGGGCTATACGGCCTTCGTCGAGAAGATCAAAAGCGGCGATAGCCAGCTATTCCGGGTGCGCGTGGGCCCCGAGCTGGAGCGAGCCCGCGCAGATGCCCTACGCGACAAGTTAGAAAAGGAAACCAAACAAAAGGGCATCGTTGAACGCTATCCCTCATAGTCAGCGGCGCGAGCACGGTTTTTGTTTGCATCGTCGCAGTGTTATAATACACAGCTTGAGTTGATGCGCCGGCATGAGTCAGCCGGCCGACAAAGGCCGCCATGATCTGGGTTGATTATGCCATTATCGGGATTATTGCCCTCTCCGCGCTGATCGGCCTGTTGCGCGGCTTTGTGAGAGAAGCCCTGTCGCTCACCGCATGGGTGGTCGCCATCTGGGTCGCCGTGGAATTCAGCGGCCGGCTCGCCCCGGTGTTGACGCATTACATTTCAGTACCCTCGCTACGCTTGGTTGCCGCCTTTGCGGCCTTGTTTCTGGGCATCTTGATCCTGATCGGGATCATCAATTTTCTCATCGTGCGGCTGCTGGCCAAGACAGGTCTGGGCGGCACCGACCAAATGCTCGGAGTCGTATTCGGCATCGCCCGTGGCGTCGTCGTGATCGCTCTTCTGGTGCTATTGGCCGGCGCCACGCCGTTCCCCAAGGACTCGTGGTGGCGTCAGTCTATGCTGATTGTTTACTTCGAGGATTTGGCCGTGGTAGCGCGCAACCTGTTGCCCGCCGACATCGCCAGTCATTTTGTTTACCAGGATTCCTGAAAAGTTACCGGCATTCCGGGTTCTGATAGAAAGGAGAACAAGGCGGCGAGGATGAGGCGACGAAGACAGTACAACTAGTACGGCGAGGAGCCGAAGACGAAGCCAACGCAGTTATCGTTTTTATCAGGAATCGGAATAACATCGAGGGCGCGTTAATGAAGATATATTTTGATACTTTGACGAGGTGGCAATAGATGTGCGGAATCATCGGAATCGTCGCCAAGTCCGCAGTTAACCAGGCGCTGTATGACGGCCTAACCGTACTCCAGCATCGCGGTCAGGATGCGGCCGGGATTGTGACCTGCGACGGCGACCGGCTGTTTATGCGCAAGGATAACGGTATGGTGCGCGACGTGTTCCACACCCGTCACATGCGTGACCTGCACGGCAATATGGGCATCGGTCACGCGCGCTACCCGACTGCAGGGTGTTCCACAAGCGCCGAGGCGCAGCCGTTTTATGTGAACTCGCCCTACGGGATATGTCTCGCGCACAACGGCAACCTCACCAACGCCGATGAGTTAAAAAAGGAAATCTTCCGCGAAGAGCAGCGCCACATCAACACCGATTCCGACTCCGAGGTGCTGCTCAACGTGTTCGCACATGAACTGCAGCACCCCGGTAAGTTGCGCATAGATGAAAACGACATCTTCCATGCGGTGACGCGCGTGCATGAGCGCTGCCGAGGCGGCTATGCGGCGGTCGTTATGATCAACGGCTACGGCATCGTCGGCTTCCGTGACCCTTACGGTATCCGTCCTATCCTGTTCGGAAAACGTGAAACGGAACAGGGAACGGAATA
>Ga0184616_10000217_pt1 | contig 11105 bp, 11 predicted proteins | sample PLM4_90_coex_FD_133145 | JGI IMG/M metagenome (GOLD analysis project Ga0184616, IMG submission 133145) | Groundwater sediment microbial communities from an aquifer in East River, Colorado, USA - PLM4_90_coex | ecosystem: Environmental > Terrestrial > Soil > Riparian zone | place: USA: East...
ATCAAAGGCGTAGAATACATTGCCACCGCACACGGCGGAGTTTTGCAGGCGCCAAAAAAATAAGCATTTTGCGTCGGGTGCCCGTCATTCAGGAGCAGGGCGTCTTCCTTGAGCAGCGACTCCGGACTTACGGCGCAATAAAGAGCATTTCGAGAAACGTTGATGCCGGTATTCAGGGCATCCGCCCTGCCGATAACAAATTGCAATCGTTTACTTGATCACTGCCGAAGTTCCGCCGAACGGAGCACCTCCCGCTCAGGGCGCCGGGGTTATCCTTAAACCCAAGGGCGGGCCGAAAGTAACTCTCTCTATAGAGGAGTTTGCTCCGCCGAAGCGGTTCACGGATCTTTCCCATCTGCCCCTTGGGAAAATGAGGACAACGCATGAATTCATCGAACAGGGTGGCAGGACGGAAATAGTAGTGAAGCTGGAAATATGGGGAGTACTGTGCTTTCTTTGGAGAAAGATCGTGGGCGAGAATCGGACAAGGGGTGCTGCATCGCAAATAGAGTCGTTTATTCGCAGGGCGCGCGTAGTTTAATTCAAAGCCGGAGACTATTACCTTAACATGGAGGAAATGCTATTATGAACGAAATCGTAGCGGACAAAAATCTGGTTGCTTATTGCGGGCTCTATTGCGGCGCTTGCCGGCAGTATCTTCGCGGGAAATGCCCTGGGTGCGCCAAAAACGAAAAGGCCACCTGGTGCGCCATCAGGAAATGCAACGGTGAACATTCACGGACGAGCTGCGCCGAGTGCGCGGAATTTCCCGATGTGAATGCATGCGGAAAATTCAACAACCCCCTATCGAAAGTGCTCGCCTTTATCTTCCGCTCCAACCGGAAAGCCTGTGTCGATCGAGTCAGAGCTGTCGGTCGCGAACAGTTCGCGATCGAGCTGGCGGGAATAAAAAGACATTCGTTGCCGCGATAGGCCGTCATAATATCACAGCATATCGAAAGGAGCACTATGAACACCATGAGCGTTTCAACGGCTTTTACGACCGCAAAGGTTGAGGAGACACGGGACTTTTATGTGAAGCACTTCGGCGCAAGAGTAACCTTTGATTGCGGGTGGTACGTAAATCTGGAATTCGGCGATCCCCGTTCTACGATTCAATTCATGTCCATACAACAGCCCCATCATAAACTGAGCAGCAGCGACGGGCTGATGTTCAATTTCAAGGTCAGCGAGGTCGATGGAGAGCATACAAGGCTGTCCGCCGAGGGGCTGCGTGTCATCATCCCTCTTGAGAACCATCCCTGGGGCGACCGGGGTTTCGGAGTGCAGGACCCGAACGGGATAACGCTCTATGTATATCAGGAAATGGAGCCGAGCGCGGAGTTCAGGCAATATTATAAGAGCTAGTGTGGTGAATCGGAAATCTCTATCCCAGGTTGTCATTCTGAGTCCTTCGCCGTCATTCTGAAGGAGCGGGGCGACTGAAGAATCTGGCTCAGGATAAACTCCGCGAAGAATCTCGAATTCCCAGACCGATGCCAGACCCTTCGCTTCGTTCAGGGTGACATATTATCTAAAGAAGCGTTAAACGCACTACACTGGCGGATGTAGTCTGGATCGTCAGAGGACGGAAGTTGTTGAAGGACTGTGAAGCGAGTATACTTTATTAAGAAGAGGAATCGACTCAGGCAGGGCATGGGACCAGGAGCTGTTCGTGACCGGGGTTTTCGGGCTCAGTGCTCATGGGGTGTGGCATCTCGGCGCCATGCGGCAAGGGCTCGGGTTGATAGGGGCGCCGAAAGTTTGATGTTACCGGTTCCAGCGGAAGGAAACGGATGAAAACCTATATCGCGCTTTTCAGGGGCATTAACGTAGGCGGAAACAGCATTTTGCCGATGAAAGAGCTTAAAGCGCTTCTTGAAAAGCTCGATCTTCGAAACATCAAGACCTATATACAAAGCGGTAATGCCGTTTTCAGGAGCAACGAAAATAATTCCTCGCGCCTTTCAACCAAAATACGCGCGGCAGTAAAAAAGAGCCGAGGCTTTGAACCTCACGTACTGCTGCTGGAGCTGGGGGGAATTGAAAAGGCGATTGCCTCGAATCCGTTTCCCGAAGCGGAAGCCGAGCCCAATACGCTGCACCTGAACTTCCTGGCCTTCGCGCCGGCGCACCCAGATTTGAAAGCGCTTGAAAGGCTCAAGAAGGAGAGCGAACGCTTCAAGCTGAAAGGCGGCGTTTTCTATTTGTATGCGCCTGACGGCATCGGCAGATCAAAACTCTCTGCAAATGTCGAACGGGCGCTCGGCGTGCCGGTGACCGGCCGTAATTGGCGGACGGTGAATAAAATTATGGAAATGGCAAAAGAATAAAGCGAGGATCAGCAATAAAGGGGAATGACCCTGGTGGATATTGCCGTACATCGATTGTATAGTCAACGACTAAACAAAACGACATTCAAGCGCCCTGGCGATGTAGTGGCCTGGATGGGAGCGATACAGGCCCAGGACTATGCGGGCGCAAAGTGGTCCCTCGGGCTTCGTCTGGCAAAGGCCACGGAAGCGGGTATTGAACAGGCAATCGACGACAAGAGGGTTCTCCGTACCTGGGCTATGCGAGGCACGCTCCATTTTGTCGCGCCAGCGGATATCCGGTGGATGCTCGAACTCCTTGCGCCGCGCATTATCGCGAACAATGCGCGGCGGTACAAAGAGCTTGAATTGGATGGGCGGACGTTTGCGCGCAGTACTGATATAATCGCAAAAGTATTACAAGAAAACAAACAGCTGGACCGGCCGGCTCTGGTTGCCATTCTGGAGAAGAAGGGCATCTCAGCAGCCGGACAGCGCACGCCGTATCTGCTCCAGAGGGCGGCGCTGGAGCGCATCATCTTTCAAGGGGTAATGCGGAGCAACAACCCGACGTATCTCCTGATGGATGAATGGATTTCAAAAACCAAGTCGCTGAAGCGGGATCAAGCTCTGGCTGAGCTGGCTTTGCGGTATTTCACGAGCCGGGGACCTGCAACGCTTCAGGACTTTATCTGGTGGTCAGGACTTTCTGCAGTGGATGCAAGCGTAGCGCTGGCTTCGATCAAGTCGAAGCTGGTTCATGAAACGATTGAAGAGCAAACTTATTGGCTGCTCCGCTCCATGCCGAAAACGACGAAAAACTCATCTGCCGTGTATCTTCTTCCGGGGTTTGACGAGTACCTGCTCAGCTACCAGGACCGCAGTGCGTCCATGGATGTGAAGCGGCTGCGAACATTGACTCCGACAAACGGCATGCTGCCGCCTACCATTGTCATGAACGGGCGGGTCGAAGGAACATGGCGGAGGACACTTAAAAAAGGAGCGGCAGTCATCGAAGCAAAGCCGTTTACAGAATTATCAGCTGCTCAGGAGCAGGCCTTGAATGCCGCAGCTCTGCGTTATGGTGAGTATCTTGAAATGCCGGTGGAGATGGAGTAACTGAAGACCCATACTCACCCAGGCGGGGTCCCCCCTCACCTCAGTCCCATTCGACCAGCTCAGGGCAGGCCTCTCCCTCGGAGGGGAGAGGATGGAAAAACACCCTCGCCCCTTGAGGGAGAGGGGCGGGGTGAGGGGTGGAATTGTTGTAATGGATTACAGGAGGAACGACCATGTCTCTGATGAAAAAAATTTTGATAACACTTGCGGTAGTTGTGATCGTAGCTGCGGCCTTCGTCTTTTTTGCCGCGAAAAAAATATTTACTCCCACAACAGGCGCCAGAATCGCCGCGTATAGCGAGCCCGCAAAAGCGCTCCTGGTCATCGATGTGCAGGAGGACTTTACCGGATTAAAAGGCAAGCAACCGGTGCCTTATAAGAATGTCGAGAGCCAGATTACGAACATCAACAAGCTTATCGAGAAGGCTTCCCAATCGGGGATTCAGGTGGTCTATATCCGGCATCTCTATGACGACAACCTGCTGATGAGACTACTTATAGGAAGGGACATCGAGGGAACGCCGGGCACGGCGATTGATGGGCGGATAAATGTGGTCAACAAAAACGACTTTACGAAGAAGATTTCAGACTCCTTCTCAAATCCGCAGCTCAGCGAATTTCTGATCAAGAACCGCGTGGATGAATTGTATTTGGTGGGACTTGATGCCGCGTACTGCGTTTACAACACGGCCATGGGCGCCAAGAACCGGGGATATACAGTAACCGTGGTGGATGATGCGATCATGACCCAAAAGGATATGAAGGATGTTTTTAAGCAGTATGTAAAAGACGGGCTTCCGACTGTATCGAGTAAGAGCATAATGGGAATGTAATGTATTCACCGCTGCTCCAGCTTATTTTTTAAAGGAGAAACCGGATGGAACAGGCTGCATATACGCTTTTCGATACGCCGCTGGGAGTCTGCGGCATTGCGTGGAACATGGGCGGGGATTCAGGGATAGAACCGCGCGTGATCGCGTTTCAACTGCCTGAAGCTACCGTGAGGCTGACGGCATCGCGGATCGCGGGGAAATCGTCGGCAGCCAGGGCGCGAATCACGCCGGCGCGGATCAAAGCGCTCATCGAACGGGTGAAGCGGCACTTCAGGGGCGACCCGCAGGACTTTCTGGACGTAGCAGTGGACCTTGACGGCCCCGGTCCGTTTGCGAAGCAGGTGTATGCCGCCGCGCGAAGAATTCCCCCGGGCCGGACCATGACCTACGGCGAGCTTGCTGAAGCAGCGGGCCGTCCCGGCGCCGCTCGCGCGGTCGGGCGGGCGATGGGCGGGAATCCGGTTCCGCTCATCATTCCCTGCCACCGGATTCTTGCTGCCGGCAACAGACCGGGAGGATTTTCCGCGCATGGCGGACTTGCGACCAAGGAAAAGATGCTCGAGCTCGAAGGAGCGACCCTCGGCCCTCCGCCCGTGATCAAGTCGATCAGAGACCTGAAACAGGCCGCGGGATTGCTCGCGAAAAAGGATTCTCGTCTTGCCCGTGTTCTGGCTCAGCCGATCGAGTTCAGGCTGAAACCGGAGCATTCGCCCTATGAAGTGCTGGTCGAAGCCGTGGTGCATCAGCAGCTTTCGCCGAAAGCCGCGGAGACTATTCTCGGCAGAATCACGGGGCTGTATTCCGGATCGAGAATTCCCGCTCCCGTGGAACTGCTGAAGACGCCGGACGAACGCTTGAGAAACGCGGGGTTGTCAAGATCGAAGACGAAGGCTTTGAAGGATATTGCCGCGAAGACAATCGACGGGACCGTGCCCTCGCCGGAGGTTATAACGTCGCTCGCCGACGAGGCGATTATAAAACGTCTTACCTCGATCCACGGCGTCGGACGATGGACCGTGGAAATGATGCTGATCTTCAACCTCGGACGGATGGACGTGCTTCCTGTTGATGATTTTGCCCTCAGGAAAAGCATAGCCGGAGCATACCGGATGAAGCAGGCGCCCACGCCGAAGCAGGTAAGCAAACTGGGTGAACTATGGCGGCCCTATCGCACGGCCGCGTCTCTCTACCTCTGGAACAGCATCAAGTCCTGATCCGGTGACGCTCTATCCCGCAACCGGCAGCTACCCGCTCAGGATCCGTTTTTCCCCGGATCTGTGCCCTTTTCCTCAAGCACTTTTCGTATTACATGTAAGAGATGCATCGGTGAAACCGGCTTTGTCACCAGCATGTGGCTGTCCCCGGCGAGTTCCCGCTGCCGGATGAAGTCAGGCGCATAACCGCTCATAAATATCACCGGCAGATCGGATCGCAGTTTCCTGATGTCGTCATAGGCGGCTTTGCCGCTCTTCCGAGGCATTACGAGATCGAACAGGAGCAGGTGGATTTCGTCCATATTCTCGACGAACTTTTTTACCGCGTCTTTGCCGTCGATCGCCGCGATGACGGTATATCCGAATTCCTCCAACAGGGATATGTCCAGCATTCTCAACGATTCATCATCCTCCGCAAGGAGTATGGTCTCGCTGCCTCGACGGGGTAATGCCTCAGCCACGGATTTTTGTTCGCCCACGGGACCTGTTGTGGAGGCCGGCAGGTAGATCCTGAACGTCGTGCCTATGCCCGGCTCGCTGTAGACATTGATATATCCTTCATGCTGCTTGATGATGGCGTAGATGATCGACAGCCCAAGCCCCGTGCCTTTACCAACCTCCTTTGTCGTAAAGAAGGGCTCGAAAATCCTTTGCCGCACGGTTTCCGCCATTCCCATGCCCGTGTCCGCCGCGGTTATCATCCCATACTCGCCCTGTTTGCCGTAGCCGTGGGTTGCTATGAATCTCTCATCGAGCCTGATGCGCTCAAGTGTAACGGTGAAGGCGCCGCCCCGGGGCATGGCATCCCGCGCGTTCGTCGCAAGGTTCATCAGCACCTGCTCAAGCTGATGCGCGTCGGCGAGGACCGTAATCGTTCCGTCTGACGCCGTTGTTTTGAATTCTATATCCTCCCCGATGATCCTCGCCAGGAATTGTTCGAGTCGTTTGATGACCGCCTGCAGGTCCACGGGAGATTTGTTGATCACCTGTTTTCTACTGAAGGTAAGAAGGCCCTTTGTCAGGTATGCCGCCCTTTCCGCTCCTTCAAGCATGCTTTTGATGTTCTGTCTGACCGGATCGTCCTCGGACATTTTCAGCAGGGCGACTTCCCCGTAGCCGATAATCGCGGTCAGAATGTTATTGAAGTCATGGGCGATGCCTCCCGCGAGCGTCCCGATGGACTCCATCTTCACGGCATGGCGAAGCTGTTCCTCCAGCTTTCTGTGCTCGGTGATGTCCCTGCCGACCTCGATGACGTTGACGACACGTCCGTCTTCGCGCAGCGGTATCGTTCTGAGTTCCCAGGTTTTGTCCTCGGGCGTTCTTGTGATTTCCATGGCCGGCTCGCCGGTGCGGAAACTCTTCATCACCGGGCAGGGATCGCAGGGAGCGGTTTTCTTATGCCGCAGAGCATAGCAAAAGCCGCCTATCAGGTCAGCCGGGTCCTTATGCAGGTTGGCGTAAGTATTTTTATTCCCCCACACGATCTTCAAGTCCGGCGCCAGCAGGGTGATGGTGTCGGGAAGCGTATCGAGAAGGGCGTTAAACTGGCGGGAGAGCTTCCGGAATTTTATTTCGCTGGTGAGGAGCGCCTCTTCCGCGCGCTTGCGTTCGCTGATGTCCAGCATGCTGACCAGCGCAAGGGGCTGTTGTTTGACGAGCAGCTTCGCGGTTGACAGCAGCAGGGTCGCGGTTTTCCCCTCCTCCCCGGAGGAAAGCGGCACAATCGCCTCCACATGATAATGGCTTTTGCCGTTTTCAAAGGTGTCTTTGATGGTTTTTCTCACCGTGCATTGCCGGCAATAGGGTCCAAAACCGCAGCCCCGGTGGTCGTCGAGCGCGTGCAGGCAGCGCAGCGCTTCTCCGCTGCGAAGTCCGATCATGTCCGCGGCGGCCGTATTCGCGAAGGCGGCGCCTCGGTCGTTGATCTTATGCACCCTTCGCTCTTCATCCACAAGAATCAGAATGAGCGGCGCGTTTTCATAAATCGCGGAGAGTTCCTCATCCCGTTCGAGGAGCGCGTTCTCCGCGCGTTTGCGGGGGGTGATGTCGAAGACGATGGAATGCAAAGCCTGGCGATCGCCGAAGCGGATACGGCTCGTCGCTACGTCCACGTCGCGTACGGAGCCGTCCGCCAGCAGGTGCCGGAACTCGAACCGACTGCCCTGTTCCGGCGTAACCGAATCCATCGCCCTTTTGACCTCGGAGGGTGAAAGGGTATTGATCTCCGAAATATTCATGGCCATCAGACGCTCCCGCGCATAGCCGTAGAAGCTCAATGCGGCGGAATTGGCGTCGATGATACGCCCATCGGAGGGATCGATCAGCAGCATAACCGCGGAGTTGTCGACAAACTGGCGGCGGTACGATACCTCGCTGGCCCGCAGCGCCTCGATTGCCTGATACCGCTCCTGGTAAAAGCGCATTTGCTGACGCCGCCAGACCTCGTATCCGCCCGCGCCCGCGCCGAGGAGCAGGGCGACGACGAGGGCGATCAGAAGCTGCAGGTGCTCTCTCAGCGGCAACCAGACCGCTGCCGCATCCATGCGGGCGATAGTGTAACCGAGGATTATGATGCATGCGGCCGTCAGACCGAAGGCGATGCTTTTTTTGATTGAGACACGATTCACTTTGGCATGGAGCTTCGCCATGATTAAGGCCCTCTCCGTATTGGAGTTCAAAGAATGGACTGGGCTTTTCTCCGGGTTTGCTGGGTACGCAAAAAAGCATTACGCGCTGATACTCTTGTACTCATTGCTGTACAATGCGGCTATATCCCGGTTGGCTTCGATCCACTGCGGGTGTTTTTGCCTTGTCTGTTGATGGGCAGAAGTGTGCGGAAATGACAATATTACGTACGGCGCTCGTCGCGGCTGTGCGCGATGAGGCCAAGGCGCTAAAATTGCGCATGCTTCACCGCATAAAAGAAATGCAACTTTATGCTTCATTTAACCACTTCACTCAAAGTAAGTCAAGGCAAATATACGGGGAAAGTCCCGCTCCATCTCGTAATTCATCCGTTGTCCCTCAACCGTATTCATGGTATATAGTAACCTCAGCTGTTGCGAACTTCCTGGCGCTGACGTGAGTACGCCCGGGGGCATGGCAACATTCGATGATCGTCCTTACCGGCATCAGAAACAAATTTGTGGTGACCGGGGAAAGGTCAGGCATGCATCTGAAGAGAGTGGCGATACACCCCGAAAAATTCCCGAATCAGGACCACTACCCGTACAATCTCCCGATCTTTCATCACGCGCAAGCTCTCTCGTGCAATACTCCCGTTACGATGTTCGTCGGTGAAAACGGCACGGGCAAGTCCACCCTCCTCGAAGCGATCTCCCGCAGCTGCGGGATTTATATCTGGCGGGATAAGGATAAAAGAAAATTTCTCTACAACCCTTACGAGGAAACTTTCCATAGCTGTCTTTCGATTGAATGGACCGCGGATCGCGTGACCGGCGCGTTTTTCGGTTCCGACATTTTCCGGCATTTTGCCCAGCTCCTGGATGAGTGGGCGGCGAATGATCCCGGCCAGCTTGAATACTTCGGAGGAAAATCGCTGACGACCCAGTCGCACGGTCAATCGCTCATGTCTTTTTTCAAGAGCTGCTGTCAGCGTAAAGGGGTTTACCTGTTCGATGAGCCGGAAACGGCGCTTTCTCCGCGCAGCCAGCTCGAACTCCTGGAGCTTCTGATTGAAGCGGGCAGGACCGGTCTGGCTCAATTCATCATTGTTACTCATTCCCCGCTGCTTCTGGCCTGCCCAGGCGCCGTTATCTACAGTTTCGACCATGAACGAATACAACCGACGGCCTATGAAGAGACGACGCACTATAAATTGTATAAAAGTTTTCTGGACGACAGAAGCAAATACCTGTCTTCTCGTCAGCCATCCTCCTGACCATGCCGAAAGAGCCTTCCCCTGTCGCGACGATACATTCGGCACGCCGTCGTGTATTCGCGGTCTTTTCAGACAGCCGTTGCCCCGGGCTTTCATCAAGGTATCTCTCCGCTTCATCAATCCAAAGCGGTATCACTGCCGCACATTAATCTCAACCAACAGCTTGACAACCGGTTGTCAATGAGATACGCTGATGTATAGAGAGCGGTGAATCCATTCCACATCGGGTGCGGGAGTTCCATGGGACATCGGGAAACGGAAATACTGACAAAAATCATCCTTGCCGTATTTCGCACTAATGGGCGGCTTCTCGCGGCGGGTGACGAACTGGTCAAACCGCTCCGGCTTACGAGCGCACGGTGGCAGGTCCTCGGCGCGGTTGCCCTTGCCGGCACTCCGTTGACCGTGCCCCAGATCGCGGCTGCAATGGGAATCACCCGGCAAGGCATTCAGAAGCAGATTAACATGCTGGCAACGGAAGGATTGCTGATGCAGCGCCCGAATCCGGGTCACAAGCGCTCCGCACACTATGCCCTCTCCAGGCGTGGAGCGCAAATCTATGCGAAAGTGGACGACTTACAGAAAAGATGGGCCGGACAACTGGCAAAGGGATTTTCCCATGACGAGCTGCAGGCAGCCTTGAGTACTCTGGAAACGCTGGAGCGGCGGCTTGAGGCACAAGGAGGCGGAAAATGAAAACTCGTATGCATGCGGTGGCCGGGGCGATAGCCCTGTTTACAATTCTGAGCTTCTGGTCCGCAACGCTGATTGCGGAACTGTTTCTCTCTCCTGATGCAGTTACGGCAGTCAAACGCGCCATTGTCTACGGTTTGCTGATTTTGATTCCGGCGCTGGCAATGGCGGGAGCGACCGGCCTGTCGCTGGCCAAATCCAGAAGCGGCACGCTGATCACAAAGAAGAAAAAACGCATGCCGGTCGTGGTTCTAAACGGCCTGCTGATCATGGCGCCTGCGGCGTTCTTTCTCCAGCACAAAGCCACTGCCGGTGAGTTTGACATTCTGTTTTATTCGGTCCAGGTACTTGAACTGGCAATCGGGCTCATTCAGCTGTCACTACTCGGTCTCAACTTCAGGGACGGCCTGAGGATTGCCGGGCGACTAAGACCTAGCTGTTCCTGATCGTCAGCCTGGGCGCGCTCAGGCCGGATACCTGGACCTTGTTCATCGCGGGTTTATTGGTTTCGCTGGCAGTGGCCGCGGCACTGACAATCGTCATTCCCCGTCTCTACCGCTGGTCGGGGCCGCAGTGAGAAGGTCATGAATCCGGTTCAGCCTTGGAGAGCAGGTAGTCCTTGGCAACAAGAAAGTCGTAGGCAAGGGACTTTTGGAGATCATCGACGCAGTGCCGCCCGTCAAAGTTGTTCTTACCCTGGACATGATCGAGCCGAACATCCTGCATTCGCGCTTTGTATTCATAAGCGCCGGGCACAGGCCCCCGCCCTCTCCTTACCGGCTGTGTATCGCCCGCGTGATGTCCTCGATCAGATCCTCCACCTGCTCGATGCCCACGGACAGCCGCAATAACGAATCACTCACCCCGATCCGCTTTCGCTCGGCAGCCGACATCTTGGCGTGGGAAGTCACCGCCGGAGCGCAGATCGTGGATTCAATACCGCCCAGGCTCACGGCGGATTTTATGAGCCGCAGGTTCCGGACAAAGCGATCGATGTCAACCGTCGTATCGTCAAATTCGAAAGACAGCA
>Ga0184616_10000218_pt1 | contig 11101 bp, 7 predicted proteins | sample PLM4_90_coex_FD_133145 | JGI IMG/M metagenome (GOLD analysis project Ga0184616, IMG submission 133145) | Groundwater sediment microbial communities from an aquifer in East River, Colorado, USA - PLM4_90_coex | ecosystem: Environmental > Terrestrial > Soil > Riparian zone | place: USA: East...
CGGCAACCGTTAAGGTCGTCAAGGGAAGGCACCTTGGCAGGGCGTTCCCGCTCCTCAAGGACGTGAACGCCGTGGGCCGTGACGACCGCTCGGACGTCTGTCTTTCCGGCGCGGAAGGCGTGGGCCTGCAGCATGCCGTTATCAAGCGGAACAAGGGGCACTACTCCATCGAGACCAACGGGCAGGGAAAGGCCGTGTATGTGAACCAGAAAATGACGCACAGCAGCAGTCTCACGGACGGCGATGTGGTCCGCGTGGGCAGCGTTCTGCTCCTGTTCACGGCTGTGAAGCGGGCGGCCGACACCGTTGCCGTGAAAGCCGCGGCAGTGGCCGTGATCATGCTGATCACCCTGCTGGGACTGGTCGGGGGAGGAGTGACGGCGCAGGCCGGCGGGCCGGCATCGCTGCAGATCACGCAGTTCGATCTGGGGGATTTTCCGCTGGTCAAGGCCTATGTCTCTTTGCTTGACGCGAACGGAAGGCCGGTTCGCGGACAGGCAAAGGAGCAGGTGACGGTGACGGAGAACGGCCACGCGGTCGGGATCGACCGTATGCAGCCGGCCAGGGCGAGCGGCCTTCGGGATTCGCTCAGCCTTGCCATCGTGCTGGACCGGAGCGAATCCATGACCGGAGAAAAGATCGAGAGGGCGAGGGAATCGGTGCTTCGTTTCATCTCGCTCATGGAGCCGGGAGACCGCGCGGCGCTCTTCGCTTTCAGCGATGAGGTAAACGCGCTCGAGACCCTGACCGGCAGTCAGGACATTCTCCGGAAGGCGGTATTGAGCATTCAGCCGGGCGGCCATACGGCGCTCTTCGATGCAATAGCCCGGGGCGTTGAATCGATCCGCGGCGTGTCGGGCCGGCGGGCCGTGATCGTTCTGACCGACGGGATCGCGAACCGCGGCGCGCTCGGAATTGAGCAGGCGATCGAGACAGCGACAAAGGCATACGTGTCGGTCTCCGTGATCGGCCTCGGAAAAGACGTCCGGACAGAACGGCTTGAAGGGATCGCCAAGGAGACGGGCGGCACGTATTTTTACACACCCCTGGCCGACGGACTGGCGGACATCTATTCGGCCATCAGCAACAGGATCCATAATGAGTATGTCATCACCTATCGAACGCAGAAGCGGGCCGACTATCTCAGGAACGTGACGATCGCGCTCAGCACCGGAGAGGAAACTACGCGCGCGTATTTCCAGCCCCAGTCGTCCCTCTTCGGCGCAGGCGCCAAGCCGCCCCTTTGGGCTTTCGTTGTTCCGCTTATGAGCATCCTGGGCTTCATAACGCTGTCGCTCAGGAAGATCGACCAACAGTACCAGTCAGGCCACTTGAGCGTTGTCCGGGGCCGGGGAACGAAGAAAGACCTCGACATCGGCGCGACCGTCACCATCGGCAGGGACGAGCGGAACACGCTCGGTCTGTTCAGGGATCAGAACATCTCGCAGCGCCATGCCGAGGTCATTCTGGAGAACGGCCGCTACGTTATTGAGGACAAGGGCTCCGAGACCGGCACCCTGGTAAACAAAAAACTTGTTACCACCAGACAGGTGCTCGAAGACGGAGATGTTATCACTGTCGGTAATTCGACGATCGTATTCAGCGAACAAAGCACAAGGACCTGCGCAGGGTGCGGCAATTCCCTGAAACTGGGCGCGAAATTCTGCGCCCAGTGCGGGGTGAAGGCGGCGTAGGGGCGTTGGGAGTTCGGAGTTAGAGTTCATTCTGGCTTCTGACTACTGCCTCCTTACTTCTGGTATTTAAATGAAACGACTTATCAAAAAACGATACGAAGTCCTCGGGGTCCTGGGCACAGGCGGGATGGGATGCGTATACAAGGTACTGGACCATCAGCAAGGAGGCATGGTCCTGGCAATCAAGGAACTTCGGCCGGGAAAACTGTCCGAAGAGAAGTCGCGGGAAGCGCTGGTCCAGTTCCAGATTGAGGCGCAGATCCTTGCGCGTCTCACGCACCCGAACCTCCCGAAGGTCTACGATTACTTCTCACTGACCGGAGCGTATTACATCGTGATGGAGTACATCAGCGGCAGCACGCTCGAACAGGTCCTTTCCGCACAACGCGGGAAACCCGTTGACGAGCGGCTCGCGCTGTCCTGGGCGCTCCAGATCTGCAGGGCCATGCATTTCCTGAGCGTGCAGAGGCCGCGGCCGATCGTATTCCGGGACCTCAAGCCCGCAAACATCATGATCAGCCGCGACAACAGAATCAAGCTCATCGATTTCGGCATTGCGCGGTTCTTCAAGGAGGACAAACAGGAAGACACCTATGTGTACGGCACGCCGGGATACGCCGCGCCCGAGCAATACGGCACGGGTCAGACCGACGTGCGCTCGGACATCTTCTCTCTCGGCGCGACCCTGCACCACTGCATTACAGGCAGAAACCCCGCGGAGAACCCCTTGGACTTTCCCGAACCCAGGACCCTGAATCCGCGCCTCAGCAGCGAGACCGCAGCGCTCATCAGGACTGCCTTGGCGCCGGACATTGAAAAGCGTTTTCAGAGCGCTCTTGAGATGAAGTTTGCCGTCCAGAAGGTCTTGCTGAAACAGCCGGAGCGGGTAAAGGGAAGGGAACGGATCATTTACGCCAGACCGGGTAAGCTGATCAGGCTCCCATGGTGGAATAAAACCTCCTGGGTGAGCGTGCCGGTGATGGCCCTCGGGCTGAGCGGGACAACAGGGACCTTGTCCACTGATGACCGCTGGATACGGCCGAAGCCCGTTTCTTTCGGCCCTGATGTCAGCCGGCTGCTGTTTCGCGTGGAGAGCGGGATGCTCAGGCCGGGCCGGGAGTACCAAGCGGATATTATCGTCAAGACCGATGCCGGGATCGTGCGGCCCCGGCTTGTGCTCAGAAGGTCATGGCCGTGGATGCTGATCGAAGCAACGGTGCTCGCGGCGGTGATCGGGGTTCTGGTGATGCTGCGATAAGGGCAGAGGGGTTTTGCCGGAGACACTTGACTAAGGATAGGCAGGGTTAAGGTTCGAGAATACATTTTATTTATTACCACGGAACACACGGAATACACGGAAGTGATCTGAAAAGGCGGTAACTTTTCCGTGTGGTCATCGTATTCCGTGGTGAAAAAGAAGCTTGCTACTCCCGCATGCTGTACTTCTTCATCTTCTCATATAGGGTGGAATAGGCGATGCCGAGCATTTTTGCCGCCTCGGTCTTGTTGCCCGAGACGGACTGGAGCGTGGCGTGAATGGCGGCCTTTTCGATCTCTTCGAGCGTCTTGCCGCTCAGGCCGTCAAGGGTGTTTGTTTTCTTCCCCTGGGAGAGGAACAGGTCCTTGGGCTCGATCCTGCCGCTGTCGGAGAGTGCCGCGGCCCGTCCCAGTACGTTTTTCAGTTCCCGCACGTTGCCGGGCCAGGAATATGCCGTGAGCGCCGCCGCGGCCTCGGGGGAGAGGCCGGTGATCTTCTTGTTGATCTCCGCGGAGATCCCCGCGAGCGCCTGCACGGCGATCGTTTCGACGTCCTCATTCCTCTTCCGGAGGGGGGGCATGTTCACGCGCACGACCGAGAGGCGGTAGTACAGGTCCTCGCGGAACCGTCCTGCTTTGACCTCCTTTTCGAGGTCTTTGTTCGTGGCGGAGATGACGCGGACATTCACGGCCACGGGTTTGTCGGCGCCCACCCGCTTGGTTTCTCGCTGGTCCAGGGCGCGCAGGAGCTTCGGCTGAAGGTCGAGGGAGAGCTCTCCTATCTCGTCGAGAAAAATGGTGCCGTTGTCCGCCAGCTCGAATGAACCCTGCCGGGCCTTGACCGCGTCGGTGAAGGCGCCCTTCTCGTGGCCGAAGAGCTCGCTTTCAATGAGGTTCGGCGCCACGGCCCCGCAGTCGAACACGACAAAGGGACCGCCGGCCCTGCGGCTGTGGGCATGGATGGCGCGCGCCGCAAGCTCTTTGCCCGTGCCGGTCTCGCCTTCAAGCAAAACGGTCACATCCGTGGGCGCGATGCGTTCGAGAAAACCGTAGACCTCCTGCATGAGAGGAGAAGAGCCGATGAGTCCGCCGAAGCGCTCGGAGGAGCTTTTCAGGACCTCGAAGCGCTCTTCCAGCGGCGAAAAGGAGATCTCCGTCTGGCCAAGGCGAATGATTGAACCCGGGGTGATGTATCCCTCGCGTATTCTTACGTTGTCGAGAAACGAGCCGTTCGTGCTGCCCAGGTCCCGCAGCAGGTAGCCGTCGGGCCGTTCTTCAACAACGGCGTGTTTACGCGATACCGTGGCATCCGTCAGGACGAGGTCGTTCTCAGGGAGCGTACCGATCGAGACATGGGTTTTCTGCAGCACCATCTCTTTGCCCGCGTCCCTGCCGCCGGTCACTTTGAACCGCGCTTTCTTGAGGATGAGCTGTTTTTGGCTCGGCCCGGACAACACCTGGGTCTGGTCGGCCTTGCTCCCGGAGAGAGCCTTTCCTGGACCGGATTTTTTCATATCGAGATTGTACCATAAAACCGCGGAAATGATAATCCTTAAACCGGACAAGCCGGAACCAAGTTTGCCACGAAGTCACACCCTGCGCTCGCGTTATCACTCGTAACCGCCGGGCGCAGGCGAAGGCTCAAAGAAAGACAGGAAGGATATTGTCCCTAATTAACGTTAGATATGTATGTTTTCTTTGTGTCTTGGCGCCTGTGGCAGAAACAGGGGCCGATGCTTTGAGCTTGACGTTTATTCGGGATTATCCTATGATTTAACCCATACTACGACAACCCCGGAGGGAACCGATGATTGGCCCACCAGCAAAGAGTGACAGGACGCAGGTCCTGCAGCCGTCCCCGATGACGAAAAAAATACCCACGCGATTTCAGGCCTCGGTGGCGATCGTCAAGGGGTATGCCGAAGGGATGGAATATCCGATCGACAAAGCATACACGGTGATCGGCAGGAGCGCGAACGCCCAGGTCCGGATCAAGGACGGCCTGGTTTCGCGGGAGCACGCGGTGATCGTGTATCATGAAGGCGTTTTTCTTCTCAAGGACCTGGACAGCACGAACGGCACGCACATGCGGGGGACATCCATACGGCAGAGAAAATTGCGCCACGGCGACAAGTTTCAAGTCGGGGACACGGTGCTCCAGTTCATTCTCCAGGAAACCGGCAGGAACAGGACCTACGAGATCGCCTGATGAAGAGCACAGCCTTCGGCAAGACCGACCCCGGAAAGAAGCGGGCCAATAACGAGGATGCCCTGCTCCTGAACGACGCGATGGGCCTCTACGCGGTCGCCGACGGGATCGGGGGAAACGAGGGCGGCGAGGTCGCGAGCCGCATTGCCGTGGAGACGCTCGCCGATGCAATGCCGGACCTGCTCGGTGAAAAGGACCGGACCCCGCCCGTGGGACGCGTCAGCACCGACGCCCCATCGGTATCGGCGCTCAAGGAAGCGGTCTTCCTCGCAAACCAAACCATCAATCAGCAACGGTCGCAGGACCCGGGGCTTGCGAACATGGGGACCACGCTGACGGCGCTCCTCCTCAGGGACAAACAAGCATTCATTGCCCATATCGGCGACAGCCGGGCCTATCTTTTCCGGACCGGGAAGCTTCTCCAGCTGACGGATGATCATTCCTTCGTGGCGGAGCAGGTCCGTGCCGGGACCTTTACGCCGGAACAGGCGCGATCGAGCCCCTACCGCCACATGATCACCCGGGCGCTGGGCATCGCCGAGGAAGCGAAAGCGGACCTTGCGAACCATGGGCTGAAGAAGGGCGACCGGTTCCTCCTGTGCACCGACGGACTGACGGAGATGGTGGCAGATGCGGAGATCGGCAGGATTGTCGCGACGTTCTCTCCCGAGGAGGCTGTTCGGAAGCTGCTGGCCGCGGCGAACGAGCGGGGAGGGGTGGACAATATTACGGCGGTGGTGGTGTGGGTGACAGAGGTTTAGATGCCAAGACAACAGCTAAAAGATGAATATGAAATAACAGGCGAACTCGGGGCCGGAGGCATGGCGACGGTGTACAAGGCCGTCCAAAAATCCCTCGATCGGCAGGTAGCCATCAAGGAACTGAAGAAGGCCTACCATGCCGATGATCAGATCGTACGCCGGTTCGAACGGGAAAGCAAAGTGGCCGCCTCGCTCCAGCACGAGAACATTGTCCATATTTATGACTATTGGAAGAAGCCGACCTACTGCATCGTGATGGAATACGTTGACGGCGCCAACCTCGCCGATGTTATCGAGAAGATCGGAGCGCTGCCCATCGATGTCGGTATGATGATCGCCATTCAGATATGCCACGCCCTGGACTACGCGCATATGCGCGGGCTCATCCACCGCGACATCAAGCCGAGCAACATCATGATCAAGCGGAACGGCGAGGTCAAGCTCATGGACTTCGGCATCGCCCAGAGCAGGAACCTCGAATCCCTGACCATGCCCGGCACGCTTATCGGGACCCCCGCGTATATGTCGCCTGAACAGGTCCTCGGCCAGCCGCTTGACGCCCGGTCCGACATCTTTTCCTTCGGCATCGTCTTGTACGAGATGCTGACCGGCGTGAAGCCCTTCGCGGACGACGAAGGGCGGTCGGTAAGCGCCAAGATCCTGAAGGACAAGTTCCGCGCTCCCCGCCGGGTCAACAGCGATATCCCCCGGGGCATCCAGCGCCTCATCAAGAAGTGTCTCCGCAAGAAGCCGCAGAGACGCTACGGTTCCATGCTTGAGGCCGAGAGGAAACTGGGGAAACGACTGGCAGGCAGGACAACGAAGGCCGCCTCTCTGACGCGAATCGCGGACTACCTCGTGGCCACGCAGGTGTTCGAAGCGGCGCCGGCAGAGGAAACCGTGATCATCACCTCGAAGGTCCCGGCGATGGCGTATCTGAGAAGGTATCTTGTCGCCGCGGCAATGGTCCTGCTCCTTGCCGCGGGGGCGGCGGCATACTACTACACCTGGACAACATCGAACGAGACGCCGGTGCAGACCCACGCTGTCCCCCCCGCGTCGCCGTCGATCGAAGTGTCCCCGGCGACGCGTCCGCTGGAAACCGCGCCGCTTTCGGTCCCGCGCGCGGCAGGGACCTCGACGACTGCGATCACGACGATGTCCACGGCCACCCGCACTCCTGCCATGGATTCCGGACCGGCGCTGCCGGCTGTCGGTTCATCGTTAAGCACTTCGCCATCTCCATCGGTCCTGAAGGTGAAGAGCAAAGAACAAACAGCGCCGGCAAGGAAAAAAACAGGTCCTGTTAAAAAGAAGAAGAAAACAAAGACGCCGCCGGAAAAATGAGACCGGACAAAGCCCGCTGTCTCCGCCCTTTCCGCTCGTCCCTGCGGCAGCCTATGTTAAAAGCCCCATCCGGATATTTACGGAAGGGGCTTTGTTGTTTTCTGATCCAGTGCTTGCGGGACAACCGATGCGAACCTTACACCGGCGCGTTCTCCTTTTTCACGGGTAACGTGGCAAGGTAGTCATGGATCGCTTTAGCGGCTTTCCTGCCCGCGCCCATGGCGGATATGACCGTTGCCGCGCCCGTGACAATGTCGCCGCCGGCATAAACGCCCTCTTTGCTCGTCTTCCCCGTTTCTTCGTCGGCAACGATGTATTTGTGCCGGGTCACCGCGATGTCCCCGGCGCTCTGGGCAATGAGCGGATTGGCGCCCGTGCCCACGGCGATGATGACCACGTCGGCGGGGACCGAGAACTCAGAGCCGGCAACAGCCTTCGGTTTTTTCCTGCCCGATTCGTCCAGTTCACAGAGGTCCATCCTGACGCACTCGACGGCGCTCACGTGTCCGTCCTTGTCGCCCATGATCCTGACGGGATTGGTGCAGAGCTCGAAGACGATCCCCTCTTCCTGGGCGTGATGGACCTCTTCCTTGCGCGCCGGCAGTTCCGACAGGGACCGGCGGCAGACCAGCGTCACTTCCCGGGCGCCGAGCCGGAGAGCGGTGCGGGCGGAGTCCATGGCAACGTTGCCGCCGCCTACGACCACGACGCGGCCGCCCTTCTTGACCGGCGTATCGAAATCAGGGAATTGGTAGGCGCGCATCAGGTTGATCCTGGTCAGGAACTCGTTCGCCGAGTACACGCCGTTCAGGTTTTCGCCCGGGATGCCCATGAACCGGGGCAGGCCCGCGCCGGTGCCGATATAGCAGGCGTCGAATTCCAGCATGATTTCGTCGATGGTGATGAGTTTGCCGATCACGGCATTGGTGATGATGGTCACGCCCATCCGCTTGAGCGCGTCGATCTCACGCGCAACGATCGCCTTCGGCAGGCGGAACTCGGGAATGCCGTAGATGAGCACGCCGCCCGGCTCGTGGAGGGCCTCGTAGATCGTGACGGCATGGCCCTGTTTTGCCAGATCATAGGCGCAGGTGAGGCCCGAGGGGCCGCTGCCGACAATGGCGACACGCTTGGCGGTTGCCGGCGCGATGTCCGGAAGCCTGCCGTCGCCCTGCCGGCGCTCCCAGTCCGCGATGAAGCGTTCCAGCCTGCCGATCCCCACGGGCTCGAACTTCTTGCCCAAGGCGCAAAACTTTTCGCACTGGCTTTCCTGGGGACAGACCCGGCCGCAGACCGCGGGCAGAAGGTTTGCTTCCTTGATGATCTCGATCGCCCGGGCAAAATCCCTTTCATCGACGGCCTTGATGAACCGCGGGACCGGCACGCCGACCGGGCAGCCGGTGACGCAGAGCGGCTTTTTACATTGAAGGCAGCGTGATGCTTCGATGACAGCCTGTTCGGGAGTGTATCCCAGGGAGACCTCTTCGAAGTTCGCGCGCCTGACCTCGGGGCGTTGTTCGGGAATGGGGGTTTTTTTCGGAATGATCTTTTTAGGATGATTAGGTTCCATTGCTCTACGATTACCTTCACCTTCAAGCAGGCTTCACGACAACAGCGTCAGTCGCCGTATCCGGCTTATTTCAAATAACAAAAAAACGAACAGGTGTCCGTATGCGGCTTCGGGCATTCGCGCGCTATCGCATCATCACTCGCACAGCACGCCGTTGTGTTTCCGCTTCCAGGTATCGAAGGAGTGTTTCTGCTCAGGAACATATTTGCGCTGTCTGCTCAGCAGGGTGTCCCAGTCCACCAGGTGTCCGTCGAACTCCGGGCCGTCGGTGCATGCGAATTTCGTCTCGTTGCCGACGCTCACGCGGCAGCCGCCGCACATGCCTGTTCCGTCTACCATGATGGGGTTCAGGCTCACCACGGTCTTGATCTCCAGGGGCCGCGAGGTTTCCGCCACGGCCCTCATCATGACCGCCGGGCCGATGGCGATGATAAGGTCTGCCTTGCCCTCGTCCAGTTCGTTCTTCAGGGCCGCGGTCACGATGCCCTTGAAGCCCTTGCTCCCGTCGTCGGTGGCGATGACGACGCGGTCGCTTACCTGGGCCATCTCGGCTTCGTAGATCAGCAAATCCTTGGACCGCGCGCCCATGATGGTCACCACTTCGTTGCCCACGGCCTTGAACCCGCGCGCGATGGGGAAGAGCGGCGCCGCACCGAATCCGCCGCCCACGAGCACCACCTTGCCCACCCGCTCGATCTCCGTGGGGTTGCCCAGGGGGCCGCAGAGGTCCAGGAGCGCCTCGCCGGGCTTCAGGGCCGCCATCTCGCTCGTGGTCTTGCCCACGGCCATCACGATCAGGCTGATGGTCCCCGTTGCGGGATCGATGTCCGCCAGCGAGAGGGGGATGCGCTCCCCCCGGTCATGGAGTCTCACGATGACGAACTGGCCCGGCTGCGCCTTTTTCGAGATCAGGGGCGCGGCGATCTTGAAATAGAACACATCGGGCGCGCGTAATAGCTTTTTTTCGAGGATGGTGGCCATAGAATTGTGAACTCCCGTGAGGAACAGTGCCTTTCTCTGGCGGAGTGCGCACGCCCGGAACATGTCCTGAATGGAGGAACGCCAGTCATAATACCAAAGTCGGTGGCTGTTTTCCAGAAATATATTGTTGCAGTAAGGTTACATTTCTATTTTGGATTTACAATATTATTATGTTGACTTTACTGATTATTTATTTTACACTTAAAATGTTTGGAAATCCTGAAAATTCCCGGGCGCCAATTGAAGGTTGTACAACTTGTTTCTCAATCTATGGAGAGGGAGGGTTTAACATGCGTAAGAACTATCGGTTACTGTTGGTGGTTGCGGCCATGCTCATCGTTGTGTCCGCTTGCGGAGGCGGCGGAGGAGGGAATTCCGGCAATTCGGGCCCCTCGGTGTCGACCAATTTGAAGGCGGTATTTTACCGGACGCTGACGAACGCTCCCGTGCTGACGGTCAATCTCAAGCGGCAGGACGGCACTGCCATAGCCGGCGCCACCATCACCGCCGATACCCGCGCACTTTCCACGGGCAACAGGCTCGCCGGCGCAAAATCGTCAAAACAGACGGATTCGAACGGCACGGCCTCCGGCGCTCTTCCGGCAGGCACCTATCCGATCGTCATTACGCAACCGAGCGCCACTGCGGCAGTGGGCAATTTCAATGACACCATCACCCTGTCCTCCACTAAAACGGTTAATTACACGACTTCTCAGCAGATCTGGAACGTAACCTCAACGAAGCCATTCAGCAAGCTGGATGTTTCCATTTATCAGACCAACGGGAGCGGAAACCTCGACAGGGGAACGGTGCTGCAGCCGCTGAGTCCCCTTAGTCTGTCCACCTCCGTAACGATCTCCGGGGGAGCGACCACCGCTCAGGTTACGACCGAGCTGTTCAAAGGCACGTACCGGGCCGTGATCAAGGCGACCCCGCTGAATTCCACGGATTCGATCAAGCCCTACATCACGCCGTCGTCGTCGGTCATCTCTGCATCGGGAGACCAGGGCACGGACACGATCCCGACGGTCGATCTCGACGCGGTTGGCGGGAATTTGCTCTCCATAACGCTGAAAGATGCCGGCGTGCCGATTTCGTCGGCCACCACGGCCTACAACGTCGCCGTGTATGACAAAACGTCGTTGCTCGCCATCGGCTCGGCGAGCACAACCACCGCGGGAGTTGCGACCATAGCCACGGGCGATCTTACCGATGTCGTGGCTGTTGTGAGGGACAGCAGCAGCAATAATGTGGCGATCAAGGCGTTTACGGCTACGACGAC
>Ga0184616_10000219_pt1 | contig 11098 bp, 8 predicted proteins | sample PLM4_90_coex_FD_133145 | JGI IMG/M metagenome (GOLD analysis project Ga0184616, IMG submission 133145) | Groundwater sediment microbial communities from an aquifer in East River, Colorado, USA - PLM4_90_coex | ecosystem: Environmental > Terrestrial > Soil > Riparian zone | place: USA: East...
ACGAGCACGACGAACGCGGCGCCGACGGCCGGCGCCTTCCTCCGACGGCCCATGCGATCACCCATCCACCGCTCCGGCCCGGCATGCGCCGGCCGGCCTCACGAACCGACCCGGCCTTCGTAGTACCGCTGCGCGAGCGCCCAGGCCGCCTTGCCGCACTGGGAGCCGAGCTGCCGCCCGACGAAGTCATCCGCCTCGATGTGGATGCCGCCCCACAGGCGCGACTGACCGGCCTGGTCGGACGCGTCGAAGTAGGTCGCCCACTCGAGGCGGATGTCCGTGGTCGGACCCTTCTCGAACTTGAGCGAGCCGGCCGGGATCGTGTAGCCGCTGATTCCACCGGGGAAGTACTCGGCGCCAGTGAAGCCGGCCAGGACCTCGGCGGCGGCCCGGCTGAACGTGCTGTGCCCGCTGGCGAACGCCGGGAATGCCGGGGTCACGAAGGTCGGGAGCTGGAACGGGACCCAGGTCGTCGCGAGGATCCACGTGACGCCGCCGGTCTGGGTCTTCGGATCGGCCGGGTTGCCGGCCCAGGCCTTGACCGCGATCTCGCCTTCGTGGCCGGCGAGCGCGGCATGGCGCTGACCGGGCGCCGTCGTCTCGCCGGTGATCAGCTCGACGAGGCCGGGTACGAGCGGCAGCCCCTCCTTGTCGTAGGAGGGCAGGTTCGGGTCGCTCGACTGGCCCAGCCCGCCCATGTACCGGATCATCGAGATCGGACGGACGGAATCGTAGTAGCCCTTGAGGCCCCAGGCCGCGATCGCCGCGTCGTGGACGGCGCCGTTGAGCGCGAGATACAGCTTGACGTCCCATTGCAGGCGATCGACCGCAGGGCCGCTGCCGCCGATCGTGAGGTCCGGGGCCAGCTCGTCGGAGACGAGGTTCGCAAGCACGTTCCAGTGCCCGGGCGGTGTCTCGGAATTCGGCCCGTCCGCCCAGAACTCCGCCATGACCCGGCCGAAATCCCCCAGGTTGACGACGTCCGCCGCATACGGCTGACCCGTCACGGGGTTGACGGGATGTCCGTGGCCATCATTCGAGCCGAGGGAGTTGCCGCCGAGGGCACCCGGCGAGATGTCGATCGTTGCCGGGCTGGCCGGGTCGAGCAGGCTGCTGTCGCGGATCACCTCGACCGTCTGGTCCTTGAAGGCCTGGTCCGTCGGGGGATCGCCGAGGCGCGGCTGGGGTCCCGGGTCGATGGGCACGCCGTCGGCGCCGCCCGCCGGCAGCGCAAATCCCGTGACATGTCCCCAGTGCGTCCCGACGGCCTGCTGGACGCCGTTGGTCACCGGGATCCCATTCTGGGAGATCATGTGCTCGATCTGGAGCGGCTGCCAGCGGTTCGGGTCGGTCATGGTCGTCCCGGATTCGGCCACCACGAGCGGCGGGTTCGCCGGCTCGTACGTCGGATCGTTGTAGCCGGTCGCCTGGTTCGACCCATCGGTCAGCCCGAAGGCCGCGACGGCTGCCGCGATCCGGTTGCCCAGCGCGGCCGGCGAGCTGCCGTCGGTCGACGTGGCGTCGAGCGGGTAGCAGAGCGCGTCCATCAGGTCGTTGAACTCCGAGAGCGACTGCTCGCCTCCCGTCGCCTTGATGAAGCGGGCCGTGAGCACCCGGTAGGCGGCGTAGCTGATCGCCTCGTTGCGGGCCGCGGTCACGTCCGACGCGCTGAGCTTCTCGTTCACGAAGTAGCCCGCGGCCGCCGGGTCGTAGGCCGCCCAGGCGTCCCACATGGCAGCCGACGTGTGGAAGAGGTTGCGCGCGTGGACCGGCGGGTTGGGAAGGGCCCGCCGGATCGCGTCGAGCAGCGCCTCGTCCCACCGGCGCGCAACCGACCACTCCGGGTGGTTCGCGAGCGGCGGGCACGTCACCTGCGGGGTCCACGGGCGGGCGACGACGATGCCCACGACGAGGGCGCCCAGCACCGCCAGCCCGGCGATGGCCGCGATCGCCAGCTGACGTCGGGACCGGCGGGTCGGCGGACCCCCGGTGGCCGCGTCGCCTGGGCCTACGGCCGTCTCAATGGCCGGAGGCGTCGTCTCGGGCTCCATGGTTCGCACTCCACCTCGAGGTTCAGCGCCCGGTCGGCCCGGCGTTGCCCCGGGCGGCGCGGTCGAGGTCGACGAGCGTGGCGATGGTACCGCGACTGAAGGCGAGGTTGATCCGCGGCGGGGTGCCATCGAGGATCGCGGTCGTCAGGTCCTCGACCTCCGCCCCGTACTGGTCGATGGACGCGACGTCGATCCTGCTGGCGTCGCGGCCGCGCCACATCATCAGCGACGGCGGCGGCCCGTCCGGAGCGGGCAGGAACGGGCTCTCGAGGACGAGCGTTGCGTCGCCGCCGACGATCTCGACCCGCTCTCGATCCGGGGCCGCGAAGCCGCTGTCGAACTGGGCGAGCAGGCCGCCCGGGAAGTGCAGCTGGCCGATGAACGTGCGGTCGACGCCGCGCTCGTCAAAGCGGGCGAAGGCGCCGACGCGGGCCGGCTCCTCGCCGGCGATCCGCCGTGCCAGGCTGACCGGGTAGCAGCCCACGTCCCACAGCGAGCCGCCGCCCATGGCAGGGTCGACCCGCGGGTCGTGCGGATGGGCCAGGAGGAACGAGAACGTCGCGTTCACCAGCTCGAGCCGACCCAGCGCCCCGCCCTGCGCGAGCTCGATCGCCCGGAGGATCTGGGGGTGGTGGAGGTACATGAAGGCCTCCACCGCGATCCGCCCGGCACGCTCGGCGGCGGCGGCCATCGCGTCCACCTGGCCGACCGTGAGGGCGATCGGCTTCTCGCAGAGGACGTGCTTGCCGGCCTCCAGGGCCCGGATGGTCCACTCGGCGTGGAGGTGGTTCGGGAGGGAGACGTAGACGACGTCGACGTCGGGAGCGGCGAGGAGGGCATCGTACGAGCCGAAGATCCGCGGGATCTCGTGCGCCGCGGCGAACGCCGCGGCGCGGTCGCGATCGCGGCTGGCGACGGCAACGAGCTGGGCCCGGGCCGTGCCGGCGACGGCCCGGACGAGCCGGGGGGCGATGCGGCCCGGTCCCAGGATGCCCCAGCGGAGCGTGGTCATGTCACGTACCGTGCAGCGAGGCGCCTGCGGCGTCAAGAAGTTTCGCCCGGCCTATCCCCACGAAGTCTCTGTCACCGGGCGGAGCGCCACCTCGAGGATCCGGTGGTTCCGCGGGCGGGTGAGTACGAAGAGGACAGCCTCGGCCACGTCCGTCGGCGCCATCATGCCCGCCAGGGCCGGCATGTCCGGGGTCCTGCCCCGACCCATCGCGAAGTCCGTGGCGACCCCTCCAGGGCAGACGCTCGTGCACCGGATGCCGTGCTCCCGCAGCTCGTGATCGAGCGCCCGGGTCAGGCCGACCTGGGCGAACTTCGAGGCGCAGTAGGCAGCCTCGAACGGGAGGCCCCGCCGGCCGGCTTCGCTCGCGACGGTGACGATGTCCGCGGCCCCGCTGCGCAGGAGCTGGGGCAGGGCGGCCCGGATCGCGTAGATCGCCCCCTTCACGTTGACGTCGATCATCTCCTCGAGATCCTCGGGTGGGAGCTCCAGGAACGGACCGTACGCGCCGACGCCCGCGTTGACCACCAGGATGTCGAGCCCGCCGAACCGGTCCACGGTCCCGGCGACGAGCGCCGCGAGCGCCGCGGGGTCGCGCACGTCGCAGGGCCGGGCGACGGCCCCCTTGATCCCGAGATCGTCGCCGCTCCTCGACGCCAGGCCGAGCCGGACTCCCTCCGCGGCGAGCGCGCGGGCCACGGCCGCGCCGATCCCGCGACTCGCGCCGGTCACCATTGCCACCTTGCCGTCGAGTCGCTCCATGGGATCCTCCCGGCCGCTCAGGTGCCAACCCCTTGACACGACCGCGGCTGCGCCCCACATTGTGTCACAGGTTTGGAAGAAAGGAACACAAACCCGTGACCAGTGGCCGAGATGAGATCGGGCAGCGGAGCGAGACCGTCCGTCGCGCGAACCTCAGCTCCATCGTCCGCGAGCTGCACGAGCGCGGCCCGCTCTCCCGGTCCGAGCTCGTTGCCCGGACTGGACTCACTCGCAGCGCGATCCGGGGCCTGATCGGCCAGCTGGTTCTCGCCGGCCTCGCCTCGGAGGAGGCGGCCGTGCGCCTGGGGACACCCGGTCGACCGTCGCCGGTGGTCCGCCCGAGCCAGGACGGTGCCACCGTCCTGGCCCTCGAGATCGAGGTCGACTCGCTGGCGGCGGCGGTCGTGGGGCTGGGCGGCGAGGTCCTGGAGCTTGTCCGCGTCGACCGACCCCGCGGGCGGTTGTCGGTCGACGACGTCGTCGGGGATCTCGCCGGACTGGCCGCCGCCGTCAGGACCCGCCGGCCGGTGGACGAGCCGCTGATCGGCGTCGGCGTGGCGGTCGCCGGCGTGGTCCGGCGCAGCGACGGCTTCGTCTCGATGGCGCCAAACCTCGGCTGGATCGACGCCCCGCTCGGCGAGCGGCTCGCCCGGGCCCTGGCGGTGCCGGTCCCGATCTCCGTCGCCAACGAGGCCGACCTCGGGGTGCTGGCCGAGCACCGGCGTGGCGCGGCGCGGGGCGCGGACGACGTGCTGTACATCTCGGGCGAGGTGGGAGTCGGTGGCGGCCTGGTCGTTGATGGCAGGCCCCTCACCGGGGTCGCGGGCTACGGCGGCGAGATCGGGCACATCCCGGTCAATCCGGGCGGCACGGCCTGCCGGTGCGGGTCGGTCGGGTGCCTGGAGACCGAGGTGGGGGAAGGCGCCCTGCTCATCCGCGCTGGCCATCCCCCTGCGGGGGGACGCCGCGCGGTCGACGCCGTCATCAGGGAGGCTGCGGGCGGCTCGATCGTCGCGCTCTCCGCCCTGGACCACGTCGGGCGCTGGCTCGGTCTCGGCCTGGCCGGTCTGGTCAACGTGCTCAACCCGCGGCTCATCGTGCTCGGTGGCCTCTTCGGGCGGATCTACCCGTGGATCGAGCGGACGCTCGAGGAGGAGCTCACCCGACGGGCCCTCCCGGCGCCGCGCGCCCTGGTTCGCATCGTGCCCACGTCGCTCGGCGTGGATGCTCCGCTGCTCGGGGCCGCCGAGCTCGCCTTCGAGCCGCTCCTCGCCGACCCGGCCCTCTGGGTCGGGCCTCGCGACGCGCTGGTCGATCTGGAGAGCGCATGAACGCCCAGATGATCACTCGCCCCCGGTCGATCACCCCTCGACCGGCTGGCGAACCTGGGTGAAGGGGGATTGAGGAGGGTGGTAGCCTAGCGCCGGACCGACGCCGATCCATCGAGCGACAGGGTTCCCAGGAGGAGAGTGTCAACCATGATCAATCGCAGAGTCGCGGCCCTCATCGGCGCCGCGGCCATCGTCTTCGCCGCCTGTGGCGGCGCGGCGACCCCCACCCCGAGCGCGGTTGCGACGGTCGCTCCGACTGTCGCCCCGACGGAAGCGCCGTCCGCGACCCCGGCCGCTGCCGCGTGCACCGTTGGCGTCTCGTGGAACAACTACCAGGAAGAGCGCTGGGCGAAGTGGGACGAGCCCGCGCTGAAGGCCGCGATCGAGGCGGGCGGTGGCAAGTACATCTCGAATGACGCCAAGTCCTCGGCCGAGACCCAGGCCTCCAACGTCGAGAACCTGATCTCGCAGGGGGCGAAGGTCGTCATCGTCCTGGCCCAGGACGGGACGGCGATCAAGCCGGCCGTCGCTGCGGCGATCGCGAACGGCGTCGCGGTCATCGCCTACGACCGCCTCATCGAGGATCCGCAGGCGCTCTACATCACGTTCGACAATGTCGAGGTCGGGCGGATGCAGGCCCGCGAGGTCCTGAAGGCCATGCCGAAGGGCAACTACGTCTTCATCAAGGGCAACCAGGCTGACGCCAACGCCGACTTCCTGCGTGGTGGCCAGCAGGAGATCCTCCAGGCCGCGATCGACGCCGGCGACATCAAGAACGTCGGCGAGTCCTACACGGACAACTGGGATCCCGCGGTCGCCCAGACCAACATGGAGCAGATCCTCACCGCCAACGACAACAAGGTCGACGCGGTCGTCGCCTCGAACGACGGCACGGCCGGCGGCGTGATCGCGGCCCTCACCGCGCAGGGCCTCCAGGGCAAGGTGCCGGTCTCCGGCCAGGACGGCGACCAGGCCGCCCTCAACCGGGTGGCCCTCGGCACCCAGACCGTCTCGGTCTGGAAGGACGCCCGCGCGCTCGGCACGGCTGCCGGCGTGGCGGCCGCGTTCCTGTGCGGCAACCCCGACATCAAGCAGGTCCCGGGCGTGGGCGTCTTCAAGAGCCCCGGCGGGAACGACATGACCTCCCAGCTGCTTACCCCCATCCCGATCACGAAGGACAACCTGAACGTCGTCATCGACGCCGGGTGGATCACCAAGGACGCCCTCTGCAAGGACGTCGCGGCCGGCTCCGTGGCCGCCTGCAACTAGACCCGTCGTAACCGATGCGCCCTGCCGATCGCGGCAGGGCGCATCTCATACCTGACCCGCGCATCGAGGCGTGACGATGACTGAGGCCACCGCCCCCGCTGCCGGCCGCGAGCCGCCCAACCGGTCGCTGCGATCGCTGCTCTTCGCGATGGAGATCGACACCCGGCTGCTCGGGATGATCGGCGCCCTCGCGGTGATCTGGATCGGCTTCCACCTGTGGTCAGGCGGCAACTTCCTCACGCCCCGCAACCTCTGGAACCTGTCCGTCCAGAGCGCCTCGATCGCGATCATGGCCACGGGCATGGTCCTGATCATCGTCTCACGCAACATCGACCTGTCGGTCGGCGCCGTGCTCGCCTTCGTGGGCTATACGATGGCGATGGTCCAGGCCGAGTGGATCCCCAAGACGCTCGGCCTCGGTTTCGACCAGCCCTACACCTGGATCGTTGCGCTCGGGGTCGGCATCCTCGTCGGCGCGGCGATCGGCGGCCTGCAGGGCGTTCTCATCGCATACGGCGGCGTGCCGTCGTTCATCGTGACCCTCGGCGGCCTGCTCGTCTGGCGTGGCCTCATCTTCCGCTACCAGCAGGGCCAGACCATCGCCCCGCTCGATGAGATCTTCCAGCTCCTCGGCGGCGGCGCCAAGGGGGCGATCGGGGCCGAGCTCAGCTGGCTCGTCGGAGGCCTCGCCTGCCTGGGATTCGTCTACACGCTCTGGGCGGGCCGGCGACGCCGGCGCCGGTATGACTTCCCGACCCGCCCGATCTGGGCGGAGGTGCTGCTCGGCGGCGTCGCGATCATGGCCGTTCTGGGAGCGGTCTGGATCGCGAACGCCTACGCCTGGCCGGAGGCTCTGGCGAAGGCGTTCGCCGAGGCGAACGGGATCCCATGGCCGGAGGGCGGCCTGATCATCCAGACGGGCATCGCCTACCCCGTGCTCATCATGCTCGGGGTCACCCTGGTGGTGACGTATCTCGCGACCCGTCGCCGCTTCGGTCGCTACGTCTACGCAATCGGCGGCAACCCGGAGGCCGCGGAGCTCGGCGGCATCAACGTGCGCCGGACGATCACGTTGACGTTCGTGCTGATGGGGATCCTCTGCGCGGTCAGCGCAGCCGTACAGACGGCGCGCCTCAACGCCGCCGTCACGAACCTGGGCCAGCAGAACGAGCTGGACGTGATCTCCGCAGCCGTCATCGGCGGCACGTCCTTCGCCGGCGGCATCGGGACGATCCCGGGCGCGGTGCTGGGGGCCGTCGTCATGCAGTCGCTCCGGTCGGGCATGCTGCTGCTGAACGTGGATTCGCCGACCCAGGACGTGGTCGTCGGCATCGTGCTGGTCGCGGCGGTTGGGTTCGACGCGTACCTGCGACGCAGGTCGACCTGAGGACCAGGAGGTGGAGCAGATGAACGACGGCGCCATCTCCGCGGGCGCGCCCATGCCCGGCGAAGCGCCCGTGACCGCCGCGGCGCCCGCGCCGGCCCCAGGCGCGACCCCATCGGGTGTGCCCCTCGTCGAGTTGCGTGACATCCGCGTGGCGTTCGGCGGCGTCCATGCCGTCGAGGGCGTCACGGTCGACCTGCACGCCGGTGAGGTCGTCGGCCTGGTCGGCGGCAACGGGGCCGGCAAGTCCACCCTGATGCGCGTGCTCTCCGGCGCCCACCCGGCGGACTCCGGCCAGATCCTCATCGACGGCCAGCCGGTCTCGATCGGGAACCCGCGCGACGCCAAGGCCCTGGGGATCGAGACGATCTACCAGACGCTGGCCCTGGCCGACAACGTGGATGCCGCCGCCAACATCTTCCTTGGCCGCGAGCTCCGGACGCGACTCGGTTCGCTCAACGACGCAGCGATGGAGTCGGCGACGCGGAAGGTCATGGGACGGCTCAACCCGCGCTTCAAGAACTTCAAGACCAACGTCAAGTCGCTCTCCGGCGGGCAGCGCCAGTCGGTCGCCATTGCGCGCGCGATCCACTTCAATGCCCGGATTCTGATCATGGATGAGCCGACGGCCGCGCTCGGCCCGGCCGAGACGACGCAGGTCCGCGAGCTGGTGAGCCAGCTCCAGGCGGACGGGATCGGGATCTTCCTGATCAGCCACGACATCCACGACGTGTTCGACCTGGCCGACCGGATCAGCGTCATGCTCCAGGGCAAGCTCGTCGGCACGGTCAACAAGCGTGACGTGACCATGGACGAGGTCCTGGGCATGATCATCATCGGGAAGCTGCCCGGCGAGGTGACCCAGACGGAGCTCGCCGAGCTCCACGGCTGACGCGCCCGCACCGGCCTTCCGGCCCGCTCACATGCGGCTGAAGATCGGGGCCAGCGCGGGGTAGAGATCGCGGTAGACCGCGTGCGCCACGTCATAGCGCGGCGCGTCCGGGCCGGGCGCGGCCACCGGGGTTGCCGTCACGAGCGCCTCGGACGCGGCCTCCACCGTCGGATGCCAGCCCGCTCCCACCGCCGCCAGCAGGCCCGCCCCGTAGGCGGCCCCTTCGGACGTGTTGACGGTGGCGATCTCGGCGCCGAGCACATCGGCCAGGATCTGTCGCCATAACCCGCTCGCCGTGCCACCCCCGGAAGCGCGGATCTGGCCTGGAGCGGGCATCCCGGCCGCCACCATGAGATCCAGGCCATCCCGCAGCCCGAACGCGACGCCTTCGAGGACAGCGCGGGTGAGATGTCGAAGGTCGTGGGCAAGGGTCAGCCCGACGAATGCCCCCCGCGCGAGCGGATCGGCGTGCGGGCTGCGCTCGCCGCTCAGGTAGGGCAGGAACAGCAGCCCCTCGCTCCCGGCAGGTACGTCCGCGGCCGCCGCGACCAGCTCGCCGAAGTCGACGCCCGGCGCGACAGAGTCGCGGAACCAGCGCAGGCTGCCCGCCGCCGAGAGCATGACCGACATCATGTGCCAGCGTCCCGGCACCGCGTGGCAGAAGGCGTGCACGCGGCCAGCCGGCTCGAACAGCGGCGCGTCCGTGGTCGCGAACACGACGCCCGACGTCCCGAGCGACAGCGCCACCCTGCCGGCGACGACGGCCCCGACGCCGACGGCGTTGGCTGCCTGGTCGCCGCCGCCTGCCACGACGGGGGTGCCAGGTCGAAGACCGGTCGCCGCCGCGGCGTCCGCCGTGACCGAACCGGTGACCTCCGGGCCCTCCCACGTCCGCGCCATCCAGGCTGGATCGATCTCCAGCGCGTCGAGCACCTCGGCGGACCAGTCCCGGGCCGCCAGGTCGAACAACAGCGTCCCGGCGCCATCCGCCTTGTCCACCGCGTACGCGCCCGTCAGCCGGAGCCGCACGTAGTCCTTGGGAAGGAGCACGTGGGCGATCCGCCGCCAGACCTCTGGCTCGTGGTCGCGGACCCACACGAGCTTCGGCGCGGTGAACCCCGTCAGAGCATCGTTGCCCGTGATCGCGACCAGCCGTTCCGGGCCGACTGCGCGCCGAATGGCGTCGCACTCGGCGCCGGTTCGCTGGTCGTTCCACAGGATCGCCGGGCGCAGCACCCGGTCGCCGGCGTCCAGCAGGACGGCACCGTGCATCTGGCCGGTGAGGCCGATCGCGGCGACGTCTCCTCCGCTGACGCCGGTCGAGGCCAGGACCGATCGGATCGCCGCCACGGCGCCATCCCACCAGAGCTCGGGGTCCTGCTCGCTCCACAATGGCCGGGGGACGCTGAAGCCGTACTCCGTCACGCCGATGCCGCGGACGGCCCCGGCTTCGTCGACCAGGACGGCCTTGGTCGCCGTCGTCGAGGCGTCGATCCCGATGACGTGGCCCACGGCCGTCAGTCCGCCGCGTTCGCGGTCCCGGTCCCGGCCGTGGCTCCGGTCGTGCCATTCACGGACCAGATGTGGCGGTTCACGATGTTCTCGCAGAGCTCCTGGCGGCCGGAGACTGGCCGTGGGTCGATCTCGCCCGTCTCGACCATGGCCGCGAGCGCCTCGAGGGAGATCCCGCCGGAGAGGATCGAGGCGCCGAGCTCGCCGCTCCAGCCGGCGTAGCGCTCCTCGACCATCGCGGCGAGCGTGCCCTGCTCGACCATGTCGGCGGCGACCAGGAGCGCCTGGGCCAGCGTGTCAATGCCGCCGATATGGGCGTGGAAGAGGTCCGTCCGGTGCATGCTCTGGCGCCGCAGCTTCGCGTCGAAGTTGAAGCCGCCGGTCGCGAAGCCGCCGCCCCGGAGGATCTCGTAGAGCGGCAGCGCGAGGTCCTCGACCGAGTTCGGGAACTGGTCGGTGTCCCAGCCGTTCTGGGGATCGCCGCGGTTGGCGTCGATGCTGCCGAACATCCCGTTCGCGACCGCGTAGGCGACCTCGTGGTGGAAGCTGTGCCCGGCGAGCGTCGCGTGGTTGGCCTCGATGTTCAGGCGGTACTCGCCGTCGAGTCCGTTGCGGACGAGGAAGCCGTGGACGGTCGTCGAGTCGTAGTCGTACTGGTGCTTCGTCGGCTCCATCGGCTTGGGCTCGATCAGGAGGGTGCCCTCGAAGCCGATCTTGTGCTTGTGCTCGGCGACGAGGTGCAGGAACCGGGCGAGCTGGGCGCCCTCGCGCCGCAGGTCCGTGTTGAGCAGCGTGTCGTAGCCCTCACGACCGCCCCACAGGACGTAGTTCTGGCCGCCCAGCCGGTGGGTGACCTCGAGCATGTGCTTGACCTGCGCAGCGGCGAAC
>Ga0184616_10000221_pt1 | contig 11049 bp, 10 predicted proteins | sample PLM4_90_coex_FD_133145 | JGI IMG/M metagenome (GOLD analysis project Ga0184616, IMG submission 133145) | Groundwater sediment microbial communities from an aquifer in East River, Colorado, USA - PLM4_90_coex | ecosystem: Environmental > Terrestrial > Soil > Riparian zone | place: USA: East...
CAAGAGCGGCTACCAGGGCAACGACGCTGTTCATCCGGCTCTCCCGTATCATGGCAAATCCGACAAGACCGAACATCATGAAAAACGCCGTCAATCCCTGCAGCGTTAAGAGCTTGAAGCTTGTATCGGTTTCCCCGTGAACGACATCGCCATGTCCTGCACTGATGTCCACGTCCGCGTTCGAGTCAATACCGTCGCTTCCGGCAAAAAACTGCACCACGAATCTGGCAATGAAGAGCCCGCCTCCGATGAATGAACATATGAGAAAGAAAAGTTCAAGACCGCTGTAACCGGCATCTGAAGCACTCATGGTTCACACCTCCGCGACTGTGGTTGAGACCTGTTATAAGGATTGGTGCGTCTTGAACATGATTAGCAGTTGAGAGAGATTACTTGAGATCGGACTGCCGCGGAAGAATCTCCCTGGTGAAGAAAGTACTATACTATCCGCAAAAAGGCAAGAACTTCAATTGGGTATTTTTAGGGGATGCAGAATTGCAGAATGCGCTTTGGAGATGCGTCAATGTCATTTTTTCGCGAAAGATCCTTGAACAAGGTTTGAATTGTTCCGGGACATTACGTTCTCACCTTGTATATTCCGGTTCCTTGGCCAGCGCCGTCCTGACATCACGGGTTACCTCTTCGCGAATGTAATGCTTGATAAACTCACGGTCCTGGGGTGCTATTCTGGTGAATTTAAGTCCCATGCCCGGCCCCTTATATGAACGCTCTCCGAGTGTGTGGCTGTGGAGTACCGCTCCTTCGACGGCGATCGTCCGGTTCTTGATATGCAATTGTACATTGATCCGCCTGCTTTTGGGCAGGGGATTGTTCATGGGCAGATACATGCCGCGCTCGGACAGGTCTATCTCGCATTGGGCGTTTGTCGGATTAACCGGGATATTGTTCACCGACACGGGAACCCGCGTTTCGATCCTGATATCCGCGCGCGGGACCGGTTCTATTGTTGCCTGAACCGTCCTATAGAGATCTTCCGCTTGAACCGGCTTTGAAATATACCCGGCAGCTCCCATGTCAATACATCTGCGTTCCGATGCCGCGTCGCTCAGGGGAACGAGGAAAACGACAGGAATTGATGCAGTGCGCCTGGTTTGTCTGAGCAACTGAAGAAGATCCATCCCGCTCATTCCAGGGAGGTTCATATCAGTTATGATAAGAGCGGGGAAAACGGCGGATACCTGGTCAAGCGCCTGACCCGCCGTATGAGTCGTTGCGACCTCGTATTCGAATCGTTGAAGCAGCAGTGAGAGCGACAGCATTTCCTGGGTTTTGTTGCCAACAAGGACGATAAACCGGTTTCTCGGTTTTTTCGCGGACTGCGGCATGTTCATCATAACGGCTCCTTCATGGATTCCTTGACCAGTGAAATGCTTTCTCAAACTCCCGCCATTACCGGGCGGCTGATGCCGACTATTAGCATATAATAGTCCTTTCTTCTCAATTTTTCAACCACTAGTTCATCAGCCCGGGAAACAAGGTAAGAGATTCAAACGATCCCGCGCGTAATTTCGCTGCGAATAAACTCCCGGATAAATTCCCGATCGCCGTGAGCCAGTTTCATGAACTTGAGTCCCATGCCCGGTTCACGGAATGGTCCGTCATCGAACCGGTGACAGTAGAGCACGGTTGCTTTCGCGGGAATCAGCCGTCCGTTGATTTTCAACTCCACGTCCAGTTGCTCATCGCGCTGATAGGGTTTGCGCATCCGCACATACATACCGTGTTCCGATAACACTGATGCGCACTCCCCCTCAATACTGTCAAGCGGCGTTTTATTGACCGATACCGATAATTTCGTCGGGATTCGGATGTTCACACGGGGATGCGACTCAATAGCCGACTGGACAATCCGAAAGAGAGCTTCCGTCTCAATAGGTTTGGGTATGCAAGCAAAAGCCCCGGTTTCATGACAACGACTTTCGGCAGTGGGATCATCGGCCTGGCTCAGAAAAATGACGGGAACTTCGGCGGTGCGGGGGTCCTGCTTGAGCAGATTGAACAAATCCAGACCACTCATTCCCGGAAGCAGGAGATCGGCGATAATGAGGGATGGGACTGCAACAGAAACCATTTCGAGGGCCTGGCCCGCTGTATTAGACGTGCAGACGCGGTAATCAAAGCGCTGCAAAAGCAGGGAGCAGGTAAAAAGGTCGCTGTTCTTGTTGTCTACAAGAAGGATATATCTGGTTGCCTGGGACGGTGTTGGTGTTACGGTATCCGTCATATTGCCTCCCTACCATAAAGACGTTACTATAAAAATTCAGAAATGGCAAGTTAATCTCTTGGGATATCCAGTATCGCATCTAACCGGATATTACGACCTGTATTGCCTCTTTCCACCATCCTGAAGAAAGGGTTTATTCCCCACCAATGACAATGTTATTTGGTTTGGAAGACTCTATAGTAACAGGAACAAGGTAATTTCATGGATTCTGTTGCCACCTTAGCCAAAAATAACAATTACTTGACAATGAGGCCTCAATATCAGATAATACTCCCCACAAATCTGCATCTTCCCCAGTTGCCGCGTCATCATACGCGGCACATCTGTTTTGCGCGGAGATTCTCCTGAGGAGCGTATATTGCCGCAAGAATATCTCGAATTTGAAAAACCTATTGCGGAACTGGAAAAAAAGATCGAGGAATTGACGCTCTTCACCTCGAATGGAGGAATCGACCTCGAAGAGGAGATTCTGAAACTCCAGAAAAAATCGGATCAACTGCTGGCCGAGATCTATTCAAAGCTCTCGGCATGGCAGAAGGTCCAGATTTCCCGTCATCCGAACCGCCCGTACACCCTGGACTACATCGAAGCCATGCTCACGGATTTCGTCGAAATGCACGGAGACCGCGGGTACGCGGATGATCCCGCCATTGTCGGCGGCATCGCAAAGCTCGACGGTCTGCCGGTGGTCATCATCGGCCACCAAAAAGGCAGGACCCTGAAAGAGCGGGTATTCCGCAACTTCGGCCAGCCGAACCCCGAAGGATATCGCAAGGCCCTTCGTCTTATGAAGTTCGCAGAAAAATTCAAGCGTCCCGTCATCACCTTTATCGACACGCAGGGCGCCTACCCCGGCATCGGCGCCGAGGAGCGGGGCCAGGGCGAATCCATTGCCAGGAACCTCGCCGTCATGTCCATGCTGAAAATCCCCGTCCTTGCCGTGGTCATCGGCGAGGGGGGAAGCGGCGGCGCCCTGGCGCTGGGTGTCGCCGACCGGGTGCTCATGTTCGAACATGCAACCTACTCGGTTATTTCTCCGGAGGGATGCGCCGCCATCCTCTGGAAGAACGGCGCGAAAGCGAGCGAAGCCGCGGAACTCCTGAAACTTACGGCCCAGGATCTGTTCCAGATGCAGGTGATCGATGAAGTGGTTGAGGAACCCATCGGAGGTGCTCACCGGGACCCGCGGAGAGCGGCTGAACTGCTTAAGGAATCGATTGCGCGAAACATCGCCGAGGTCAGAAATACGGATTCTTCCAGCCTGGTGAAGATGCGCTATGACAAGTTCAGAAAACTGGGAATGTATGATCAAATATAAGGTAACAGCGCCCGGTTCACGGCCTGCATCTCCATGATGCACGACGCTGTTATGACTTGGCGGCCGTTTCTTTCATCATTCCACTTCTTTTTTCAGCAGTTCCACGGCATTCTTGAGCCCGGTCATGGCCTCCTGGACATGGGCATAGGAAGACAGGAACACCAACAGGCTGTACTCCCCTGCAACCGGCATGATCAGCTCATTCCCCTCATCAAGAGAAAAAAGCACTGCATGAACGGAGCCCAGGCCAAGCCTCTGCGCTATTTCGCGGATATGGTCCAGATGGATCTCTTTCCAGGCGGCAAGAAATTTCACATCTCCCGAATGGTCCCCGGCCTGGGCAATGGACTCCCCTTCGCCATCGAGAAATATCGCGGCTTTTGCGCCGCTCACCGCTGAAACCGCATCTTCCAGAATCTTTTGAAACACCCGGCCCTCCCTGTCGCGAGTCTATTACGTCAAGGCGCCTGCCCTTCAGCTGAAAACCAGAAAGAAAATAAAGGTAACCATCGCCCCGATAAAGGCTCCGGCGATAACCTCGATCGGCCGGTGAATTCCCATCGCCACCCTGCTCCAGCTTACCATGGATGCCAGCAGGAAGGTGAGCAGGATGACCGCCGGAGAGCCTGTCAGATAGATCGAATCCATCCAGACTGAAAAGGAAACCGCGGCGTGTCCGCTCGGCATGCCGCCTTGGAGCGGTTCGCCCTTGCCCAGGGCAGCCTTGATGAAAACCACCAGAATGATCACGACCGCCAATGAGACAAAGGCGATGACATCCTGCGGCGCTTTTGCAAGCTGCCAGTGCCGGCTCCTGACCGCGGTCATAACAGCCGGATACAGGATAAGATAGGCCAGCATCAGCGCGCCGAGCGATGCGACGAGCACGACTCCCGCGGCGATATCCTTGGCGAGTTTCGCCTTGGGGTGGAACTCCACGCAGATCATATCCACCGTGGTTTCTATGGAGGTATTCAGCAGTTCCGTAACAATAACGAGGATGATCGCGGCGCAGAGCAGCGTGAACTCGATGCGGGATATATTCAGGACCAGGCTCATGACGAGCGCGACTAATGCGGCAATGAGATGATACCGCATGTGCCGCTGGGTCCTGACGGCATAAATGATCCCTTCTATGGCCACGTTGGCGCTCTGAATCCAGGATTTCGGCTTCATCGCGGAATCCTCGCAAGGAGTTGACGCTCTTTACGCCGCATTCTGAGCGCTTCCGCGGGGCTCCGTTCGTGGTCATACCCCAGCAAGTGCAGAAGCCCGTGTATAAGCAAACGATCGATTTCCCGGGCAAGTGAATGCCCCGCGTCCCTGGCCTGTTGTTCAGCCCGGGGCAGGCTGATGACGATGTCCCCGAGGACCTGGGGCTGGATATCAGGGAATTGTCCCTCGCGCTGGGAAAAGGAGAGCACGTCGGTAGTCCGGTCAATGCGACGCCATGTGCGGTTGAGGGTCCGCATTGCACGATCGCCGGTGATAAGAACGCTCAGTTCAGCGTCAGGAACGCCGGTACTCCGTAACAGGAATGCTATCCGGGTCCTTAGCTTTGCCGTTGGCGGATTTCTTTTCTTCCGGTTGTTTTTTATCCGTATGTTCACTTCGCTTTTTTTCTCCGGGAAATTCCATGCCGGGATAGTCGATACGCTGATGGAAAATCCCGCTCAGGATGAGACTGAAGCTTTTGGAAATCTCGCGCAGATCCTTGAGCGTGAGATCGCACATGCTTAACTGGTCGTCGAGAAATATGCGGGTAATGACGCTGTTCGTCAGGGCCTGAATGCGCTGCGCCGTCGGGTCATCGAGCGTCCTCGAAGCGGCCTCGACGTTGTCGGCAAGCATGACAAGGGCGGCGACTTTCGTGCGTGGGCGCGGGCCCGGGTACCGGTAGTCTTCTTCGGAAATGGAGCCATGGGGCTGCATTTCCTTTGCTTTCCTGTAGAAGTAGGTAATCAGCGAAGTGCCGTGATGCTGTTGAATAATATCGACGATCATCGATGGAATTTTATGCGACCGGGCGAGGTCGACGCCCTCTTTCACGTGCGAAGCGATGATCAGGCTGCTCATGGACGGCATGAGACGATCGTGCTTGTTTTCCGTGGGCCGCTGATTTTCGATGAAGTACTCAGGCTTCAGTATCTTCCCTATGTCGTGGTAATAGGCCCCGACGCGGGCCAGGGTAGGATTCTCGCCAATGGCCTCGGACGCCGCTTCTGCCAGATTCCCGATCAGGATGCTGTGATGATAGGTCCCCGGGCACTTATACACCAGTTCCTTGAGGAGCGGTTGATTGGCGTCCAGGAGTTCCAGGAGCTTGATGTCCGTGGCAATGTCGAAGACCGCTTCGAAAAACGGCAAGGTTACCGAAACGATCATGGTAATGGAAACAGCGCCGAGGAATCCCGCGACCAGGTCGTACACCACGCGCGCCATGAACTCGCCGCGGTAGAGGTCGATGCCGGCTATGACGATGAAGCCGACGAGCCCGGTGAGGGCGCCCGCTTTGAGCACGGCCGTTCTCTTTTTGCATTGGATGACGCTGAGTGCCGCAACGATGCTGCCGAGAAAATAGAAAACAGGGACAAAAGGATCGCCCTGGAACGGAATGCCGAGAAGAATGCTGGTGACAAAAGAGAAGCCGAGAGCAAGATGAAAATCAAGAAGCAGGCAGGTCAGCATGGCGCCCGCCGCCACGGGAAGCGCAAAACCTATGGTCGCGATATCCAGCTGCAGCTTGTCGGCCAGGAGCGTGTAAACATGCCTCAGGAACAGCGACAGCGCGATGGTCGCGAGCAGGAGAAAGGCGAGCAGTAAAATCTTCCTCCGCTCGGCGGTCAGGGCCGGGCGATAGCGTTTGATATCCCGGTAGAACAGATAGAAGAAGACCAGGATAAGCGCCGCCAGACCGCCGTACGCCTGGAGTCTGCTGTGAAATCCCTCGCGCGCGGCGATCTCATTGAGAATCAGGGCCGCGCGTTCGGACACGCGCCTGCCCGCCTCGACGATGAGTTCGCCCTTGCTGACCCTGAGAGAAAGCACGGACTGATCCGGGCCGGGATATTCAATGTACAGGGTATAGGGTGAAATAATGGTCCGGGGAGCCAGGTCCCCTTTTTCGAGCACCGGGATGCCGGGAAGAAGCACGTACGCAAGGAGTGCGGCCGTAATCAGGGCAATGCCGATGTTGGAAAGAACTATAACGCCTGACGAGCCCTTGTGATCGCCGGCCCTTTCCTGGTCCTGCGCGTGCAATTTGGGGATGAGCTTCATCGTCGTCTCATGTTTATTCCGCATCATCGGCCTCATGGTGTTCATATGCCTTGATGATCTGCTGGACCAGTTTGTGGCGAACCACGTCGCGATTGGTGAAATAGACGAATTTGATTCCCTCGATGTTGTCCAGGATTTTTTGCACTTCGATCAACCCCGAGTTGCGGCCGCCCGGCAGGTCGATTTGCGTGATATCGCCGGTGATCACGGTTTTCGAATTGAACCCGAGCCGCGTGAGAAACATTTTCATCTGCTCCGACGTCGTATTCTGCGCCTCATCGAGGATGATGAACGAGTCGTTCAGCGTACGTCCCCGCATGAACGCGAGGGGCGCGATTTCGATATCGCCCCGCTCCACGAGTTTGTTGGCCTTTTCCGTCTCGATCATATCGTATAATGCATCGTAAAGCGGCCTGAGGTAGGGATTGACTTTTTCATAGAGATCGCCGGGCAGAAAGCCGAGCTTCTCCCCCGCTTCTACCGCCGGACGCACCAGAATGATTCTGCTGACCTCCCGCCGGAGAAGCGCCGAGACCGCCGTGGCCATGGCCAGATAGGTTTTCCCGGTGCCGGCCGGGCCGATGCCGAAGACCACGTCGAACTGCCTGATTGCTTCCACATAGTTTCGCTGCGTTTCATTCTTAGGCGCCACGGGCCGTTTGCGGCTCGATACGGGGATGTTTTTCTCGAAAATGTCCTTGAGCGTTGCGGAAGGATCGGAGGAAAAAGCATGAATGGCGTCCTTCACGTCGTCTTTACCCGATATGATGCCCTGCGAAAGCATGTCCGCAAGCTGCTTGATGAGCTGTTCTACATTCGCTACGGACTTGCCGTCGCCTTCGATCTGGATCCGGTTCCCCCGGGCGTTGACAATGACGCCGTATGTGTTTTCGATGAGCCGGAGATTCTTGTCCAGGTCGCCGTACAAACTCGGCAAGGAGTGTTCATTCTCTATGATCAGGCTGACAGCGGCGGTTTTCATGGCTTGAGAGAGGTCCGGAGGCTCCGGTCCTCTGTTTCACGACAATGTTAACATGGCATCGCGTCAAAGTCAATTTCACATTTGCATCAGAAATCTATCCCCTGCTGCGCGGAGACGCCGTTGTCATAGGGGTGCTTGATGTTTCTCATTTCCGTGACCAGGTCCGCGGCTTCGATCACCGCGGGATGCGCATCCCGTCCCGTGAGCACGAGATGCAGCTTCACCGGTTTTTTCGAGATAAGGTCAAGAACATCATTCAGCTCGATCAATCCGAGCGACAATGCGGTGTTGATCTCATCGAGGACCACGATGTCCCAGGACCCGGAGAACATGCGTTGCCGGGCCGCGGCAAGCGCCTCCTGCGCCGCAAGGCGATGATCCTCCATCGGCGTTCCACTGTGGCCGTAATTGACGAAGCCCTTTCCCATCGAGATAAGTTCGACTTCAGGCCTCAGCCGCTCCACGGCGCGAGCTTCACCCGTCGGGATGCTCCCCTTGATGAACTGCACAATCGAAACGTACAGTTTGTGTCCTGAAGCCCGTAAAGCAAGGCCGAGTGCCGCGCTTGTCTTGCCTTTTCCGTTGCCCGTAAACACGATGGTCAATCCCTTGCGCACCGCTCTTTCACCTCCGTCATAAGTCCGCAAATCATAGCACCTTGACCGCCAAAACACAAGGCATCGCGCCAAATTCAAGGGGCTGTTAATTTTGCTTTTTCCCCTGTCCGGATGTATAATGCCGTTCATGCAATTGCGCGGCGCCTCAATGCTCTTTATCCTGTTCCTGACACTCTCCGCCGTGCTTATCGGGGGCGCCGCAGGTTATCTCATATATTCGGTCTGGGACCTGCCTCAGGTGCAGGCCCTGGAAGAATACCGTCCGAGCATCACCTCGCGTGTTTACTCCGAAAATAACAAGCTCCTCGCCGAGTTCTTTCTTGAAAACCGCAGGCCGATCACCCTCAATGACGTGCCCGAAATGCTGTTGAAAGCGCTTATTGCGACGGAAGACAGAAGGTTCTATAGTCATCGGGGCATCGATTACCGCGGCGTAGCGCGGGCTTTCGTTCGAAACGTGCGTGCGGGAAAAATCATGGAAGGCGGCAGCACCTTGACGCAGCAACTCGCGAAAGTGCTTTTCCTGACTCCGGAACGAAAGTATACGCGGAAACTGAAGGAAATGGCCCTGGCGCTCAAGATCGAACAGAGCTACACAAAAAACGAGATACTGACGATGTATCTCAACCAGATCTATTTTGGAAACGGCGCCTACGGCATCGAAGCCGCTTCCCAGATGTATTTCGGGAAACCCGCAAAGGAACTTACCGTGGCCGAGTGCGCCCTGCTCGCGGGACTGCCTCGTTCTCCCAAATATTATTCCCCCTTCAAAGCTCCGGACCAGGCGAAGTTCAGGCGCTCCTACGTGCTGAATCGCATGGTCGAGGCGGGTGTCATCACGTCTTTGCAGGCCGACGAAGCGAAGAAAACGCCGCTGCCGCTCCAGGCCGCGTTCAAGCCCGCGGGCCGCGCGCCTTATTTTATCGAACTGGTGCGCCAGCGAGTGGAAGAACGGTTCGGGTCGAGTATTCTCTATTCCGGCGGTCTGAATATCACTATCACCATCAATGACGAACTTCAGTCGTTTGCGGAGGAAGCCGTTGCAAACGGGATTGGGAAAATCGAAAAACACAGCGCCGCTAATCGAGCGCCGCTTCAGGCCGCGCTCCTGGCCATCGAGCCGTCAACAGGCCGTATACGCGCCATGGTCGGCGGACGCGACTTCAGCAAAAGCCAGTTCAACCGGGCATGGCAGGCGCTGCGCCAGCCCGGCTCCGCATTCAAACCGATCATTTACGCCACGGCGCTCGAACGCGGGTTCAGCCCGTCCGAACTGCTTGACGACTCCCCTCTTATAATAAAAGTCGACCGCAAGAAAACCTGGTCTCCGGAAAACTTCACCCACACCTACCAGGGGCCCGTTACGCTGCGGAACGCACTCACCCAGTCGCTGAATGTGCCAACGGTCAGGCTGCTCGAAAAAATCGGGGTCGACGAAACGATACGCTATTCAAGACAACTCGGCATTCGCAGCCCGCTCACGCCGTATCTTTCGCTTGCTCTCGGCAGTTCCGATGTTACGCTTGCCGAACTCACTTCGGCATATGCCGTGTTCGCAAACCACGGCATCCGAATGGGGCCGGTCTCGATCATTTCGATCAGCGACAGCTCAGGCCGCGTACTCTACGTGAACGATGCTGTGCCGCAGCAGGTCATGAAACCGGAAACAGCCTATCTCATCACCAATTTATTGAAGGGAGTCGTTGAACGCGGCACCGGCTGGAAAGCGCGCGAACTCGGCCGTCCGGTTGCGGGGAAGACAGGAACTACCAACGATTATCGCGACGCCTGGTTCATCGGGTATACCCCCAGCCTCGTTGCAGGGGTGTGGGTGGGTTATGATGATCAAAAAAGCATCGGGCCGAGAGAAACCGGTAGCCGCGTCGCGCTCCCCATCTGGCTCGAGTTCATGAAAAAAGCGGTTGCCGACCGTCCTTCCGAGGATTTCCCGGCTCCCGACAGCATCATCTTCAAACAGATAGACCCCAGGACGGGACTCCTCAGCTCGGAGCGCTGCAAACTATCCATCCGTGAGGCTTATCTGCCCGGGACAGAACCTCACCGGTTTTGCGATGAGTCGAGCACGACAACCGAGGAGCAGCAGATTCAGGACGAAGCCCCCCTAACGCCTTTTAATCATTGACAGTACATGGATATTTTGTTATTTTTTAAAAAATGCATACACCTTTATCAAATCCCTTGACAGCAATCCTTGATTGGCTCGTACCCTCGCGTCTTTTCGCCCGATTGAGCATTGCGCGCAAAATCCTTCTGGGATATATGACGCTCGTACTGTTGACCGTGATGGTTGTTGCCTATGCGCTCGCCAATCTGCAGAGAATCAACAACCTGAACCAAAGCATCGTCAAAGTCGATATTGTCGTGGAAGAAACAGCGGACAATATGCTTGATGCCCTGCTGGCCCAGGACACCTATGAAAAACGGTTTCTCATTTTGAAAAGCCGCGACATGCTGCGCCTCTTCAAAAAACGCGGGCAGGAATTCGATTCCTGGCTGGACACGCTAAGAAAAATACCTGACAGCTCATACCTGCAGGTGCATGAACTTGAAAAGCTCCATGCCCGATACACCGCCCTCTTCGAACTCG
>Ga0184616_10000224_pt1 | contig 11024 bp, 6 predicted proteins | sample PLM4_90_coex_FD_133145 | JGI IMG/M metagenome (GOLD analysis project Ga0184616, IMG submission 133145) | Groundwater sediment microbial communities from an aquifer in East River, Colorado, USA - PLM4_90_coex | ecosystem: Environmental > Terrestrial > Soil > Riparian zone | place: USA: East...
AGGTCCCGACCGAGTACGAGGGGGCGGGCGCCGGCGCGGTGAACTATGCCATCGCGGTCGAGGAGGTCTCGCGCGTATGCGGATCTCACGGCCTCATCATGGCCTCTCACAATTCCCTCTGCGTCGGGAACATCCTGATCGCCGCAAATGAAGCGCAGAAGAAGAAGTACCTGCCTGACCTCGCCACCGCCAGGAAGATGGGCGCGTGGGCTCTGACGGAGCCGGGCTCAGGCTCGGACGCTGCCGGCATGACCACCATGGCGGTGAAGCAGGGCAATGAATGGGTCCTGAACGGGATCAAGAACTTCATCACAAACGCCCCTGTTGCGGGGACGTTCGTCATAGTCGCGAACACCGAGCCGGCGAAAGGCAATCACGGCATCTCCGCGTTCATCGTCTCCAAGCATAACCCGGGGCTGAAGATCGGCAAGATCGAGGACAAGTTCGGAGTGCGGGGGTCGGCGACCAGCCAGGTCATCCTGGAGGAATGCCGTGTGCCGGACGAGGATATGCTCGGCGGCCACAACGAGGGCTTCGTGAATTCCTTGAAGACGCTCGATGGCGGGAGGGTCAGCATCGCCGCTATGGCGGTGGGGATTGCCCAGGGCGCGCTGGAGGAGGCGGTCAGATACGCCAAGGAGAGGAAACAGTTCGGCAGACCCATCGGCGATTTTCAGGGGATACAGTGGCACCTCGCGGACATGGCCCTGCAGGTGGATGCCTCGCGCCTGCTCACCTACCGCGCCGCGTGGCTGGAGGATCAGTGCAGGCCGTTCAAGACGGAGGCGGCGATGGCGAAGCTCTACGCATCCGAGACCTCCATGATGGTCTGCAACAAGGCGATCCAGGTGCACGGCGGCTACGGCTATGTCAGCGACTATCCCGTGGAGAGGATGCTCAGAGACGCGAAGCTGACGGAGATAGGCGAGGGCACAAGCGAGATGCAGCGGCTCGTCATCGCGCGGGAGATCCTGAAATCGATTTGACCTAGAGCCTCGTGAAGTCCTTCATGACGGGCTTGTCGTCTGACCTGTGCTTCATCAGGTGCTCCAGGTTCTCGTCATCGCGGAGGGGCTTGCCGCAGTTGGGGCAGTTCTCCTCGAGTATGCAGGCCCTGCAGAGCAGGGCACCGCAGGAATGGGCGAGAACGGACTGCGCCCTGTGAGGGGAGCACCGTTTGACCTTCTCCTCCTCGGACGCTTTCTCCGGCGTCGGCGGGCTGGGTTTTGGCGGGGGCCTGAGCTCCGGCTTCGGCTTGACCTTCTCGATAGGGATCTCGCGGAAGATCCTGAGCGAGGTCTCCAACTTCTTCGCCTCCAATGCCCCGATCCGGAAGTTCCTCGCGAGCCCGATCAGGGTCCACTCCTCCTTCGGCAGGCTGAGCGCCCGCCTGACCATCTCGTCGTTGCCCTGGACCTGCGAGGGCTCCATCTGGACCGATTCGACGCTCCTGATGTACCCGAGGACTTCCCTCGCATCCGTCAGGCTGCAGTCGGGCATCGCGGTCGCGATGTCGGCGAGCTGCACGCCGGATGTCGTCGGCGCAAAGCTCAGCACGGCCCCGGAGAGCTGCTCGTACCTCAGCTGCTGCGTTGGAGGGAGCTTCTCCAGGTCGACCATGGCCGGTTCATTGACGTAGCTCACCACCTCGTCCAGGATGTCGAAGGGCACCTGGCACTCCCTGAAAATCTCCTCTTTCGTCGCTGGCTTCCGGCTGGCTTTCTCGAACTCGACGACGACCTTCGCGAAGGCCTCGATCTGCTGGAGGTGCGCTCTCTCGGTCGCGGTGCTCTTGCCTTCGATGGCGGGAGTGTAGCCGGGATCGAGCCTCAGGGCGAAGTCGAACGATCTGACCGCCTCCTCATACCTTCCCAGGCCTAGCAGCGCGAGCGCCTTGCTGTTCCACAGGGTCTTGTCGTGCGAGTCGATGCCCAAGGCGGCGTCGTACGCGGTCAGGGCACCCTCGAAGTCGCCCTTCCTCTCCAACGCGAAACCGAGGGAATACCTCAGGTTCTTGTCCTTGGGGTCGATGATGATCGCCTGGGTGTACGCCGCTATTGCCGAGGTGAAGTCTGACAGGCGGATGTGAGCCTCGGCCTTCCCCCGCCAGGCGGAGCAGTCTCGGGGGTCGAGCGTGACGGCTCTCTCGAACGCGCGGACCGCGTCCTTGTCCTTCTTCAGCGCGAGCAGCGCCTCCCCCTGCCCCCGCCAGAGCGTCGCGGAGTCGGGTTCGACTGAGATTGCCTTCTCGAAATGGATCAGCGCCTCCTCGTGCTTGTTGAGGCGCAGCAGAGCCTCCGCCTTGACCTTGATCGCGCTATGGTTCTCCGGGTCCTTCTCGAGCAGCGGTGCCAGAGTCTTGATGGCCTCGTCGTTCTTCCCCGTCGCGATGAGCGTCCTCGCCTTGCCTGTGAGGAAATCGGGGTTCATGCTGTCGAGCATCAGGGCGTCCTCGTAGCATTTCAGGGCTCTCTCGAAGTCATGCAGACCGAGGTAGACTTCTCCTCTGCGGCTCAGCGCGAACCTGTCCCTCGGACTGAGCGTAAGGACGTGTTCGAAGCACTCGAGGGCGTCGTGCGGCTTTCCTAGCCTGAGGAGCAGGTCGCCCCGGCAGTTCCAGCCGCGCTTGTCCATCGAGTCCACCGCGATCGCGCCGTCGAAGGCATTCAGAGCCTCTTCGTTCATGCCAAGCGCCTGATAGGCCAGACCCATGTCCTTGTATGTCTCCACGTCCTTCCTGTCGACGGCAAGTATCTCCCCGCAGGCCTTGACGACGCCGGTGTAGTCCTTCATGTCGGTGTGGACTTTTTTCTTGAGTCTCAGGGCGTCGAGGTTTCCCGGGGAGATCAGGAGGGCCTTGTGGATTGCCGACAGGCTGTCCTTGGTCCTGCCTATGACATGCATGAGGCGCGCCCTCGCCATCCACGCCATGAGATTCTTGTGATCGAAGTCCGTCCACGACATCGCTGACTGGGCCGCTTCCTCTGGCCTGCCGAGATCCTCGAGGGAAGCCGTCTTCACCGCCCAGGCCTCCGGCAGTTTGCGGTCAATCGCGAGGATGCGGTTCATCATCTCGAACGCCTCCTCGTGCCGTTCCATCAGCCTGAGGACCTTGCCGGCGTTGAGCAAGGCCTCTCGATCGTTCTCGTCGATTTCCATCAGCGCCTTGAAGGAGGACAGCGAGTCCTCGTACCTTTGCAGCCAGAGCAGGACCGACCCCTTCCTCAGAAGTGCGGTCTTTTCTTTGTCAGAGATTCCGAGAACCTTATCATATGCCGCGACCGCCTCCTCGAACCTGTGACAGCCCTCGAGCGCCATGCCCATGGCCAGCCAGGTCCGCGCGTCCTGAGAGTTGAGGCCGATCGCCTTCTGGAACGAGTCAACTGCCTCTTTTGGCTTCTCAAGGCGGTAGAGCGATTCCCCCCGCCGCTGCCAAGTCTCGGCATCGTTGTTGCCCAAGGCGAGCAGCTCGTCGTACGCTTTCACGGCCTGCAGATGGTCGCCGCGGCCCGCCAGCAGGTCGGCGTAGCGCCGCCACGCGACCTGGTTCGCCGGCTCGCACTTCAGCAGCGACGAGTAGCACTTGACCGCGTTCTCGATCCGTCCTATCGCTTCCTCCGCCTGGCCCGCATCGAACCAGGCCGCCGCGTCCTTCCTCTCCAGCTCAAGCAGCGCGTATGCAGATTTGATTACGCCCTTGTGGTCGCCCTGCTCCCTGTACGTCGCTCTCTTCCCCTTGAGCGCGTCGATGTTCCTGTGGTCTAGCGAGAGCACCTCGTTGAAGGTTGACAGGGCCCCGTGATAGTCCTTCATGGTCAGCAGCGCCGAGCCCTTGTCGAGGAGCGTCGAGAAGTTGCGCCTGTCAAGGGCGAGTATCGCCTCGCAGGTCGCGAGCAGATCATCCTGACGTCCCAGCGCCTTCTCGCACTGTCTCTTCATGTCGAGCACGGCGATGTCCTTGGGCTCGCGTTTCAGGTACTGGTTGAACGTCTCGACCGCCTCGGGTTGGCGGTTGAGCTTCACCTGGGCAGTCCCCTTGTCGGCCCAGGCCTTCTTGTTCTCCGGATCGACGATCAGGACTGCCTCTGAAGTGTCGAGCACCTCCGTCCATCTCCCCAGCGCGATCAGGCTCTCCTTCTTCCCGACGAGGCTCTCCGCGCTGTTCGGCTGGATCTTGTTGGCGTTCCTGAAGTCGACTATGGCCTCGTCGTGCTTGCCGACCGACTGGAGAATGAAGGCCCTCGAGAGCCAAGCCCTGTAATACTCGGGGCTCAGCTCCAGAGCGCGGTCGAGCGCTTCGAGTGCCCCGGCGGTGTCGCCCTTGTTCCCGAGCAGCTCTGCCTTCCGCTCCCACAGGCGCACGTCGTTCGGCTCGAGGTCGAGCGCCTTCTCGATCGAATTGACAGCGCTCTCGTACTGTCGGATGGACGCGTAGATCTCGGCCTTGCGGGCGTATACCTCTCTGCGGTTCGGATCGAGATGAAGGACGCGATCGTATGAGGCGAGTGCTTCCTCGTTTTGCCCGAGCTGGCGGTGGGCGTCCGCCTTCTTGAACCACAGGTCCGGATCCCTGATGCGGAGCCTGAGCAGTTTGTCATGGTGGGCGATGTCGAGAGGGTCGATTTGCAGCACTCTCTCGAAGCACTCCGCCGCATCCTCGGGTTGCGCGGTCGAAAGGAGGAACTCACCCTTGTCCGACCAGACATCCTTGTCCCCGGGATTGATCTTCAGCGCCCTGTCGAAGCACTCCAGCGCCTCTTTGCCGTTGCCTTGGCCTGCGAGAAGGCGCGCCTTGCACCGCCACGCCCCGCCATTGTCGGGATCAAGCTGGAGGGCCATGTCGGTCGCCTTCTGCGCCTCATCCGACTGTCCCAGGGTGAGGAAAGAGTCGCTGAGCCCGCTGTATATCGCCGAGCATTCTCCCTGTCTTCTGACGATCCTGGAAACGTCCTCGTCCAGACACGCCAGCGCCTTCTGAAGATGCACAAGCGCCTTTTTGTTCGCTCCGACCTGGAGAAGCTCCCTGCCCTCCTGCTCGAGCCGAGAGGCCTTGAGGAGGACCCTGCGCTCTCTATCGAAGAAGGAATAATCCATTTCCCATCCCTTCTGAATGCTTGAACCACTTCTGAGCATTTATAATCTTCGGTTTGGTATGACGAATAGGCTATATTCGTCTGACAAATCGCCCGCGGGCGAGGCTTTGCGCCTGTTTCTATGTGTCGCCGTCGGACATTGAGGATGAATACGTGACCCTGTTGTCTCGCGATTTCATGGATGACAAAGCAATAAATAGGTCCAGGTGCTTCGACATGCATCAGACAAACGTCAGACAAATGGGATGGTGAACCTTTGGTGACACGACGCATGAATACGAGGAAGGGCGAGCAGGCAACGATCGAGGACTGGCTCAGGAAGCACACGCTGCAAGACATGGAGGACATCGTCGCGGAACTCTCCGCCAGAGGCGAGGATGTGGTTGACATGTCCAAGGTCGTACACGAGCTAGAAGACATCGCCGAAGAGGAACAGGAGTGGGAACAGCAGCACATGACGAGGCTGCGCGCTGAAGAGCAATCGGCGTAGGGTTTCGTCAATCCGAAGGCCGTGCCGCCAGTCAGGATGTGCTTCGGCACCGGGTCGAAGGCGCGCGGAAAGGATTTGAGCATCGTCGCTGCGGATCGCTGCAATCGAAGAGCAGTGCAGGCGCCGGGATTTGAACCCGGGTCGTTGGCTTGGAAGGCCAAAATCCTAACCAGACTAGATTACGCCTGCGCACGCCGACAACCACCCCACTCGCTATAAGCTTTTCATGGAGCAGGTCTTGTGCCTGCTCACAGATGAACATCTTTCTGGACCTCTGGGGCGTTCTCCTCGATGAGAAGAAGATGAACAAGGAGTACAACAAGCGTGCCGCTTCAATCCTAGCATCGCGGTTTGGCGGTGATCCGGCGAGGTGGCTGGACGCATACGACATGGCATGGGAGGACTATCAGCGGCGGTTCAGGGCCACGGACTGGGATACTGAGAGTTGGTCTGATGTCGTCGGCGAGCTCGATGTAAGGCTCATCACGGACACCCTCGATGCCGTCGACGTCCAACCGCGCCCCTCAGATGTCCTCAGCTTCGCAAGGAACCTTGAGTCTGAAGTCGTCTCGTCGGTGGCCAGATGCTATCCGGATGTCCCCGGTGCTCTCAGGCGGCTCAAGGAGAAGGGCCACGAGGTTCATGTCGCGACCCAAGCGGGGGAATGGAACGCGATCGGAGCGCTAGAAGGCTCAGGACTCTTGAAGGAAGTCAAAGCCATCTTTTCCGGGAGCAGTCAGAATGCCTCGAAAGACCGGAAACGCTATTGGACGAGGGTGCTCGAGAAGATTGACATCCCTCCAGATAAATGCATCCTGGTGGACGACAGACTGGACTATCTCGAGGCAGCGGCTTCCATTGGCATCGGTGCGGTCCTCATGGACCGAAACAAGAAGATCGGGTGGCGCAGGCCCCCGCAATTCGTCCATTCTCGCATGTTCACCCTCACAAGTCTCCCGCCTTACGTCGAGAAGATTTCCCGCATGTGAGAAGTCACGGACTGGGGGTCGAAACAGGAAAAAAATCGGTGGCAGGCGGCGTGTGGAGACAATCGCCGCCCGCCTGGATGCGGATAGAGATCAGTCAGCTTCATCGAAGTTGAGGTCGCAGCCGCACGCGGCATAGACCTCTTCCCAGCCACAGGGTTCTTCGTCGACCGCCATTGTCGTCATCGAGACTACCGAAGCCGTTGGTGCTTAAGAAGGTCAAACGGGGAGAGGTCGGTGAAAGTACTTCTACTCGACGACCTCGAAGTAGCCTAGCAGTTCGTTCCCGACGAAGGCAGCCAGTACGGCGACGAATATGGCGCCGAGGTCTTCCCCGTGCAGCGCGAACAGAGCGAGTGCCACGCCGACGAGAACGCAGAGAATCCCAACAAGCTTCCTCCTGTCTATCTCGCTGATGACCAGCACGAGGATCCCGAGCATGATGAAGAACACGGTGCCTATCACGAGCGCGAGAACCATTCCGTCCAGATTGAAGAAGCCCATCCTGACCGCGGATTATTGGAGCGTCCTATATAGATTTCGACCTCGCGGCGTGCCTGACCTTCACCGCGACTCCGCGCTCGCCCTCGATCATTTCGCGAGAAGACATCTGGGCGACGCCGACCGCCCTCACATCGCCGTGATGGCGCACGATGACGTCGTCGCCTATCCTGATGTCCTCGCTCGCATCCGCGATCCCTATCGCGAACACGCTGCCCTGAGGATAGAAGTCGTCGGTCTCGACGCAGTGTATATTCCTCTGAGACAGCTCGCGCCCGCCTTCGATCGTGAGGGAGAGCAGCCCCCTCTCGGTGAGCATCGCGAGCTGGACGCCGCCTCGGACGATCTTGACGTCCGGGTACCTGCCGCGGAGCTCCGCTCCCTTGACCAGCTCCTCCCCGCCAGGGCCGAACTGGAAACGCGCGAGTACAGCCATGTCCTCCTTGTACCTCTCTTCTCGCCGCACTCTCGGGAGGCCCTCCACGGCCTCTCGCAGTGCGGTCGACAGGGAGTCGAGCGAGGGGCCATCCGCTGCCCTGCCCTGACAACTGAACCGCGCCTCGACCAGGGCGTCCTCCACGAATGGTCTCTCGACGTCGAGGTGCGCGACGATGCGATCGTATGCGTTGTTGGCCAGAAGATGCCTCAGGTCTTCCTTGACGACGGCGGCCTCATCCAGGCTCCAATCGCCGGTGACAGGTATGTCGTAGTGCGCGGCGGGGTATACCAGCTCCAGCTCACGCGGCACGATGCCGAAGGGCGAGGTGACGATGACCTCGTGCACGGCCCAAGGGTTCCCGCACGACATCAGTGCCTCCCTGAACAGCCTGTGCGATCTCGAGAGCGAGTAGGGCTTCCGCGCTGAACACGGGAGAAGCAGGAGGACCTTGGCTGATGGCGGCTTCATGTGTCTCTCCTTGATCCTCTTCCTGAACCTGACGATGTCGGGCCTCGTGAGCGATGCGTGCGAGTAGGCCTTGACGCTCTTACCCGCGACGGGGAAATGCGGCTCCTGGAAATCGTAGTGCCTGAGGTCCATGTGCCGCAGCACCGCGGTATTCCACGGGTTGTTGACAGCCCTCCTCTCGACGAGCTCGCGCAGTTCGCCGGACCTGATGCAGGTCCTGACGAGTTCCATCTCCTCCCAGAGCGAGGTCTCGTTGTGCTCGATGAGCGCCTTCCTGCCTTCGGCCGACAGGCAGCCGGAGCACCTGCATGGCGGGCGACCGAGTTCGCTCAGCAGCCACGAGCCGTCAGGGTTCAGCCATCTGCCCCTGCTCGCTTCGAAGAGGGCCGCGATCGAATCGACGATGTCGATGCCGCAGTACGCCAGGATTGCGAGATTCGAGGGGAGAGCGATGCCGGGAGCGTACAGCACCCGGTTCGGGCCGACGGCGGTCTTCAGCTTGGCCAGCAGATCCGCGAACATCCGCGGTTCCGACAGCAACGATGCGGCCCCGCCAAGCACGAACCCCTCCGACTTGGATTCCGCGACGCCTGCAGCTGTCGAGACGACATCGAATATGCTCGGCTCGCGGTCCGCGGGGGTTGGCGATTCTCTACCCGGGGACACCGCCAAGTCTGGCGGTATGGAGGAGCCCGGCGGTCCATCCCGGGGCAGGAACATGCTCCCCCTGTCGACCACGACGGGCCGACTGTCAGAGATTGGAGCCGACGCGATCAAGGCTTCGGCGAACGGAGGCGGGGTGAACCTCGGAGATGCGAAGAAGAGGATGCTCGGGACTTCGATGGCGATAGCCCCGGCCCGCCAAGAGCCTATCCGCGCGACGCCGCTGCGCTGCCTCACGTCGAGCATTGCGGGGCGGAGTAGACACTCTCGCCGTCAAATAGACTGCGCTCGGCGGCCCTTCAATTTCGAAATTGTTCTGAAACCATTCAAATAGACCCCGCAAGAGAGGAGATATCAAGAGGTGAAAAAATGGGTCCAGTCAGTCCACCGATCAAAGTACCTCACTAATCAACAGGCCAGAGCATATCCACAAAGCTCTTGAGCATTCGCGACTCAGCGGAGCTTATCCGTATGCAGGTATGCCTGGCGCTCTCACCGCTCTGCCATACTTCAGGGCGGCCAACTGGGAATTCGCATAGCGAACCACATCCTCCCTACCGAGGCGCTTCGCCATGTTCTTCGTGGACGAGAAGAGCTGGGACGCCTCCTTCATCTCTCCATGTTTCGCGAACAGCATTGCAGTGGATACAGTGGAGTTCAGCAAATCGAGAGGGCTGTGGTCCGCCCTCAGGGTCTTGAGGCCTGCATGCAAATGGGTCTTTGCCTCCTCCCAGTTCCCGCGCGTCTCTTCCACGAACCCCATGTCCACCATGCAGAGGCCGAGCGGGACGCTCTCGCCGAGCTTCTCGAATATCCTCATCGCTTCCGTGATGTTCGCCTCGGCGATAGCCGTGTTCCCCTTGCGGAGCAACGCAGAGGCCGCGTTCATCAGGCCATAGCCGAGAATCCTGGAGTTGCCGATGCGACGAGCGAGGCTGATGCCCTCTCGACATTTTTCGAGACCGTCCTCCAGCCGCTCGTTGTGCATCAACCCGACGCCGATCGCCACGGTGGCCTTCGCGATTTCGTGCAGGTTGCCGACCTTCTGCGCAACATCCAGCGCTTCCCTCATCAGCTTGAGAGCCCTCTCGGAATCTCCCCGTGCTATGAGGACCCTGGAATATGCGGAAAGGTACTGCACCAGCCCCTCGGGTTCGTCGTGGGGGACCAGCCTGGCAGCCCTTCTGAAGTGTTTCAGGGCTTTATCGAGGTGCCCGAAAGCCTCATTCAACGTGCCGATCGCGAAATGAACAGCAGAGCGCCCCCTGCAATCGTCCAGCTCCTTATAGATTGAGAGACTCGCGGTCAGGACATCCATCGCCTCGTCCCACTCGTTCCTCCTCACGTAGATGTCCCCCATCGCCTTGAGCGCGGCAGCTTGCTGGCCTAGCTCTCCCTGTTCCTTGGCGAGGCGGGAAGCGCGTGCGTGCACCTCAAGGGCCTCCTCCCATTCCCCGAGGCTGGACAGCACGTTGCCCTGCAGCAGCAGCAGGCCGAGCTTTGTCCCGGGAGCCATCCTCACCTTCTCCACTTTCCGCAGCAGGGAGTCAAGCTCGACGCTGTGGCCTTGCTTCGCGATGTCCTTCCCCTTCCTGGCCAGCAACTCGGATGCGTCCAGTTCGTCGCCCGCCTCCATCATATGGTGCACCGCCTCGAGCAGGTTCTCGCTCGTCCCAAGGGATAGATGGTACCTCGCGGCCCATTGCTCGTACCGCCTCCTCCTGGCCGGGGTCATCCTCCCCCTGAAGAAGTCCTTCAGCAGGTCGTGAATCTCGAAGAGGTTCAGCGTCGTCTCCCTGAGCAGGTTCTGTTCAATCAGGAACCTGAGGTTGCCGATGTCGGCCTCCTGCGCGAAGAGCAGGGCCTGCGGGGCGACGGGGTACCTGAACACCGAGGCGACATCGAGGATCGAGAGCTCCGGCCGCGAGAGGCGGGCCGCGAGGTCCTCGTCCAGATACCTGATGATATCCTTCGTCCGCGTCCCATGAGCCGGGTCGACGAGCTCGAGGAAAAGGGGGTGGCCCTTCGTCTCCTCGTAGATCCTGTCGAGGGCGGGCCGCTGGATGTCCACGCTCCTGAGCGCGAGGAGCCTCGCGGAACTGTCCTTGTCGAGGCCATGGATCTCGAACTCCTTGACGAGCCCCCTCACCTTCGCCTCGCGCCTGTCGTAGAAGGTCGGAATGCTCCTGCCGGCGACGATGACCTTGGGCCCGGGCAGGCCGTCGAGCACGAGCTTGAGCGAGTAGAGGAGCTGGGTGACCTCCTTGGACGCCTTGTGGCAGTCGTCGAAGATGAGCAGGGCGTCCAGCCCTTTGAGGTCCTTCTCGAGGAGGCGGCTGACCTCCTCCATGTCCAGGCCGTTCCCGGTCGCGAGGTAGTTGGAG
>Ga0184616_10000225_pt1 | contig 11023 bp, 8 predicted proteins | sample PLM4_90_coex_FD_133145 | JGI IMG/M metagenome (GOLD analysis project Ga0184616, IMG submission 133145) | Groundwater sediment microbial communities from an aquifer in East River, Colorado, USA - PLM4_90_coex | ecosystem: Environmental > Terrestrial > Soil > Riparian zone | place: USA: East...
GAGGTCTAAATCAGCATCTTTTACTGCAGACATGACCTTTTTTAGGTTTCCGTCTTTGTTGCCAAAGGCAGGCGAAAATTGATAAAACCCAGCTTTCATCTCATGCCCCTTCAAACCATTGTATTACTCATAAAATATACAACATTTTAAACAAATTTAGTTTTTGAGGTTCAACCTTCTACCTTGGTGGAAGAATGAATAATTCCAACAAACCACTTATACGCGAAGTTGATCTGCAGGTCTTCTGGTAAAGCTTGAAATGTAGTTGCAGCAAGGAGATAACTAATACGCGTTGATTACAAACAATATCGTTTTAGAATTATTTTTAGAACATTTTAAAGATTTACGAAGGGAATATACTTTGGCCTACCACAAAGTCACAAATGTATGAAGGTCCTCGGTCTTTTTAATTTTTTCGGATAGAATCTCGGCCTTTTCCCTGTCAGCAAATTTGCCTATATATACCTTATAAAGCTTCCTCTCTTTTATTCCTGAGAGGGTTATATGAGCATCATACCCTTTTTTATCAAGCCTTCTTTCAAGATCCTTTGCACGAGAAAGATCATTAAAGGAACCTGCTTGAACAGTAAATGTGGTCTTTAAAGGTTTCAAGGGCTGAGGAGATTTGTCTTTCGTGGAGCGTATAACCCGCGCCTGTCTTTCCAATATTTCTGCTTCGCCTACCCTTCCAAGCTTCTTGTAACACTCCGCCATACTCTCCGATACCGTTACAACCCGTGGATGGGTTGGACCAAGGGCATTTTCGGTTATTGACAGTGCTCGATTATAAAGAGCTCCGGCCTCGGCATATTTCCCTTGGGCATAATACACAATTGCCAGATTGTTCTGGAATGTAGCTACCTGAAGATGTTCTGGCCCGAGGGATCTTTCGGCTACTTTCAATGCTTTTTCAGCCACCTTGGCTGCCTCAGCGTATCTTTCTTGGTGATAAAGGTTAATAACCTCATCGTTCAGTTTTCCTAAGGATGTATTCTGAGCATGAGCAGACGCAGTAAAAGATATGAACAATATCATTATGAAAAAAATTTTAAATATTTTTTTCACAGATTTAACCTCCTCTTTTTCTGTCAGTTTGTAATCTACATGCTTTGGTAAAGTCTGTCAAATGTTTTCTTAAGAATGTCAAGCCAGATGTTTTATCTGTCAAGCAAAAATAATTCAATAAATATTTAAGCAAATAATCTTATCAATTTCCGCGTAAGGACAAGATGGAAACTTATACGTTGATTGCCGTTTGAAATGTTGTATTGTGAGACAAGATTTAAAAATCTCAACTACAGGAAGTACATCGCAAGTTATGGATTATCCCGAAAACGATCTTCAGTTACAGGATATACCAATGCGATACGCTAAGGGTTTAGAATAGTTATCTAAAAAACTACTTACGCTTCCCTTTTGCCGTCTTTATGGATGGAGGTTTCGAACCTCTATGCAGGCAGGTTAACGGCAAAAACCCATCTGTGGGAGTTTCAACTGATGTCCTGTCTGCCACGACTTTAACAGGGTGATATAGTGGGCTCGTGAAAGCGCTCTCGGGTCTGGGCAATGCAAGAGATTCATGTTACCACACATCTTGTTTAAGGATTCATATTCATGCTGTTCCATCCACTGGGTAACATCATGCCTGAGTTGTGAAATATAATTTGGACCATGGACGAGAATAGCCGATACAATCTGAACTGCATGAGCACCTGACATAATAGCCTTAATTGCATCAGCAGCCGTATATACACCTCCCTGAACAGCAATAGTACAGTTAACTTGCGCTGAAACAATAGCGAGCCACCTGAGTCTCAAAAGAAGGTCGCGTGGATTTGTGGGCTCAACACGCGGGATCAGTTCGAGCTCTTCGATATCAATATCAGGAGTGTAAAAGCGATGCAAGAGCACAAGGCTATTTACCCCTGCTCCCTCGAGTTTACGGGCAAAGTTGGCAAGAGATGTGTAAAATGGTGAAAGTTTGACGGTTATGGGAATCTTAACCACACTCTTTACCTCGCGGACTGTCTCAATATTCCTGTTCTCGATAACCTCACTCGACTCTGAAGCATCGACGGATACATAGAAGAAATCGAGTTCCAATGCATCAGCACCAGCCTGTTCAATGCTGGCGGTGTATTCTTTCCACCCCCTCATTGTGAGACAGTTGAGCGAAGCAATCACCGGGATCCGGAGGCACTTCTTTGCCCTATGTATGGTTTCTAAATATTCCTCTGGACCTGCAATGGGTTTCTCATACTCAACAAAGTAAGTAAGCGCCTCACCAAATGATTGAGCAGGATAGTCAATAGAGCTGTGGATTGCAAGTTGCTCTCGACGGATGTGCTCCTCAAAGAAAGTAGGCAACACAACTGCTGCAGCCCCGGCATCCTGGAGGCGCTTGAGACCATCCAAGCTGCCGGTGATCTGGCATGCTCCAGCTATGAACGGATTTGGAAGCTGTAAGCCAAGGTAAGTTGTAGAAAGATCCATATGTCCTCCTTTTCTTTTTCTCAACAGGGAGACGCTTAAGCGTTCTCCCCCTCACATTCTATTCTTTCTGGTCCTCTTCCGTCGGTACATCAATCGGTAGACGGAGCTGGGAGAGGTGCTGATAAACAGTCATACGACGCTGTGCAGCAATTTGTGAACGCATCACATAAGTGCGGAACCCATCAGGGTTGAACTTTTCTACCATCTTGAACCGTGTTTCATTCTGCATAAACTCCAAAACAGGGATTTTCCCACCTACTGCATCAACAACGAGAGCCGGTTCACCTGCTTCTATACGGCGGGGGTCAAATCGGTATAACGGCCAGATCCCACTCTCAACAGCACGTTTTTGTTGTTCAGGACCCAGTTTCATGTCATACCCGTGAGCAATGCAGTGGCTGTAGGCGATGATGATAGATGGGCCATTGTATGACTCAGCTTCGAGGAAGGCATTGATGGTCTGAATGGGATTGGCACCTAAAGCAACGCTCGCTACATAAACATGACTATAGCTCATTGCCATAAGGCCGAGATCTTTCTTGTCCATTTCCTTCCCGCGTGCGGCGAATTTTGCTGAAGCGCCGAGAGGCGTAGCCTTTGATGCCTGGCCTCCTGTATTTGAATAAACCTCTGTATCGAGAACGAGGATATTCACTTTGTGATTCATGCTGAGGACATGGTCAAGCCCTCCATACCCAATATCAAAGGCCCAACCGTCACCACCGACAATCCAGATGCTCTTCGGTATCAAGTAATCAGCAATAATCTCCAGTCGTCGTGCATCGGGAGAATTGATGCCTGCAAGTTTCTTTTTCAACTCTACGACACATTCACGCAATCTTGAGATTCTCTGATCAGTGCGTTCATCGGAACTGAGGAATTCCTGAATCAGGCTATCACCAATTTGCGGAGAGAGCTTTTTAAGGAGTGAGGATGCTTGTTTGCTCTGTACCTCATTAGCAAGGCAAAAACCGAGACCAAATTCAGCATTGTCCTCAAAGAGGGAGTTTGACCAGGCTGGCCCTCTTCCTTCATGGTTGACGGTATATGGTGTAGTTGGTAAATTTCCACCATAAATAGAAGAACATCCTGTTGCATTAGCGATGAGCGCACGGTCGCCAAAAAGCTGGGTGAGGAGCTTAATGTATGGTGTCTCTCCACAGCCTGCACAGGCACCAGAAAATTCAAAGAGAGGACGGAGATACTGCGATGGCCTCACACCCATCCTGGGCAAGCTCTTTCGTTCAACATCCGGAAGGCTGAGAAAGAAAGTAAAATTGGCTTTCTCTGTTTCAAGAACATGCAACCGTGGCTCCATGTTGATTGCTTTTCGCCTCGGATTTAACTTATCCTTTGCAGGACAGATCGTGACACAGAGTCCGCATCCAGTACAGTCTTCAGGAGCCACCTGAATTGTAAAACGCTTTTCTCCAAATTCCTTCAGACGGAGCTGGGCTGAGCGGAAAAAAGAAGGGGCATCGGCGAGAAGTAAAGGGTCGTATATCTTTGCTCGTATGGTAGCATGGGGACACATGATTGCACACCTGCAGCACTGGATACATACTGCAGAATCCCAGATCGGTACTTCATGTGCAATACTTCGTTTCTCCCACTGCGCTGTCGCTGATGGCCACGTTCCGTCAAAGGGAAAGGCACTCACCGGCAGCATGTCTCCTTTGCCTGCCATCATAACAGCAGTTACATTTTTTACAAACTCTGGTGCTGCAGCAGATACAACAGGTGAACGATTCAGACTGCTCGTAACTATGCCTGGCACAGAGACCTCATGCAGGTGATCAAGTGTCGAATCAACTGCTGCCAAGTTTCGTCTGACAATTTCATCACCTTTCTTAGCATAGGCCTTCTTGATGGACTCTTTTATCTTCACAATATCTTCATCTTTTGGCAGGACGCCGGAAATCGCAAAGAAGCATGTCTGCATAATTGTATTAATGCGCTCGCCCATGCCTGAATCTCTTGCTACACTGTCTGCATCGATTGCAAAAAATTTCAGCTTTTTATTAATAATCTCCTGCTGTGCCTCCTTTGGAAGATGATCCCACACTTCATGAGCTCCGTAGGGGGCATTCAAAAGAAAGACGGCGCCTGGTGCTGCGTATTCAAGAACATGATATTTATCGAGGAATGCAAACTGATGGCAAGCAACAAAACTCGCACGCCTGATGAGGTATGTAGATCGTATCATTCGGGGACCGAAGCGGAGATGAGAGATTGTTATTGCACCTGACTTTTTAGAATCATAGACAAAGTAACCCTGTGCATAATTATTCGTTTCCTCTCCGATAATCTTGATAGAGTTTTTGTTTGCACTCACAGTTCCATCAGAGCCAAGCCCGAAAAAGACAGCACGGACTACATCATTTCTTTCGATATCGTATCCGCCATCATAATCCAGTGAGAGATGCGTCACATCATCAACAATGCCCACAGTAAAATGATTCTTCGGTTTTTCCTTTGTGAGCTCATCAAATACAGCATTTACCATTCCCGGGGTGAACTCTTTGCTTGATAACCCGTAGCGTCCGCCAATAATACGCACGGATGAATGAATTGGTGTTGAACTCAATGCCATACATTCATTCACTGCAGTAACAACGTCAAGATAGAGTGGCTCACCTGGGGCGCCAGGTTCTTTAGTTCGGTCGAGAACAGCTATTGCCTTTACTGTCTTTGGCAACGCATCGATAAAGTGATTTATAGAAAACGGACGGTAAAGTCTTACGGTAATAACTCCAACCTTCTCTCCTTCTGACAAAAGATGTTCAACTGTTTCCTTTGCGGTCTCTGCACCAGAGCCCATGATGACAATGACACGATCGGCTTCTTCATGTCCAAAATAATCAAACAAATGATATTCACGTCCTACCCTCTGAGCAAAACGGTCCATGACCTTCTGGATGATCTCAGGACAGGCAAGATAAAAGCGATTGCATGCCTCCCGTGCCTGGAAAAAGGTATCAGGATTTTGTGCAGTCCCCCGTATAACAGGTCTGTCGGGTGTGAGTGCACGCTCTCTATGTGCCTTTACCAAATCCTCATCTATCATGAATCGCAGATCATCGTCAGCGAGCAACTCAATCTTGGAAATCTCATGGGACGTTCTGAATCCATCAAAAAAATGCAGAAAGGGGATGCGGCTCTTAAGGGTTGCTGCATGTGCAATACACGCCATATCATGCACCTCCTGGACCGATGAAGAAGATAGAAGAGCAAATCCCGTCTGGCGACAAGCCATTACATCTGAATGGTCGCCGAAGATTGAAAGGGCATGGGTGGCAACAGTTCTCGCAGCGACATGCATAACAAACGATGTCAATTCTCCGGCAATTTTATACATGTTCGGGATCATAAGAAGTAGACCCTGAGAAGCAGTAAAGGTCGTGGTGAGTGCTCCCGCCTGAAGTGCACCATGCACCACACCCGCTGCCCCTCCTTCTGATTGCATTTCTATCACAGTAACAACATCATCCCAGATGTTCTTAAAACCCTTTGCTGACCATTCATCAAAGAGCTCAGCCATCGGAGAAGAAGGGGTAATTGGATATATTGCTGCTACCTCGCTGAGACGATAGGAGACTGAGGCGGCAGCCTCATTGCCGTCGATTGTCGTCATTTTTATTTCCATTAAATTTACTCCTTTACTCAGTTTTATGTTTTCCCGATTTTTAATCCTAATAGATTATATATTTCTCGACGGTGTAAAACTCATGGTTCAAGTGCCATGCGTAATTCCAACGGAGTTTAATCTTCTTTCCAAAACTCTGAAATCCATTGAGCATATTCCTGTTGCAAAGACTTTAGAAAATCCTGATCGATATTGCCCTTCCAGGTAGTTATTTCTGTAAATCGTTTAGGGATTGATACCTTTTTTGGGTCAAATCCGGTTTCAATTCGGGTTTTCCAGCGCAGTTTCTGGATGTTGCTTGAAACGGAGTCTATGTTATCAGCAAGGGACTGATAACCGACAGAACTAAGACATTGACTCAGGAGCTCTTTCGTATACACATTCCTTGCAAACAGGCATGCAACCAGTGAGGTCAGGAAAACCCGTTCCTGTTCATCGCGGATCAGAAAATTCACTGCATCAGAGACCGTTTTCCCCTTCGGTTTCTGGTCATAGGAATACCCTGCTGCATCAAGGTGTGAGTGCCGTAATCCGAGAGCTTGAGACGTAAAGAAGACTTCACCAGTAGCATATCCTGCCATTTCCTGGCCGAGCACACAAGCAAACTCTTTCCCTCCATAGTGCTCAGCTGCTTTCATAGTTCCCTGTGTCAGTAAGCGGTAAAAATCGTTTGTTCCGTAGGCAAGATGATTGAGTGCTTCTCCATATATCTTCGCTTCTCCGAATCTGAGCGGTACAATCGTCTCCTTCTCTGAGAGAATGCCTTTCTCAATGGCCTCTGTTGCCCAGGCTAATGCTACACATGCTGACATGACGTCAAGCCCCATCTTATCTGTGACATCAATGAGAGAAAGCACTTCGAAACAATTAGTCACGCCAAGCATGGAACCTGCTGCAAAGATGGGTTCATGGTCATAGGGCATCTGACGATAGAGGTATCTATGTTCTCCCTTGAAACGTTCCCGTATGAAACCAATGTGAATGCATCCAACAGGACATCCTGCACATGCTGCATTCCGAAGAAGTGCATCAGCAGCGAACTTTTCTCCGGTAATCCCCTGTATCTCCGGGTCGCTCGTCTTCTGTAAATTCCTGATGGGTAGCGCTTTCAGATCATTTAATAAAACCACATTTGCCGGAGTGCCAAGATTATGGTATTTACTCATCATATCGGTATCGGTGAGCTGTTTGTATACTTCCTGAAAGAGCTTCGGGTATTCTTTGCTTTCTGTGAGAGGGAATATCCCATCACCCAGTATCACAATACCTTTGAGATTCTTGCTTCCCATAACAGTACCACCACCAAGACGACCGAAATGACGATAGGAATCGACATTAATACCTGCCATGGCAGAGCCGTTCTCTCCTGCAGGCCCTATGCGGAGGATGCTTCTATGTCCTGTTCCCTTGAACATTTGACGGAGCACCTTGCCGGTAGCGTATACATTCATACCCCATAAATAATGAACTTCTTTCAATTCAAGGGTCCGGGAACCAATAACAAGACAGGAAGGTCTCTTTGCCTTTCCTGTTATCACAAGGGCATCAATATCAGCGAATCGGAGTGCTAATGCAGAACGTCCTCCGGCGTGGCTCTCGGCATATTGGTCATGATAAGGCGATTTAAAGGCGCATACGGTTTTGCTCATGAGAGGAAAGTATCCTGTGAGAGGACCGATGGAAAAAATTAAAGGCTGTTCATGATCATTCCAGGGCTTATCAAAGTGAGCATATTTGTTGAAAAGATGGACAGCCAGTCCACTACCGCCTGCAAAAGTATCACGTCCTTCAAAAATTGACATTACACTACCTCGACCTGTAGATAGATCAACAACGAGGACCCTGAAATAATCCCTAATCATGATCGGCCTCCTCGATAGTCTCCTCAACAGCAACTTTTACCATTTCCAGACAGTTATGGGGACAGAAAGTAATACAGCGGCCACAGTGGATACACACAAATGGTTCTCCTTCGGCATCGAGATAGATTGCATCTACAGGACATTCCTTTGCGCATTCTCCACACCGGATGCAGAGGCTTTTCCTGACCACAACACCTCCGCCTTTTCGTTGAGAATAAGCACCAGTCGGACAGGCAAGAACACAGGGCGCAGGGTCACAGGCAAGGCAGTTTCTTGCTTCAAATCCTGTAGACAAACCGCCTGATGAGGCTATCCTGATACCGACAGTATCCCAGGAAAGACGCTTGTACACAAGTCGTGCACAAGCCATGGAGCAGGAATGACAGCCGATGCAACGGTCCATTCTTGGGGTAGTCAAAATTTTCATTAAATTTACTCCTTTACTCAGTTTTATGTTTTCTCGATTTTTAATCCTATATAGATTATATATTTCCTATCACCCCGTTTTCTACCTTCCAACAAATAAATTAAAGACAAAGCAGCTGAAGCCAACCACCATATTAATTGACATTTCCGTTTATATTTCTTTTAATATTAACATGCCGAAAGTTACAAGGGTTGTAGTTGCAAATTATCCGCACCACGTTATCCAGCAGTATATATGTTTTATCGGAGGGGATGGAATGAATGAGGAGATAAGGAAAGCTACGGCAACCGGTAGACCTTCAGGTAGCATGAGCTTTATAGAGATGTTTAAAGCCCTCGGCTGAGGACGGTAAAATTTTTATTTTAAAACGAGGAGGGTTTAAGAATGGACAAAGACGAACTCTTTAAGAAGCCGCAAGAACAAATAGGAGATTTTTGTTTCGGGGACAAGGTAGTGTCTGTCTTCGATGATATGGTTTCCAGATCTGTCCCGTTTTATTATGAGATCCAGAGGATGATTTCAGAAATGGCAAAAGATTTCGCCACTGAAGGGTCAAATGTATATGATTTAGGTTGCTCCACCGGAACAACATTGCTTCACTTAAATACAGTTCTTTGTGCGAGCATTAAGATAGTCGGAGTGGACGATTCCTTAGAAATGCTCGACAAATGCCGTAACAATCTTATTGCTGCAGACATAAAAAGAGGCTATGAGCTTGTACTGGCTGATTTGAATAAAGGACTAGTCCTTGAGAATCCCTCGGTTGTCATAATGTGTTTGGCGCTGCAATTCATAAGACCGCTCTACAGGGAAAAACTCGTTTCGGAGATATATAGGCAATTGAATCCAGATGGATGCTTCATTCTGGTAGAAAAGGTGCTCGGTGAAGATTCTCTATTCAATCGTTTGCTCGTTAAGTATTATTACGATTTTAAACGGCGGAATCATTACAGCGAGCTTGAAATATCCCAGAAAAGAGAGGCTCTGGAAAATGTCCTTATCCCTTACAAACTGAATGAAAATCTCGCATTGCTTGAAAAGTGCGGCTTCAGGTATCGTGAAATTTTCTTTAAATGGTATAATTTCTCCGGCATTGTAGCGGTTAAATGATGTGGTTATAATAGGAAACTTTCTATTTCGTCACAGGAATTATATATTCCCGATTCTTTACCTGATTTTGTTCATTCCCTCACCGGCGATTTTTGATGACTTTTATATTCCGGTAATTATAGGTTTGTCCGTTGCTCTATTCGGACAGGCTATCAGAATATTAACGATAGGCCTGGTTTATATAATTCGCGGCGGAAGGCATAGGCAGATCTATGCGAAGGAACTGGTCACGGACGGAATATTCGCCCATTGCAGGAATCCCTTGTATCTCGGCAATATTTTGATACTTACTGGCTCAGGGATAATGTCTAACTCTCTGGTTTCTCTTTTGATTTTTTTGCCGTTGTTCGTTTTCGCATATCAGGCAATCGTCATAGCCGAGGAGGATTTCCTTAATGACAGATTTGGCCCTCAATACAAGAATTATCTGAAAAGGGTAAATCGATGGGTGCCAAATCTAAAAGGAATTGGTAATACTATCAATTCAAGTACATTTAAATGGAGAAGAGTGATAGTAAAGGAATATAATTCCATCTATATCTGGCTGACGGGGGCAGTCTTGTTAATCCTGAAAAATTATCGTTCCTATTCGACAGCACAAAATTTTTACAAAAGCCTTCCGTTTTTCATTCTGGTTATTTTTTCCCTAACGGTTTGTTATAGCATTGTTCGATATCTTAAGAAATCTCTGAAATTGGTCGGTGATTAATTTGTCGTGGATGGGTCATTCCTATGAAAGCATGAATCCAGATGGTTTCACACCTTTAATATAAGTTTCAACAATAATGCTTCATACTTTTTCAAGATCAATTATTTCCATGCGATTATTCGCCTCAGGATGTTTTAAAGATGGGCCTTCGGTGAGGAGAACAATATTTCCTTTCACTTCGTTGGTATGGAGCCAGTTCTTTACATAAGTATTCCAATTCTCAGGGTGGTCAGGTTCATGGATGGGGTAAACTCCATATGAGAATTGAAGCCTCTGGCAGGTTGCTTTTAGTGAACTAACAGCTGCAATCCATACCGGGATTCTGAATCTGGTAATGCTTCTTGCAGTTGCACCGCTATGGGTAGGAACAAACACTGCAGCAGGTGATATCCGTTCCAATGTTGCTTCAACACTTAGAGCTATTAAGTCTGTGAGACTGACCTTATCATGCCTGATTGATTTCAATGTTTCCCTTAAGTGATATCTTGTCAGGTGTGGTTCAGCAGCAGCTGCTATTTTTGCCAGCATGGTCACAGCCTCCACAGGGTACTTCCCCATTGCTGACTCCCCTGAAAGCATGACGCAGTCTGTGCCATCAAGTATTGCATTAGCCACATCTGTTGCCTCGGCCCGTGTTGGACGTTGGTTTCCTATCATTGATTCAAGCATCTGTGTTGCAGTAATAACCGGTTTCCCGAGCAGGTTTTCCTGATAAATAAGCTGTTTCTGGACAACAGCAATCTGCTCTATCGGGATTTCAACTCCGAGGTCTCCCC
>Ga0184616_10000227_pt1 | contig 10999 bp, 21 predicted proteins | sample PLM4_90_coex_FD_133145 | JGI IMG/M metagenome (GOLD analysis project Ga0184616, IMG submission 133145) | Groundwater sediment microbial communities from an aquifer in East River, Colorado, USA - PLM4_90_coex | ecosystem: Environmental > Terrestrial > Soil > Riparian zone | place: USA: East...
CCACAGGCCCTCACGACTACGAGGGCCTGGGCCGTGAGCGGTATTGGGACCTGACCCCCGAGCAAAGGGCTGAGGCCCTATCCAAAGTCGTTTCAGACGCCAACCTCGAAGTACTACGATCTCCCGATAAGGAATTCGCCCGGGGTTGGCTTTCAGAGCAATCCCGGCACCAAAGGGGATTTTAATGTCTAGACTTAGAGTTAGTGTTGAAGACTTGGTTGGCCCCAAGTACAATGTTGCCTGGGGAGATCTTCTTCAGTGCCGGGACGTTGCCAAATCGATGCTAGCCCCCAAGGGCTGGGTGGTGATGACTTGGGAGGAAGCTCCAGGGTCTCTCAAAAAGCTGTGCAATCTCAGTGCTGGAGACGAGGATTGGATGGCTCTCGTTGCAATAGAGCCTGAGTCCTTGCCCGTTTGGGTGATGAAGCTCGATGCTGGGGGTAGTCCGGACGTCTACGTACTTCAAGGTGTCATCATTTACGTGGGAACCCACTAGTTCGGTGTATAGGCCTAAGTGACCGTTCGACATTTAGCTATTCGAGCCACACCTTGGTGCGGCAACTTCGCCGATGACAACACGGTTAGTGGCGGCGAGAATATTCTATATCCGGACACATGGTGCCCAGATTGTCGGCGGCTGCTCCTGGATCTGCACGGACTAGATCTTCCTGGGCCATTACACCGGATCTCATTTGGTGGGTCTACTTGCGTTCCGGGTGAGTGCCCGTTGAGTGTGATACAGCCAAAAGAACCCTTATGGTCTGACTTGGCGCCTCCGTGTGATGCACGGAATGATCCACACAAGTCCGTCATCTGCACGCTTCCAAGGGGCCATCGGGGGCCCCACCGTTTCTTGCGTGCCCCTTATTGGGAATCTCCGGCTCGGAGCGGCATGTGCCGGTACACGAACCAACAGGGAGAGGTTTGTGTTATGGCCATCGACCATTGGCAAGCTCATGTGACCAAGGACGGTCACCAATTCTCGGCAGAAGAAGCCGTCCTCGTCAAATGACCATACCTAAAGAGCTCTACCGTATCACGAAGCACACGAAACCCCGGTATCAACTGTACCAACCGGGATTCAACATACACAACTCGTGTTGGTTGGATGGTAAGTGGATCGACGTTCCTAAGACCGAATGGGAGCAACGAAAGGACGAGCACCAGAAGCTTTCTGCGGTGATTAAACGCCGGATGAAGTCTCAACACTATCGTGATGAAGGTAAGAAGGTAGAAGACCTGACGCCTGCTGAACGACAAGCCTACGAGTTTTACTCGGGTGAGGGTCGTCTTGATTGCTTGATACACGACTGTGCCCAACCTGTCCACGTTGAGATGGTTGGTGCCAATGTCTCCGCCAAAAGCATCGCTTGGCTTCGGGAGCAGGGCTACAAGGTCATTACCAATGTGAAACAGCCTGACGGCACGGTGACGAGCCAGCTAGGGCAAGGGATCCCTGACGACTTGATGATCGACACGGGTGAAGCCTATGATGTCTGGAAGAACATCGTCGCGACCAACAAGAAACGTCAACGCGAGACGTTCGACGCCTTCTTGGAAGGATCTCAAGATCCTTTAGTTGCGGGTGTAACTATAGGAGGTTTGAGTCTTCCTCAGACGATGGTAACTCAAGGACTCCTCGAGGTTGAGGTAGAGATCATCCGTGAGGAGCACAATCTATTCATAGGCCAGAAGCCTGACAGATATACGGACTTGGTGGAAGAGCGTAAGAACTACGCTGAGATGCGAGCTAAACTAGAGGCCAAGGGGTTTCACGACGCTTACGAACAGGCTAAGGTGACGCACAACGAGTGTGCTCGGCACAACCTCGATAGCTCTAACGGTCGAATGTATAACTACGTCCTCCCGAAGTTCAATCCGGACGGGACCCATGAGCCTTGGGGGCCGCGTGACGTCCCTTGGAACTCCCCAGATGATGAAGCCTAGACCCTATGAGGGGGTATCGAAGTTCTGGCATCCAAGTACCGGCAGGACTTCAAACGGCTTCAGCGGGGCAAGCAGGTGGACGTGCGAGCCTTCTTGGAGGAGGGTCTCCGAAGCTTGGGTGGCAGGGTTGTCATCGCCCAAGACACGTGGTGTCACGAAGACTTCGTCGTTCATGATGGGGCCTTCGATGTCGTTGTCTCGCCGGTAAGCTCTCTGCACCGGGACAACTTCACGATCGCCCACAGCATCGGTCACTGGGCCATGCACTATCAAGAAGGCATCACGAAACTCTTTAGGGGAGACTCTATCATCGAAGCCCAAGCAGATCGATTTGCCCTAGGTCTTCTCATACCAAGGGATGAACTAAGTGCCTATGTGGACGAGGCTAAAGGGGATATTTATAGAATTGCCGGGCATTTTGGAGTTACCCCATCCATTGTTGCCGAGACCCTAGGTGCCCTACCTAAGCCTATGAGGCCCTGCGATATTTGCAGAAAAGAGAAGACGGAGCTCATCGAAAAGTCCCTCACGGGTACGGATGGTAAGCTCAAGAATTATGTGTGTTGTACCGACTGTGAAGCCAAGCTCAATTCAGCAATAGAACAGCTGATTGCTCGATTCTCTGGTGTATGAATACTGAGTACCCCTATGAATAGTAAACTTAGACGGAGTGGTTGGGAACACATTAGAATACCCTCCGGACACAGGTTGCTCACTCAAACGCGCTATTGGTACGAACACCCACCATGGCAAGGTCGTGTGTATCGTGACTTAGACGGGGCTTATTATGTACAAACTAAACTCGAGGCTGATAACGGGCATAAGGGCTGCTTAACAACCTCTATTGCAGCGGGGATGAGATTAGTAGACAAAGCGCCCGAAAAAGCTGCTAGGTAGAACGTATGACAATTATAGCTGGTGACAAGGTTAGGTTGAAGAGTGGCGGCCCGGCGATGATGGTTGTCGGGTCTCGTCTGATCTCTGTTGGGGAACGCGAGTGCGATTGTACCTGGTTTAGCCGCAACGGACTGTTCAAGGATAAGGCTGAACGAGCCTTCTTTCACGAAAGAGCCTTAGAGCTTGTTCGAGCTGACGGCTCTATCCTACCTGAGAAGCCCCTTGAGGCTATTCGGTCTTGGATCGATCGCTACCTGTGAACACCATCACGTCGTCGGCGTCGCCGGAACTGACGGCTAGGTCACCGGCCCAGTTTCCAATATCCTTGCAGATCTCGGAGATGTTCCCTAGGACTTTGGTGTCGACCTCGAGTCGGCGGGCTTTGGTTTTGGCCAGCTGAACCAAAGCACTAAGACGATCGACCCAGACGTCTAGGGTTCGGAATTCACGTTGGAGGTTGTCGGGGGCTCCACGGGCGGTCCGGAACCGTCTAGCTAGCTTCTGAGCGGACGTCATACTCGAGGTAGGGGAATAAGACGAAAACCGCTTGAGAGGGGATCCTGGGGCTTCAGTTGATCCCTTTGACGGGCGGTGCCGTGAACTCGGATCCATAGTCGACCACGGGGATAGATATGACATAGTCGCCCACTTCGAGCAGGAACCAGAATCCTGGACCAGGACCCAGGGCTAGCTTCTCCCGAGCACTAACACCTAATGTATTGCTCACGCTCTCGTCCTCATTGATCCTTAGGAACTCGCTTCGAAGGTAAACCAACCCCTGGCGATGGCCTTTGTTTAGCAAGATGAGAACGACCAAGTCGTCACTACCCAGCCTTTGTCGGGCCATCGAGTACAGACCGACAGCAGTGTCCTTGTTCAGCTCGAAGGCTTCCTCAGTCCCCGGGGGCATATTGGTCATGGGGCTTTTTTACACCAAAAGCTCTTTTGACCCTAGGGATTTACTTATGGGCCGGTTCCATTGAAAAGGGTCTGGACCATGTACGACTACGATCGGCGAGCCCCCACGAAGATTGCTGTGGACCTTAGGAGTGTGTTGGATCGGCCGGCTAAGGCTGATGAGGCCCTCGCTTTGGCCTACCAGTCGCTGATAACCTTCAAGCAGGGGTTGGATGGTATGTCGGAGATCCCGAGCCATTTGCAGGGGGTCTACAAGAAAGTGATGAACGCTGTAGACACTGTAACAGAGGCCCGAAAAGACACCTATGACCTCCGCATGATGGCTCGTAGAATCGCAAACTAGACGTTATCAAGGTGAATGGCAGGAAGTACCATGGGACGATCGACAATTTTTGACAGCGCTCTTGTTAAGCTAGGTTCTCGAGAAGCCGCTGCGGGGACCAACGCTGAGGCTTTGGCCAAGGACCTATATGCGGCTGCAGATGTCCTGTACAATGTTAGGGGATCTGTTCGAGCTGTCACAACAGATGGCCTTAATGATGCCAAGGAAGGCTTTGTCTTTCGATTGGGCCCGATCCCAAGTGGTAACTCTTCGGCCTTAGGTTTGGTGACAAAATTGAGGGATTTAGCCCAGAGATGGGACTTCACCATAGGCAAAATTACCGGTGATATGGAGTGGCTGGGAAAGACTCTGAACAAGTTCCCAAAGACGGCCGCCGTAAAGACGATTCGGTTCCGAACGAGGCCCCTTGGTGAGGGTGTCACAACGGAAGAATTCGTAACCGCCTTAGAGGAATGCTCTAAGGTTCTTCTAGGTAACATGAAGGAGACCCGGGCCGTTATCAAGACAGTCGCGGCTGAAGTCAAGAATCCTATGGGGCTCTTTCAGCACAGCGAAGTCATGATCGGTGCCAAGGACTTGCTCGAACGGCAAGGCGTGTGGGAATTGGACACGAAAAACTTTGCTGAAGGTTGCAAAGCTCTAGCCACCGCTCTTAAGGCCAAGACAGCAAGCAAGCTTGACCTTTACGAAAACGCCCTGACCAAGCTGGCTACGATGGATGATGCCAAGCGCTCACGCTTCGAAGAGGGTAAGCCTGCCGACCCTACGGAGAACATGAGTCCCGCGGACGCCGCCGAGTGGCAGAAGCAGAACGACAAAAACAAGGACAAGTTCAAGACAGCCGCGAAAGCCGACGTCGACCTTTTGACCGACATTAAGACAGCTCTCAAGGAAAAAGACGCCGGGTTACTACAGTCAACCTTACGTGGGGTCTCGTCTGTAAAAGCTGTCCAACACACAATCGAAGCTTTGCTCACAACAGGCTTGAAACTCGAGATAGTAAGGGACTTGTTGGGTGGCAAACTTAGCCTAAAGGCATCATCCTTCGACGCAGCTCTTCTCAAGCTTGGGAAGCACTACACCTTCGACGGTGCTTGCGAAGCTGTTAAGGATGCTCTCAAGTCCACTAAAGAAGCGGATGCCTTGATCGCTGCAGCACAAGAGCAAAAAGACGATAGCCGCTCAGCTCGTGATCTTGCCCGAGAATTCAAACTAGATGATGCTTTGGGTCTCGATGAGGCCACCAAGATCATCAAGGCCATACAAGAATAGCTTCTTTGGAGTCATCATGTTGAAGGCTTTGCGAGAATTCCAGGCAGCTGTGGCGGCACGTCAGAGGGACGACGAGTCATTTGCGACCAAAGACAAGGACATCAGCTCCTACACCAACACAGTCGTAGATGCCGCTATGAAGCTGGATGGTAAGACCCACGACACCAAGGAATTCTACGAAGCGGGGGCAGCCCTTGTGGATGCCTTGGCTGAGGTATTTCAGCAATCTAGTGACTCCGCGATTCACGACGATCTCAAGGCTGTAGCGAAGAAGGTTGCTCAACGAAGCGAGAACTACGGATGAACACACTAAAAGCTTTCCAAAATGCTGTCATAGTCCGCAACGTGACGGCACGGTTTAAGGCTGCGGCTACCGGGTACTCGGATGAGGAACTCGCGATTCTGGCCATGATCCTAAGCCTCAAACCAGGATATCGAGCCAAGGAACTCGAGGAGGCCAAGCTCGGACCCTACAGCAAAGAAAACCCCCATATCAAGAGTTTGATAGAAAAAGGCCTTCTGAAGGTCAATAGTAGTGGGGCTATATCGGTAGTGAAGACCAAGGCGGACAACGTCCTGAAGGAAGAGTACACACCAGAGAAGTACCGTCACGACATTCCGAAGCCGAGCTTTCACTTCAAGCGTAGGGAAGCTTCGAGCTCCGTGAACGGTCTTCCCCCAAACCAACACTACATCGAGAAATGTGGCACTTGTGGTACGGTCATCAGCCAATGCAAATGCATGGGAAACAAGATGGTCATACTAGGCACGTGCGAGAACTGTGCTGGTAAGTGTGAAGGGGGTTGCTCGGGAGAGTGTGACGGCAAGTGCTCTGGAGCATGCGCTGGAAAGTAATCTATGTCACGGGATCCCTTAGTTGCAGCGGTTGTTCGACGTTACAAGCAGGCTAACGCAAGCAAGTGGTTAGCAGAAGTCGATCAACTTGGTATTGATGATGTTGAGGGCAACTATCGCCACGACGCCAAGCTAGCACGAGGGTATATAGCCAAGTGTAAGTACTTGGACCCCATCTTCAGGACTCTTGCCGGTCCTCTGATGACCCCGGTGATCGGAGAGTTTGCCGATCGCATGGCCCAGCGGGTTCAGGACGTCGAGAAACTGATGACCTTGGTTCAGGCCGGTGTCAAGCTGACCAAGAAGGTCCAGAAAGAGTTTGACGACTTCATCGACGAGATAGCCGAAGGTCGAAACACGAGGTCGTCAGGGCTCATAGAAGCCGTCCACGACCTTCCCAGCATGGTTGAGCTATTCAAGATAGCCGAGGAAGCCGGAGACCTTCAGGACAGATTGTACGATGAAGACGAGAGTGGCCACATCGATTGGACCTTGGAAGACTATTTGGGTGGCGAAGCCAAGGTGTACGACAAGATCGAGAAAGCCTCTTCGGGCATGAGCTCTTGGTTCCAGGACGAATTTGGGGGCGCCAGGATCCTGTACGGTTTCGTCAAGTATCTGGCCGACTCCAGCTATATTCAGGACCTTGTGCAAGAGGCCCGGGACAATCTCGAGACCGAACCCGAGTAGCTTCCGGTGTACATACCGGTATGCCTAAGGGTTATCGGATCATCGAACCCAAGTTCAACTTGTACTACGCGGGCCTCTCAGGGATTGGGCCCCGGTTTGGGGCCACACGTGAGAATGCCCACGTGTTCAAGACGTACAACGAAGCCTACGGGGCTACAGCTCACTACGCCTTCGTTGGATGCAAGATTGAAGACCCTGAGGGAAAGGTTGTGGCTGAGTAATGACCGATCCTACCATGACCCTGTACCGCCCTGTGGGGCCAAAAGAGCTTGAGCTCATCAGGGCTTTGAAGTTCAAGGGGTTCCCCCCACGTCTACAGGAGCAACCCATCTTCTACCCTGTTTTGCAGGAAGCCTATGCCCGCAAGATCGCTAGGGATTGGAATGTCCCCGAGAGTGGATCTGGGTATGTCACCAGGTTTCAAGTCAAGCTGGAATACCTGAACCAGTTCGAACAACACGTAGTCGGCGGAAACGACCATGTGGAGTACTGGATCCCGGCAGAAAAACTAGACGAGTTTAACAGCAATATCGTAGGGTTGATTGAGGTAGTCGCCGAGTACCCTTATGCCAATGGAGCCTAAGGCCGTATAACTTGGGTATGCCCTAAGCATGTTCAAGTTCTATGGATCCGTCGAACATCTCTCTTGTCATCAATATCGATATTGACAGTCCCGTCGATGTGACGCCTCAAGTACCTAGCCTAATTGAGATCTCTGCTGCGGATGCCATTCAGGCCCTAAACACAGGAAAGACGGTTGAGATCTTCCCTGATGGAAGCGCCAGCTACAAGCTAGAGCAAGGGCGGATCTACGTTTCTCTGGACGAGGAGACGTGGCTACTCTCAGCAATCACGTTCCAAGACTTCAATCGGTATCGTTGGGGTCAGAGATCGAGACCCCTTCTAGCAGCTTCGGAGTTACCGGGAGTCGTTCAGAAAGCCCTCAGCCAGATCGCCAAGGTTCAAAGTAGCGACAAGATCCTAGTCATGTACTTGGGCTAGTTAGCACTGGTGTTCATCACGGCGTAGGCGTACATACCGTACGGAGACCCAAACATCATGATCGCAATTTACGCCGGCAGCCTAGACCCCATCACCTACGGGCATTTTGATGTCATCCTCCGGGCGGCAAGAATTTTCGATGAGGTTGTTGTTGGTATAGGCACCAACGGCTCGAAAAACTCTCTGTTCATCCCGGGAGAACGCCAAGAGCTGGCCCGAGCCGTCTGTTCAGAGATCGGGAACGTGCGTGTTGAGATCTTCAAAGATCTCTTGGTGACGTTTTGCAAGCGTGAAGGCGCTGACATCATCGTCCGGGGGTTTAGAGCGGTCTCAGACTTCGAGTACGAGCTCGGGGTGGCCCACGTCAATGGTCAACTCGATCCGAATATAGAGACCGTTTTCTTGCCGACTAAGCCTAAGTATTCCTTCATCTCATCCTCAACCGTCAAGGATATTGCTAGCCATGGAGGTCCCTTGGACTACTATGTCCACCCAATCGTGGCCACAGCCCTTAGAAAGAAGTTCGGATGTACGAGTTCCTACCCAACAGCAGTCCCGAAAACCGACGGCTGAACAACATCCTGAACGCTCGGGTGTTGGAGGTGTACCACCGGAAGTTTCAGTGGCGCCTCTACCTTGTCCTTTACTTGGTCAAGGCTGTGGTAATCCTTTCAACCCTAGCGGCCTTGCTTCCATTGACGGGGAACGCACCTCAGGGTGTTGGTTGGGTTCTTTGCATCCCCTGTCTCTGTTTGATCTTCGATGTGGACGGTCGCATCTACGCTGAATACCAACAGCATGCACAGTTCTCTCATGTATATGAGGACTTCGTTGGGGCTTTCGGTGAAGTAACCATGGATACTGTGTTGGTGTACGAACGAAACTATTCTCAAACACGGTACTTGGATGGTGCGTTAGACAAACAAGTATTTGAGGCGAGCAAAAGCAAAGTTCTCAAACAGTTGGACGTCTACCGAGGGAGGCTACACACAGTATGAGGCCTCGAACCAAATAAGCCGAAATGCGGACGACTACCCACTCTATTATTTTCTGAGAGATTTCGGTGGGCTGTTGGTTTTTCTGGTGTAGGTCACCTGAGTAGCCTGTAGGTGACATCTATGAAACTAATGGGCGTTGAACTCAAGAAGATCAATCTCTTGGGTGAAGGTGTCCTCTGGGAAGGCCATTGTGGGGACTGGATCTTTCAGGTCCGCAAAGTCAGGTCTGGGGGACGCCATTATCTGCAAGCCCGCGTCAGCCAAAGGTTCACTTGGTTGGATCCGGGTCCGAGGTTGCACCCAACCTTGTCGGCTTCGGAGCCTACCCTTTGGTTCCAAACCTGGGACCTCATGCAGATGGATCCCCCCGATGACTCATTGCAGGTCACGCTCGACAACTGGTTTGAGAACGAACTACGGACGCTCGAAGAAAAGCGTTCGGAGCGTGAGTGGGCTGTGGCTAAGTTCCTCTGCCGCTAAATCTGTTGGGCCCAATCATCCACTTGGCGGTAGGTGTCCTCCCAGAGTTGAATGGTTTGCCCGGGAAAGCGAAGCTCGACCACTAGTTGCTCCCTCAGGTCACGATAGCCGATTTCCCGGTCCAGGAAGCTCACCAGGACGTTATTGGGGAGCGTGAGCTGGAAGGGTCGCTTCTTGCTTCGAAGCTTGTCTATGCGGGGCAGGAAGCCTGCGGGAACCACGGGTCCTTTGGACGTAACCGAACGGAGGGCCACGAAGTTGACTGACTTGTCACGACCGAAGTGGGCGGTGTAGATCTGTCCCGTCTGGCGATCGATGGCCAAGTTGTAGCCGTGCTTGTAGGTACCGGGACCCTCGAAGATTCGATCGGTCAAGGTCTTGGTCAGCAGGGTGTTCCCTTGATCCTCGAGAACGAGCCAAGTCCTAGGGATTTTGCCTTTCGTCACGAGGTCGAAAGAGAACAGGTCCCCCTCTGGGGGAGTTCTTGACTTGCATCGATAAGTCCTTTCGTCCGTGAGAATCTCGTGGATAGTTTGGCCGTGAAACTTCATACCCCCATTACGGACCACGCATCTGAAGGTTAAGCCCCATGCTTGAAGTCTGGACAGCACGGATAAGTACTCTAGATCCTGATGCTTTTAACATCACCCGCAAAAGTGGTCACAAGGAGTTCGCCCCTTCTTGGGAGACCCTTCAAGCGATGTTGGAGATCCGCCGATCCGGACGAGTGGCCACGGATGATGAGTGGCGGGGGTACGTCGAAGAGTACCTCAAGGCGATGGGGAGATCCCACCGGTTTCACAGAGCCGCCTGGGACGCCCTACTTGCCCGTCAGAGGGTGGTTTTTGTCTGCTACTGTGTTGACGCTAAGCGTTGCCACCGAAGCATTCTAGCTCGCGTTTTGGAGTCCCTAGGGGCTACCAATTGTGGAGAATTGCCAACTGTGACTAAAAATACTTGAACCTGTGAAACCTCTGGTGTACCTTGTGTGCAGCTCTTGGGATAGTCCAGAGCTGGCCCGCATAGAAAATCCGGGCAAATCAAAACAAGATCAGAGGATAGAGACCATGTTCTCATTTGACACAGTGTCCAAGGATTTGGATGCAACGATCTACGCTGCACACGTTCGTGGGATTTTGCTGTACCACATAACGGTGTTGCAAAAAGCTGTAAGCTACGGCAAATTGGCTAAAGCCACAGGGGATATGCCGAGCGGAGGCCAGCTCGCACAGGCTTTGGCTCGCATAGCCGAACACGATCACTTCGCGGGAAAACCCCTCTCCACAGCCATAGTCGTGCGAGAGGACACAGGGATCCCAGGATCTGGCTTCTTCAACCAGTGCCGTAAGTTGGGTTATGACATCCTCGACGATCCAGCGGCGGAGGTATTGTTCTGGCGTAGTGCCATGACCAAGCTTGGGATCGAAGACGCCTTCGATGCGGATCCCCTCAGTGCTTTACTGCATAGGCCCATTTCTGGAAGAGAAGAAATTTCAGTTCTGTCGAGCATGTGGCGTACACCTGAGACAGAAGGAGCTCCTGAAAAGCCGACGTCTGAAGTCAAACCTGTGAAGGACCCCCAACTATTTATCAGCAA
>Ga0184616_10000228_pt1 | contig 10962 bp, 10 predicted proteins | sample PLM4_90_coex_FD_133145 | JGI IMG/M metagenome (GOLD analysis project Ga0184616, IMG submission 133145) | Groundwater sediment microbial communities from an aquifer in East River, Colorado, USA - PLM4_90_coex | ecosystem: Environmental > Terrestrial > Soil > Riparian zone | place: USA: East...
AAGGCCAAGTAATCCCTCACAATTTCAGGGTTTCTACCTGGGAACGAAAAAACCCCCCGGCGGGGAATCTCGCCGGGGGGTTTTGCTTGGAAGGATCGCTTCCGCCTCAGAGATCCTTTTCGGAAGGGTCGGAAGGCAGAAGAATCCTTTCTACTTTGGGGATTTTCAACCACGAACCGGCGATCAGGATTTTCCGTTTCTCGAAACCGGCCTGTGCTTTCGGGTTCGCCTTCGGCATCTTTTTCCCTTCCGGGGAGGGGGTTCCTTCTTTTCCGGCGAACCTTGCCAATACCATCGCCATCCCGAAGTCCAGTTTTGCCATATCGTCCCCCCGAACCTCTTTTTCCATCGACCCGGTGAGGTTTCCAAACAACCAAGGAATATGTTGCGTCGCGTTACCCCAAGAGGATACGATTCCGACAAAGGCAAACCGGGAATTTCCCGGGTGCCATAACATCACCGATGGAGCACGGAATCGATCGTTTGGTTGACCGTAAGAAGAAACCTCTCAAGGAAATTGAACGAGGATTTTTATTCCCCGTCAAGGTAAATCTCCTGCCCCTGGGTAACCATTGCGAAAACCGATGGAAATGGTCGATCGAAAAAGACGACCGCCCGCAAAGTCCCTCTCATCAAGGGCTGGAAGAGCGTTTCAGAAATTTCCGCATCGATCGGGAATCGTGGTGACCGTTCTTTTTAAAGGGGAAAAAGGATTCTTCCCCGGGACGCCTTCGGAAGGGAAAACGAAGGCAAGGGAACCCTCCTCTTGTCCACGAGCACGGTCCATGAACCCGATGGTTTCGAAGACGCGCAACGAGTCCTACGCAGAGGTCGGGGCGGGAAAACGTTCCTTTCCCATTTCCTTCCGATAGATTATCCTAATCCACCATGAAGTGCGCCGGCATCATCGCCAAGCACACCGATCCCCGGGCGAAGAAGATCGTTTCCGACCTGACCGAATGGATCGAGGCGCGCGGAAGACGCGTCGTGCTCGACAAGGAGACCGCCGCGCTCGTGCAGCACGGCGATGCCGTGCCCCGATCGAACCTCCCGGACAAGTGCGACTTTTTGATCGTCATCGGAGGCGACGGGACGCTTCTCTCCGCCGCGCGGGTCGTGGGAATCTCGGGGAAGCCGATTCTCGGGGTGAACCTCGGGTCGCTCGGATTCATGACCGCGATCACCCTGGAGGAATTGTATCCGGTACTCGAGCGCATCTTCCACTACGACTTCGCCTACGACGAGCGGATGATGCTCGTCGCCCACGTGCACCGGATGGGGGAGCGGGTCGCCAACTACACGGTGCTGAACGATGTCGTCGTCAACAAGGGGGCGCTCGCCAAGATCATCGACATCGAGACCACGATCGATGAGATGTTCCTCTCGTCGTTCAAGGCGGACGGGCTGATCATCTCCACTCCCACCGGCTCGACGGGGTACTCCCTCGCCGCGCAGGGGCCGATTCTCTATCCGACGTTGCGCGCCATCGTCATCACCCCGATCTGTCCGCACACCCTCACGAACCGGCCGATCGTCATCCCCGACGACATGGAGGTCCGGGTGAAGCTGCGGTCCCGGGAGACCGACGTCTTCCTCACGCTGGACGGGCAGGTGGGACTCGGGATCCGGGCGGATGACGTGATCGAGGTGAAGAAGGCGTCCGCGCCGCTCCGCTTCTTCCGCTCCCCCTTCAAGGATTACTTCGCCGTTCTTCGGACAAAGCTCAAGTGGGGAGAGCGGTGACTCCTTCCCCCAGATGCTGATCGAACTCTCCGTACGCAATCTCGCCATCTTCCGCGACGTGCGCGTGCCGTTCGCGCCGGGGCTGAACATCGTCACGGGGGAGACGGGGGCGGGCAAATCGATCCTCGTGGAGGCGGTCCGCCTCGCGCTGGGAGAGAGGGCGGACCCGACGGCCGTGAAGTCGGGGGAGGCGGAAGCGGAGGTGTCCGCGCGCTTCGACCTCTCCGGGCGCGCGGACCTCAAGGAGGCGTGGGAGGAGGCGGGCTTTCCGTGGGAGGAGGAACTGGTGCTCCGGCGGGTCATCCCCGCCGCGGGGCGCAGCCGGGCCTATTTCAACGGCCGGATGGTCTCGCAGACCGCCCTCGCGGACTTGTCGCCGCTGCTCGTGGAGCTTGTGGGGCAACACAGCGTCGTCCACCTCCTGTCGCGGGCAGCCGCGCTGTCGGCGGTGGACGATTTTTCGAAAACCGCGCAGGAGGCGGCGGAGATGCGCGGCCTCTACCGGCGGATCTCCGCCCTCCGGAGGAACGTGGAGGAGTCGGAGTCGCGTGGGGCGAACGCGCGCGAGCGGGGGGAGCACCTCGATTTCCAGGTCCAGGAGCTGACCCGGGCCGCCCTGAGCCCCGAGGAGGAGGAAAAACTCGCCGCGGACCTCCAACTCTTCCGCAACGCCGCGAAGGTGCTTTCGGCCCTCCGGGGGGCCGAAGACGCCCTTTCCTCCTCGGAGCATTCCTCCGTCGCCTCGCTCTCCTTCGCCGCCGCGAGGCTGAAGGAGGCGGCGGCGGTCGACCCGAGGATCGCCGGCCTTGTGGAGCGCGTCCGGTCGCTCGGGATCGAGGCGCAGGAACTGGCCCGGGAGCTTTCCGGGCTGTCGGCGGCGGTCGACCTGTCGGCCGAAGCGATGGAAAGGACGGAGGAAAGGCTGAGCGAGATCCGGCGTTTGAGGCGGAAATACGGGACCGACGTGCCGGGGCTTCTGGCGATGCTCACGGAACTGCGGGCGGAGCGGGAGAGGCTCGAGGGGGCGCAGGAGGAGGCGAGACGGTTGCGGGAGCAGCTGCGGAACGAGGAGGAGGCAGGCGTGCGCGCGGCCACGGAGCTTGGCAGGAAGCGGCGCGAGGGAGCGACACGGATGGGGCCCGCGGTCGGGAAGGAGCTTTCCCGGGTGGCGCTTGCCGGCGCGAAGTTCCGGGTCGAACTCGTTTCCCGCCCGCCCGGGCCGGAATCCCTCTCGGCGCACGGGTTCGACGAGGCGGAGTTCCTGTTCTGCGCGAATCCGGGTCAGGAGATGCGCCCTCTCTCCACGACGGCTTCGGGAGGGGAGCTTTCGCGCGTCATGCTCGCTCTCCGCAATGCCTCCGCGCGGGGGCGGGGGAACCGGACGATGGTGTTCGACGAGATCGACACGGGGATCGGCGGCAAGGTGGCGGAGCGCGTGGGCGCGTGCCTGAGAGGACTCTCCGCGACGGCGCAAGTGGTCTGCGTCACCCACCTTCCGCAGGTGGCCGCCTTCGCGGACGCCCATCTGCTGGTCGTCAAGCAGTCCGGGAAAGGCTCGGTCGCCACCGGGGTGCAAGCGTTGTCGAAACAGGATAGGATTAAGGAACTTGCGCGCATGATCTCGGGAGCCGACGTGACCGAGGAAGCGCAGGCGCACGCGAGGGAACTGATCGAGGGAGCGGCGCGGGGATGATCCGAAAGGCCCGGATGGGGGACGTCAAGGCCATCCAGAAACTGATCGCCGACTACGCGCGCAAGGGAGATATGCTCCCCCGGGCGCTGAGCGAAATCTACGAGAACCTGCGCGACTACTTCGTGTACACCGGCGACGGTGGCGAGGTGATCGGGTCCGCCGCCATCCACATCATGTGGGAGGACCTGGCCGAAGTGCGTTCGCTTGCCGTTCGTGACGGGCACATGGGGAAAGGGGTGGGGACGAAGCTCGTCGAGGCGTGCGTCTCCGAGGCGATCGTCCTCGGCATCCTGCGGGTCTTCGCCCTGACCTACAAGCCGGAGTTCTTCGAGAAGATGGGGTTTGTCCGGGTGGACAAGTCCGTACTGCCCCAGAAGATCTGGACGGACTGCCTCAAGTGTTCCAAGTTCCCCGACTGCGACGAGGTCGCCCTGGTGTCCGATCTGTCCGGGTTGCTGCGTGCCTGACCGGCTCTTCGGTCTGGTGAAACGGGAGGTCTCCCGCCGGGGCGGGGGCGAGTCGGAGCTGTGGGTCCGGCGCGCCCGCGTCCGCAGGTACGAGGCGCGCGAAGGCGGGATCGACGCCATCTCTTTCTCGGATACGGTTTCCCTCGGTTTCCGCGTTTTCCGGGAGGGGAGGATGGGCTTTTCCTACGGGTTCGGGGAGGGGGAGGACGACGTTCGTCATACCGTGGAGGCGGCGATCTTCTGCGCGGACGCCTCCGACCGGGATGACGCCTACGGTCTGCCGGAGGACGGGGAGGAATGTCCCCCGGGGGCCGGAGAGCACCGCGTACCGCAACTCTACGACCCTTCCTGCGAAACGGTGGGGGATCACGAAAAGGCGGACTTCGCCCGCGAGCTGGAAAGCCGCGCACTCGCCCTCGATCCCCGGATGAAGCGGGTGCGGACCGCGTCGCTCACGGAGACGGTGGCGGGGGAGTGGTTCCGGAACTCCCGGGGGAGGGAAGGCGCCCAGCGCGAGTCCTGGTATTACGCCTCCGTGGACTCCGTGGCCGAGGAGGGGGCGGAGGGGCAGACGGGATACGGGTTCGGGTTCGCCCGACGGCTCGTAGACCTTCAGCCGAACGGGATCGCGGAGGAGAGCGGGGGGAGGGCTCTCCGGATGCTCGGGAGCCGCACCCTGCCGACCGGCCGCGCCGCCGCCCTCCTGGAGAACGGGGTGACGGCCGACCTTCTCGAGGTGCTGGCCCCCTCGTTTCTCGCTCCGCAGGTCGCCAAGGGGAAATCGATCTTCGCGGGGAAGATCGGCCGGACCGTCGCCTCGCCCTGCGTGGAGGTGGTCGACGACCCGCTCGACCCGCAGGGGGCGGGGGCCACGGTCTTCGACGGAGAAGGGGTTTCCTCGCGCCGGAACGTCCTGATCCGGAGCGGGACGCTCGCCTCGTTCCTGGCCGACTCGTTCTGGGGAAGGAGGATCGGGACGGGGACGACGGCGAGCCTCAGGCGGCCGTCGCCCAAGGTTCCTCCGGCAGTCGGCACGGGCGGGCTGCGCATGACGGCGGGACACCGGACCGTGGGGCAGATGCTGTCGGAGCTCGGGGAGGGCGTGATCCTGAAGGAGCTGTTGGGGATCCACACGGCGGATCCGGTGTCGGGAGACTTCTCCGTGGGGGCCTCGGGAGTCCGGTTTCAGGGGGGCGAGGAGAAGGAACCGGTCCGCGGATTCGCCGTTTCCGGGAACGTCCTCTCGCTTTTCCGGGACGTCGTGGCCGTCGGGGACGATTTCCGGTGGTTCGGAAGGACGGGGTGCCCGTCTCTCGCCGTTTCCGCCGTGGAGATCGGGGGAGCTTAACGGGATGGCCTCGGAACCGTTGTTCGTCTTCGACCTGGACAACACCCTCTACCCTCCCCACGTTCACCTGTGGAGGCTCGTGGATGCCCGGATCGAGCACTATGTGCAGGACCGGCTCGGCGTGGACCCGCCGACGGCCGGACGCGTCCGCAAGGATTTCCTCCGGGAGTTCGGGACGACGCTGCGCGGGCTCATGCATCATCACGGGGTGTCCCCCTCCGAGTATCTCGAGTTCGTTCACGATGTCCCCATCCCCGAGATCGTGCCGCCGAGACCGGAACTGGGGGCGATGCTCTCCTGCCTGCCGGGCAGGCGCGTGGTGTTCACCAACGGGTCCGAATCGTACGCCCGCCGGGTTCTCTCGGCGCTGGGGGTTTCGGACCTGATGGACGGGATTTACGGGATCGAGTTCATGGAATATATCGCCAAGCCGTCCCGCTACCCGTACGAGAAGCTTCTGCGGGCGAACGGGACCAGCCCGAGGGATTCCCTCTTCTGCGAGGACCTTCGGGAGAACCTGGTCCCGGCCCGCGAACTGGGGATGTTCTCCGTCTGGGTGGGAGGCCGGGAAGAGGGATTTCCCGCGCACGCGGTCATCGAGGACGTGTGCGACCTTCCCCGGGTCCTTCCCCGGTTCCTGGCCAACGGGACCGGCGTAGCGCGGAAAAGGGACCGCGGCGCTGGGTAGGGCGCGGAGGGCGGGCGAACGGCCCCCCGAACGGAGGGGCACCATCGGAGGAGGAATTTCATGACGGAAGAGAAAAAGAAACGAAGGTACTGGAAACGGAGCCCGCGCAGGAAGAAGGAGAGCGAGGCGCCCGGGACACCCGCCGCCGGCGGGGAGGCAGGAACTCCCTCCGCGGAAGGGCCGGAGAGCCGGACCGTATCCGACGAGCCGGTCGAAGCGGCGCCGGAAAATCTCGAGGTCGCCGAGGCGATCGACTCGCAGGACGGCGTCCGGAAAGGTCGCCGCCGGAGCCGCCGGCGGGGCCGGGGCCGCGGAAAACAGCAGGCCGCAGCGGTTCCGGGGGAGGAAATGCCCGCGGCCGCACCGGAGGGCGAAGGCGCGGGGGAGATGCGGGAGGAAGGGGACGCCGGGCAGGAACCGGCCGAACCGGCGGAAGGGCCGACCGTCGAGCGGCAGGCCGGTGGGGAGGAGGCGCAGGCGCGCTCCGGGGAAACCGCGGAAACCGGGGAAGCGGCGGGAACGGAGCGGAAAGGACGCCGCCGGGGCCGCAGGCGCGGAAGGCGACGGGGGAAGAAGGGAACGGCAGACGCCGGGCAGGAGGCGGCCGCCGCCGAGGGCGGTGCGCAGGATGCTCCCCTCCCGGAGCCGGAAGTTCCCGCGGGGGCCGAAGGGACGTTGTCCGAGGAACCCGCCCGGGCCGAGGAAGAGGAGGTCGGGGAGGAAGAGGTCGGGGAAGAAGAGGAGGGGGAAGAGGTTCCGGCCGGAAAGGGTCCGAAGAAGGGGATGCTCATCGACGGGACCCATCCCGAGGAGATCCGCGTCGCCATCGTCAGTGACGGCGTTCTCGACTACTTCGAGGTGGAGAACCAGCGCAAGAAGCAGTTCAAGGGGAACATCTACAAGGCGCGCGTGGTCAATGTCGCCCAGGCGATCGAGGCCGCCTTCGTCGAATTCGGCGGCGGGCGGCACGGGTTTCTTCCCCTGAACGAATACTGCGGCGGGGCACTCATCGAAAATCTCGAAACGTGGAACGAGGGGGACCGGCGGCCCCATCTGCGCCCGGGGATGGAGATCCTCGTGCAGGTCACCAAGGAGGAGTCGCCCATCAAGGGGGCGGCGGTCACGTCGTACATCAGCATCGCGGGACGGTACCTGGTGATGATGCTGGGGATGAAGCGGTACGGCATTTCGAAGAAGATCACCGGCGAGAAGGATCGGGAGCGGATCCGGAAGAACATGGAGAAGCTCACGTACCCCGACCACCTGGGATTCATCGTGCGCACCGTGGGGGCGGGGCAGCCGCTGAAGGACCTCCGGGCGGACCTTACCAACCTGATCAAGCTGTGGGACCGGACGGTGGAGGGGGCGCGCGCCGAGAAGGCCCCCGCGCTGCTCTACGAGGAGCAGGACATCGTCATCCGGACCCTTCGGGACAACTACTCCTCGGACATCGTCGAGGTCCTCATGGATTCGCCCGCCTCCCTGCGGAAAGCGTCGGATTTCTTCGACGTCTACTACCCGAAGCAGAAAAGCAAGCTCAAGTTGTACCAGCAGAAGCGCCCCCTCTTCTTCAAGTTCAACCTGGAAGAACAGATCGAGCGGGCCTGTATTCGCAAGGTGCCTCTGCCGTCGGGGGGGCACATCGTGATCGACCGGACCGAAGCGCTGTGGTCCATCGACGTCAACTCGGGGAGGTCCTCCAAGGACCGCGACATCGAGGACACCGCCTTCCGGACGAACAAGGAGGCGGCCGCCGAGGTGACCCGCCAGCTCCGGATCCGGGACATGGGGGGGCTGATCGTCGTGGACTTCATCGACATGGAGCACCGCAACCACAACAAGGAGGTGGAGCGGATCCTCAAGGAGGGGCTGAAACGGGACAAGGCGAAGACCGACGTCTCCAGCCTGGGGAAGTTCGGCCTGGTGGCCATCAGCCGGCAGAGGATGGGGATCTCCTTCTACGACGTGATGTTCAAGGCGTGCGACGTGTGCAGCGGCACGGGATATCTCTCCACGCTCGACGCGGCGGTGGTGAAGCTGATGCGGAGGATTCACGGAGACCTCGCCCACGAGCAGGGGAAGGAACTCGTCCTGCGGGTTTCGCCCTCCCTGCTGGAGGCGATCGTGAACCAGAAGCGGGAGGAGATCGGCCGGCTGGAGAAGTTGTGCGGCTCCCGGGTCGTCTTCCAGGCCGACCCCTCGCTTCCCGCCCTCGCGTTTGCCGCGGCGGGGGGACAGGGGACATGACGACGGATCTGTCCTTCCTCGAGCGGAAAACCCAGGACCGCCTGAACCGGCTTTGCCGGCGGTACATCCGCGTCGCCTTCTTCTACCTCGTCCTGGGGCTTTTGCTCGGCGTGGGGATGCTCGCCTTCGGGAACGACAACTTCCAGTTCGTCCACGTCCACATGCTTCTCGTCGGGTTCGTCCTGTTCCTCATCTACGGCATCGGGTACAAACTGATCCCGACGATGTTCTTCGGGCTCCCGAAAGTGGGGAACATCGGATGGGCGGAAGCGCAGTTCTGGCTCGCGAACATCGGCCTCGCCGGCCTGCTCGCCGGCGCGATGATGCCCGTGGGGTTCGGCCTGGACCGGATCGCCCTCCTCTTCGGAACGATCGAGGCGGCCGCCGGGATCCTCTTCGTCGTCCTGATGGGGAAGACGATCCGCCTGGAGCCGCCGGCTAGCGGAGGATCAAAGTAGCGGCGCGTCGGGCCGGAAGTTCCGGAAGCCGTACTCTCCCTCCGCGGTGAGGGTGAAGTACCGCCACTCCTCCTTCCACGAGGGAAGGATCACGAGGATCTTGGTCGCCTCGCCTTGGGCGAAACGCAGGATCCGCTCCGTGTGAAAGTGCCCCAGGATGACGAAGTCCACGCCGGAGGCGAACATCCGAAGGGCGAACTCGCGGGACTCCCTCTCCGGGAACGATTCCTTGAAGCGCGGGTTGGTCTTTTTGAGCTTCCTCTCCAGGCGGTCGGCGACCGGGAGCACGAGGGAGGGGGGCAGGACGGAAAGGACGCCGTAGGCCAGGGGATTCTTCGACAGGGTCTTCCAGAACCGGTAGGCGAGGTCGGCCCGGTTCACGGTGTCGCCGTGAGACAGGGACACGATCCGGGATCCCACCGCGGCGCGCATCTCCCCCTCCGAGACGGCGTGGAACGTGCTTCCTTCGTGGGTTTTTTTCAGATAGAAATCCCGGTTTCCCTCCACGTAATATAAGCGAAGGCCCCCGCGCCGCAATTCCTGCAGGCGCTCGATCACGGGCTTCTGGAACTTGAACGTAAGCCCCGGGGACCCGAACCACAGGTCGAAGATGTCGCCCAGCAGGAACAGGGCGATCCCTTCGGCCGCGGCCTCTTCCGCCAGGCTCAGGAAATTTCGGGTGTGCAGGTCATCCTGGCTCAGGTGGGCGTCGGAAAGAAAGATCGCCCTGTCCAGTGCGATGGGGGCTTCCGGTTCCATACGCGGAATACGATAGCACAAGAACTCCGGGGGATACGCCGATGTCGCCGCTTGCCGGTATCCGGGTCCTCGACCTGTCGCTCCAGCTTCCCGGCCCTTTCTGCACGCTGATGATGGCCGATTCCGGCGCCGACGTCGTCAAGGTGGACGAACCGTCGCCGCGGGTGCGCAACCCCTTCTCGGGGGAGGAGTGGGGTCAAAGCCCCGCGGACCGGTATCTCAACCGCGGGAAGCGCAGCATGACGCTCGACCTGAAGTCGGAGAAGGGGAAAAAAATCTTCCGCACCCTCGCGGAAAAGGCCGACGTCGTGGTCGAAGGTTTCCGCCCCGGCGTGGTGCAGCGGCTCGGGGTCGATTACGCCACGCTTTCCGGGGCGAACCCGCGCCTGGTGTACTGCTCCATTTCGGGGTACGGGCAGACCGGCCCGATGCGGGACGTGGCGGGGCACGACATCAACTACATCTCCTACGCCGGCGTGCTCGGGTTATGCGGGCGGAAGGAAACGCCGCCTGCGATCCCGTCCGTCCAGATCGGGGACCTGTTCGGCGGGGCGATGATGGCCCTGACCGGGATCCTGATGGCGCTCCATGCGAGGCAGACCACGGGGAGGGGGCGTTGGGTGGACATCTCCATGACCGACGGAACGATGGCGATGCTTTCGATCCACGCGGCTGCGGTCCTTTCCGGGATGCCTCCCCCGGAGCGCGGGGCCATGATCCTCACGGGGATGTTTCCGTGCTACGAGACGTACCGGTGCGGGTGTGGCGGGTACGTGAGCGTCGGTTCCCTGGAGAGCTGGTTCTGGAAAAACCTGGTGATGGCGCTGGGGCGGGAGGATCTCATCGGCCTGCAGTATGCAACGGGCGACGAAGGTGCGCGCGTCAAGGCGGAGATGGGAAAAATCTTTGCTTCCCGGACGAGGGACGAATGGGTTTCCTTTTTCCAAGACAAGGATGTCTGCTTCTCGCCGGTCCTGTCGCTCGGGGAGGCGTTCGAACACCCGAACGCACAAGCCCGGGGGATGGTCGTGGAGGTGGAATCCCCGCTCGGAGGAAGGGACAGGCAGCCCGGGCTTCCCCTGAAGTTTCTCTCGCGGGACCGGGAAGGGGACGGACATCGGAGGACGGCCCCGCCCGCACGGTCCCCACGGCTTGGGGAACACGACGAGGAGATACTGGCGAAGCTCGGCTACCGGGACGAGCAGATCGCCGACCTCCGCGAACAGGGCGTGATCCGGAGGAGGTGACGCGGGGGGAGGAAACCGGTTCGTCCGGCGGGTCATCGGATAAAATGGAGAAAAAGCCAAACGAACGATCTCGGGGAACGGAGAGCGATATGGAACCGCCGTTGCTGGCAGCGCTACGGGAGGACGGTTCGGTCGATCCGGCGCTGGACCCAGCCTTGCCGAACGAGGACCTCCTGTTTCTGTTCCGGAAGATGCTCCTCCTCCGGGCCCTGGATGAAAAGGCGATCAGTCTCCAGCGGTCGGGCCGGATCGGGTTTTTCGTCCCGAGCACCGGACAGGAGGCGTCGGAGATCGGCTCCGGCTTCGCCCTGA
>Ga0184616_10000229_pt1 | contig 10955 bp, 11 predicted proteins | sample PLM4_90_coex_FD_133145 | JGI IMG/M metagenome (GOLD analysis project Ga0184616, IMG submission 133145) | Groundwater sediment microbial communities from an aquifer in East River, Colorado, USA - PLM4_90_coex | ecosystem: Environmental > Terrestrial > Soil > Riparian zone | place: USA: East...
ATAACACGGTAGTAGGTCCCGTCATTGGAGCACACCACGAGAGCGCCCCGCGACGCATCGGGCGTATACTTCGATACGAACGAGCCCATTGCCCCTGCCTGACCCGTCGGAAAAAGCAGCCGCTCCAGGGTGTCCACGGCGGTTGTCTTTCCCGATTCATTCCCGGCCGTGATAAGGTTGAAGCCGCTCTGAAAGCGCAGACGCAGCAGTTCCCGGAACCCGCGAACACCCTGCATCACCAGCTCGACGAGGAACATAGGCATGACTCCTTTCACGAAGCGCGAACGTTGCATACTATATCGCAAGTGCGCTCAAGTTGCAACTGGGAAAACGGTTATGAGTCTATAGAGTTCATTGAGTTTATTGAGTTTGTAGAGGTAAAAGCATTCAAGCTCTTACTCCATAAACTCTATTAACTCCATGGACTCCATGAACTCCTAATGACTCTACGAACTCTAAAAAAGCGCAAGCGCTTTTTTAAGCGCCTCGGCCTTTTGGAGCGTCTCGAAATATTCCGCGGCAGGATCGGAATCGGCGACGATGCCGGCCCCGACCTGGATATGGGCTGTCCCGTCCTTCACCACAAAAGTCCTGATGATGATATTCATGTCCATGTCGCCGGCATTCGAGAAATACCCGATGGAGCCCGTATAGGGGCCGCGGGCAACGGGTTCGAGCTCGTCGATGATTTCCATGCAACGCACCTTGGGCACGCCGGTGATCGTCCCTCCCGGGAACACCGCACGCGCGAGATCGAAGGCGTCCCTTCCCGCTGCCAGCCTGCCCCGGACGTTCGAGACGATGTGAATCACATGGGAATAATCCTCCACCACCATCATCTCATCGACCGCGACGCTGCCGTAGGCGCACACCTTGCCGAGATCGTTCCGCTCCAGGTCCAGGAGCATGATGTGTTCGGCCCGTTCCTTCTCGTTCGTCAGCAGCTCCGCGGAGAGCGCCCGCGTTTCCGAAAGATCGCCGCCTCTCCGCCGGGTGCCCGCGATAGGCCGCGTATCCGCGACACCGTCGGAGAGGCGGATCAGCCGCTCCGGCGACGAGCTTACGAGCTGCATATCTCCGAAATCCAGATAGGCGGCAAAGGGCGATGGATTGACGCTGCGGAGGAGCCTGTACAAACGGAGCGTGTCCGCGTTGCCGATGGTTGCCGAGAACCGCTGGGACAGATTGGCCTGGTAAATATCGCCGGAAGCGATGTATTCCTTACAGGTCCTGACCATGGCCTCGAACTCCGCCTGCGTCATGTTGGGACGGAGTGTATAGGCATTCCGCGGTTCGTCAAAGCTCTGCACAGGGGGCGGGGAACCAGTCTGCCGTTCGAGCAAGGCCGTTGCCCCAAGCAGCCGTTCCGTTGCTTCGTCATACAACCGTTCCCCTTGATCCGGTTCAGGCCGCCGGAAACCAAGTTCCTGCTCCCGCGCTCCGGGATTCACGATCACCCAGGCCTTGTCCAGGATATGATCAAAGGCGACGACGAGATCGACAAACAGGAACACCGCCTCCGGTATATCGAGTTCGACGGCTGCGCGCAGCGGGAGCTTCTCGATCTGATGAACAAAGTCGTAGGAAAAAAAACCGACTGCCCCGCCGATAAAAGGAGGCAGGCCGGGAACGCGCCGGGTCTTGTAATTGCCGAGAAGCTCCCGCAGTTTTTCGAGCGGTTTCCGCTTCATTGTCGCCCGTTTTCCGAACTTGCCCGCGGGCACTGCCGGCAGAATGAGCTCTACGGAATCTCCCCTGGATTTGAATATGAGGTAGGGATCGGCTGTAACGAACGAGTACCTTCCGATCCGTTCATTGACGCGCGCGCTTTCGAGGAGCACGGGATGGCCGTAATGGCGCAGGGCCTCGAGCGCCGAGAGCGGCGTGAGTCCGGCCTTGTTCAGCTCAACGGCAAGGGGGCTTGCGCCGCCCGACCGGAGGCTCGACAAAAAATCTTCTTTTGCGGGAAAGATCGAATTCATGCGTAACGTGTCGAAATTGTAAAGAGAATTTATCAGCCGGTCAAGATAATTCTCATGAAAAAAAATCCGCACAAACGGAGGAAATATGCTATAGTTGGTTTAGAAGCAGTGCGGAGCGGAAACAGCAAACAGGATCTTTGAAAGCAGCAAAGGTGAACGCAAGGCGTTGCCGAACCAGCACCAAAGGGTGCGCAGACGATACCCGTTATACGGGGGTCAGGCGCCGGATTGCAGGGAAGGCCGAGGCCGGCAAGAAGCCGCAAGTTGGGCGGAAGATCTACCGGTTGTTTTGTTGTGCAGGCGTCCAGGCAGGATGGAAAAACCAAAGCCCCTACGCCATGGGAATGCGGGAGCAGTTGATACACAGGATGCTTCACAGGGTCCGCAGAGCGGAGCCGCAGAAGCAGGTTGTAAGTCCCGCGGAAACCACGGTTCAACGGAATATCAAGACGGTTCGGAAGCAACGCCTTTTTTTTTGCCCGCTGCGCTGAAGCCCGCATCCACCTTTCACTCGACAAAATCATTTGAATATCATAAACTACTCCTCAACCAGTTCCACCAACTCCACCAACTCCACAAACTCTATAAACTCTAAAGACTCTCCGATAGGAGCAGGCATGAACCATGTCATGGACGTGAAAATCTATTACGAAGACACGGACTGCGGCGGCGTTGTGTATTACGCCAACTATCTCAAGTACATGGAACGGGCGCGAACGGAGTACCTCGCAACAAAGGGTTACGCGGTTAAAAAACTCATGGATGAAGGAACGATCTTCATGGTCCTGCGCGCGGAGATCGATTATAAATCACCCGCGCGCTACGGCGACACCATCGAAATCGAGACCTGGGTAAAGGACGTCAGCCGCGTGACCATGGTTTTTGAGCATGTTATGCGGGAGAAAGCGTCTCGCCGGGTCTTCGTGGAATGCCGTGCAAAAGTAGTGTACGTTGACCGCAACGCCAGGCCGAAGCGACTGCCTGACGAGTACGTTGCCAACGTGCAATGACAGCCTTGACCCGTGACAGCATATCGCTCCGGGGCGCGGGCGTTGTTACCATCAACCAGCCCGAAAAAGGCGTCCGCTTTACGCTGGACAGCCTGCTCCTTGCCGACTTCTGCCGAATCAAGGCCCGGGACAGGGTTCTGGAACTCGGCGCCGGTACGGGAGTGATCTCGCTGCTCCTGGCCAAAAAATTCCCTCAAGCCCGGTTCATGGCCGATGAAAACGAACCGCTTGCCCATGATCTGCTCTGCCGCAACATTGAACAAAACGGACTGCAAAAACGCATCGTCCCGATTGATCGGGATATACGACACCTGAGCCGCCTGATCGGCTCCACGACCTTTGACGCTATTGTTGCAAATCCGCCTTATACGAAATCAGGAACCGGCAGGACAAGCCCGGATAGGGCGCGCCGTGCTGCGCGCCATGACGAGAGCGCGGCGCTCGCCGCGTGGCTCGAGGTCAAATTCCTGTTGAAAAACGGGGGAAGATACTTTCTCGTTTTTTCCGCTCATCGGGCAGGGGAACTTCTCGCTCTGCTCCGCGAAAAAAAAATGGAGCCCAAGCGCATCCGCTTCGTGCATCCATTCCTCGGGAAACCGGCCTCGCTGGTTCTGATCGAAGCAACCGCATCGGCCCGATCAGGCGTGGAAATCCTTCCTCCCCTCGTTGTGCATAAGGAAAATGGCGCATATACCGACGAAATGATCCGGCTCTACAGCCCTCCGCAGGACAGCGTATCAACGGAATAACTCTCCGGCTCTTTTCTCATACCAAAAAAGGACGATGAAACCCGCGCGTCCAGGTGATTTTTCGCTAATCAACTGTGCTATAGTTTTATCAGGCAATGAACGCACCTGCCTTATCTCTACGATTGCCGCGGGGGCATCATGATCGACCGAACCTATCCTTATATTATCGTGGGCGGAGGCCTGGCCGGAGCATCGGCAATCGACGGCATCCGCGAGCTGGATCAAAAGAAAGGCATCTTGCTGATCAGTTCGGAGAAGCATCTCCCCTACGACCGCCCGCCGCTCTCGAAAAAGCTCTGGTTCGGGAAGAAACGGGTCGAAGACATATTTCTCCATAACAAAAAATTCTATGAGGCCAACGGCGTTGCGCTGTCGATCGGCGTCACGCTCACCTCGCTGAACGCGAAGCAGAAAACCGTGACCACGAACGAAGGAAGATCCTATGCCTTTGACAAACTACTGCTCGCGACCGGCGGCCGTCCGAGAGTCCTGACCATTCCCGGCAACAGCCTGGACGGCTTGTATTATTTTCGCACCCTCGATCATTACCTGCGGCTGCGGAATGAGGCGGGGGAAGGGAAATCGGCGGTCGTCATCGGCGGAGGATTCATCGGTTCGGAAATCGCCGCGGCCCTCAGGGCAAACCGCGTTACGGTCACCATGATCTTTCCCGAGCCCTATCTCGTGAGCCGCATTTTTCCTGAATCCCTCGGAAGAGCGCTGCAGGAGCAGTATCGTTCACGCAAGATAACCATTTTGAACGAAGATAAGCCTGCTTCCTTTGAAAAGAAGGCGAACCGTTATCTGACGAAAACGGAGAGCGGCAAGATGATCGAATCGGATATGATCGTTGTGGGCATCGGCATCGCGCCCGCTCTCGACCTTCCCCGGAGCGCGGGCTTGCAGACCGCAGACGGGATCATCGTCAATGAATTCCTCGAAGCTTCCCTGCCCGGCATATATGCAGCCGGTGATAACGCGTTTTTCCCCTACCAGGCGCTCGGAAAACAAACCCGCGTCGAGCATTGGGACAATGCATTGAACCAGGGCAAATGGGCGGGACGGAACATGGCCGGCGCCGCAGAACCGTACACCTACATGCCCTACTTTTTCTCCGACCTTTTCGAGTTCGGATACGAAGCCGTCGGCGAGGTCGAGGGGAGGCTGGAAACGTTCGCTGACTGGCAAAAGGAGAATGAGAAAGGCGTGATTTACTATCTCAGGGACGGCAAAGTAAGGGGCGCCATGATGTGCAATGTCTGGGACAAGGTGGAGACGGCCCGGCAACTGATTCGATCCAATGAACGGGTAACGAAGGAGAGCCTGCGCGGCAGGATTCGGTGACGAACGATGGAGGTCCCCATGAAGCTGACGGAACAAAAATCAAAGCCCATACTCAAAGGCGCAAGGCCCCTTTCGCAAGCGGAAGTCAACGCGCTCATGCGCGAGATCCCGCAATGGTCGCTGAGCGAACGCTCGATCGGGCGGGAATTCCGGTTCACGGATTTTCGCGAAGCCATGGAGTTCGTAAACCAGGTGGCTGCGATCGCGAACGATGAAGACCATCATCCCGAGCTTTTCATTTCCTATAACAAAGTCCGGGCAACCCTTTCCACGCACAAGATTCAGGGGTTGTCCATGAACGACTTCATCGTTGCCGCGAAGATCGACGACTCGGCGAACCGGCAGCAGCGAGGGAAAGCAGCATGACGAACAATCCCGAAAAACCGGGCAAACCCGATTCCCGTCTTAAAGGCAAGGTCGCCCTCATCACCGGCGCGAGCAGGCGCATCGGCCGCGCCCTTGCCATAGCCCTTGCCGGGGAAGGCGTGAACATCGCGGCCCATGACCGAAAGGCCCTTGAAGCGGACATCGGCAAGGTCTGCGATGAAGTCGCGGGTTGCGGCGCAAAAGCCTGGAACGTCACAGCCGATCTGGAAAAGCCGGAGGAGTACGAGTCCCTGATCTCGCGCACGATCAAGACAGCGGGGTCGCTCGACATCCTCGTCAACAACGCGTCCCTGTTCCTTCCCACTCCTTTGAACGATATCGGCTTCAACGACGTGATGCGGCATATTCACGTAAACGCCTGGGCGCCCTTTGTGCTGAGCCGCGAGTTTGCGCTCCTCGCCGGCCGCGGCAAGATCGTGAATCTCCTGGATACGAAAATCACCGGCTTTGACCGGGACCATGTGGCCTACGTCCTGAGCAAACAGATGCTCGTTTCGCTCACGCGCATGTGCGCCCTCGAGTTCGCCCCCGCCATAACCGTGAACGGCGTCGCGCCGGGGCTGATCCTCCCGCCCCCGGGCAAGGATGAGGCCTATCTCGAACACCTGGCGCCCACGGTGCCGCTCAAACGGCACGGCTCAACCGCCGATATCGTCGATGCCGTGCTGTACCTGCTCAAGGGCGATTTTGTAACCGGCCAGACGCTCTATGTCGACGGCGGCCGGCATCTTCTGACTTCGGGAGGACCGCAATGGACCGGATTCTGATCAACGACTTGTTGGTCCGCTGCATCATCGGCGTGCATGAGGAAGAGCGCGGCGAAAAACAGGATGTCGTGATAAACCTGGCGATTACAACGGATTTGCGGAAAGCGGGCAGGAGCGACCGGATCGAGGATGCCCTCGACTACAGCGCGTTGAAGAAGAAGATCGTGGCCATGGCCGATAATTCACGGTTCTTCCTCGTGGAGGCTTTGGCCGAAGCAATTGCCGATATCTGCCTCGAAGATTCCGCTGTTTCCCAGGTTCAGGTACGTGTGGAAAAACCGACTGCCCTGCGCTTTGCCCGAAGCGTGGGAGTGGAAATAACGCGGAAGCGGGAAAAGGGACCGTGAGCCGCGCCTTCATCAGCCTGGGCTCGAATCTCAGGCCGCGGGAAAACATCGCACAGGCGATCAGCCTGCTCCACAGCGAGACGCGCGTTCTGGGAATATCGACTGTCTATGAGACCGAGCCGGCCGGCAGGCCCGATCAGCCGTCGTATTATAATTGCATCGTCGAAATCGCCACCGATATGGCGCCCCTCGAACTGAAACGCCGCGTGTTGCGGCGGATCGAGGAAAAACTGGGACGGGTCCGGAGCGATGATCCCTGCGCAGCAAGGACCATTGATCTTGATCTGATTCTCTATGATACGCTCGTTGTGCGGAGCGACGACCTGACGCTCCCCGATCCCGACATCCTTCAGCGGCCTTTTCTTGCAATCCCCCTTCTTGAGTTGTCGCCGGGCTTACGCCTTCCGGGAACGGGCGCGCCGATCGGCCGGATCGCCGCAACCATGCCGCGGAACGGGATGAAGCCGCTCGCGGGCTATACGAAACGGATCCGGGAGGAAATCTTCCATGACGGAACGCGATGAGCGCATCGGGAAACTGGTGAAGGAACTCCTGGTCGAACTCGGAGAAGATCCGGAGCGCGAGGGTCTTCTGAAAACGCCGCAGCGCGTCGCCTCCGCGCTGGACTACCTGACCTCGGGATATCACGCCGACGTGCAGAAACTGATCAATGAAGCCATCTTCGAGCAGGAAACGACGAGCATGGTCGTGGTCAAGGACATCGAGGTCTACAGCCTCTGCGAGCACCACATGCTGCCCTTCTACGGGCGGTGCCACATCGGCTACATTCCCCGCGGGAAAGTGTTCGGCATCAGCAAACTGGCCCGTCTCGTGGACATGTTCGCGCGCCGCCTCCAGATTCAGGAGCGTCTGACGGAGCAGATCGCCTTCGCGATCAAGGATTCCATCAATGCCGACGGCGTGGGCGTCATGATCGAGGCGCGTCATCTCTGCATGATGATGCGCGGCGTCGAGAAGCAGAATTCCACGTTCGTGACCTCGTCGGTGCTCGGCGTGTTCCGCACGAACCCCGCCACGCGGGAGGAATTCCTGTCTATCATCAACAGACCGAAAATCGACTTCTGATGCACTGCATCATCGCATCGGCAAGGACCATTTGCATCGCATCCGGGGGGCGGCTCAGGCGATCGTCAACAATGCTCCGGCGGCGACTCCGCAACAGCCTGGGATCCCATGCAGGACGGATATGATGGTGAGGCAATGAGCAAACAAGCGCCTGTCGGCAAGCCGAGCTCCAATCTTTTACCAGCGGACGTCGAGGGCTTCGATTCCCTGGTCGAGCTCGCCCTGGATATGCGCTGGTCGTGGAATCACGCTGCCGACGACGTATGGCGACAGCTTGATCCCGCGCTGTGGGAGCTCACGTATAACCCCTGGGCCGTCCTCCAGACGCTCTCCCGGGACCAGCTCCAGCGGGTGCTGGCCGAACCCGCCTTCCGCAAAAGCGTGGATGACCACGTGCAAGCCAGGCGTCAGATGGCGAAATCCCTTGCGTGGTTTCAGCAGGAACATGCGAAATCTCCCCTTACCTGTGTCGCGTATTTCAGCATGGAATTCATGTTGAGCGAAGCTCTGCCCATCTATTCAGGCGGGCTCGGCAACGTGGCCGGCGATCAGCTCAAAGCGGCCAGCGACCTGGGCGTTCCGGTCATCGGCGTGGGACTGCTGTACCAGCAAGGTTATTTTCGGCAGGTGCTCGACAAGGACGGAGCGCAGCAGGCCCTTTTCCCCTACAACGATCCCGGCCAATTGCCCATCACGCCGCTGCGCCAGGCGAACGGGGAGTGGCTGCGGTTGAAGCTCGACCTGCCCGGTTACCCGGTCTGGCTGCGCGCCTGGCAGGTCCAGGTCGGCCGGGTGCGCCTGTACCTGCTCGACAGCAATGACCTTGCGAACCTCCCGGCTCACCGGGGCATTACCAGCGAGCTTTACGGGGGCGGACCGGAGTTGCGGCTGAAACAGGAAATCATGCTCGGGATCGGCGGGTGGCGTCTGCTCCGCGCGCTCGGCATCGAGCCGGAAGTCTGTCACCTCAATGAAGGACATGCCGCCTTCGCAATTTTGGAGCGAGCCCGGAGTTTCATGAAAGAGACAGGGCAGCCCTTCGAAGTCGCACTGGCCGTCACTCGGGCGGGCAATCTCTTCACCACCCACACCGCGGTGGCCGCGGGCTTTGATTGCTTTGCTCCTGCCCTCATCGAGCAATACCTCGGTGGTTATGCCGAACAGAAGCTCGGCATCACACTCCATGAGTTGCTGGCCCTGGGCCGCCGGAACCCGGACGACTCATCGGAAAATTTCAACCTGGCATACCTGGCGGTCCGCGGGAGCGGGGCGGTTAATGGCGTGAGCCGTTTGCATGGAAAGGTGAGCCGGCGTCTCTTTGAGCCTCTTTTTCCGCGCTGGCCGCGGGACGAAGTGCCGGTCGGACACGTGACCAACGGAGTTTACATGCCGAGCTGGGATTCGGCGCCGGCTGACGATCTTTGGACGGAAGCCTGCGGGAAAGACCGCTGGCTGGGGACAACGGAAACCCTGGAGCACGACATTCGCCGCGTCTCAGACGCCAGGCTCTGGCATTTTCGAACCGTTGCCGGCAAGTCCCTTGTTGAATACGCCCGAAAACGATTGTCCCGGCAACTGGCCGCCTCCGGCGCGTCGCCCGAAGCGGTTAACGATGCGAAGCGCCTGTTTGATCCCAGCGCATTGACGCTGGGCTTTGCGCGCCGCTTCGCAACCTACAAGAGACCGAACCTGCTGCTGCACGATCCCGAGCGGCTGCTTCGCCTGTTATCCAATCCGGAGCGCCCGGTGCAGCTCATCCTTGCCGGAAAGGCCCATCCGGCGGACCAGGCGGGACAGGCCCTGATTCAGGAATGGACCCGTTTTATCCGACGGCCCGAGGCGCGCCCCCATGTGATCTTCCTCAGTGACTACGATATGCTTCTGACCGAGCACCTGGTGCAGGGGGTGGATGTCTGGATCAACACGCCGCGACGGCCCTGGGAGGCCTGCGGAACGAGCGGCATGAAAGTGCTCGTTAACGGCGGCATCAATCTGTCGGAGCTGGACGGCTGGTGGGCGGAAGCCTACACGCCTGATGTGGGATGGGCGTTGGGAGACGGCCGGGAACACGGTGACGATCCGGCCTGGGATGCTGTCGAGGCCGAAGCGCTGTACAACCTGCTCGAACGGTCGGTGATCCCGGAGTTTTATACCCGGGACGAGAAAGGCATTCCCACGGCATGGGTCAAGCGGATGCGCGAAAGCATGGCACGATTGACACCGCGCTTCTCCGCCAACCGCGCAGTCCGCGAATACACCGAGCAACTCTACCTCCCGGCTGCCGCCGCCTACCATGTGCGCATTGCCGATAAAGGCGCAATCGGCAGACAAATGGCCGATTGGCGGCATAGCCTGGAACAGAAATGGGCCGCGCTCCACTTCGGCGAAGTGAAGATCGAGACCAACGGAAAGCGGCATCTATTCGAGGTTCAGGTCTGTCTCAACGACCTCGATCCGAAAGCGGTGCGTATTGAGCTTTACGCCGACGGCGTCGACAACGGCGCTCCCGTTCGACAGGAGATGAAGCGCCTTCGCCGGCCGGGCGCGAACGGCGTCTCTGTATACAGCGCGTCTGTGTCAACGGCCCGCCCGGCGACGGACTATACGGCGCGAGTGATACCGCACCGCGACGGCGTTGCGATTCCGCTGGAAGACGGGCGAATCCTATGGCAGCGATGATCCGATCGGCTGAAGAAAGAAGAATCGAACCATGAAGACAAAAACTCTTTCCCCGGAACTGCTCCGGAAGATGGATGCCTACTGGCGCGCCGCCAACTATCTGTCGGTCGGCCAGATTTACCTGTACGACAATCCGCTGCTGAAGCGTCCGCTTGCGCTCGCTGATGTGAAGCACATGCTGCTGGGGCACTGGGGCACGACCCCCGGGCAGAACTTCATTTACGCGCACTTGAACCGGGTCATCAAGAAATACGACCTCGACATGATTTACGTTTCCGGCCCCGGGCACGGCGGCCCGGCCGTCGTGGGCAACACCTATCTCGAGGGCACGTACAGCGAGATCTATCCCGATATCAGCCGGGATGAGGACGGTCTTCGAAAGCTCTTTATTCAGTTTTCCTTTCCCGGAGGGATTCCCAGCCACGCATCGCCGGAGTGCCCGGGCTCGATCCACGAAGGGGGCGAACTGGGCTATTCGCTCAGCCATTCGTTTGGAGCGGTCTTCGATAATCCCAATCTCGTCGTCGCGTGCGTCGTCGGCGATGGCGAAGCGGAAACCGGCGCGCTCGCCACAGGTTGGCACTCAAACAAATTTCTCAATCCG
>Ga0184616_10000230_pt1 | contig 10937 bp, 8 predicted proteins | sample PLM4_90_coex_FD_133145 | JGI IMG/M metagenome (GOLD analysis project Ga0184616, IMG submission 133145) | Groundwater sediment microbial communities from an aquifer in East River, Colorado, USA - PLM4_90_coex | ecosystem: Environmental > Terrestrial > Soil > Riparian zone | place: USA: East...
AGGAGGCCGCGGAGCGCGCGGGGCTCTCCCTGGGCGTGGTCGGGGTGGGCATCCATGATCTCCTGCAGGGCGGTCTTTTCCGGCCGCAGGCGGTTGATGTTCGTCTGGCCGAAGTAGGCGATCTTTGTGTTCGGGTGGAGCTTCACTTCGCCGCTGGTGGGCGCCATTTCGCGGGCCAGCACGTTCAGGAGTGTTGTTTTGCCCTTGCCGTTTTTTCCGATAACGCCGATGCGGTCCTTTTTGCCGACCGCGAACGAGAGCCCATCGATCAGCTTCGGGCCGTCCGGTGAGAAGCCGAAGGACAGGTCTTCCACGGTCATGAGCCACTTGGCTTCGAAGGTCGCCGACCGGAATTTGAAGTCGAGCGATCTGATCTCCTCAAGCTTGTCGAGCTTCTCGTGCCTTGCCAGCGCTTTGACGCGCGACTGGACCGCGCTGGCCTTGGTGGCCTGGGCCCGGAACCGGTTGATGAACTGCTCCACTTCCTTGCGCTTCTTCTCGTCGTTCTGACGGGTCTTCTCGTAGATCTCCTCCTCCAGAAGGATCTGGTCGTAGAGCTTCTGGGTCCCTCCCGCTACCTTCCGCATTTTACAGCGGTGAATGATCATGGTGTGGGTCGTTACGCTGTCCATGAACTCGCGGTCGTGGGTGATGATGATCATCTCGTTTCTCCAGGCGCGCAGAAACTGCGTGAGCCAGCGGACCGAGACGATGTCGAGGTAGTTCGTGGGTTCGTCGAGCAGCAGGAGGTTGGGTTCGGAAACAAGCACTTTGGCGAGGTTCAGCCGCACCTGGAACCCGCCGGAAAGCGACGACGGATGGCGGTCGAAATCATCGTTCGTGAACCCGAGGCCGTGCAGGATGGCCTCCGCCTTGTACGTCTCGTCGATGTGGTCTTCATTTTTCGGAAGGGCGAGGCATGCTTCCTGAAGGATCGTATCTTCGGTGAAGTGGATGTGCTGGGACAGATGGCCGATGGTGTAGCCGGAGGGCGTTGTGATGGTGCCTGCGTCCTGGTGTTCCTCGCCCAGGATCATGCGGAAGAGCGTGGACTTGCCGTAGCCGTTCCGGCCCACGAGGCCCACGCGTTCGCGCGGATTCACGGTAAAGCCGACGCCGTCGAACAGCACCTGCTTGCCGTAGGATTTTTCGATGTTCGTTACCTGGAGCATGGATTACTCTTTCTCCCTTTCGATCGTCAAAATGGATGCGATTGCACAACTTTGTATAATAACGCAGGAGGAATCTCATGGCAAATGGTTTTTGAAGCCGGCAGGGGGACGCGGGAAGTCGGGTTTACTGTGAGCTTGCTGCACAGACCCGGTATTGTGCTTCGACAGGCTCACCACGAGCGGAAAAACTCACACAATAAATGGGCATCCCGTTCGCCCTGAGCGCTCTGCCGAGCCTGGTCGAAGCATTGTCGAAGGTGAAACGGGCTTTGCCTGATCTGTCGGGTACTAAGAGGGGCCCCACTGACAGGCGGCAGGGAAGAAATGAAGGAACAGGGTCGTTACATCAGGAATGCGGTCAACGACGTCCCGGGTTTGCGAAGCATTTTGCCGAAGAAATTATTGACCGGATTCGACCGGTCAAGAAAAGAAACAGGCTTCTTCTTCCTGATCCCCATTTTCCGCAATTCCGCCAGAACGTCGTCGTTTTGCATGTCCGCCACCAATCCTTTACTCAGGGCGTTATAGGCATCCTTTTTCTTGCCGGCAGCGCCGTATGCCCTCCCGAGATTGACATAGAGCACGGCTTTGAGTTTTTCATCACCATCGACGGCACAACGCAGCATCTGCCGCTGGAACAGCGATAACGCGCGCGCGCAGTCTTCGATGCCGCTCCGGTACATGCCGTCCAGCGCGGCCTTGAGATATCCGTAATAGGAAAGGAGGACGGGGTCGTCTTCATAGTGTACGATAATGACCTTCAGTAAATCATATGCATCCCGCGGTTTCTTTCTCGCGAGATGAAATCTGACTTTCTGCAATTGTTCGGAGGCGGATATTTCATTATTGTGAGAGGCCATGCTTATTCTCCGGGGAAGTGGATTATTATGCGAATATACGGCGCTTCGTTGATTGAGGCCGCATATTACCATGGATGAAGAAGGAGAGAAAAGAAAAAAATGAGGAAAGCGGAAAAAATCGCTGTATCGATTCGTAAAACGAAAGGAGAAGCTGCGGTGGCTCATCGCGGGTTGATTCTCAGAAACCGGTGGATGTCAATCCTGCATGAGAAATTCCATGGCCCGTTTTTCCGACCAATATGCGCCATCGCCGTTGAACTGTATGAAACCGACGTGCCCGCCCGACTTCGGCGTTTCGAGAAAAACATATCTGCTGCCCGCTGCCTGCGGTACAGGATAACATCCGTCAACAAGAAAGGGATCGTCCAGAGCCTTGATGATCAAAGTGGGAATTTCTATTTCCGGAATGAACCGGCTGCTGCTGCATTGGGTCCAGTAGTCTTCGGCATTTTTGAATCCGTGTATCGGCGCGGTATAGCGGTCGTCAAAATCCTTGAAGTTTTTTATGTCGCCGTAGCGGTCGTCGTTGATGGCATCCGGCATTATTTTCATTTTAGCTTTGATTTTTTGATGAAGGGAATGGAGAAATTGCTCTATATATAGTCTGTTCTTCAGCGTCGCCAAGGCCTGTGCGCTGGAGCGCAGATCGCAGGGCACGGAAAAAACAACGGCCTTGCTTATCCTCGTATCAAGCTCCGCTCCCTTACTGCCCAGGTACACCAGCGTGAGATTGCCGCCGAGGCTGAAGCCGATAAGAGCAACGGTCCGGTAGGCCCCGGTTTTCAAGACATGGTGAATTACGCGGTCGAGGTCATCGATAGATCCGTTGTGGTACATGCGAAGCTGACGATTTATTTCGCCGGAGCATCCCCGGTAATTCCATGCCAGTGCATCCCAGCCGCTCCTATTCAGCATGGTTGCCATGCCGATCATATAGTGACGCCGGGAATCACCTTCAAGGCCGTGCGACAGGACGGCAATTTTATTGCTTCCTGTTTTAGCCCAATCGATATCAAGGAAATCATCGTCGTCCGTGTCAATGCGTTCCCGCTGATATAGGCTGTGGCCGAGTCTGCGCACAAGGGTCGGCAATATGGTTTGCACATGACCATTGTTTAAGAGGAACGGCGCTGTATAAAGGGAATGTTCGATAGTCGGCATGGGTTCAACTGAAAAAGGCTTCGTTTCTACAGCACCTCTTCATCCTCTGTGCGCCAGGCCGGATCGACAATACAAATGAATTTGAGGTCCCGCGCGCCCGAGTTCGTGATGCTTTGGGCAGCCAGGGGCGGGATATAGACCGTGGAGCCGGTCCTGACCAACGCGTTTTCATCGTCGACATGCATGATGCCTTCGCCTTCTATAATATAGTAGACTTCAGACGTCCTGAGCCGGTGAACCCAGGTCGTGTCCCCGGGTTTCACGACTGCATGGGCCAGACTGTAGTGAAGCGCAAGGTCAGCCTTATCCGGGTGCAGAATTTCGCGGAGCGCGCAGTTGTCCCCGGCAATGAATTCCCCGCAATCCATCAATTCTCGAATGAACATGGTGGTTGCTCCTCAGCCGTAAATATAAAAGCCCCGCACAAAACGTGCGGGGCACGAATGAAACGACGTTGAGTCACAGTCCGCTTGCTATTGAGAAGCTCAACAACTGATTTTATTTACAATCGCCGAGTCTCTTTCCACTCATGTGATAGACAATCTTTGATTTGGAGCCCTTTTTGTCGACTTTTTCCATCGTCATCATGCCGTTGTATGAAGCCTGTTTGTGCTCCATTTCACCGGAGCCCGTGCTGCCATCCTTGCACTGCATCTTCCAGGTAACCTTGTTTCCCGTTACCTTCACATCCTTTGTCTCGCAGTCGTCCTTCTTCTGCGACGTGCTGGGGATCGTCTTTTTCGAATCTTTCACATCCTCTTTGGTATAGCAATGGTTGACAACAACGGGCGGCATGGCAAAGGGCATCCCTGCCATGTCCATCTTCATTGTGAGCTCCCAGTTGCCTTCCTGCATCGCGGCGGGCGCGGCGGACAGCGGGGCAACGGCAACGACCAGGACCAATACAAAAAGCAAGCCGATGATTCTCATGAGTACTTCCTCCTTTAAATGAGATGAGTTATCATAGCCAAAGCTCAAGCCGCTGTCAACCTGTTTACGTATTGAAAGGGGATTCCCCGCAATTTCTTGACTCCCCTGATCCATTGCAGTACAATCACCAATCGCGCATCCCGATGAATCGAGAATCATGAACCCGGAAGAACTGCAAGTACTCAAAAACTGGTTCGACGGCTTTTGCGCATCCTTTGCGACCCCGGTCCCGGCGGATCAGCGCAATTACGCCGTCAAAGAGTTTCATACCCGTGAAGTCCGCCGGAATATCGCGCGAATAGGACAGGACCTCTTGCTGGACCCGGACGACCTGCTGCTTGCGGAAGCAATCGCCCTGTTTCACGATGTCGGCAGGTTTCCGCAATACCGTCAATATAAAACCTTCGACGACAGCATCTCGGTGAACCATGCGGCGCTTGGGGCGCAGGTCCTGATCGAGGGAAAGGCGCTGGAGCTGTTGAACGCCCTTGATCGCGACGCGATCATCCATGCGGTTACGCTGCATAACGCCTTTTCCCTTCCCGAGAGCATCGATGGGCGGCCGCTATTGCTCGCCCGGCTGATTCGCGACGCCGACAAAATCGACATCCTGCGCGTGGCGCTGGATTATTATCAGCAGGATAGCGGCAGCAGGGCGGAAGCGGTTGCACTCGGGTTGCCCGATGCTCCGGGATATTCCACGAAGGTGCTGGACAACCTGAAACGGGGAACCATGGCGCGCAAGGCCGATCTTACGACGCTGAATGATTTCAAACTGCTCCAGCTGTCCTGGATCTACGACCTCAATTTCACCGGCTCTTTGCGGATGGTTTCGGAGCGCGGCTATATCGACAAGCTTGCCGCGTCGTTGCCTCGCGTTGACGAGATACAGGAAGCAACGGCGGTTGTGCAGGCTTACGTGGAAGACAGGCTCCGGAGCGGCTGATGCCGACGGACAGCGGCAAAGCGATATTTGGCTTTGCACCATGACGATATATTTGGTAAGATGACTTTACAGCAGTATACATCGTCCGGCCCATGAAAGACTCGATGAGGACCGGATATTAGACAGAAGGAGCACCATGCGCAACAACATCGTTTCACCCGGCGCCGATGAACTGAAATACGAAATTCGCGAGATCGTGGCCGTTGCCAAGGAGTTCAGCAAGCTCGGCCTCGAGATCGTATGGGAGAACATCGGCGACCCGGTGCAAAAGGGAGAGAAGCTTCCGGACTGGATCAAGGATATCATCACGTCGATGATGAAGGACGATCAGACCTACGCCTATTCGCCCACCAAAGGTCTCGAAGCGACCCGGGAGTACCTTGCCGTCCTGGCGAACAGGAACGGCATCGTCAAGATCACGAAGGAGGATATCATTTTCTTCAACGGCCTGGGAGACGCAATCAGCAAGGTATACGGCCAGCTGCGCAAGGAATACCGCGTCATCGGACCGAGCCCGGCCTACAGCACCCATTCCTCCGCGGAAGCGTCACATGCGGGCTCGGAATACGTTTCCTACCATCTTGATCCGAACAATCTCTGGTACCCGGACCTGAGCGACCTCAGGATGAAGGTGAAATACAATCCCTCCATCTCGGGCATCCTGGTCATCAACCCGGACAACCCGACGGGAGCGGTCTATCCGAAGGAAATCCTTCAGGAGATCGTCGCCATCGCGAAAGAGTACGACCTTTTCATCGTCTGCGACGAAATCTACATCAACCTGACCTACAACGGGAAAAAGGCGGTGCCCCTGGCCGACGTGATCGACGGCGTGTGCGGAATATCGATGAAAGGCATCTCCAAGGAGTTTCCCTGGCCCGGCGCGCGCTGCGGCTGGACCGAAGTGTACAATGCCGACAAGGATCCGGTGTTCGCAAAATATATCAAGAGCATCGTCGACGACAAAATGCTTGAGGTCTGCTCCACCACGCTGCCGCAGAGGGTCATCCCCGCCATCATGGGCGACCCGCGGTATGAAAAACACATCGCCCACCGGAACAGCCTGTACGAAAAACGTTCGTGCATGGCCTATGACCTGTTGAAGGACATCGACGGCATTATCGTGAACCGGACGAACGGCGCCTTCTACATGACCGTCATGTTCCGGGAGCACGCGCTTACGCCGGCGCAGAAGCTCACGATCTCCAGCAGCGCGGCGCAGGCCAAGGTCGAGCAGATTGTGAAGGGTGTTGCGCTCGACAAGCGGTTCGTCTATTACCTGCTGGCCGCCACGGGCATCTGCGTGGTGCCGCTCACGGGTTTCAATTGCGACCTCCGCGGTTTCCGCGCAACCTTGCTCGAATCGGACGAGGCGAAGTTCGAGTGGATTTTTAAGACGCTGAAAGAAAAGATCGTCGAGTATCTGAAAAGCGCCTGAAAAAAGGGTTTGCAGCCAGCAACTTATTGTTACTCTCTTGACAAGATTCCGGTGAAATGCTAGAGTTTAACCGGTTCATCTGCTTCATCACGCACATATTCCTTTGCTCAGAGCAAACTGCGGGAAACCGCGGGGCGCAGAGCTACGAAGCTACGTAAGACAGTGATGCAGGTCCTGTTTTATATGCTAGTCGGGCCGCCAAAGAACCTTCAAGAGGTGTCATCTTTGGCGGCTTTTTTCGTTTACCAACGGTCATTCCAGCAGCATTCGTTCCATCAATTTTACCTACAGGGAGGAAGACGGAAATGAGTCGTGCTCACCTTATTGTGGTTGCCATAGCGGCCCTGGCGCTCGGGGCGTGTTCACCGAAAATTTACGGAACAGTCCAGCTCGTGGATGCAAACATGAAGCCCATTCCCGCTGCCAAGGAAAGCCCGCAGGGCACGGTCGTGAACATGATCAACACCACGACGACGATCGAGAAGGCGTCGCATGCCGTCAGCACCGACGTCGAGGGCAAGTATGAATCGGTCAAGGACTCCATCATGCCGGGGATGTACAAAGTGGAAGCGAGCAGGATCGGATACTTGACGGAGACGGTGTCCGTGGAAGTGACGAGGTTCGGCGGCAAGAAGGCGGAATTCAAGCTGAAAAGGATCCCCGAAGGGAAACGGAAAAGCATCGAAGGCTCGAAATCCGACGAGGACAAGATCGTGAATCCCGGCGAGGTCAATATCCAGCCGCCGTCGATGTAGAACGATCCGGACGGCGGCATCGTTGAATGCCGCATACGTATTTTCTCAGGAGGCAGTGTCATGCAAAAACGCACACTCTGGTCAGCTCTGGCAATACTGACGGTAATCCTGTTCTCCGGCTGCGCCGGCGAGAAGATCGAGCTCGCCGTGCAGGCGCGCATGGACGGAAAACCGGCGGCGCAGGCGAACGTCGTGATCGACGGCGAAGCGCAGGGAGTCACCGACGGAAACGGCGGCTTCTCGAAAGTCCTCAATAAGAAGCCGGGCGCCGAAGTGGAAATAATCGTGTCCAAAGAGATGCCGGGCTACCGCATCAAGCCGTGGAAGGAAACATTCCTCGTCAAGCTTCCCAAGTCGGGAGTCGCGGAGAAATATGCCTTTGTCGCGGACCTCGTCGCCACGCGGTATGTCACGATCGTTGCCAGGGAAAAAGGGACGCCGATCAAGGACGCGGCGCTCAGCGCGGCGGGGACGGAGGTCGGGAAGACGAACGATCAGGGCGTTATCGTGTATGAGTATAAGGATTTGCCCGATACCGGCGTCAACCTCACCCTGACGAAGACCGGCTACGCGGCATGGCGCAAGACCGGGCCAGTGGAACCCGGCCAGACCATCGAGGCCGTCCTTGCCAGGCGCGTGACCGTAACGATCAGCGCGTTGATGGAAGAATACGGCCAGTCGGGCGGCATACCGGGAATCTCCGTGAACATCGACAAACGCGTTTCGGGCAAGACCGACGCCAAGGGCATGTATACCTGGTCCTATGACGGAGAACCGGGAAAGAAGGCGACAATCGTTCTTTCCGCTCCCGGGTTCATTCCGGAAACCTGGAAAGCCTCGATCGTCCTGGAGGGCGAAGTCAGGGTACAGCGCTATTTTTACCCCACAACGCCCAGGCCGATCAGGGCCGGCATCTACCGTTTCGTGGGCAATACGCCGAATGCTGATCTGAAAGACGTTCTTGCCCAGACCGAGGCCGCGGTCGCTACCCAGCTTTTCAAGAATTCCTGCTTCAAGGAAGTGCCTTCAAAACAGCTGCAGGCCGACATGAAGCGCGCCAAGCTGAACATCGATAAAATCACGGTCAAGGGCTGGCGAGAGACCTCGCTGCGCAAGACCGTGGACATGATCATCGTCGGCAGCATAGCCAAAGACGAAAAAGGCCTGCTCATCGAAACCAAGTTCTTCACCGCGGGAGGCAAACTGATTCTGAGTCAGATCACGCGGGCCAGGGGCGCGGGCGACATCAACGGCGCGGCCAAGGAGATCGCGAATACCGTAATCGAGCGGTTCCCGTTCGAAGGCACCGTGACGGGCGCGGACGGCGAGCGGTTCCGGATCAATCTCGGCAAAGCGGGATACCGGATCGCCAAGGGCACGGATTTCACGCTCCTCTCGCCGCGCATGGATGAGACCGGCAAGGTATCGGGCTATCGCGAAACAGGCAGACTGCGGGTAAAAAAATCAGAAGAAGCCGGCTCGTGGACCGAGGTCGAGGACCTGAAAAAAGGGGAGAAAATCCTGGTCGGCGACCGCGTGGTGCGCAGGATCTATCACGAAGGCGAGGAGGAAAGCGCCCGCAACTATTTCATCCTCTCGGTAAAGGGCGGCGTTCCTCCCGATGTCTCGCCGCTTGCCGGCGTGAACGTGTACGTGAATGACGAGTGGGTCGGCTCCACGGGAACGAACGGCAAGGCGGAAATACCAATCAGGCTCAATAAGAATGTCAACCTCGTACTCTACCGTCACGGATACCAGCAGGCCGTGGAAAAGATCACGATTGAAAAGAGCAAAGAGACGAAGGAGTTCGTGCTGACGGTCAACAATGCGCTGTTCAGGGTCGATTCCGAACCCCAGGGCGCAGAAGTCGGCGTTGACGGCGAGAAGATCGGCAGGACGCCCATCGCGGGCGGCAAACCCGTGCCCCTCGGCTTCCATACTGTTACGGTGTCCGTGGGCGGCGATTATCGCGATTGGGAAGAGATTGTGGAATTTTCAAAGAAAGAAGAGAACCGCACCGGCGCCGCGAAAATCATCCTTCACAAGGACTATCTCAAGATCGGCGAGCGGGCCGAGCAGAAAGGCGAGCTCGATGCCGCCATCGCGGCATACGGGAGCGCGGAAAAAGGACATCCCGATTATTCCATGGCCCACCATCGGCTGGCGCAGATCTACCTTGACGACAGGGGCGATTACGACAAAGCCATCACGGAGTTCGAAAACGTGCTGTCCCTGCCCGAGAACCAGCAGCTGGTGTACAAACAGTTCTCCGTGGCCTTCATGAACCTGGGACATGCCTACTACGAGAGGGGCAGCGCGCTGGTTCAGAAGGACCGGGAAGCCGCGGGGCAGAGTTTTGCCAAGGCTATCCAGAACCTGCAGATCGCGAAGCAGAACATGCGGTTCTATCCGAACGACCGCTACGACGAGGCGGTGCACGATACATACTACTACACTGCGCTCGCGTACCATAAACTGTACCTCCTCTCGCGGAAGAACAACGTTCTGAACAGCGCGAATCTCGCCTGGAACGAGTACTTCGATTTCTTCCCGAAGAAACTCGAGGGGAACGCCGCGTTCGAGCAGGCGCGGGAAGCGGCGCAGAAATACTGGGACCAGATAAAGAACCTGTAGCAGTGTGTCGCAGAATTCGGAAGTCAGGGATATAGTCATTTTGAACGCAGCGACGCAACTCTTTTTCCCAGGCTGTTGCAAGGCCCTTCACGTCATTCAGGGCCTGCCCTGAGCCTGTTGAAGGGGCGACGGCTTATAAAAAGAATCGCCGCGCCATGCGGGAGATTACCGGGTGATAGTCAGGATTGGGTCTGTTCTGTTGTGGGCAGCCGCGTTGTTCGTCGCAACGATAGTGCAAGCCGAGCCGGTTCCCGCTCCGACGGACAGCGGGCCTGTTGCGCAGCAGGGAAGTCCTCTCCTCACCACGGAGACCGTGACGCTTCCCACGGGAACAGCGCTAAAGACGGAAGAGAAAAAACCCGAGGTGATCGAGCCGCAATTCGTCCGGCCGCTGGTCCCTATCGAATCGGGACGGAACGACTCGAATCCCGTCTGGTCCCCGCAGGGCGCCCTGATCGCTTTTGAGCGGAGCATCGGCGATAAAAAAGAGATTCACGTCACCCTTGCGGACGGGACGCCGGTGCAGACGCTCTATTTTCTGCTCTTCGAAGGCCAAAGGGACGCGAAATTTCTGTTCCCCGGGCTGACGGACGAGACGAGCTATAATGCGGGACTGACCTGGTCGCCCGATGAGTTCCGCTTTGTGTTTATGAGCAACGGAGGCGAAGGCAACTACGATATCTACGTGCAGGACCTCGGCGGCGCAACGCCCCGGCGCCTGACGGAGCACAAGGAAAAAGACGGCCAGGCCCACTGGTCGCCCGCGGCGGACAGTATCGTGTTCGTATCAGGCCGCACGGGAAAGGGCGATCTCTACAGCATGGATCTGAAAACCCGGGCGCTCACGCGGCTGACGCAGGGGGGAAGCGCCTATCTGTTTCCGCGATGGTCGCCGGACGGACACAGGATCGCCGCGATGCACGGCAACAACGAAAACCATGATATCATAATCATCAACGATCCGGCGAAACCCGTCGAAACGCGGAAACGGCTCACGACCTGGCCTCATGACGATCTGCGGCCGGCATGGTCTCCTGATGG
>Ga0184616_10000231_pt1 | contig 10920 bp, 12 predicted proteins | sample PLM4_90_coex_FD_133145 | JGI IMG/M metagenome (GOLD analysis project Ga0184616, IMG submission 133145) | Groundwater sediment microbial communities from an aquifer in East River, Colorado, USA - PLM4_90_coex | ecosystem: Environmental > Terrestrial > Soil > Riparian zone | place: USA: East...
CTCCTCCGCGCTCAGCCCGCTGCTTTCGCAGACCGGGAATCTGCTCCGGGGTGTGGCCGGGGCAACCGCTTCTGCGGTGGGAACGACGCTGCTGGTGTTGGTGATCTCTTTCTACCTGCTGCTGGACTTCGAGAACCTGGGGGAGTATTTGATGCGCCTGGTCCCACCCAGCCATCAGCCGGACGCCCGCCGCATGATGGTGGAAACCGGCCGGGTCTGGCACGCGTTCCTGCGCGGCCAGCTGCTCATGGGTCTGGCGGTGGGGACGGCCACGGCAGTGATCCTGTCGATCCTGGGTGTGCGCTTCGCGCTGGGGCTGGGCCTGCTGGCCGGTGTGCTGGAGTTCGTGCCGGTGTTTGGGCCCTGGATCACCGGGTTGATCTCCGTGCTGGTGGCATTGTTTCAGGGCACCAATTTCTGGGGGCTCAGCCCGCTGACCTTCGCCCTGATCGTGCTGGGCGCCTGCATCCTGATCCAACAGGTAGAGAACAACATCCTCTACCCGCGCATCATCGGCGCCAGCCTGAACCTCAACCCGCTGGTGGTGCTGCTGGCTCTGCTGGCGGCCGGCAGCCTGGTGGGGGTGGTCGGACTGCTGCTGGCCGCGCCCACGGTGGCGACCTTGCGTCTGGTCTTCAGCTACCTGTACTGGAAGGTCGTCGGGGTCAGCGCGGCAGTGCCGCCCGAGTCGCTGGCGCCGATCGATCGCCGGCCCTCATTGGTTCGCCGGACCCGTGCTTTGTTGCGGCGCATGCGGGCCGGGAGACGGCAGAAGACTCGGTGACCTCGCTGCGGGAAGCCCTGCGCCGGCTGAAGGGCCGCGACCCGGGCGAGGCCGCCCTAGCGGCCGAGTTCTCCTACACGATATTCTGGACCCGAGAGGCCCAATCCTGGACGGAGGAGCGGCGCGAGGAGGTCAGCCGGGCGGTGGAAGCCGTGACCGGCCGGCCCGACTTCGCCGACAATCTGTACTTGCGCAACTACCGTGTGCCCGGGCTGGACGAGCAAGCCCACGCCGGGGCCAGCCTGCAGGCGCTGCTGAAAGTGCTGCGGGCACTGCAGGACCGAGAGGAGGCCGAAACGTGAACGAGGACGAGCAAATCAGCACCACCACCCTGGCGGAAACCGCCAACTACATCGCCTGGAAAGCGGGCGAGCCGGACGGAGAGGAGACCTTCCACCTGGAGCTGGGCGCTGTGACCGTGCACTTCTTCAAGGAGGAGTGGGGGGAGTTCCTCGATCTGGTGCGCAGCCTGACCTGAGAGCTCTAGAGCGAGGTTCCGGCGGCCGCCAGTTGATCCCACGCAGGGGCGGTGCTACACTGCTGAGTGAGAGGCCGCTGGGCTCCCATGTATGGCTCGCAGAAGCGAATTGATCAGCTGGGAGGAGGTCGGGAAGCTCGTCGATCACCTCATTCCCCAGTTTCACACCGAGTTCGACGCGATGGTGTTGATCACCCGGGGGGGCATCGTGCCGGGCGGCATGCTGTGCGAAGCGCTGGAGGTGATGGACGTGCTGACCGCCTCGGTGGATTTCCCCTTCGAGGTGGAGCGGGAGGCTGCCAAGCTGTATGCCTGGCCCGCCTTCATCCAGTTCCCTGAGGACAGCCAGCTGCGGGGGCGGCGGGTGTTGATCGTGGACGACGTGTGGGGATCCGGGCGCACCATCACGGCGGTCAAGAACCGGGTATCGGCGGCCGGAGGCTTTCCCTATACCTGCGTGCTGCATTTCAATCCCTACCGCAGCCTTTTCAGCGAGGCCCGCCCCAATTACTATGCGGCGACCACCGATGCCTACGTCATCTATCCCTGGGAGGTCGACCGCGGTCCGGACCGGATGCTGCTGAACGAACCCGAATAGTTTGACAAATCTTATGTCGTGTCAGTATAATGGGCCTGCAGTGCGGACGACGGCTGACCCGGGATCGCCGCGGATCGTTGCATAGGAGTGCGCCAAGGGACGGTATCTTCATAGACTCCTTGAGAGCATCCGAACTTCCCTGGCCTGGTCAGTCCGCAGACGCGCTGATCAGGCCAATCTTATTGCGGGGATGGGGTGGATGAGCGAATCTTTTATGGACCTTGAAGCGCTACTCGCGGAATCGGGGCGAGTGGGGGATCCCCGCCGCGGGGACCTGCTGCACGGGACCGTGCTCTCGTCCGATGAGCGCGGTCTCATTATTGATCTGGGGCTGAAGCGCGACGGCGTTGTGCCTCGATCCGATCTGGAGGAGCTGAGTACGGAGGAGGGGCGGCTCGGTCCCGGTGACGAGGTATCGGTGATGGTGGTCGAGCCGCTGGATGGGGACGGGAACCTGGTGGTGTCGGTGGCCCAGGCCCGGGAGAGCTCCGATTGGCTCAAGGCACAGCGGCTCATGGAGCGGGACGAGATCCTGGAAGCCGAAGTGGGCGGGTACAACCGGGGCGGGCTGATCGTGCCGTTCGGCCGGCTGCGGGGATTCGTGCCGGCCTCTCACATCAGCGAGCTGCCGCGCGGGCTGGACGAGGAGTCTCAGGCCAAGCAGTTGGCGGCGATCGTGAACCGCAAGCTGCCCTTCAAGGTGATTGAGGTCGACCCTCGCCGCCGGCGTCTGGTGCTCTCGGAACGGAAAGCCATCCGCCAGTGGCGCCAGGATCAAAAGGCCCGCGTCATCCAGACCCTGAATGTGGGCGACAATCGCAGCGGGGTGGTGACCAGCCTGCGGGAATTCGGCGCATTTGTCGATATCGGCGGAGCGGACGGGCTGATACACATTTCGGAATTGTCCTGGGACCGGGTGGATGACCCCTCGGAAGTGCTGCAGGTAGGGCAGGAGGTCGAAACCCTGGTGATCCGCCTGGATCAGGAGGCCAGCCGCATCGGCCTCAGCTTGAAGCGATTGCAGCCCAACCCGTGGGAAGGGGCGGTCGACCAGTTGGCCGAAGGCCAGCTGCTGCATGGAACGGTATCACGGCTTTCCAAGTCAGGCGCCTACATTCGGTTCGATCTCGGACTGGAAGGCCTGCTGAAGCACCAGGATGGGCAGCCAATCCCGGAACCCGGCGCCGCTATCGACGTGCGGGTGGCGGCCTTCGACCCGGAGCACGAGCGCCTGGATCTGGAGTTGCAGGCCACGCCCGAGGTCGAGGGCTAGGATAGGGAAGGGAGGTGAATTTGGTATGACGACGGTCGTATTGCGGCCCAATGAGAGCCAGGAAGCGCTACTCCGCCGCTTCCGCAAGAAGGTCGCCAAGAGCGGTATCCTCGGCATGGTGCGGCGCAAGCGCTGGTTTGTTTCCAAGAGCGAGTTGCGCCGAATTCAGAAGAAGAAAGCTATCCGGCGGCTGAAGCGCCGGCAGCGCAAGATCGCCGCCCGCGAGGGGTAGGGAGGAGGGCCGGCCTGCCCGCAGGGCGGCCGGCACAGTAAGCTGGTGACGAAGAAGGAAGAGAAGATCGAGGTCGACGGCATCGTGGTCGAAGCCCTGCCTGGGACCCAATTCAAGGTCAAGCTGGACAACCAACACGAGGTGCTGGCCTACCTCTCGGGCAAGATGCGCTGGCACTACATTCGGATCCTGCGGGGCGACCGCGTCCGTGTGGAATTATCGCCATACGATCTGACCCGCGGCCGGATTACTTATCGTTTCAAGAAGGGCGGCCTGCAGGTGGAGGCCGAAGCACCCCAGTAGGCCTGGGTTCGGCCCGCTCATGACCGCCCCTATCCCAGGGGCGGTTTGCGTTCCAGGATCAGGGTCCGCCAGTCCCCCTCGCTGCGGGTTTCCTGCAGCGCCAACCCGCCCGCCGCAGCCGATGCGACCAGCGGCTTGGCCTGCTCCTCCAGGATCCCGGAGAGCACCACGATGCCGGACGGCGCCACGCAGTCGCCCAGCCCCTGGGAGAGCAGCCGCTCCAGGGCTCCGGCGTGGATGTTGGCCACCAGCATCTCCAGTTCCCCTTGCTGCACCGCCGGGTGGGCACGCAGCTGGGCCAGGGAGCCCTGTTCGACCTGCACCAGGCCCTCGACCGAGTTGCGGACTGCGTTCTCCAGGGCGGCGGCTACGGCCGCCGGATCCGTGTCATAGGCCAGGACCCGGCGCGCCCCGAGCTTGGCCGCCGCAATGCTCAGAATTCCCGAACCACAGCCGAGGTCGGCAGCCAGAGCGCCCGGTCGGAGAAGGGTCTCCAGGGCTTCCAGGCATTGGCGGGTGGTGGGATGCGATCCGGTTCCGAAGGCCATGCCCGGTTCGATGCAGATGGGGAGGCGCGGGCCCTCCGGCACCTGGGCCCAGGGAGGAAGGATCACCAGCCGCGCTCCCACCGGCAGGGGGTGGTGCAGGTCACGCCAGGCGTCGGACCAGCTGACCTCCGGGATGGCGCGAAAGGTGGGCTGAGGGATCGGCTGGATCTGGCTCAGGTGCCACAATCCCTCCTCCAGAGCTCGCTGCCGGGAGGGAAGCGCCTGGTCGTTCGGCAGCCAGGCCCGCAGCCTGACTGCGCCGTCCAGCGCGGCGGGATCTTGCTCCACCGCCACTCCCTCCGGCGCCAGCCGGATCAGCAGCTCCGCCACCGGATCGGCCAATTCGCCGGAGAGGTGGAATTCGACCTCGATCCAGCGTTCCATCAATCGACTAGGTTCCCCAACATGTCCTTGAGGGCATCCAGCAGGCTGCGTTCCTGCGGCAAGGCCTCGGTTCCCATGGTCCCCGCCAACTGCTCAAAGAGCTCCCGCTGTTCCTTGGTGAGGTTGCGGGGAATATCCACCGATAGGATCACCAGCTGGTCGCCGCGGCCGTTGCGCCGCAGCCGGGGAACGCCCTTGCCCTTGAGCCGCATCACCTTGCCGGACTGCGTCCCGGGTGGGACGCGCAGATCATCGTCGCCCTCCAGGGTGGGCACCTTGACCTGGGCGCCCAGCGTGGCCTGGGCCACGTTGATGGAGAGGTCCAGCAAGATGTCTTCTTGCCTGCGCCGGAAATAGCGGTGCGCCTTGGCCCGGATGACCACGTACAGATCGCCCCGCGGGCCATTGTTGGAACCCGGCTCGCCTTCGCCGCCGATCCGGATCTGGGTCCCGTTGTCGACGCCGGGGGGGATCTCCACGCTGCGGGTGATCTGGCGCCGTTCGACGCCCGTGCCGGAGCACCCGCGGCAGGGAGAGGTCACCATCTCGCCTCGCCCACCGCAGTTGGGGCAGGTGGTGACGTTCACCATCGAGCCCAGGAAAGTCTGGCGCACCTGGCGGACCTCCCCCGATCCCTGACAGGTGGAACAGCGGGTCGGGGAGGTGCCCGGTTCGGCGCCGGTGCCGTTGCAGACCGAACAGACGTCCTGCCGGGAAAACTCAAGCTGCTTGTCGGCCCCGAAAATTGCTTCCTCGAACTCCAGGGTCAAGTCGTAGCGTAAGTCGGCGCCTCGCCGCGGGGACCGGCGGCTGCGTCCGCCGCCGAAGCCGAACCCGAAGAACTCCTCAAAGATCTCAGAGAACCCAAAGCCGAAGTCGGTGGGGATATCCTTCAAGCCGGCGTGGCCAAAGCGATCATAGGCCGCCCGTCGCTGGGCGTCCGAGAGCACCGCGTAGGCTTCGTTGATCTCCTTGAAACGCTCTTCCGCGCCGGGATCCTTGTTCACGTCGGGGTGGTACTGCTTGGCCAGACTGCGGTAGGCGCCCTTGAGCTCCTCCGGGCTCGCGCCGCGGCCGACCCCCAGCGATTCGTAGTAGTCGCGTTTCTCAGCCATGTGGGTTCAACAGAGGGGCGGCAGCGGTGCGCCTTCGTGCTGGCGGTGGTTCAGGCTTCAGGCCTCGGTGTACTTGCCATCGATGACATCCTCCGGAGCTTCACCCGGAGGCCCCCCCTGCGAGTCCCCGGAAGAGGCTCGCCGGTGGATGGCGGTGCCGACCTCTTGAACTGCCTGCAGCAGGTCGTTGGTTTTCCGGCGCACGGTCTCGGCATTGCCGTCTTCCAGCACGTTGCGGACTGCCTCGATCCGTCCTTGCAGCATCAGGCGCTGCCCCTCTTCCAGGGAAGCATCCTGTTGGGTAAGCATCTTCTGAGCGGTATAGATGGCACTGTCGGCGTTGTTGCGGGCCTCGGCCCGTAGTTTGCGCTGGACGTCTTGATCCGCATTGGACTCGGCGTCCTGGCGCATCTTCTCCACCTCGTCCTCCGAGAGCCCGGAGGAGGCGGTGAGGGTGATGTGTTGGCTGCGGCCGGTGGCCTTGTCGGTGGCGCTCACCTGCAGGATGCCGTCGGCATCGATGTCGAAGGTAACTTCGATCTGCGGCACGCCGCGGGGCGCCGGCGGGATGCCGTCCAACCTGAACTTTCCCAGCGATTTGTTGTCGGCTGCCATGGAGCGCTCACCCTGCACCGCGTTGATTTCGACTTCGTTCTGGCTGTCGGCGGCGGTCGAGAAGACCTGGGTCTTGCGGGTCGGGATGGTGGTGTTGCGGTCGATCAGGGCGGTGGCCACTCCCCCCAGGGTCTCGATGGAAAGCGTCAGCGGCGTCACGTCGAGCAGCAGAATGTCCTTGACCTCGCCGCCCAACACTCCGGCCTGAATGGCCGCGCCGATGGCCACCACTTCATCCGGATTCACCCCCTTGTGCGGTTCCTTGCCGAAGATCCGGCGCACGGCCTCCCGCACGGCCGGCATGCGGGTCATGCCGCCCACCAGGATGACCTCGTCGATGTTCTCCGGCTTGAGGCCGGCGTCCTCCAGCGCCTGGGTGCACGGCCGCACCGAGCGCTCGATCAAATCCTCGGTGAGCTGCTCCAGCTTGGAGCGGGTCAGGGTGATGTTGAGGTGTTTGGGGCCGGTGGAATCGGCGGTGATGAAGGGCAGGTTGATTTCGGTCTCGGCCACGCTGGAGAGTTCTATCTTGGCCTTCTCGGCCGACTCCTTGAGGCGCTGCAGGGCCTGCCGGTCGTTGCGCAGATCCAGCCCCTGCTCTTTCTGGAACTCCTGCACGATCCAATCGATCACCCGCTGGTCGAAGTCGTCGCCGCCCAGGAAGGTGTCGCCGTTGGTGGCCTTCACCTCGAACACCCCATCCCCGACGTCCAGGATCGAGATGTCGAAGGTGCCCCCGCCCAGGTCGTAGACCGCGATGGTCTCATCCGCCCGCCGGTCCAGGCCATAGGCCAGGGAGGAGGCGGTGGGTTCGTTGATGATGCGCAGCACCTCCAGGCCGGCGATCTTGCCGGCGTCCTTGGTGGCGTTGCGCTGCGAGTCGTTGAAGTAGGCGGGAACCGTGATCACCGCCTGGGTCACCGCCTCCCCCAGGTAGGCCTCGGCGTCGGCCTTGATCTTGGAGAGGATCATGGCCGAGATCTCGGGAGGTGCGTACTCTTTGCCGCCCATATGGACCCGCACATCGCCGTTGGAGGCGGCGGTCACCTTGTAGGGGACCACATCCAGCGCCCGCATCACGACCTCGTCGCTGTGCTTGCGCCCCATGAAGCGTTTGATCGAGAAGACGGTGTTGTCGGGGTTGACGATCGCCTGGCGCCTGGCCACCTGGCCCACCAGGCGCTCGCCTGTCTTGGGGTTCATCGCCACCACCGAAGGGATCAGCCTTCCGCCTTCGGAAGAGGAGATCACCGTCGGCTCTCCCCCCTCCATCACCGCCACGACCGAATTGGTGGTACCCAGATCGATTCCGATGATCCTGCTCATGCCTCTCTCGTCCTACTTGGCGACCCGGACCAGCGCCGGTCGCAGCACGCGATCGCCGATGCGATAGCCGCGTTGCACTACCTCGATCACCTGTCCTTCAGCGTGTGCCTCGCTCTCTTCGTGAGAGAGCGCCTCGTGCAGGGCGGGATCGAAGGCCTGGCCCTCGGCCTGAATGAGCTGGATGCCCTCGGCCTCCAGCAGGGCCTGGAACTTGCGGTAGATCAGTTCGATCCCCTCGGCCCAGGCCGCGGCCTCACCCTCCGCCGGCCGGTCCCTGAGGGCCCGGTCCAAATCATCGATGATGGCCAGCACCCGCAGCAGAGTCTCGCCGGCGATCCTGGAACGGGCTTCCTCCTGTTCGCGCTCCACCCGCTTTCGGTAGTTGGCGAACTCCGCCCGGGCCCGCTGCCAGCCATCCAGGAATTCCTGCCTTTCGGAGCGGATCTGCTCCAGTTCGGCGGTGAGCGGCTGCAGGTCGAGTGGTTCCGGCGCCGGCAGCTCGACCGCCAGCTCGACAGCCGTATCCTCCAGTTTGGACGCCTCCGGCGCGTCGAAGGGATCGGCAGCCGCCTCCGGCGCTCCGCCGTCGTCGGTCATGCCCAATTCCGCTTCCTCGGAGGGCGGGGTGTCCTCTGAGAACGGCCTTCGTTTCTTCACCACACTCTCCCTCACAGCCCACCTGTCCGGCCTGCTCAGGCGGCGAAAGCCTCCAGCACCAGGTTGCTCATCAATCCGGCCACGTAGCGCACCGCCGAGATGCTGCGCCCGTAGGCCATGCGGGTGGGGCCCAATACCCCCAGGGCGCCGGTAGCGTACCCCGCTGCGCCGTAGCGCGCCAGCACCATGGAGTAGTCTCTTAGTTCCTCCCAGGCGCCCTCCCCGCCGATGACCACCTGCACGCCCCCGATGGTGGGACTGAGGGCCTTGGCCAGCACCTCTTCCAACAGGCTGTGCTCCTCCAGCAGGTGCAGTGCGCTGCGGCCGCGCTCGGAGTCGGCGAACTCGGGCTGGGCCAGTACATTGGAGAGGCCGTCGCGGTAGAGATGCCCGGTCGACAGCTCGTCGGCCCGCTCCAACACCTCCGCCACCAGCCGGGCGATGTCCTGCCCCAGCACGCCGAAGCGGGCGGCCTGGGCCAACACGCCGCCGGCGTCCTGGCCTGCGCAGGCCCGGGTGATCTGCTCGGCGGTCTGGCGCAGCCGGGACTGATCCACCGGCTCCGCCAGGGTGAGCATCTGCTGGCGAACATCGCCGCCCTCCAGAACCAAGACCAGGAGCACTTGCCGGCTCTGGGTGGCGATCAGTTCCAGGTGTTTGAAAGCAGTCCGATCGGGGCGGGGGGCGGTGACCAGCGAAGCCACCCGCGAGTGATGCGCAAGCACCGAAGCCGCCAGCCGCACCCACTCCTCCATGTCCTCTGGCGCCTGGTGGAACTGGTGTCGGATCAGGCGCTTTTCCTCGGCGGGCAGATCGGTCTCGCCCAGCAGGCCGCGCACAAAATAGCGGTACCCCTGTTCGGTGGGCACCCGGCCGGCGGAGGTGTGGGGCTGGCGCAAATACCCGGCCTCGGTGAGCACCGTCATCTCGTTGCGAACCGTGGCAGAGCTCACGCCCAGGCCGTAACGCTCGACCAGCCGCTTCGAGCCTATCGGCTCAGCGTGTTCGATGAACTCATGAATGATGAGCGCCAGGATCGTCTCCTGGCGCTCGCTGAGCGCAGTTGATCCCGCTGTCATATTGAATTAGCACTCTCGAATTGAGAGTGCTAGCACCTCGTGACCGATAATACCATGCGGGCAATCGGAGCGTCAAGTTTGCGGACCTTACATCCGCCTTACTTGACAGTGGCCCGCGCCCTCCGGTAGACTTCCAGCCTGATCCCCGGCAGTGCGGAGGAATGCATGGCAGGTATCCCAGAGCTCACGGATGAGACCTTCGACGCCGAAGTGCTGGCCTCCAAGATCCCGGTTGTGGTGGATTTCGGAGCCGACTGGTGCCATCCGTGCCGGCAGCTGGACCCGGTGGTGGAGCAACTCGCCGAAGAGTTGAAGGGCAAGGTGAGCTTTCGCAAGGTCAACACCGACGCCAATCTGAACACCACCACCCGCTTTGGAGTATTCGGACTGCCCACGCTGATTCTCTTCAAGGATGGGGAACCGAAGGAGCGTCTGATGGGGTTCCAATCCAAAGGGCGCATATTGAAGGAGTTCGGGCCGCACCTGAGCGCCTAGCCCTTCCCTCGGCGCGTGAACCGGCTCGGCATATACTGCTAAGGGGCCGCGCCGAACGGGCTGTGATATCAATCGATGCGCCCGTCCCCGAGAGGGACGGGCGCTCTCGGTTCGGGCAGGAGGAAACGATGTCATCCGCCAAGAAGCGTATCCTGACCGGCGACCGGCCGACCGGCCAGATGCACCTGGGGCACTACGTGGGCTCGCTGCAGAATCGGGTGAAGCTGCAGGACAGCTACGAGTGCTACTTCATCATCGCCGATCTGCACACCCTGACCACCAAGCCGGAGAAAGAGAGCATCGCCGAGGTGGCGGGGAACGTCAGCCAGATCGTCCTGGACTACCTGGCGGTGGGCATCGATCCGGAGCGCAGCGTGATCTTTCTGCAGTCCGGCGTGCCCGAGACTTACGAACTCAACCTGCTCTTCGAGATGCTGGTCACCGTGCCGCGGCTGGAACGGCTGCCCAGCCTCAAGGACATGGCCCGGGATGCCGAGTTGGACAGCATGCCCTTCGGTCTGCTGGGCTATCCGGTGCTGCAGGCGGCGGATATCCTGCTGCCGCGGGCGCATCTGGTCCCGGTGGGCAAGGACAACGAGGCCCACGTGGAGGTCAGCCGCGAAATCGCCCGCCGCTTCAACCGGCTGTACGGGGAGGTCTTTCCGGAGCCCCAGTCGCTGATCGGGGAGGTGCCCACCCTGGTCGGCACCGACGGGCAGGCCAAGATGAGCAAGTCGCTGGACAACGCCATCTACCTGGCCGACGACGCCAAGACCGTCGAGCGCAAAGTGCGCAGCATGTACACCGACCCCAAACGGATCTCGGCCGACATTCCAGGAACGGTGGAGGGCAATCCGGTTTTCATCTACCACGACGTCTTCAATCCCAACCTCGACGAGGTACAGGATCTCAAGCTACGCTACCGCGCCGGCAAGGTGGGCGATGTGGAGGTCAAGCAGAAGCTGGCGCGGGCGCTGAACGCCTTCCTCGACCCGCTGCGGGAGCGGCGGGCCCGCTACGCCGCCGAGCCCAG
>Ga0184616_10000232_pt1 | contig 10920 bp, 9 predicted proteins | sample PLM4_90_coex_FD_133145 | JGI IMG/M metagenome (GOLD analysis project Ga0184616, IMG submission 133145) | Groundwater sediment microbial communities from an aquifer in East River, Colorado, USA - PLM4_90_coex | ecosystem: Environmental > Terrestrial > Soil > Riparian zone | place: USA: East...
ACCCATCCGATGCCCGCTGAGAAGCTGCAGAAGCTCATGGCGCAAGCCGGGTTGGGATCGCGGCGTGCCTGCGAACAGACGATCCTGCAAGGGCGGGTGTCCGTCAACGGCCAGATCGCGCGGTTGGGCCAGCGCGCCGATCTGCCGACGGATGAGGTCCGGGTGGATGGGGTCCCGCTCCGATCGCGTGAACCGCTGACCTATATCGCATTGCACAAGCCGCCGGGCGTGCTAAGCTCTTCCCAGTCGCAGGGAGGACATCCGACGGTGCTCGACCTGGTAGGGTCAGGGCGGCGGCTGTACCCGGTGGGCAGGCTGGATCTGGAAAGTGAAGGATTGATGCTCCTGACCAACGATGGCGAGCTCGCCTACCGCTTGACCCACCCGAGGTTCCAGCACGAGAAGGAATACCGGGTCAGATTGGATCGTCGGCCCACCCCGGACGAGCTGCGACGCTGGAGGGAGGGAGTGGCCCTGCCGGACGGCCGGCCGGCCTCGCCCTGCCGGGTCGACTTCGAACCCCAAACGGACGAACAAATCTGGATCCAGGTGGTCCTCACCCAGGGCCGCAAGCGCCAAATCCGTGAAACCGCCGAGGCCCTGGGACTGCGGGTGCAGCGGCTCATTCGGACGCGGCTGGCCGGGCTGCCGCTCGGCGAGCTGCCGATCGGGCGATGGCGTGAACTGGAGCCCACCGAGGCCGCTCGGCTTCGGCGGACCGCCGGTCTCGATCGCGGGAATCATCCTCAGGTATCCCGGCCCTCGGCGCATAAGGGAGGTTGAGCGAATGGCGACGGTAGAGGCGGCTGTGCAGAAACCGGAAGGCTGGTTGGAGCGCCTGCTCGGCCTGGGTATCAGCGTGCGGACGGAGACGATCGTCTATGCGGCGCTGCTCCTGGCGGCCGCGGCCACCCGGTTCTACGACCTGGAGACCCGGGTGATGAGCCATGACGAGAGCCTGCATACCTACTACTCCTGGGAGCTCTTCAAGGGCCGCGGTTTCCAACACACGCCGCTGATGCACGGGCCGCTTCAATTCCACCTGGTGGCACTCTCTTACTTCCTCTTCGGCGACTCGGACGCCAGCGCCCGCGTTCCGGCTGCGTTGTCGGGCGTGCTGGCGGTCGGCATATTGTTCTTCTACCGCCGCTGGCTGGGGCGCACCGGGGCGTTGGTCGCCGCGGGACTGCTGCTGATTTCTCCCTACATGCTGTATTACAGCCGTTACGTGCGCAACGAGATGTTTGTGGTGCTGGAGGTGCTGCTCTGCTACTGGGCGACGTTCCGGTACTTTGAGACCCGCCAGCCTCGCTGGCTCGTGCTGATGGCCTTCGCCTGGTCGCTGCACTCCATGAGCAAAGAAACTTACTTCATCTACGCCGCACAAGCGCTGATCTTCTTCGGCGCCTTCCTGGCCTGGCAGCTGTTTCGGCGCAAGTGGGCCAACGAGACCCTGCGTATTCTGTTCCTGGTCGGGCTGGCGGTGACGGTGTTCGGCTCCGGCTTGGGCATGGTGAGCTACTTCCAAGGACGGGCCGCGGGCGAGGGCGCCAGCCCGGAGGCGCTGGCCCCGCTGGATCCGGAGGCGGCGGTCGCGCCGACCGCGGTCCTCTCTCCGCTCGTGGCGCTGGGGGGGATCATGGGCCTGGCTGGGTTGGCCCTGATCGGCGCGGCGCTGATCTGGGAATTCGGTCGCAAGCTGCGCACCGAGTTCCCGGCGCTGGACGTGGCGCTGGTGCTGGGGACGCTGACCCTCCCGCAGTTGGGCGCCATACCCTCCAACCTGTTGGGATGGGATCCATTGGCGTATCAGGATCCCTCGTCCTTCAATCGAACGATGATCGTCGTTTTCGTTCTGGTGGGGATCGCCGCAGCCTTGGGCGTGGCTTGGGACTGGCGGCGCTGGCTGCCGGCCGCACTGGCCTTCTACGTGCCCTACGTGATCTTCTACACCACGATCTTCACCAACGGGCAGGGAATCGCCACCGGCCTGGTTGGCTCGCTGGGGTACTGGCTGGTGCAGCACGGCGTGCAGCGCGGCAGCCAGCCGGCCTACTATTACGCCCTGGTCCAGGTACCCGTATACGAATACCTGCCGGCGCTGGGGGCTCTGCTGGCGCTGGTTTACGGGCTGCTGCGACCGCGCGGCACATCTAAATCGGAGCAGAAGGGGGGCCAACCGCAGGCCTCCACCTTCCCGGTCATCGGGTTCATGGGCTACTGGGCGGTGACCGCCTTCGTGGCGTACTCCTTCGCCGGCGAGCGAATGCCCTGGCTGGCGGTCCACATCGCGTTGCCGCTCATCCTGCTGGCGGGTTGGGCGCTGGGCCGTTACTTGACCTCGCTCAATTGGGATCAGATCAAGGAGGGCCGAGGCTGGTTGTCCTTGCTGCTCTCACTGGTCCTGCTGCTCTCGCTGGCGCGGGCGCTGGGCTCATTGCTGGGCCCCAATCCGCCCTTCCAGGGCGACCAACTGGGCGAGCTGGATGCAACCGGCATCTTCCTGGCCGCCCTCTTCGTGGCGGCCGGCGCGGGAGCCGGGCTGGCCTGGTTGACCCGCGGCTGGACCTTCGGCACAGTCGGCCGCCTCGCCGGCCTGTCGGGACTGGGGGTGCTGGTCCTGCTCACGATCCGCACGGCCTTCCGCGCCTCCTACGTCAACTATGACCGGGCCACCGAGTTCCTGGTCTACGCTCACTCGGCCACCGGCGTGAAGAACGTCCTGGCGCAGATCGAAGACCTCTCCATGCGCACCACCGATGGCCTGGCTATCCAGGTGGCATTCGACGACGACGTCTCCTGGCCGATCCACTGGTATCTACGGAACTACTCCAAGGCGCTGTTCTACGGGGGCACTCCCAGCCGCGACCTGGTCAACTACCCGGTCGTGATCGCCGGCGACAGCAATTACACCAAGGTGGACCCGCTGCTGGCTCCTACGCACCGGAGCTTTGAGTACATCCGCATGTGGTGGCCGATGCAGGAGTACTTCGGTTTGACCTGGGAGAGGGTTCTCAATGCCGTCACCTCCCCCGAATACCGGGGGGCGCTGTGGGATATCTGGCTCAACCGGGATTTCACGGCCTACGGCGAGCTCACCGCAGCCGACTACTCGCTCGAGCACTGGAATCCCTCCGACCGCATGAAGCTGTATCTGCGCTCCGACATCGCCGCGCTGGTGTGGGACTATGGGATCACCCCGGCCGCGCTGGAACCGGTGGAGTTCGTAGACCCTTACGTTGATGGGATGATTGACCTGCCGGCGGCGGCCGTGTTGGGAAGCAGCGGCTCCGGGCCGGGACAGTTCTCCCGACCGCGCGGGGTGGCGGTCGCGGCGGACGGCAGCCTGTACGTCGCCGATACGATGAACCACCGCATTCAGCATTTGAGCCAACAGGGCGAACTGCTGAATGAGTGGGGAGGATTCTCCGGCGGCACGGAGGAGGCGGCACCGGCGCCCAACGGGACCTTCAACGAGCCCTGGGGCGTGGCGGTCGCTCCGGACGGAACGGTCTACGTGGCCGACACCTGGAACCACCGGGTGCAGCATTTCACCGGGCAGGGTCAATTCCTGGGCAGCTTCGGTTTCTTCGGACAGGCCGAGAGCGCCGATGCCTTCTGGGGGCCGCGCGCTGTGGCGGTCGATGCCGAGGGCCGGGTCTATGTGGCCGACACCGGGAACAAGCGGGTGGCGGTCTTCGACGACCAGGGTCGCGCCCTGGGCAGCTTTGGTGGCTTCGGGCTGCAGCTCGGCGGCATGGACGAACCGGTGGGTCTTGGGCTGGGCCAGGACGGATCGATCTTCGTGGCCGACACCTGGAACCAGCGTGTGCAGGTCTTTCAGGAGATCGGCGAAGGGGAGTACACCTCGGTCGCCGGGTGGGATGTACAGGGTTGGTACGGGCAGTCGCTGGACAACAAGCCCTACCTGGCCGTGGGGCCGGAAGGCGAAGTATGCGTCTCCGATCCAGAGGCCTATCGGGTGCTGTGCTTCCAACCGGATGGTGAGTTCCGCATGGGTTGGGGAGGATTCGGAGCGGAGAACAGCCAGTTCGGGCTGGTGGGCGGCATAGCGTTCGATCCCCAGGGAGGGGTCTGGGTGGTTGACACGGGCAACGATCGGTTGCTCCGATTCGAGCCGTGAGAACGGGGTCAGCCGGATGAAGCTGCACGAGTACCGATCCAAGCAGATCTTCGCCCGCTACGACATCCCCATTCCGAGGGGACGGGTGGCCATGACGGCCATCGAGGCGCGTGCCATAGCCGAAGAGTTGGGCGGCCGGGCAGTGATCAAGGCCCAGGTACTGGTCGGCGGGCGGGGGAAGGCCGGCGGAATCCGACTGGCCCAGTCCCCCGAGGAAGCCGAGGCATTGGCCACCCAGGTGCTGGGGATGCACATCAAGGGCCTCCCGGTTCGCAAGGTGCTGGTGGATCAAGCCGTCGAGTTCCAGACGGAGATCTACCTGGGCATCACCAACGATCGCGCCATGGGCAGCCCGGTGCTCATCGCCTCCGCCGAAGGTGGGATCGACATTGAGGAGGTGGCCCGGGTTCGGCCGGAGAAGATCGCTCGGGCTTGGGTCGATCCGCTGCTGGGCCTGAGGAACTATCAGGCCCGCAATCTGGCGGCCGGGATGGAACTTCCCAGGGCATACTGGGGTCAGTTCACCGACATCGCCCGGGCGCTCTACCGGGTCTACAAGCAGACCGACGCCTCCCTGGCCGAAATCAATCCGTTGGTGATCATCGGAGGCGGCTCGATGCTGGCGCTGGACGGCAAGATCGTGCTGGACGACAACGCCCTCTTTCGTCACCCGGAACTGGCGGAACTGCGCGATCTGGACGAGGAGGCCGCTTCCGAACGCGAGGCCCGCAAGTACGGCCTCTCGTATGTCAAGCTGGACGGAGACGTGGGCTGCATGGTCAATGGCGCCGGCCTGGCCATGGCCACCATGGACGTGATTCAGCATCTGGGAGGCCGGCCCGCCAACTTCTTGGATGTGGGCGGCGGAGCGGCGGCCGAGAAGGTCGCCGCAGCGCTGGAGATCATCCTATCGGATCGCAATGTGCGGGTGGTGCTGCTCAATATCTTTGGCGGCATCACGCGCTGCGACGAGGTTGCTCGAGGCATCCTGATGGCGATGGAAGAAGTGAAGCCGCAGGTTCCCATGGTGGCGCGGTTGGTTGGCACCAACGAGGAAGAGGGGCGGCGGCTGCTGGCCGAAGCCAAGATGATCACGGCCACCTCGCTGTTGGAAGGGGCAGAACGCGCCGTGGCGGCTGCCAAGGGTGAAGCCGTTGAGCATCCTGGCTGATCGACGCACTCGGCTGCTGGTCCAAGGGATCACCGGCCGCGAAGGGCTCTTCCACGCCTCCCAGATGCTCGAGTACGGGACCCAGGTGGTGGCGGGGGTCACGCCCGGCAAGGGCGGCGAGTGGGTACTCGGAGAGAAGGTGCCGGTATTCGACACGGTGGAGAGCGCCCTGACGGCCACCGGTGCCAACTGCAGCGTGATTTTCGTCCCGGCCCGCTTCGCCGCCGACGCCATGCTGGAGGCGGCGGACGCGGGGGTGCCGCTGCTGGTCTGCATCACCGAGGGCATCCCGGTGCAGGACATGATGGAGGTGCGCGCCTACCTGAACCGCCGTGAAATCCGCCTGGTCGGCCCCAACTGCCCCGGGCTCCTGACCCCCGGAGAGTGCAAGGTGGGGATCATCCCCGGGCACATCGCGATGCCTGGACCGGTGGGGGTGGTCTCCCGTTCGGGCACGCTGACCTACGAAGTCCTCTATGCGCTGAAGCAGCGCGGGATCGGGGTCTCCACCTGCGTCGGGATCGGGGGCGATCCGATCAACGGCACCAACTTCATCGATGCACTCGAGATGTTCGAGGCCGATCCACATACGGAACAGGTGGTCCTGATTGGCGAAATCGGCGGCACGGCTGAGGAGCGGGCGGCGGAGTTCATCAGCGACCACCTGACCAAGCCGGCGGTGGCGTTCATCGCCGGACAAACCGCCCCTCCAGGGAAGCGCATGGGCCATGCCGGCGCCATCGTGGAAGGCGGCGAGGGGACCGCCGCCGACAAGATTGAGGCGCTGACCGCGGTGGGCGTGCCCGTGGCTGAGCATCCGGAAGCCATCCCCGATCTGCTCAAAGCCTGACGCAGGCAATCCAGGCCGTCTGGGCATGAGCCATCTCAGGGTCATCAGCGGCACAGCCAAAGGCAGAAAGCTCCGCATGGTGCCGGGCGAGGGCACTCGCCCGATCACCGACCGGGTCAAGCAGGCCCTTTTCAACATCATCGGCCCGGACGTCGAGGGCAGCGCCTTCCTGGATCTCTACGCAGGAACAGGCAGCGTGGGGATCGAGGCCCTAAGCCGGGGGGCCGGACGGGTGGTATTTGTCGATGGCGGGGCACTGGCCTGCAAGACCATCCATCAGAATCTGGAGCACACTGGGCTACGGGACGGGGCCAGCGTGCTGCGCCTGGATGTGCTCACCGCGCTGAAGAGGGAGAGGCTGGGGGGCTTCGACTACCTGTACGTGGCGCCGCCTCAATATCGCGGCCTGTGGAGGCAAACCGTTGAGCAGCTCGACCGCCAGGCCGACTGGCTGAACCCCGACTGCTGGGTGATCGCCCAGATGCATCCCAAGGAATTCACAACCCTGCCGCTGGAACGATTGGAACTGTTCGACCAGCGCAAGTACGGGCAGACGCTGCTGGCGCTCTACGAACATCCGGGAGGCTAAGGCGGGGCGACCAGGCTTCCAGATCGGGCGGATCCGAGGGCAGCCGGAACCTCGGTGGGCAGCGGTCCGAAGAGGCGCGATCCGCCCAGCATCTCGCGCAGCAACTGATACGCTGCGAACAACTCGAGAGCAAACGGCGGAAACCCCAGCAATCCCAGCACGGGCATCTGCCCGAAATGCCAGCCGAAGACGCGCAGCGCCTGAGGCACGGTGTACACCCAGTAGGCACCGCCGGCTCGGACTGCCTGCTGGTTCCAGGTCTCCCACAGGAATCCGCACAGCAGGCCACCCAGCAGCAGTGCCAGCGCGGTGCGCCGATGCCCGCCTGCCCACTGTGCTCGAATGGAGGGCAGCCCGAGCCGCTCATTGAGTGGATCGAGGATCAGGAAGAAGCCGATCCACACGGCCGCGAACGTGTGGGCCGCGGCTGGATTGGGCAACGCCAGCGGCAGGCTGACCATGGCGATCCCCGCCAGCCACCAGAGCCAGGCGGGACCCACGGACCTTGGCTGGGCCGCGGCGCGCTGGCCGGTGGCGCTTCGGCCGGTTGCACGCAGGCCTGCGGCGCGCTCGAAAAGCGCCTCGACGAAGTCCGCCGTCTGGAACACGCCCGGCATGATGGTGGCGAACGACCAGAAATAGCCGAAGTCGCGCACCAGCGAGCGGCTCGGCAGGCCGCGATAGACCCAGTTCACCAGGTGCAAGTTGTAACCTTCAAAGACCAGCCAGACCGCCACAGAGAGCAGGACCAGCAGCGGGAACTCGCGCCGGCGGGTGGTGAGCCAGGATAGGCCCCGCAGCCGGAAGTTGACCCCGTCCAGCGCCAGGATGTAGCCGGACCACATGATGGGGGTCAGCCAGGTGGCAGCCAGAGGGCTGTCGCGAAAGAGCCCGAATTGACCGGCAGCCAGAACGAGCAGGCCGAGCCAGGTGTGTCCGGGCAGGCGGGAGGACCGCGCGGCAGGCCCGGGCGGGGGCATCATCCCTGCACGATCTCGAGCGCGCCCTCCGCCGTGGCATGGTAGGCAGCAGAGAAGGTCGTTCCCTCGCGATAGGCGGCCAAGGCACGAGGGAGCAGGAAGGGCAGATCGCTAACCAATGGGAGGGCAGCCAAGCTATCCGGGGAAGCCCACTCCAGGGTTCCTTCGGCGCTGGGGCGCATGGCGCCCAGCTCCGGCTCTCCCACGAAGACGTACAGGCCGATGCCGATCCTGTTGCCGGGATCGACCGCCACCACTCCGCACAGCTTCAACCCCCGAGCCTGCAGCCCGGTCTCCTCGGCCACTTCCCGGCGGGCGGCCGAGAGCGGATCTTCGCCGCGCTCGATGTGCCCGCCGATCCCGTTGTAGCGGCCGGCCCACGCACCCCGATCCTCGGCCAGGCGCAGGAGCAGGATCTGTCCGCCGCGCTCCAGAAACGTGAGGGTGCGCGGGATCAAGGCATACCGGTCGGGGTCGAGCCGCTGACCCTGCAGGAAGGACTCGCCGATCTCCATGCCGCCGGGATTATACCGTCCGGGTCGTTCAGTATTGCTGCCTGGGCTTATAATCGAACCGTAGACGCGCCGGGGGATTGGCGCCCCCGAATCAGGAGAGGCAGATGACCGATCCGTTGAGCAAGATCACCGAGCAGGGGGATGTGCTGGGCAAGGTCCGCGGCTTCTTGTCGGGTTTTGTCGGCTATCTCGATCGAGAGACCCGTCGCGATGCGGATCGCATGCTGCGGGAGACGGTGGCTCAGCGCTTTGAGGAACAGTGGTCCAGGGTTTCTGAGGTCCAGCGCCAGCTGGTCTCGGGTGGCCAGCTCAAGCAGGTGGGCGAGCTGGAAGCTGCGGCGCTCAAACTGCGCGCCTTCGTGGACCGGGTGCAGGGGGCCGCCTCCGGCTACGCCGGATTCTTCGACGCGGTACGCATTCACAAGAAGGAGCTGGAGAAGCTCTACGCCTATGACCTGGAACTGCTGCAGAAGGCCGAGGTGCTCAAGAGCGCGGTCGACGAGCTGGTCGCGGCAGTGGGTAAGGACGACTTGCCCGGCGCCATCCAGCGCGTGGTGGTGGTGAGCCAGGACTCGGTGGACATGTTCGATCGCCGCGGCGAAGCGATCATGGCGGGCTAAGGGACCGGGAGGCCCAACTATGGCAAGAATATTCGACGTCGTTGAGTACCCCAATGAGATGCGGGATGAAATCGTCCGCCGCGTCCCCGAGACCGGCTTCGGCGACTTCCGCATCGGGTCGCAGTTGATCGTCCGGGAGGCCCAGAATGCGGTCTTCTTTCGAGACGGCAAGGCGCTGGACACCTTCAGCCCCGGTCGGCACACGCTGACCACGGCCAACATCCCGTTGGTGGTGGACTTCATCGGAAAGGCCTTCAGCGACCGCACCCCGTTTACCGCCGAGGTCTACTTTGTATCGATGCGGGAGTTCCCCAACCAGAAATGGGGCACCCCACAGCCCATCCTGGTGCGCAATCCCGGCATGGGGCTGGGGGTGGCGCTTCTGCAAGGCTACGGTAGCTACGGGGTGGAGGTGGCCGACGCTCAGCAGTTCGTGACTCAGATTGTGGGCGCCATGGGCGCCTACAGCATGAACGACATCCAGGCGCGCCTGCGGGCCATGCTGCTCTCCAAGCTGCAGGATCTCTTGGGAGAGACCACCAAAGCCAGCAGCGTGCCGGATTTGATCGGCCTGGTGGAGGAGATGGGGGCCGGAGTACGGGCCAAGGCCCAGGACGATTTCAAGGCGCTGGGGCTGACGCTCAAGTCGTTCTACATCGAGAGCCTCAAGCCCTCCGACAAGTCCGCCGAAGAGCTGCGGGCCATGGGCATGCTGGACATGGCGACCTACACGCAGCTGCAGGCGGCCGACGCCATGCGCGATGCGGCCCAGAACCCCTCGGGGGGCGCAGGACTGACCGCAGGTATCGGGGCCGGGATGGGGCTGGGATCAGCCATCGGAGATGCCTTGCGCAAGGGCGCCGAAGGCGGGGCCGCCCAGGGCGCCGCGGTCCCCGACGTGATGACACCCGGCGAGGCGGCGGGCTACCTGAAGGTTTCGGAGGAAGATGTGCTGGCCGCCATCAAGGCCGGCGACATCAAGGCCAAGAAGATCGGCAAGGGTTATCGGATCAGCAAGAAGGCGTTGGACGACTACCTGGGCGAGTGAGGCGGCTTCCCGCTAGCCGCTGATGCCGAGCTGCTCGGCGAACCGATCGATGTCTTGCTCCCGCAGGGTGGGAGCCTTGGGCAGCTTGCGCAGCAGGTTCTTCAGCTTCTTGACGTGGGTGGCCAATTGCGGCGACCCCTGCTCCACCACCTCCGCGCCGGAGTGCAGGAAGACCAGGATCGCGCCCACCGGCGGGAGTTGCTCCTCGCCGACCAGTTTGATCAGCTTGCGGCGCAAGGCGCTGACGTCGAGTTCGACTGCGCGGTCTACCCCGCGGATCTTGCGGGGTTTGCCGGGACCGCCGCGGCGGCGAACGCCGGTCCGCTGCCAGCCGCCCGGGCCGAACTCGATCCGGCCGGCTTCCACCCGCGGGATCAAGGCGAAGACGCCGCCCGGGGTGATCAAGGCATGGTCCGCTCCCAGGGAGTAATGGAATAGGCCAAAGCGCGCGTCGAGCCCGCGCAGGGCTCCATCCAGGACCTCGTCCACCCGCGGGTGCCGGCCCCAGCGGTTGACGAGCGGCAGTCCGATCTGGGAGCCCAGCATGCCGATCAGGAAGATCGTGAAGACCTGGGTCACGTCGTAGGGCTGCCGGAAAGAGAGCACAAACCCCAGCCCCATCACGCCCAGGCCGCCGTAGCCCAGGATCCGCCCTAGGCGGGCGTTGTTCCTCACCTTGGACTCTTGCAGGAAGCGGCGCATCAGGCCGGGGCCGTCCGCAGGACCAGGCAGGCGTTCTGCCCGCCGAGCCCGAAGGAGTTGGAGAGCGCCACTTTCACCGTGGCGGCGCGGGCCTGCCCGGGGACATAGTCCAGATCGCACTCCGGGTCGGGCTCCTCCAGATTGATGGTGGGGTGGATCATCCCCCGGTCGAGGGTGAGGGCGCACACCACTGCCTCGATGGCGCCGGAGGCCCCCATGGGGTGCCCGATCATCGACTTGGTGGACGAGATCGGGATGGAGTAGGCGCCCTCTCCGAAGAGCAGCTTGATGGCCAGGGTCT
>Ga0184616_10000233_pt1 | contig 10915 bp, 7 predicted proteins | sample PLM4_90_coex_FD_133145 | JGI IMG/M metagenome (GOLD analysis project Ga0184616, IMG submission 133145) | Groundwater sediment microbial communities from an aquifer in East River, Colorado, USA - PLM4_90_coex | ecosystem: Environmental > Terrestrial > Soil > Riparian zone | place: USA: East...
CCATGCCACAGTGCATGCGGCGTTCGAGGGACACGAACATCTTCTGCATGGGCATGTTATGTTCGGACAGCATGGCGCAGACGCACTTGAACATGACCGGCGGGCCGCAGACGATGGCATAGGTGTTGTCGATGAACGATTCACTGCGGCTGTCGATGATCTCCTTCAGTACTTTGGTGATAAGGCCGACAGGGCCGCTCCAGGCGGGATCGGGCTTTTCCATGATGATGTGGAGATTGATGTCGTCTTTTTGCCACATTTCGTACTGGAACTTGAACAGAAGGCGGGAAGGGTCCTTCGTGCCGTATACGATATCGACATGGTCAAACTGGCTCCGGTGCTCCTGCACATGGGCTATGGGGGAGCGAAGGGGCGCCAGGCCCAGCCCGCCGGCAATGAGCAGGATGTTGCCTCCGTGCATGCTCCCCATCGGAAAACTGGTGCCAAAGGGGCCGCGGATGCCGATATGCATGCCGCGACTCGCCCGGGCGAGAAAGGCGGTGAGGTTCCCCGCGGTGCGGATGCAAAGCTCGATGTCCTCGTGATTGCTCGGCGAGGAGGAAATAGAGAAGGGCGCTTCACCGACGCCCGGCACTTCAAGCATGATGAACTGGCCGGGATGAAAGGAGAAATGCCTGCGGTCCTCGTCGTCGATGATCCTGATGCGATAGAGGTTCTCAAACGCAGTGAGCCGGTAGATGCTGGTTATTTCGGCCTTGTACGTAAATTCGAAGCTGCCGAGGTCTGATTTTCTCTGCCATTTTCTGGCAGGGATAACTTCAAAAAAGGGAAGGTGATGGTCCATCTTACTTTTCCTCTCCCCGCACGCTGGCGATCACTTCGGGCACCGTAATGTCCGCCAGGCAGGCCTCGCCGCACCGTCCGCAGCCGACGCAGAGCGATTCCTCAAAGGCCTCGACGAACCCTCGATGCTTGTGGTAATAGCGGTATTTGAGCCTCGTCGCCCGTTCGGGCCTGAAATTATGACCTCCGGCGACCTCGGCAAAATCTATCACGTTGCAGGAATAGAGTGTTTTGATTTTGCGGGCGCCTTTCAGGTCCACATTTACCGTCTCCTCGACGCCGTAACAGTAGCACGTGGGGCAGACGTTCGCGCAGGTCCCGCAGCCAAGGCACTTGTCGCCCCACTGTTTCCAGACCGGCGATTGGAACTCCATGTCAAGGATCTTGGTAAGATCGGAGGTGTCCACATGGGCGATGAATTTTTTGTTTTTTTCGGCGATGACCTTCATGTAGTACACATGGTCCTTTTCTTCCGGTTCGAATGTTTTTACGGTTTTCAGGAAGTTGTATGCCGTGGCCGTGAGGATCTCCACGAAATAACGGTCTCCGATATCAGTAAGGAACAGGTCGAATCCGTGGCTCACGCTGTCCGATCCCATGGATCGGCAGAAGCAGAACGGCTGGGGCTGGCAGTTGATGCCGATGATGAACATGTTCTTTCTTTTTGCCGCATAATAGGGCATGGGGTAAACACTGCCGAGCAGGACCTTGTCGAGTTTGTTCAGGGCGTTAATGTCGCAGGCATGAAGACCGAAAAAAACGAAGGGATGGTCGATATTGTAATCGACGTTTTTCTGCCAATCATTGCCCTCGAACTGGAACGATGCCAGGTCCTCCCGGAAGGGGAGGAAGTACCGCTTTGCCGGCAACTTGGTCGTGGAGTAGCCTAATGCTATTCTGCTGAAATCGGACACCTGCTCAAAGGCATAGATCGGTTTGTGTTCACCGTCGACACCCGTTTGCACAGGAGCGACAATCGGATTTTCCGCGGCGAGCACCGCGAACAATGTTTCTAATTCAGCTTTATCGAACACTTTGAACAGCATGATTTCCTTAAAAAATAAAATAGTTAGGCTGTTATTGTCAGGCAATCCATGCTTCTCACAAGTAGAGTATAGCACAAGAAAAGAGTGGACCGGGTCAGGCGCTTTCACTGCCCCTGGCCTCCCCGCAGATATCGGGCCGGAGGGCCTCATGTGAGTGTAAAAAGACGTGAATTGCGTTGCCGGTCGATGCAATTCTGGTGAAATAACTAGCGGAACAGGATATAATGCGCCAGAATATGAGCGATTTTCAGGAAAATAACGACACCAAGCCAGTTCCGGCGCAGCGTTCGGAGCGCGCAGTTCCGCTTGATGCCCAGCTCTTGTCCGAAGCGGTCATAGAGCTTAATATTTCTCGAAAAAATGTTGGCATCTACCCGCCCGGTCACATCCAGATCACAACGAGTATTGAGCGCGCCTATCTGATCCTCCAGAAAATGTTTGAGATCCGGGAAGAGATGACTCTCGGCGTGGCCAAGGACACCCTGCTGGTCGGCCAGGACTATCTTGATCAGAAAAACCCCGTGTACCGGGATTTTGCTTTGTCCATGAGCCAACAGGGGATAGCGGCAGTCACGTTCATCAAGGGACTGGAAAAGGAAGAACTGGTGCGGTTTCATCGTATCCTCACGACCAAGCCCGAGGAAATCAGGACCGCGGGAGGCATCGGCCGGGTCATGGACGACGCCGATATTCCTCATATCTCGATCCATGCTATCGACTACACCAGCTTTCATGTCACCGAAGAGCAGGAAATCTTCAAGCCCCAAACGAAAGGAACGGCGGGAGAGAAAGCGGGGTCCGCTTTATGGCAGGATTTTGTTTCTTACCTTTCAGCAGGCACGCTCGCCGGACCGGGGCAGGGGGTGTCGGCAAAAGATGCGGTGCAGATAGACCCTGCCGAACTCGCCCGGCTCCTGAATGAACGCAAGCTGGATCCGGGAGCCGCGCTCCAGAGTTATGACCATATTATCTCCGAGCACATGCGCGATCGGGTCGCGAAACGTTCTTTTTCGAAAGATCAATCCACGACACTTGCGAATATGAGCAAGCTGCTGAACGAGCTGCACCCCGAGCTGCGGAAGCAGTTTCTTTCCGTGGCTTTCAGCCGCATCTCGGCGAATACGGCATCGGCCGGCTCCGATGACATTCTGGGCGGTCTTCCCGATGATATGGTGATTGCCATGCTGAGACAGGCGAGCTCGGAGGGCAGGGAGATATCTCCGACCTTGACGGGGCTCCTGGGAAAATTGTCCAAGGCCCACGCACAGGGGGAAGCGACAGGAGGATTTCCAAAGGAGAAAAAAGGACAAACGCCCGAAGGTCCGGAGTTCGCCAATATCCTGCCCGAACATATGGAGAAGCTGTTCGACCGCGAGAAATATGAAGAGTATGTAAGCGAAGATTACGAGGCCATGCTGAAGCGGCTGACGGACGGTGTCGCTTCGGGAGAAGACCAATTCCCCGTCGAGGAGTACGCGAAGACGTTCGAGGATGAGCACGTGGATTTTCAGATCGGCCGCGCTCTCCTGGCGTTTTTGGAAGAGGATATCGACGAAGAGGATTATGTCGAATTTGCCAAAAAACTCGTTGCTATCATGCCCGGTTTTCTCGTAACAGGAAATTTCATGCTTCTCTGGGACATCTCCGAAACGCTCCGAAGACATCGGATTGAAAAATCGACAAAAGGGATCCGCGCCGCGGCAGAGGAGGCGCTGCAGGCATTTTCCAACCCGGAATTCATTTCCCAGGCCCTCCATTCCTTCGAGGTCTGGATGAAGGACAAGGGGCAGGAGGCAGTCGGTTTGATCCAGGCGCTTGGTTCGGCGACAATACCGGGGTTGATGGACATTTACGGCAGGGATGAGTCCATGGGGGGGAAACGGGTCGTGTTCAACCTCCTCTCCATGTTCGGCGATCCTGCTGTCCGCGAAGCGCATAAGAGGCTGCGCGACCCCCGCCCCTACTATGTAAGAAACCTTGTAATGTTCATCAGGCGGGTGGGAACTCACAACTCAATCCCCTATATTAAACCCTTGCTCAAACATCAGGACCTGGGAATCAAGGTGGAGGCCCTGAGCGCGCTCTTGAAGTTCAAGGACCCCGGGTCCCTGAAACTTCTTCGGGATGCTATTCTTGGCGCTGATCCCGATTTCGCTTTCCGGGCCATGGCCCTGGCCGGACAATACCGCATAAACGATGCTACCCTGGATATTCTCTCAAAGATGAAACGCGTCATCATATTCGAGACGGATTATGCGGAGAATGAAGAAGTCATCAAGGCGCTGGGAGAGATCGGCGATCCCCGTGCAATTCCCGATCTGGAAAAGCTCGCCCGCGCGACATGGTCGCTTTACCCGCAGAGCCTCAAGCGCATGAAGGAGCTGTTGTTCGAATCTCTCAGCCGATACCCGCGGGAGAGTCTATCCGGTCTGCTCAAGATTGGAGAGCGGTTAGACAGTGAAAAAATCAAACGGACATGCAGCAGTCTTGGGGAAAAGAAATAACGACCGGTGAAAACAGGGTAAAGGACATACATGGCAGAGCGTGATTTTCATGAAGATTTGGGACAGGTGCTTGCGCAGTTGAATGCCGCGGTGACGAACACGAGCCTCTACTCACCCAAGCATCCTCAGGTGGCGCAGTACGTTGAGAGGGCTTTTTCCCTTCTCCAGAACCTGCTCCAGGTAAAACCGGACATAACGATCATGCTGATCGGCGACGATCTAGTGGCGGACAACCGGCCGCTTCCGGCCGGCAGCGGCTATGTGGCCAATTTCGCCCGGATCATGAAAAAGAAGGCCATCGAACGGTTGTCCTTTGTCGAGGGCCTGCAACGGGAAGAGCTTGGCGAGCTGATCCGCGGCCTTGCCGCCTCTGATGCCGCCTCGGTGCGGACAAGCGCCAGCATCAAGCTGGGCAAGGTCGAACTGAGGGTAAAAACACGGGAAGAGCTTCAGGGCTGGACGGGGGGAGGAGAAGCTTCAGTCGGCGGCGGACCGCCTGCTTCCGATATCCCCGATGAAGTGTATCAGGAGTTGCTCGCCCTCACCGTCGCGGAACTTGACGAACTCAAGGGGCTGTATCTCTCGGCAAAAACACACAAGAAGATCGATGTCCGGGGCGTCGATGATATGGTGAAGGGGTTCATCAAGGGGTTCCGGCAGGAGATGAACCCGCTGGGCCTGCTTGCCTCGCTCAAGTCCGCGAACGAATATACCTTCACCCACGTCACGAATGTTTGCATCCTGACCATGAGCCAGGCGGAATGCCTGGGGTTCTCGGGGGAGCACCTGCACCAGATCGGTGTTTCGTCGCTCCTCCATGATATCGGGAAGATCTTCATCCCCGACGAGGTGCTGAGCAAGCCCGGCATGCTCACACCGGAGGAGCGGAAGATTGTCGAGACCCATACGGTCAAGGGCGCGCGCTATCTGATGGGCATCGAAGGGATCCCGAAGCTGGCTGTCCTCTCCGCACTGGAACACCATCAAAAATTCGACGGGAACGGCTATCCTTCAATAAAGGGCGGATGGACGCCGAATATCACGAGCCAGATGATCAGCGTCGCCGATGTGTTCGATGCCATGAGGAGCAAACGGGCCTACCAGGAGTCGCATTCCCTGGAAAAAATCGAGGGTGTTTTGACGAAAGGAAGCGGCACGTCCTTCAATCCGGTCCTCGTGGATCATTTCATCAAAATGATTCACCGGTGATGTTAGTCCGGAGTACTGAGTACTTTAGTCGATTCTTATTTTACCAGGCATACACCAGTTCAGCTTCCACCTGGTCGTTCCGGGAATACCGGCCGAAGAGGGACTGCGACGGACCGGTCAAGTTGATCGCGGTGATTCCTGTTTTCCATGAGTCGGTGAAGATGTACCATGCGTTCACCTTCCCCATATTGGCCCCATGCTCGGGATTGTAAGCGACACTCACGTTCGTCTCCACCTTCTGGTTCAGCCAGCCTGCCTTCACATTCATCCAGAGAATTGTTTCGATCTTCCGCTCATACAGCGCTTCCCGCCTGTGCATGATCAGTGTTTGCTGCGCCTGCATGATGAGCGTCGCGTCCTCAAAAAGCCGGTAGTCGGCGCCGATCCCATAATCGAGCGTGTCGCTCTTGAGTTCGCTGGAGTTTAAAGAATAGGCGCCCGGCGCCGGGACAGAGGGATAGCCCCAGAGTTCGCGTTTGGTGTTGAAATACCGGCCAAAGGTGTATGCAGCTTCCAGCCGCAGGCTCCAGTCACCCTGTATTGCCGCGGCGTCCAAACCTACAACGCTGATCCGGTGAAAGTCCGGCACATATCCGGGATCGATCAGCACCTTGCCCGGCTGTGGGTCGATCACGAGCGCAGTCGTTTTGAACACGGGGCGGGAATCATAGCCGTTGAACAGGTTGAGCGCCCATTCGATATCTCCGCTTCTCCGCACGCGAAATCCGATATTGCTGTTTTCGATCTTCCGGTCCGGCAGCTCAGGCTCCGCAAGGACCATCTCCGCATTGGGGGTCCGCGAGAGCGCGGAGGCGCTTGAAATTCCCGACCAGCGTTCGTAGGGCAGAGCAAGGCGACAGGGCACAAAGACGGGAATCCAGACCGCATCATAGGTCCATTCTTCCCTGGTCACGGCCGCGGAAAGAGAGGGGACGCCGATCTTGCGGTCTTCAAGCGGCTTGCGGAGGAACTGTGAGTAATCCAAGGGATTCAGAAGGTCGTTGGGAGGATACTCGTCCAGTCTTCCCCAGGCGAAGCGCTGGATGCCGGCCCGAAGGTCTGCGTGAGAAGATGAATAGCCGAGATAGAGCTCCTTGAATTCCAGATAATCATGATTGCTCTGGTAGACCGTGTCATAGTTTTTGAAAAGGGAATGGTCCTGGACCGGTTCCCGCACCGAGCCGTCCCGTCCGCCTTCCAGCCAGGAGTGGATTTTCCAGGAAGAGCTGTTCGCGTCGAGCTTGATCAGGCCGTTTACGCCCGGTCCTTCCTTGACGCTGTCTTTTTGAAGCGCCTCCACGCCTCGCAGATCCAGCCTGCCGGAGACAGAGAGCGCATCCTCGGCAAAGGACGTGACTGCGAAGCATAACAGAATGAGAAGCGACATGTTGCCATACGTTATGGTTTCGAGAAGCGTTGTCGTGCCTTGTTTTCTTTTCATATTATATAGCCAGCCGAGTACGCTCCAAAATCGCTCTATTTCGTGCTATAGTGTATTTATACCAGGGAAAGAAGGGGTATGCAGCGTATCGTGTCTATCTAAATATTGGTGACAAGGAGAACAGGGACATGAAGGCGCCTTTCAATATTCGGACAATACTGTTTATCGCCATAACGGGCTGCGTAGTCGCGATAAGTGTGTACGTATACGCGCTAAACGTACCTCACCACGGGTTGGATGTTAATGCCTCCGATGATGACGCTTGCATGAGTTGCCATGACGGCTCGATTGGGAACGCGGTTGTTTTCTGCACGGTCGGGTGCGATTTTTCAACAGCCCATGTTATCGACAAACACTATCCTCCGGCGGGCAAACGCAATCAATTCCGATCGATTGCGTCGGTCCGCGCACGGGGCGTCGAGCTTGTGAATGACCATGTCGTATGCATTTCCTGTCATGACATAAGAAACCAGCAACAATATCATCTCGTCATCGATAACCGTGGAAGCGCGTTGTGTCTTGTGTGTCATATAAAGTAGCCCGGTTTTCCGAGTTTCCGTCTATCGTTTCGAAAGGCTGCGAAGGCGGTTGTTATCCCGAGCCTTGGCGCAGCACGATAAAATCATACACTTCGACAAAAACATCAAACCACACCTTGTCCGATATGGCTTCAATAGAAGCTCCCGTAATATGGGACCCATGGTCCGCGTAGCAGTATTTGACCTCGACATCAAAGGATACATCGCGGGAAAACAGCAGGGAAACCGATAGTATGCACGATGCCTGCTGTCCCTTAGTGAACGGCACAGGGCTCGCGAAGAGAATGCCGTTGCGGCTGAAGTTGGCAAGGGCAGCGGGTACGAAATCGCCGCCGTTCTTTACCAGCAGCTTGATGTACTGCCGGCTGTCTTCAGGGGCGTCGAATCGTTTTTCCCGTCGTTTTTCAGTAATGATTTCCTGTGAGCCTGGGGAGGATGGGTTTTTGTTTATGCTGTCTTTCATGGATCCCTTGTCCCTATATCGTTGATCCAGATTGAAATCAACATGACCGTCCTTGTGGCTATCAGAACGTTAAGAATCTCAACTTTAGTGCATATGCGGATTAATCGCAAAGGCAAACATTGCCGATTCTGCGGCTTGCCGCGGCACTATCATCTCGGTGAAAGCATATCATAAATATTCATATTTGTCAGAGAGAAATTATTTCCCCGACCGCTCAAGCGATCGCTGCGTAAAGAGGTCGTCGGAGAATTTCGTATGGTACTGGACGCTGTCGATCGTGAACTCCGTCCGGTGATTTGTTTTATTGTTGTGCATCTCGGTCACGAACGGCGTGGGGAGCCCGTCGATGATCCTGACGTCCTTGAAGGTCCCCGCGCGGTATATCTCATTTTCCTGATAGTACTCGATCTTGAGATGGATCCAGAGGTCCTTTGCCACCCAGGCGATGTACTTTGTGTATTTTCGGCGGACCTTTGGCGTCACTTCAACCACGTAGCAGGGCTTGCCGTCAACGACCTCTTCTCTCAGAATGTTGAACTTGTAATCATCGAGGTTCGGCGGGCCGCCGAAGTCGTCGTAGGAAAGGTCGGACCCGAAGAACGAATCGTCCTGGGAGCTGTTGGCAATGCGCCGCACGCGCTTATACTCGGGGAAATAGGCCCAGAGGTCCCGGTCCGAGAAGGTATGGGCGTGGATCAGGAACCCCACGTTTTTCAGGTCCGGCGGACTATTGAACACCACGAGGGTCTTGTAGGCTTCGGGGTCCGCTTTTTTCCCATATTGAGTGAGCGAGCGCGTGCGCTTGCCGCCGCCTTTGTCAAAGAGGACCATGGTAGCTTCGATCTTGTGGTCCTGCCATTTTGAGCGCTGCTCGTGGAACTTTTCATACACCTCGCGGCCGCTTATTGCGTATACCGGAGAGGTTTGCATAAGCGATATGAATCCAATTAAAAACAATACATACAGGGTATGTCTCCAATGCGGAATCCGGAATGCGGAATGCGGAATAGAACCTCCACGTTCCACGCCGTTGGTCTTTGATCTTAAATTCCGAATTTCGAATTCCGCATTCCGCATTTGAAAGCTATTCATAAGAAAGCGCCTCCACAATATTGGTCTTTGCCGCTCGATGGGCGGGCTAGAGCCCGGCGAGCACGGACAGTCCGATTGACAGCAGCAGCGCCGAGCCGATCGACGGCCAGTGTAGATGGTAGGCCATGCTCGCTCCGAAGTCAATACGGAAGAATCCTTCGAGATTGATCCACCCGGTTATCGCGCCCGCGCAGATGCCGAGCAGTCCGCCGGCTGCGCCGATGAGCGCCGATTCGATCAATACCACGCCGGACACCTGCCTCCGCTTCATGCCGATCGACCGCAGGATGCCGATCTCACGCGTGCGCTCCAGCACCGATGCGAGAAGTGTCACGATGATGCCGAACCCGGCGATCATGAGGGTCAAAACGTTCACCGCATCGTTCATTACAAAAGATTGGTCGAGCATCTTCTTGACCTCCTGGCGGAATTCCAGCGCGGGCAGGACGAACATTTTGCGCCGGTCTTTGAAGCGGTCCTGTATGGCGGCGCGCACAGCGGGAATGTCATAACCCTTCTTGACATACACCGAGAACATGTCAGCCACATGGTCGTTCCAGTGACGTTCGTAGGTCGGCAGGTCCATGAAAATGACGCCTGAATCCGAGGCATAGCTGACAATGACGACGGCCACCGTAAAAGGCTTCGGGCCGTCGGGCGTGGGAAGCACGAGTGAATCTCCCCGCTTCAACCCCATGCGGGCCGCTATGGTCTCATTGATCGCGATCGCGTCATGCCCGCGTATCAGCGATATGTCCTTCATGGCGCCCTCGATGACCGTGCAGGTATTGTTCCTCGGCCAGGTCACGACATCGATCGCTTCCAGCAGGACCCGTTTCCCGGAGATGGTCATATAGAGTTTGCGAAAGGGATCCACGGACCGCACACCGGGGATGGCCTCAAGCTCCCGGAGCATGGCGAGGGGCATGGGTATGGTGGGCGCGGCGGCGGTCGCAAGGGGATGACCCGATGTTATGACGATGTCGCTGTTATCAACGGAATCGATATAACCCAGCACGCCACTTCGAAAGCTGTTCATCATGCTGGAGGAACTCACGGAAAGCGAAATGCTGAAAAAAACGGCCGCCACGGCCACCGCGTTCCGTGAGAGGTTCTTTTCCAGATTCAGACCCGCGAGTCTGCCGCCCGCGCCGAGGTGCGGGGCGACGAACCTTCGGTACAGGGTGATGAACCAATTGAGAAACAGGGGCGAAGCGAGCGAAACGCCGAGGAGAAGGCAGATCATCGCCAGGGTGGTGGTGGACGAGTTCCTGACAGGCGAGGAAACGCCCACGGTTTGATAAACGAACACGATGGCTCCCGCAAGCCCGATCAGCGATGCCGAGACGATCTTCTGCCCCTTGTTCAGCACGGTCCCGTTCATGGCATAGGGCACGGAGCGTATGGCGGAAACCGGGGCAATATGGGTGCTCGACCGCGCGGGAAAAGCCGCGGCGACGATGCTGGCCAGGATGCCGATGCAGATATTTTTGCACATGCCGAGCACTGAATATTCCAGCTCCGTGACCTGGGCTCTTCCGTACATGGTCGAGACGGTCTGAGCCACGGCACTGACCGAGAGCTTGGCGAAGAGCAGGCCGAGCCCGATGCCGAGGAGCGAGGCGAACAGGGAAAGCGCCACGGTCTCGGCGAGGAAGAGCCTGATGATCTGTCCCTGTGTAGTGCCGAGGGCCCGCAGAATGCCGATTTCGCGCCTCCGCTGGACAACGGAGATGGAGACGGTGTTGTAGATGAGGTACATGCCCACAAAGAGCGCCATGAAGCTGATCAGGTCCATGCTTTTCCTGAACCGCGCC
>Ga0184616_10000234_pt1 | contig 10904 bp, 11 predicted proteins | sample PLM4_90_coex_FD_133145 | JGI IMG/M metagenome (GOLD analysis project Ga0184616, IMG submission 133145) | Groundwater sediment microbial communities from an aquifer in East River, Colorado, USA - PLM4_90_coex | ecosystem: Environmental > Terrestrial > Soil > Riparian zone | place: USA: East...
AGTGTCCGTCAGTGTCAAAGGTCCTCCAGATTGGTTCAGAGCTAAGGAGAGTAGGCCATGAGTATCTACTATATATATCAGGATCAGAACCGCTGCATCGGCTGCTATGCCTGCGAGGTGCACTGCAAGACCAAGAATAAGCTCCCCGTGGGCCCGCGGTTCAGCAGGATCATGCAGGTCGGGCCGCAGATGATCAAGGGCATCCCGAAGATGCAGTTCATATTCATGCCCTGCTTCCACTGCGAGAAACCGTGGTGTATCTCGGCCTGCCCCACGGGCGCCATGCAGAAACGGCAGAAGGACGGCATCGTGTTCGTGGATTCATCGCTCTGCGTGGGCTGCAAGTCCTGCATCACCGCCTGCCCCTGGGGCGTTCCGCAGTGGAACCCCGAGCAAGGCAAGGTCATGAAGTGCGACTACTGCAAGGACCGGATCGACAAGGGGCTCAAACCGGCCTGCGTTACGAAGTGCACGGCCCACGCACTCAAGTGGCTCTCGCCCGAGGAGGCTTCGGCGCTCAAGCGCGAGCGCGCGGCGAAAGATATCGCCGGCATCGGGCCGCCGTTCTGAGCAGGAGGCTTTCGAAGCATAGTTGAACTACCCATACTGATTTAGCATCAGCCCGTCAACCATGAATCGAGGAGTGACTACTATGACACCGGGCAACTATATACCCACGGATTATCTTCCGATTATCATGCTCATGATAATCGCCTTTGCCTTCGCAGCGGGGGCGCTGCTTATCGGCGGCCTGTTCAGAATCAAGCGGCCGTACCATGAAAAGCTGATGCCCTATGAATCGGGCAACAACCCCGGCGGCGAACCGCGCATGCGTTTCAGCATAAAATTCTACATCACCGCCATGCTCTTCGTCGTATTCGACGTGGAAGCGGTTTTCCTCTATTCCTGGGCGACCGTGTTCAACGGGCTGGGACTGTACGCGCTCATCGAGATGATCCTGTTCATCGTCGTGCTGGTCCTGGGATTCGCGTATGCCTGGAAGAAGGAAGCGTTTACGTGGGATTAAGAACCTGGCGCACAAACACCCGCTCACCCTTCGACAGGCTCAGGGCGAACGGCGTGGCTGTTGAAAAAAGAGCGTACTTCCGTTCGTGCCGAGCCTGTCGAAGCATATACTCAATTGTTGCAATAGGCACTGAATGACCGCGAGTGGATTGCGTAAACGAGAGGATAGGCGCCAAGTATGATCACCGTAGAACCGCAGGGTCTGGTTGAAGTGGAAAAGGGGCTGAAGATCATCCCCGGAGCAAACACGTTCATCGCGAGCATGGACAAGGTGGTGAACTGGAGCCGGTTGTCGTCGTTGTGGCCGGTGACCTTCGGCCTTGCCTGCTGCGCCATCGAGATGATGACCACGGGCTCGTCGCATTACGATCTCGACCGGCTGGGCACGATCTTCCGCGGATCGCCGCGGCAGGCCGATTTCATGATCATCGCGGGCACGGTCACGAAAAAGATGTCGCCCATCGTGCGCCGCGTTTACGACCAGTTGCCGGAGCCCCGGTACGTGATCGCCATGGGCAGCTGCGCGTGCAGCGGCGGCATCTTCAACTCCTACAGCACGGTGCAGGGCGTGGATTCGTTCCTGCCCGTGGACGTGTACATCCCCGGATGCCCGCCGCGGCCCGAGGCGCTCATGGAAGGCATCATCAAGCTGCAGGAAAAGATCAGGAAGGAACAATTCAAGTGGAGCGCTTGGAGATGATTTGAGTCTGAAGAGCTGCGGGTCTCACGAGTCTAACGAGTAAAAAAAATGCTTAGTCTCTTCAGACTCTTGAGACTCTTGAGACTCAAGAGACTCTAACAAACGGAGTGACGAATGGAGCAGTTGGAGATTGCATCGCACATACAGGCGGCGTTTCCCGATGAAGTGAAAGGGATCAACGAATTTCGCGGGCAGGTGTCAATGACCGTGAAAAAAGGGCGGATCAAGGACATCATGAGCCGGCTCTGGGCAGCGCCGGAGTTCTACTTCGATTTCTTGGAGGACCTCTGCGGCGCTGATTATCTCGGCAGGAAAGAGCCGCGCTTCGAGGTCGTGTACACGCTCCACTCCATGAAGCACCGGCACAAGATCAGGATCAAGGCAGAAGTGTCCGAGAGCGACTGCACGATCGCCAGCGTGACGAGCATCTGGGCAGGCGCGAACTGGCATGAACGGGAATGTTACGACCTCTTCGGCATTACGTTCATCGGCCACCCGGATCATCGCAGGATCCTGATGCCCGAAGACTGGGAAGGGCACCCGCTCAGAAAAGACTATCCCATGCAGAGCGATCTCGGCGACCGCGAGTGGCCGGGGTTCAAGGCAGTTGTGGAAACAGCGAAGAAGAACAAACGCTACGAGGTCCGATAAATGCCGCTCGAAACGACGACAACCAAACAAAGCGAGATGACCATCAACGTGGGACCGCAGCATCCGGCCACGCACGGAGTGCTCCGGCTGGTGCTGGACCTCAACGGCGAGACCGTGGTCAAGTGCACGCCCCACGTGGGCTATCTGCACCGGGGCATCGAGAAGCTCGGGGAGAACAAGACTTACACGTCGGCCCTGCCGTTGTCCGACCGGCTGGACTACATCTCGAATATGACGAACAACGTGGCCTATTGCCTGGCCGTGGAGCGGCTCTTCGGCATCGAAGCGCCGGAGCGGGCCAAGTACATCCGGACGATCATGTCGGAGATGACGAGGCTCTCCGGACACATCATCTGGATCGCCACTCATGCCCTCGACATCGGCGCGATGACGGTATACCTCTATTCCTTCCGCGAGCGCGAGCGGCTGCTGGATCTTTTCGAAATGACCTGCGGCGCGCGCCTGACCTTGAGCTATGCGCGGATCGGCGGCGTGCGGTGCGACATCAGCAAGCAGTTCGTCGAGATGCTGCGGGCCTTTACCGACGAGTTTCCGCGCAGGGTCAAGGAGTACGAGACCCTCATCGACCAGAACCGGATCTGGCTGCAGCGCACCAAAGGCATCGGCGTGATCAGCGCCGAGGATGCGATCAACTGGGGCCTGACCGGGCCGACGCTCAGGGGCTCCGGACCGTCCTATGACGTGCGCAAGGACGTTCCCTATGATGCCTATGGTGATATTCAGTTCGACGTCCCCGTGGGAAAAGCCGGCGATGTGTACGACCGCTACCGCTGCAGGATGGAGGAGATGCTCCAGTCGAACCGGATCATCCGGCAATGCCTGGACAAGCTGCCCGACGGCCCCATTCTGGCGGCCGACGCGCCCGATCTTGTTCTTCCGTTCGATGCGCCGAAGAAGAAGACCTTCGAGATGTCGCTTTCCCATGCGAGCATCGCGTTCTCCGAAGAGCGTGACTTCTTTCCCGCGGGCGAGATTTACTCTGCAATCGAGGCTCCCAAGGGGGAACTCGGCTTCTACATCATCAGCGACGGCAACACGCGGCCTTATCGCATGCGTGTGCGGTCTCCTTCGTTCATCCACGTGTCCGCGATGCCGAAACTGAGCGAAGGGCACCTGGTGGCGGACGTGATCGCGAATATCGGAACGATCGACGTGGTGCTGGGGGAGTGCGACAGGTAGGGGGATTGTTGAGGAAGTAAAAAAGCCGTCATTCTGAAGGAGCGGAGCGACTGAAGAATCCTGCTCGGGAGACTATCGTAACATCGGTTTGCCGGACTTGCCAGGTCCTTCACTTCGTTCAGGATGACGTCCTAAAGCTTTTTGACAGATGGTTTTACAGTGGAGACCGCCTTGATGCCTGAAATACCCGAAGTTCTTATGACCTTCATCATCACCTTCATCAAGATCGCCATCGTCATCGCCGTGGCCATGTTGCATGTGATGTATGCGACCTATTTCGAGCGCAAGGTCATCGGCCACATGCAGGTGCGGATGGGTCCCATGCGCGTCGGGTTCCACGGCATTCTCCAGCCCATTGCGGACATGCTGAAGCTCTTTTTCAAGGAAGACATTGTCCCGGCAAAGGCGGACAAATGGATTTTCCGGCTGGCGCCCGTCATCCCCGTGTTCGCCACGCTGAGCGCTCTTTCAGTCATCCCATTCTATGAAGGTTTCGTGATTGCAAATGTCAATGTGGGGTTGCTTTTTCTGCTTGCCATGTCATCCCTGGGCGCCTACGGCGTGGTCCTGGCCGGATGGTCATCCAATTCCCAGTATTCCTTTCTCGGCGGCCTCCGGTCCTCCGCCCAAGTGATCAGCTACGAGGTGGCCATCGGTTTGAGTCTCGTGGGCGTCATGATCCTGTCGGGCTCGCTCAACTTGGCCGACGTGGTTCAGGCGCAGCAGCAGAATCGCTCCGGCATGTTCCTGTTCTCCCAATTCATCGCGTACTTCGTGTTCATGGTCGCGGCATTCGCCGAGACCAACCGTTCGCCCTTTGATCTGCCTGAAGCTGAAAGCGAACTCGTGGCCGGCTACTTCGTTGAATACAGCGGCATGCGGTTCGCGCTCTTCTACGCCGCGGAATATATCGGCATGATCGTCATGTCGAGCATCGCCGTGATCTGCTTCTGGGGCGGCTGGACCCTGCCGCCCGCGCTCCTCGACGCAGCTCCGTTTTTGAGTGTCGTGCCGGGCATCGTCTGGTTCCTGTTGAAGCTGTACGTGCATATATTCCTCTTCTATTGGATTCGGGCAACCTTGCCGAGATACCGGTATGACCAGCTCATGAGCCTGGGCTGGAAAGTGATGATTCCGCTGGCGCTCGCGAATATCGTGGTAACGGCGGTAGTCAAGTTCTTTTCCTGAGTCCCCCCCAACTCACCCCTTCCGTGACATTTTGGTCGGGAGGGGTGAGTTCTCCTTGATAAAGCGGGAGGGAATGGAAGCATTGGTACGAAACGGCGGAAAAAAGAACAGCACGTCATTCTGAAGGAGTGAAACGACTGAAGAATCTGGCGCAGGAAACTCCACCGAAAGCATACGGTTAGCCTGACAACCCAGATCCTTCGCTTCGCTCAGGATGACAGCATAGACATAACGAGGCAAGCCAATATGCGACTGACAGCTGCGGTAAAAAAGGTTCTTCTCTTCGAGATTCTCCAGGGCATGGCCCTGACGCTCCGGATGATGTTCACCCATGCCGTGACCAGGCAGTATCCCGAAGAGAAGCGGCCGCCGTTCCCGGGCTTCCGGGGCCGGCACGCCCTGGTGCGTGATCCTGAAACGAACAAGGAAAAATGCGTGGCCTGTTTGCGGTGCGCCACGGTCTGCCCTTCCCAGTGCATCAAGGTCGGATACGAGGAACGGGAAGACGGGAGCAGGGTGGTCAAATCTTTCGAGATCGAGGCGGCACGGTGCGTGTATTGCGCATACTGCGTCGAGGCCTGCCCCCTGTGCGCGCTCGTGATGACAGAGGAATACGAGTATTCCGGCTACGACCGGCCGTCGTTTACGTTCAGCAAGGAACAGCTGCTCAAGAACTGGGATGATTTTACGGGGCCGCTCAAGAGCGTCGGATACTTTAATAAATTCTGGAGACCCGAGGGCCTCGACGTGCGGACCATGTCCGCGGCCAAGAGAACGCAGGGACCGGTGCGGTTCAAGTCGGATGGGGAAGTCTTATAGAGTCTGACGAGTCTGAAGAGTCTGACGAGTTTAGGAGCATGCAAGGATGGAATCCAAACTGTACTTCACTTATTTTGCCGTCGTGCTCACGGCGCTGTCCGTGGTCATCATCACGAGAAAGAACCCCGTGCACAGCGTGGTCTGGATGCTGGTCATGTTCTTCCACATCGCCGGCCTGTACCTGTTCCTGAACGCGGAATTTCTGGCAGCGGTCCAGGTGATCCTGTACGCGGGGGCGATCCTGGTGCTCTTCCTGTTCGTGATCATGATGCTGAATATCAAGGAAGAGGTGACCGCGAAGCGTTTCATCGGACTGTGGCCCGCGGGCGCGGTGCTCGGCTTGCTGTTCGCCGTCGTCCTGCTGTTCTCGCTCCCGGCGTTCAAGCAGGGGCCGGTGGGGCAGTTCAGCATCGAGGCGCTCAAAGCCGCGACGCCCACGAAGGCGCTCGGAACGGTGCTCTATTCCGAGTACCTTTTCCCCTTCGAGATCGCGTCGCTGATCCTGCTGATCGCGATCGTCGGGGCGATGGTGCTGGCGAAGAAAGTCTGAAGAGTCTAACGAGTCTGAGGAGTCTAATGAGTATGAAGAGTCTGATGAGTAGGTCAAGAACAGTTTCGTTTTTACCGGCTCGTCAGACTCTTTAGACTCGTGAAACGCTATTGACTTCTACCGGAGGTAGAATGGTTCCCTTGAACTGGTATATCGGATTGAGCATCGTGATCTTCTCGCTGGGGGTCATCGGCTTCCTGACGCGGAGAAACATTCTCATCATGCTCATGTCCGTCGAACTCATGCTGAACGCGGTCAACATCAGCCTCGTCGCATTCAGCCACTATCTGCAGGATCTCCGGGGCCAGGTCCTGGTCGTGTTCATCATCACCGTCGCCGCGGCGGAAGCGGCCATCGGACTGGCGATTCTCGTTTCCCTCTACAGAAACAAGGGCTCCGTGCATACGGACACCTTGACTGAGATGAAAGGGTAATCCATGGATCAGTATCTCTTACTTCCCCTCCTCCCCCTGGCCGCATTCATCTTGAACATCACCTTAGGGGGAGGTCTTTTTAAAAACAAGGCCCACTGGATCGCCATCCCGGCGGTCGCGGGCTCGTTCATCCTGGCGGTCCTGTGCTTCATCGATGCGGTGCAGGGAAAAGTCGTCAATGAGAACGTCTTTACCTGGATCGCATCGGGAACCTTTCAAGTCTCCTTCGGTTTCCTGATCGACCGCCTGACCGCCGTCATGCTCATTGTCGTTACAAGCGTGAGCCTCCTGGTGCACATCTACTCCGTCGGCTACATGCACGGGGACAAAGGCTACTACCGGTTCTTTTCCTATCTCAGCCTCTTCACCTTTTCCATGCTCATGCTCGTCATGAGCAACAACCTCCTGCAGCTCTACTTCGGCTGGGAAGCGGTGGGGCTCTGCTCCTATTTCCTCATCGGGTTCTGGTACGAGAAGAAGAGCGCCTCCGACGCGGGCAAGAAGGCTTTTATCGTGAACCGGTTCGGCGACTTCGGGTTCGGTCTCGGCGTGATCATGATTTTCCTGTACCTCGGGAGCCTCCAGTATGCAGATGTCTTTGCCAGGGTCGGCACGCTGCAGGGACAGACGGTTTCGCTCCTGGGGTACCAGGTTGATCTCATTACACTCATTGCCCTCCTTCTTTTCTGCGGCGCTGCCGGAAAATCAGCGCAGTTTCCGCTCCACGTCTGGCTGCCGGATGCCATGGAAGGCCCCACGCCCGTCAGCGCCCTGATTCATGCCGCAACCATGGTGACGGCAGGCGTGTTCATGGTGGCTCGGTTCAACCCGCTCTTCATACTGTCCGAAACAGCCATGCACGTGGTGGCGCTCACGGGAGCGTTTACCTGTCTTTTTGCGGCCTCCATCGCTCTTGTCCAGAACGACATCAAACGGGTCATTGCCTATTCCACGGTGAGCCAGCTCGGCTACATGTTCATGGCCTGTGGCGTGGGCGCTTTCGGGGCGGGCGTGTTCCATCTCTATACGCACGCTTTCTTTAAAGCCCTCCTCTTTCTCGGCGCAGGCAGCGTCATGCACGCCATGTCCGGCGGACTGGATATCCGGGAGATGGGAGGCCTCAAGAAGTTCATGCCGGTGACCTACTGGACATTCCTCATTGCCTCGATCAGCATCGCCGGCATCCCGGGCCTGGCCGGATTCTTCAGCAAGGACGAAATCCTCTGGCTGGCCTACAACGGCGGGACCGTGGGCAAGATCGCCTGGCTCACGGGAACGCTCGTTGCCGCGATCACGGCGTTCTACAGCTTCCGTTTGATCTTCGTCGCCTTCCACGGGAAATTCCGGGGCACGCACGAACAGGAGCACCACCTCCATGAATCGCCGTCGTCCATGACCGTGCCGCTCATGATTCTTGCGATCGGCGCCGTGGCAGCGGGCTGGGTCGGCGTTCCCGCGGTCCTCGGCGGAAGCAACTGGATCGGTCACTTTTTCGAACCGGTGCTGGGGCATCCCCATGTTTCCGGGGGACATGAGGATGAATGGATGGTCATGGGTGTATCCGTGGCAGGCGCTTTGGGCGGAATCTTCCTTGCCTGGGTCATGTACTCGTGGAAACCCGCCCTGTCCGACGCGCTCATGGAGCGGATGAAAGGCGTCCACCGCGTGCTGCTGAATAAATATTACATTGACGAGTTTTATGATCTCGTGATCGTTCGGCCGGCCATGTGGCTCTCGACAAACGTGCTCATGGCAATCACGGACGGCAAAATCATCGAAGGCATCGTGAACGGCGTGCCGAAGAGCATCGGCAATTTCGGCGAGCGCCTGCGAAAACTGCAGACCGGTTCGGTTCAGCACTACGGCGTGGTCATGGCGCTGGGGCTCGTGGTGGTTCTGGCGGTTGTGACGGTGTGGGTTTTGCCGTGATAGTTCGGAGCGGGTTTAGCAAAAGACCCACCGTCCACCCTTCGACAAGCTCAGGGCGAACGGAATTAACGGTGAATTCATTGATTTTAATCCGTTCGTGGTGAGCTTGTCGAACCACCCAAATAATTTTACAACAACCTGTTAGTGAGGAATACTTCATGGATCATCAGTCTGGCTTTCCTTTACTCAGCATCATCATCGGTCTGCCCATAGCCGGGGCCGCTGTCGTGCTGCTGCTCAACCGGGCGCAGGCGGCACTCATCAGGTGGACGGCGCTCGCAATCGCGATAGCGGTCTTTTTCCTGAGCCTCCCGCTTTTTACCGGGTTCGACAAGACCACGGCGAACATGCAGTTCACGGAAAATCACGCCTGGGTCCCGTCGTGGGGAATAAACTACGCCGTGGGTGTGGACGGCATCAGCGTGCTCTTTGTGCTGCTCTCAACGCTCCTCACCGTGCTCTGCATAACCGTGTCCTGGAAAAGCATTACCGATAAGACAAAGGAATTCTACGCTTCGCTGCTTTTGATCGAGGGTTCCATGATCGGCGTGTTCTGCAGCCTCGATCTCTTCCTCTTCTATATCTTCTGGGAAGCGATGCTCATCCCCATGTTCATCCTTATCGGCGTCTGGGGAGGGGCGAACAGGGTCTACGCGGCGATCAAGTTCTTTCTCTACACCCTCGTGGGCAGCGTGCTCATGCTCGTCGGCATCATGGTCCTGTATCTTCATACGGGCAGGAGCTTCGACATCCTCAAAATGATGACCACGGACTACCCTGCCGATTTGCAGCTCATCCTGTTCTGGGCCTTCTTTGCGGCCTTTGCCGTGAAGGTCCCCATGTGGCCGGTGCACACCTGGCTGCCTGACGCGCACACGGAGGCCCCCACGGCCGGGTCCGTGATCCTTGCCGGGATCCTGATCAAGATGGGCGCCTATGGGTTCCTGCGCTTCTCCATGCCGATCTTCCCCGATGCAACGAGGGCCATGGCGCCCGCCATGATGGTGCTGTCGGTCATCGCGATCATCTACGGCGCAGTCATCTGTCTCGGCCAGAAAGACCTTAAGCGGCTGATTGCCTACAGCTCCGTGAGCCACATGGGTTTCGTGACCCTGGGGATCTTCGCCCTGAACATGCAGGGCATCCAGGGCGGCATCATCCAGATGATCAACCACGGCATCGTGACCGGCGCGCTGTTCCTCTGCATCGGCATCATCTATGAACGAACGCACACGAGAAAAATTTCCGACTACGGCGGCGTTGCCACGGCCCTGCCGGTCTACGCGGCCTTCTTCATGGTGCTCACCTTAGCCTCCATCGGCCTGCCCGGGACCAACGGCTTCATCGGCGAGTTTCTCATCCTCCTCGGCGGGTTCACGGCGTCGAAAGTCGCGGGCGTGTTCGCCGCAACCGGCGTGATCATCGGCGCGGGGTATATGCTCTGGCTGTACCAGCGCGTTTTCTTCCAGGACGTGAGCGCGAAGGTACAGGGGCACCGCGACCTGGATCTGCGCGAGTTTCTGACCGTGGCCCCGCTCATTGCGCTCATTTTCTGGATAGGCTTCTATCCCGTGCCGGTCACGAGCTTTACCGACGCGTCGGTGCAGCGCCTTGTGGAGCGGGTGAACAAACCGGTCCAGCCGCGGCTCGCGCAGCAGGAAGGGGAGGTGCGGAAATGATTGCGGCTTTTTCTCTCAATGATCTGACACCCCTGATGCCTGAGCTCATCATGGCCGCGGCAGCATCCCTCCTGCTCGCACTGGAGCTCGTGGTCAGGAAGAAGGCGATCCTCGGCCTGCTCGGCATAGCGGCGGCAATCGCCGTATTCTCCAGCCTGTCCCTGAGCAGCGGTGAGGCGTTCAAGGGTATGTTCATAAGCGATCCCTACAGCACCCAGTTCAAGGTCATCTTCCTGATTACCGCGGTCCTTACCATCCTGATCTCACTCGCCTATCTTCCGCGCCAGAAAGCGGAGCAGGGAGAATACTACAGCCTCGTGCTGTTCGCCACGCTCGGCATGATGCTGATGGCGTCTGCGCGGGACCTCATCATCGTATATCTCGGCCTGGAACTCATGGCGCTCAGCACGTACATCCTCGCGGGCTTCATGCGCCAAAACCGGAAATCCAATGAAGCAGCGCTGAAGTATTTCCTGCTCGGCGCCTTCTCATCAGCCCTGCTGCTGTTCGGCATCTCGCTTACGTATGGACTGACCACGACCACGGACCTTGTTGCCGTGGCCACGCATGTGAGCCGCAATGGGGCGAGCCCGGTCCTGCTGCTGGCCATGGGGCTCATCGCAACGGCCTTTTCCTTCAAGATCGCGGCCGCGCCCTTCCATATGTGGGCGCCCGACGTGTATGAAGGCGCGCCGACCTCGGTTACGGCGTTCATGTCCGTGGGGCCG
>Ga0184616_10000235_pt1 | contig 10816 bp, 14 predicted proteins | sample PLM4_90_coex_FD_133145 | JGI IMG/M metagenome (GOLD analysis project Ga0184616, IMG submission 133145) | Groundwater sediment microbial communities from an aquifer in East River, Colorado, USA - PLM4_90_coex | ecosystem: Environmental > Terrestrial > Soil > Riparian zone | place: USA: East...
TGGTGCTGACCATCATATCCGCATACCTTATTACCTTCCCCTTGTGGGGCCAGCGCCCGACCGCAGCGATCTATCAGGAGTATATCGCTGCGATGGATAGCCCCGAAGTGCAGGCCCTGCCGAATGATCAGGCCCGCATGGACTATCTTGTCAAAGAGGTGGGCAGCAAATCAAAGCACAAGACGCAACTGATACAACACCCCATAGTCATGGATGACCTGCGTGTATTGAAGCCGCTCATCCAGGACTTGCAGGCGAAAAACGCCATTCTGGAAGACTATACCGTTCTGGGCGATAGGCTCGTCCTTGCCAACTTTGAAGGGAATGTCCGTCCCGACGGCAGCATTGTGCGTCAGCAACCGTGGTGGGATCAGGGATATACTATAGACATCTTTTACGTGATCTATTTCTGCCTGGCGGTGGTGATGGTAGTAAAGCGCCTGCCGCCCAATACGGTGCAACCGCGTCATGGTAACGAGCGCATGTTGAGCGACGCCGAGATTGCCGAGCTGAGCGTGCACGGTCAACAAAAGAGGAGAGTAGCATGATAGACCTAGACAATCCCCCGCTGGTGCTGGCCGGAGTAACGTTAGTGGCCTTGCTGGTGCCGGTGCTCTACAGCTTTATCGTAGACCGTTATGCACCTAACCTGTACAAGAAGAAAAAATAGCCGCAGCCGCAAACCAAGAACAACAATGCCGCTCTTAGTAGCGGCATTGTCTTTTTAGGGGTTTAGATTCATTGGGATGTGTGTTATCAGTTTTATGTCGTTAAATCAGGCCATGGTTGTACAGACACAAAATCCGCTTACCGTGGACAGCGGGGTGGATGGTGTTTACAGTCAGGAGTTCAGCATTGGGGTGTTTTTCTTCATGCTGCTCGCGATCGTGTTTTTTTCCACCATCGTGATTGGATTTATGGCGGGGAAAAATGTCAAAGGGTTAAAGGCCGGAGAGAAGTGGCTGTTTGCCTGGATATTTCTGGGTATAGTGGTCGCGGTGATCATGGGTTCGTTGCAGTTGTTGGGTGGTTATCTGTTTTAGGAGGGTGTGTAGATGAATACGGATTTTTTGGTTGACGGCTGGACGATTTACTTGTGGCTGGTGGTCGGCGGGGCGATCTTAATCGCTGTGGTGTTCGGGATACGCTGGGCGATGCGCAATGAGCAATTCGATGAAGACATCAAGTACGTGATGTTCACCGAGGATGACAGGGAACGGATGAGCCCGGAGGAGTACGCCAAGAGCCGCGAAGTGATCGCACAGCAGGTCAAGCGGCGTGAGGAGTTAAGCGGCCATCACTAAAGGGCGCTGGCTGGCTATGCGTGTAGGTGAGAAGTGGGTGCTAGGGATCATCGTCGCGCTCGCCTTGTACGCAGTGGGCAAAAATCTCTGGCAAATGGGGCAGCCCAGAGATCAGGATCCCGGTATCCCGTTTTACAGTACCGCTAGCCCCGAGCTCGCGCGCGCGGGTTCTGATTTATACCGCAGCCTGAGTTGCAAGGACTGTCATACCCTGTGGACGGTGCGCAACATGTTCGAGTCGGTCCCCGCGCCGCCGTTGGACGGGATAGGTTCGCTGCGCGACGAGGCGTGGTTTTACGTCTACTTCTCCGCGCCTGACCCGCAGGCGATTTTGCCTTCCCGTCTCAAAAAACAATTCCGTATGCCCTCCTACGCGCACCTGCCCGAGCAGGATAGACGTACGCTCGCCGCCTATATGGGGAGCCTGAAAGTGAAGGACTGGTATCTGGTAGAAACCCGCAAGGCCGAGTACGAAAAGCTGACCGGCAAGCCGTACCCGCCTTGATTGGGTGGGCACTATGAGTGCGACACTGCCTGGAAGACCCGCGTTGACAGCGGCGGAGCGTGCGAAGCGCAAGCGTTACCTGATAGCCACCTTGGTGACGTGCGTGGCGCTGGCCATGATAGGCGGGAGTATTCACGTGATCCAGCTCGGTGCCAACCGCATGGCCGACATGCGCAGCAAGGCGACGTATGACGTGAAGCAAGAAGCCACGCGCATTCGTGCTGCGGGTGAAGACGCCATGCGGCGTACCGGTGAGGTAAAGATGGCGGCCGGACTGTACACGCCTGAACAGGTCGAGCAATTGCTTACTCCGGAGCAATGGGCTGAAGTGGATACGACGCTGCTCATCCCGGCAGGACCGTTCATCATGGGTACCGACAACGAGCGCGCCGACGAGCAAAACAGGCCGCAACACAGCGTGACGTTGCCTGCCTATCGCATTGACAAATACCCGGTGACGAACGCGCAGTATGCCCGCTTTATCGTGGCGACCGGGCATCGCCCTCCGGAAAACTGGACGGGGGGAGTGATCCCCAAAGGTAAGGAGTTACACCCGGTGACGATGGTGTCGTGGCATGACGCAAAAAAATATGCGCAGTGGGCGAGCAAGCGCCTACCGACCGAAGCGGAATGGGAAAAGGCCGCGCGTGGGACGGACGGACGGCGCTGGCCCTGGGGTAACGAGCTGGATGGGACTCGGCTTAATACATACTACAACGTGGGGGCGACCACGCCGGTGGCTGCCTATCCGCAGGGCGCCAGCCCGTTTGGGGTGATGGATCTTGCCGGCAATGTCAGTGAGTGGACAGCGGATGATTTTGCGCCGTATCCCGGGAGCACGGCGCCGGACGATTTGTTCAAGGCCAAGCGTGGTAAGGCGACCTCAGCGGAAGACCGCAGCCTTAAGGTAATAGACCTGGTGGTGACGGATCAGCGCTACAAGGTGATGCGAGGCGGATCGTGGAAGAGTGACCCATTTTCTACGGCGGCCTATCACCGCAACTACTCACTACCGAATTATGCCTCGGATTTTTATGGCTTTCGTTGCGCGCAAAGCGCGTCCTAATAGGCTGTTGAAAAAGCCCTTCCATGGGCTTTTTCAACCCGTAAGGCGAAAAATGTCATTTTCGCCTTACGCCATTTTTCAAACACATGCGGCGTGTTTGAAAAATGGCGGCCCATCCCTGCGCCGCAAGCACTAACCCCCATGAAGAAATTTTTCTTATACGCTGGATTACTCACACCGGGAGCGGCCTATGCCCTTGATAGTTACCGCTATCTGCATGTTACGATTGATACCTTATGGTACATCTTCCTGTTTTTAGTTCCCGGCGTGCTCGCGCCCATTGGCCTTGCTGCATGGCTGTATTGGCGCCACGCGAAGCGCGCGTCGAGTACGGAGTCAGACCATGACGAGTGATCTCTGCGCATGAGGAGCATTTGGTCATTGCCGTTGATTGCAGTGTTGTTATATCCGCTGTTCCCGCTCGGCCTGGCGTTGGCCGCGGATCGAAGCAATGAGACGGTGATTCAGGACTTTGTGAAGCAAGAGGAACGGGCCAAACTAGGCCAACTAGAGCAGCAGCAGGCAGAGACGAAAAAGAAACACCAGATACTGTTTTTGATGGGGCTGGCGCTGCTCATCAGTATCTTGACCACGGCGGGGCTGGGCATCGCCATGGCGCTGTACGGAAAGCAGGCCTTTATCCTTCATACTCTGTTCGCAGGGTTCAGTGTGACCCTGGCGATCGTGCATGCGGTGGTGGCGATTGTCTGGTTTTATCCGGGTTGAGTCGCCTTTGGCGACGGTATGTTAATGCCGGGGGCCTTTTCGCTGCGCTATCCTGCTGCGCTCAAGGACCAGGGTGTCCATCCATGGACACCCGTTCGCTGCTCCGCAGCTCACCCCGGCGGCTGGGTACTTTCTTTTGCGTGGCCAAAAGAAAGTACCCAAAGAAAAGGCCACCCCAAGTCTGCGCCCGCTGTCGCGGCTTCCCTGCGCGCCTCGGTCGGCTCGGGGGTTCGCCAACAGCACGACCCTGTGCTGATGGCGAACGCGCGGCGTCCCTGCCGCGCCCCTAAGGGCCTTATCCTCGCCTCCCTCAGTGCTCGGCTTGACTAAGGGGAAAGAAAAAAACAACAATGCAAATCCCTCTCCGCGCCTGGCCTTGGGCCTTACTGTTCCTCTACACCCTCTCCGGCATGACCGGCATCGCTTACGAAGTGTTGTGGGCGCGGATGCTGGCGGTGCAATTCGGAGTGAGCATCTTCGGTGTGTTGGTGACCGTAACGGCGTTTATGCTGGGGCTGGGCCTCGGAAGCGTTGTCGGCGCCCATCTGTCTCGTAGGTTACGCAATCCGCTCACGTTGTTCGCTGCGCTGGAAGGGGGCATTGCGATGTATGCGTTGCTCATGCCGCAATCCCTGTCAGTGTTGGACGCCATGACCGGCGGTCTTGCCTTGGAAGTCGGTCTAAATGGCTGGTACCTGCTGCAAGGCGCCGTGACGGCAGCGGTGTTGCTGCTTCCCGCCTTGGCGATGGGTATCGCCTTTCCGCTGATGCTGAAGGCGCTAAAGCCCACTCCGTTCACACTCGCCGAGATCTATGGGGCGAATACCTGCGGAGGGGTCACCGGTGCCCTGCTGCCGCTGTGGTTATTACCCGCCTGGGGTTGGGTGCAAGCAATCAATACCATCGCGGTGGTCGGACTGTTGGTGGCGCTCTGCGCGTGGATCATCAGCGTTTTTGCATGGGTTAAGAGCGAGCCCGAGGCCGCAGGGGCCGAAACCCGGCCGCAGTGCTTAAGTCTGCTGGCCTATGCCGGCGTGGGCGCTGCGGCTCTGATGCTAGAAATCGCCTGGATACGCCTGTTCGGCATGATCATGTTGCGCACCGAGTATGTCATGGCGTTGATCCTCGCGATATTTTTGCTCGGCATAGGTTTGGGTAGCCTGCTCGCAAGGTATATGAGGGACAGGTTCTGGCTGAGTGCCCTGCCCGTCATCGCCGTGCTGTTTTCAGTCACCAGTTTATGGGGAGTACCCATCATCTCGGCCTGGGCGGAGCAGGGGAGGTTTGACTCATTACTCGAGGCGCTCACCCTGCAAGGGCTCGCGCTGACCGCGCTCACCCTGCCCGTAACTCTTGCGCTGGGCGCGTGGCTTCCGCTCATCAGTGCGCGCGCCGGGCAAGTACAAAGCGGTGCGTGGTTGTATGGAGTCAACGCACTGGGAGGGGCGCTGGGCGCGCTGCTCGCGGGCGGGGTATTGATTCCGGCGTTCGGCGCGCCCGGCACGCTGCTGATCGCTGCATCGGTGCTGCTGGTGTGCGGTCTGGTGTGGGTCAGCGGCCCTGCTCTAAAAGCTGTTGTAGTAGCAATGGGGCTTTTCACGCTCGCAGTATTGGGTTGGCCAGTGCGGGAGTTACCGGAGATTGCAAGACTGTTGCCCAAGGCGCAGGCGGGAAGCCATGACGTGTATCGTCACGAGGATGCGCTCTCCATCACTCAGGTCGTGGAACGCGCCGATGGTCAGCGCGTGTTACTGACCGACATGCAGCGCATGGATGCGGCGACTGATCAGGCCGCTGTGCTCGTGCAACAAAATCAGGCGCGGCTGCCGCTGTTGCTGCACCCCGCGCCGCGCAGCGTGTTGTTTCTCGGTTTGGGAACGGGTATCTCGGCGGCCGGTTCGCTGCCGTTTCCGGATCTGCAACGCACCGCTGTGGAAGTGTCTCAGGGGGTGATAGAGGCCATGCCTTGGTTTGCGCCCCTCAATCAAGGCGTCGCTGTCGCCACCCGCATCGTGCGGGATGATGCGCGGCGTTTTTTGCGCGCCGGCAGCGGACATTACGATGTCATCGTCGGCGATCTATTTCACCCCGATCTGGTCGGTCACAGCACGCTGCTCTCGGTACAGCAGTTCGCCCGTGCCAGGGCGCGCCTCAATGAGGGCGGTCTGTTTGTACAATGGATCGCGCTCAATCAGTTCGACGCCGAGTCGCTTTCCGTGGTGCTACGCAGCTTCGCGCGCGTGTATCCGAACGCCGTGATCTTCATGGACGGATTTCGCCTGGCGCTGGTTGGTGCAACCGGTAAGATAGCCGGCGCGCCGGCAGTGCTCGCCAATCTCAGCCGCGTGAATACCGAAACACAGTTGCGAGTGACCGGCGGGGAAGGCGCATGGACCTGGCTAGGCCGATACTGGGGGCGAATAAACGCAGGAGATGGCCCGGTGCAAGACGAATGGGCTCCACGCATTGAGTATAGCCTGCCTCGTGTCCGTTACAGCGGAGAAATGGATCTTGCAAACATTATCGAGGAATTGTTGCGACAACGCCCGACACTGGAACAGGCCGCGAGTGAACTGCATATCGCGACGTCTGGTCTCGCCGAGTTTGAGCGCAGCTACGCGGGAAATGAGCTGGCTACGCGCGGTTGGCTTGCGACGCTGCGCGGCAGTGACGGCGGTGCGCGGCTGCTGCGTCTTGCCTATGAGGCCAATCCTCGTGACCGCTGGATTGCCTTTGCGCTGGCCGATGCGATGTATGCCTCGCTGCCGCAGGCCCTTGCCAAGGGCAGAGACAGGCGTGCCGCTTTGCAGGTGATACTCAAGCTGCATCCCGATCATGTCGAGACGCTACGCGCCTTGTGGCGGCTCGAACTGGAGGCGGGTAATGCGGCCGAAGCGGAGTGCTATCGTTCTCAGCTCATTGCAGCCAGTCCTTTGGATAGCGAAACCCGTGAAGCGAGATAGCACTCTACGCGTTGCGGCGTGTCCAACAGTGTGAGGCCCTTCCGAAGGCCGAATGAATTCGGCCCTACGGTGCGACAAATTCGCACATGAATCATTGTGTTAAAATAGTATAGCTATGAGTGTCAGCGCTAACCAGGCATTAAACCGCATTAAGGTGACGGTCGAGACAGGACGTGCCGTCTCCGATGGCGTGCGCTTGCACCGCTACCGGCGCGCCGTGCAGTGGGGCGCGCTGCTGGCCGCCGTATTGATCCCTGTCACCGGCCTGTTCCGCATAGACCCCGCCGCCGGGGCTTTTGTGGTGCTGGACCGGCAGATCTGGTTTTCCGATTTTTTCATCGTGGTGGGGTTTTGGCTGGCGGTTTCGAGCATGCTGGTCATGACCTATTCCACGCTTGGGACCGCCTTCTGCGGCTGGGTGTGCCCGCAAAACACCTTCTCGGAGTGGGCCAACCGCATGACCCAGAAGTTTTTGGGCAAACGCGCCGAGGTGAGCCTTACCGGCGAGTTGATGCACGTTTCTGCAGGCAAGAAAAAATGGATTAACTGGCTGATGCTGGGCGGCCTGTTCCTGGTGGCGTCGCTGCTGCTTGCCCTGATCCCTCTGCTGTATTTTTATCCGCCCGATGTGGTTTTGTCGTTCCTTATTTTGCGTGACGATGCGCGCCTCGCTTCTTCGCTGTACTGGATCTACACGGTGTTTGTGCTGATTATTCTGGTGGACATCGCCGTGGTGCGCTACTTCTTTTGCCGCTTCATGTGCATCTACCGGGTCTGGCAGCATTCCTTCAAGACCCGTCAAACGCTGCATATCGCGTATGACGATGCGCGCGGCGAACGCTGCGCGAGTTGCAACTTTTGTCTTACCGTGTGTCCTGTGGAGATAGACCCGCGCAATACCAGCACCTATGACAGTTGCATCAACTGCGGTGCGTGCATCAGCGCCTGCGACTCGCTGCAATACCGCAACGCCGAGCCAGGACTGTTGGGTTTCGAGTTTGGCGAACGCAAGGTGTCAAAGCTGGTTGGGCTCGCGATCCAACAGGGCAGCAATCTCAAGAGCAATCTCGGTACGTTGCTCGGGCGTTTTTCGTGGAGCTTACCGCTCACGGTGATTGGCACGGCGATGTTCACGTGGGGCCTGCTGAGCTATCAGCCCTACCACCTCACCGTTTACCGTGCGGACACCAATCAGGGAACGATACAGGACTACCGTATCGGTCTTGCCAACAAACTCTATAAAGAGGCGCTGTTGAAGGTGCGGGTAGAAGGCCTGCCTGCGGCGAGCTATCAATTGTCGGCAAGTGAAATGGTTTTTACTACGGTCGGACGCAAGGATCTCAATCTGCACATTGGTAAAGTTCTACCCAAGGGGCTGTATCCCGTTGTCGTACAAGTAGAGGCTCAAGATGGTTGGCGCGCGAGCTATCGAGTACAGCATTTTGTCAGTAGTGACGGACGATGACTATGCAGCAGGATGAGAAAAAAGGCGGGAGCGAATCGGGAGACCCCGATTGGGGCGTCGAGAAGCCGGATCATTACGGTTACGCCTCGGACGAGGAACGCCGCAAAAAACGCGGTCTGGAAGACTGGGAGCTGGTCGAGAAAATCCGTGAGTCGCGGCGCAATCTGCCGTATTGGTTTGTCGCGGTGGTCGTTGTCGTCACGCTGATTGCCGTGGGCTTGAGCTTTCCGTTTTGGGGAGACCGGCCCGGGCATCCGCGTCCGTGGTTCGACTGGGGCTTCGCCGCGGCCCTGGTGTACATCGCGGCGGGGTTTGCATTCGTCTACTACATGGTCAACATGTACGGTTCAAAACGCGCGGGTAAGTTGGATAGCGACAAGACTAAGAATGAAGATCAAGACCCGCCATGAAGGCCATTCTCATAGCGCTCTTATCCGTGTGCGCCGTGGCCTGCGGGACAGATGAATCACGGTTACCTGTACAACGCTGGCAAGATGTCGTGATCGGGGTGGAGACGCGCCCAGCTCCAGTGGTGGTAGGGATGAATGAATTTCTGGTGTCGGGGACACGCCCGCCGCGCCGCGCCGCGTACGATCTGTTGGTGTTTATCCGCATGAGCGATGCAGACCCGTGGGTGCAGTCCATCCAGGACGGCCATACCGGAGTATACCGCCGTGCGCTGAACGTGGGGGATGGGCCGCAAGCCTTGCAGGTACGGCTCAAGCACGGCGCGGAGGAAACGGTGTTGCGCTATCCGTTGCCGCGAGCTGCGGCAACATCAAACTGAGCATAGAAGCCATTTTTACCGCAGAGGACGCAGAGGAATACGATCAAAGGGTGGTGTGTTTTCCCTCCGCGTCCTCTGCGGTGAAACGTCATCTACGATGGGTTACCCGCTTCAGCAACGCCGGGCTTTCTACCCAATGACGCAGCAATAAAATCTTTTCGCCACCGCGCGCCGCCGCGCAACGCGGGCAGGTGAGATGACTTAGGTACAACTCCAGTGGCCGTTTTCCCGCTTCTACCAGACCGGTTTGCACCCGGCGCACGCTTTGGGAAAGGCTGCCGACACCGCCCTCATGTAAAAATCCGCGCACCTGAAAAGGGTTGGGAAGATACTCCAGTCCGCGCGCAGGGGAGGTCGTGGATTCCAGCAGCCGCAGCAGTTTTCCGCGGAACAGGCCAGTGCGCAGCAGCACCATGCCCGGCCATCGCTCCGTAAGTTTGAGCCGCTCCAGCGTCTGCCGTTGCCGCTCCACCTGCAACTCGTAGCCGATCGGCATGTGCAAAAACATCGGTACGGACACGCTGTGCACCCGTTGCCCGCCGAGTGCGATGTCCTGATCGTGCCAGCCGGGAAAGCTTCCGGGGCATCCGCACTCCAGCCTCATCGCCGTTTTTTATAGATATCCCTGGCCGTCAAAAAGATATTGGCGAAATAACACCAAAAACCAATACCCATAACGGTCGAAACCGTCGCGATGACTGGCGGGTAATAACGATGGGCTTCTTCCACCTTCGCGGGATGTTCGAGGTACAAAAAACCTTCCCAGATGCCGAAGAATAACAGCGTGCTGTAAAAGCCCACGACGCCGAGGCTGGTCCACCAAAAGGTGTGATTGACCAGCCGCAGGGAATAGAGCGGACGGTTGGACAGCACGGGAAGCAAATGATAGCTCGCCGCCATCACCAGCAGCACCACGCCGCCGACCATATTGATGTGGGCGTGGGCAAGCGGGTCTATCATGTGGCCGGGTCCGCCGTAGGGGCTGCCGATGGAGTCCAGCCACACGCGAATCGGGTGTATCACCTGTAGCACGCCGTGTACGGTACCGACAAGAAAGAATACGGCCGACATCACGACGAATTTGATGAGTGGATGGGGGGGTGATTTGTGCATTACGGACATGTTGCCAACAGCTACCGGCAGGTTAACACCCCTGTCCGGTAGCTCAGGGATAGGTCACGTTGCGAAGCAACGTGACGGGCGGGGTTGGGCTTGCGCAGCCTGACCTACGCGTTTACTTCCTGGGCGGGGTGAGATTCTTCAGCGCGACGTTGGTGATCGCGATAGCAAGCAAGATAAAGCCGCCGAAAATAATGATCGGAATAATCATGGATGCAGGCATGGAAGGCTCCTACGGTTAAAATTAGGTTATAAAGTGCTAAAAATGAAAGCCATTATAGTCAACCCGCCGTCATGGTGCAAGGCGGGCCGATAGCTAACGGACCTGAGCCTGCCCTATCCCGCGCGGGTCGCTGGTGGCCTTGACGGTCCTGTTTCGCCGGTCCCAGAACACCGCTTGCATGTTGCCGTAGGGCTGTTCCAGGGGCTCTAATTTGTGGCCCATCCTTTCAAGACCCGTAACCAGTTCCCCGGAAAGTGCGCCAGGTTCATATTGGACGGCATCGGGCAGAAACTGGTGGTGATAGCGTGGCAAGGTTACCCAGGACTCCGGTTCATGACCGGCTGCATAGTCCAGCGTGGCGAGTAAAACCATCGAGATAATCCGGCTGCCGCCGGGTGTGCCCAGGATCGCCACGCCACGCTTATCCTCCAGAAAGGTCGGTGTCATGCTGGAGAGCGGACGCTTGCCGGGCGCAATGGCATTCGCCTCCCCACCGACCAGGCCGTAGACATTCGGCACCCCCGGCTTGGCGGAAAAGTCGTCCATCTCGTCGTTCAGCAATACGCCTGTGCCGGGGGCCATAAAACCCGAACCGAAGGGGAAGTTGATACTCATCGTCGCGGCGATGCGATTGCCTTCTTTGTCGAGCACCGAGAAA
>Ga0184616_10000236_pt1 | contig 10808 bp, 3 predicted proteins | sample PLM4_90_coex_FD_133145 | JGI IMG/M metagenome (GOLD analysis project Ga0184616, IMG submission 133145) | Groundwater sediment microbial communities from an aquifer in East River, Colorado, USA - PLM4_90_coex | ecosystem: Environmental > Terrestrial > Soil > Riparian zone | place: USA: East...
ACCGTGTCGAGAGCAACAAGGGAAAGGTAAAAACAGTCCTGGAGACACGAAAGCCAGTACGGTTCGAAGGGAAGCTCGGGGAGAAGGTATTCGAAAATAGCCTCTATCCCGTTCTGGTTAATGGATCGGAGGTACAGAGGATCGCCATCTACGTCAGGGACATTACCGAACGGAAGCGGCTTGAGGCGATGGTAAAACAGACGGAGGAAAAGCACAGAAATATCTATGAGAACGCCATGGAAGGAATTTTCCAGATAGATCCTAATGGCCGCTTCATAAGTGCCAACCCATCTCTCGCTCATATCCATGGATATGACTCGCCCGAAGACCTGATCAAGACCGTAAACGACATTCGAAGTCTGTATATCCACCCTGAGGATCACCACCGATTAATCAATCTTCTCTTTGAGCAAGGCGCAGTTCAAAACTACGAAGCCAAAATGTACCGTAAGGAGGGGGGTCTACAGTGGATCTCAACAAACGTGAGGCTTGTAAGGGATGTCCAGGGCAAACCCTTGTACTACGAAGGCACCATGATGGATATCACAAGCCGAAAAATGGCCGAGGAGGCCTTCGCTGAAAGCGAAGAACGTTACAGGACGGCCATCGAAAACTCCAACGATGCTGTTGCGATCATCCTGGGTAACAAGATTCAGTACGTCAACCGGAGGTTTGTGGAGATATTCGGTTACGACAAGCCCGAGGACATGATCGACAAACCTGTTTCCCTCGTGGTCCATCCAGATGATCGGGAAAAGGTCCTTGCGATCAATCAGCGGAGACAGAGAGGAGAGCCTGTCCCTTCCCGATACGAGTTCAAAGGCATGACAAAGGACGGAAGGGTCATCCATATCGAAGTCTCGGCAGCAAGCATTGTCTACCGGGGCACACCCGAATATCTCGTCTATTTAAGGGATATCACAGAACGGAAAGTAGCCGAAGAGGTATTGTGGAACGAGCGAAACAGATTTCGAATCCTTTCAGAAAATGCACCCTTCGGCATCATCCTGATCGACAAGGAAGGGGTCTTTCAATATATCAACCCAAAATTTAAGGAGTTATTTGGTTATGATCTGGATGAAGTGCCAAACAGCTTGGAATGGTTTAGAAAGGCTTTTCCTGACCCGAAGTCCAGGAAAGAAGTGATCTCGACCTGGATCAGTTACCTGAGAAGTACGAGGTCTGGGGAGAAAGTCCCCAGAACGCTTCCCGCCACCTGTAAGGATGGAACGCAAAAAATCATCCATTTTATCCCTGTCAGGCTAGCCACGGGGGAATATATTGTAACCCTCGAGGATATTACGGAGCGCATTCAGGCCCATGAGGCACTGGTGAAATCCCACCAGGAACTCGAGCAACTGAATAGGGCAAAAACGAAGGCTGTAAATCACATTTCCCACGAACTAAGGACGCCACTCGCCGTGATCCATGGGAACATACGGCTCCTGAAACGGAAGCTGAAGCGTCTCCCCATCGATGCAAATCTTCAGAAGATCATGGAAACCTTGGAGAGAAACCTGGCGAGGCTTGTCGATATTTCGAAAGAAACCGATGAAATATTCAGAGTCTCACAAGAACTCGAGGCAGACCTCCTCCTCGACAGCCTCGATACACTCTGGCAACGGGTGGAGGGTCTATCAGACATGCCACCGGATGTCAGGTCCCATCTCGATGCCCTCAAGGCATGGCTCAGTCAATATCTGTGTGGGAGCACCGAGTCCTTTCAATCCATCAACCTTTTCCCATTTGTTCTGGATACGATGGAAAGGGTAAAACAGCTATCGAGCCACAGAAATATTCGATTTCAGGTGGAGGGCAAGAATGATCTTTTCGTCTTCATCGATCCCCTCATTCTGCAAAATGTTGTGGAGGGCCTCCTCAGGAATGCAGTAGAAAATACACCGGATGGTGGGATGATCCGCTTAGTGGTCGAACAAAAGCATGGGAAAATCATACTCCATATCACGGATTATGGAGTGGGCATTACAGAAGAGAATCAGTCGTACATCTTCGGCGGACTCTTTCATACGAAAGAAACGGAACTGTACGCTTCAAAAAAGCCCTACGATTTTGGAGCAGGGGGTAAGGGCCTGGACCTCCTTCGAATGAAGGTCTATGGACAACGTTTTGGCTTTGACCTCTCCATGACCAGCAAGCGGTGTGTTTACATCCCCACGGATCAGGATGAATGTCCAGGAGATATTTCCCGGTGCCCCCATGTGGAGAATGCAAAGGAGTGTGCTGCGTCCGGTGGAACCACGTTTACAGTCGCTTTCGAGCCCCAGAAGGCCAGTCCTCCGGCTCACATTTGAAAAAAAAGATCCATGATTCCCAGCTGAAGTCGGCCCAGGTTGCATTTGAACCTACGTTCCCCTATTTTCCGGTCCCTAAATCAACTACAGGGTCAACCTATTTCAACGAGATCTCTGAGAAAGTGGCGAAAAGCCAAAAATGTCATGCTGAACTCGTTTCAGCATCTCATCAAACCAATGAATTACGAGACCCTGAAATAAACCTGTCCTGACGAGAGGCCAGGATTCAGAGTGACAAAAGGGGGTTTTTCAGAGATCTTTCAACAATGGCTTGACAAACAGATGGGCAATCTATAAGAATAACAGAACGATAAAGAAGGGAGAGGGAGTTGAAAAATTATCGGAAACGTGTCGTTGTCACAGGAGTCGGACCTGTCACTCCCGTTGGCATTGGGAAAGAGGCTTATTGGGAAAGTTTGGTTCAAGGGAGATCTTCCTTCAAGCGGATTGCATTCCCGAATCGGGATATGGCTCAGTACCGATGTCAGATTGGTGCTCCTCTCGAGAGGTTTGACCTTTTCCAATATGTCGAGCAAACAAAACGTTCCAAGTATCTTGGAAGGACGTCCCAGTTTGCCATCGCTGGAGCATGGCACGCCCTGAAGGATGCCGGGATCGAACTTGAAGTCAAGGAGGAGGATAAAGGACAATATCGGCTGAAAGGGATAGACTCTTTTCAAATTGGAGTCATCCTGGGAGTGGGTGTGGAAGCGATGGATCTCATGGAGCGTTACCATGAGCGTTTTCTAACGAGGGGACCTAGAGGCATCTCTCCTTTTGCGCTCCCCAATATCTATTTGAGCGCCATCACCTCTCATGTGACGGAATTTTTCACCCTCCGAGGCACTTCCTATGCCGTCTCAACCGCTTGCGCCTCGGCCACCCATGCCATGATCAACAGTTTCCTTCAGATTCAAGGCGGAGGAGAGGACCTCATGGTGACAGGAGGAGCAGATGCCTGCATCACGCCCTATGTCTTTGGGGGATTCGATGTGTTGAGAGCAATGTCCACACGAAACGACGATCCTCAAAAGGCCTGCAGGCCTTTTGATCGTGAGAGAGACGGATTTGTGATGGGCGAGGGATCAGGGGTGCTGGTCCTTGAAGAGCTGGACCATGCGTTGAAAAGAGAAGCTCACATCTACGGAGAGGTCATCGGATTCGGCATGACTGCAGATGCCCACCATATTACCGAACCCGATCCTGAAGGAAAGGCTTTAAGCAAAGCGATCCGGGACGCCCTTCAAACGGGAGGGGTCCGTCTGGAAGAGATCGATTATATCAATGCGCATGGGACTTCCACTCCTTTGAATGACAAGAGTGAGACGAAAGTGATTAAGGATGTTTTTGGGAAAGAGGCTTACCGGATCCCCATCAGTTCTACGAAGTCGATCACGGGCCATCTGATGGGGGCTGCCGGAGGGGCGGAAGCAATCTCCGTCCTCTTAACGATGGAAAAGGGAATCATTCATCCCACCATCAATTATGAATTTCCAGACCCCGAATGCGACCTGGACTATGTCCCCAATGAGGCCAGGAAGAAAGACGTAAAGGCTGCCCTCTCCATTTCTGCTGGCTTTGGGGGGGTCAACAGTGTCATCCTCCTGAAGAAATTCGAAAAATAAATTTCCAATTTCAAAACTAAAAATTCAAAACTAAAAATTGATGGTCTCGTAAAAAGTCGCAATTTTTCAATTTTTGTCATTCCCGCCCCGTATCAAGTACGGGGTAAACTCCAGCGGGAATCCAGTAAATTCAAAGAGTTTTGGACTCCTGCTTCCGCAGGAGTGACGGTTCTTGGGCTTTCCACGAATTCATCAACATTAGAAATTCGTGACTATTCTTTGCTGGGCTTGGAATTTGAAGAGTAGACCCTGTTTCGGGCGATTTCTTTGACGCGAAGGTCTTGGTCCTCGACGAAAGGAGAAAGGATTTCAGCAATCCGGGGATGGGGAATTTGGGCCAGGGCGAAAGCAGCCGTCGCGCGGACCTGAGGATTCCTTCTCTTGCGCCGGAAAAAAGAGCCTTTTCCTTTCAAAATGCTGAGGAGAGGTTCTACTCCGGCTGGCTCACCTATCTGTCCCAGGGCTTGACAGCAGGCCATGATTAATTTCGGATCATTGGTGGACCCCAGTAGCGGGATGAGCACCTCGAGGGCTGCTTGTGATTTGAGTTTTCCCAAACACTTCATCGCATCGACGGCTAACCCGGTATTCTGGCCTCTGACATAACCCAGGAGCAGTTCAACTACCTGACTGTTGTTCAGACGTTCTGCAAGTTGAAAACCTGATTCGCGAATCTGTGGATTCTCGTTGTCAAGAGCAAAGGCAAGCTCCGTTTTCAAATCGCGGGTGACCGTATCTATCACCTCGAGAATCCGCAGCCGTTCTACAGGACTACCCTCCAGCACCAGCTCCCGTTTAAGGAGCTCACCTGCCTCCGTTCCCATTTCCACGAGTAAATTGGCAGCAATCTGCCTAACCCTGAGATCCTCTTCTTTCTTAATGGTATCGACGAGAAGGGGGATGGTGATTCGACCAAGGCTGCCGAGCAGTCGGGCTGCATTCTCCTGCCGAGAAATATCACCTGATTTCAGGTCATTCACCAAGAGTTGCTGGATCGTGGGCTCCAACTTTCTATCGAGGAATTTGGCAAGTCGCTGGGCCTCCGGGTCTTTGGTGGACAGGAGTTTTTGATAACGGCCGTAAAGGTTCTGAAGGATCCTGGTCGAAAGGGGATATTCGCCGAATTGGATGAGGTGGGTGGCCATATGATGAAGGAGGAAGGCGATCTCCCTGAGCATCTTAGGATCCTTCTCCTCTAAAAAAGAAATGAGGAGAGGATCTGCCAGGAGTTTTGAAAAATGGTGTTGGAATCCGAGTTTCAGGGAGTCCAGCAGCCTCCGGCAACCATCGACCACTTTTTCGCGGGCCGGGAAGGGGCGATTCCGGAATCCCCGGAAGAGCCGTTTGATCATCTGGCGAATCTGCTTTTCATCCCCTTTCATTAAAAGATCGTTTATTCGATCCGGCATCTCCTTGAAGAAGGTTTCGAAGAGTTCCTCTGCGATGGGCATCGCCATCTCCACTTTCCAGAATTCTTCTGAGAATTCCTCTGGAGCTTCTTCCGAAGCCTCTTCTTGTTCAAGGAGGGCCGGGGATGATGTGACCCGGGTCTCATAAGAAACCTGGTCGAAGAGAATGGCCGAGAGACCCTTCTCCTGGGCAAGACGATTCCAGAACTCACGATTTAGTCCCGAAGTGGGTAGCTGGCCAAGGGCACCAATAAAGGCTTTGATTTCATCATGGGAGAGGTTGGTCAGAAAGGTGAGGCTGGTCAGGGAGATGGCGTCAAGGAATTTGAGGAAGCCATCCGCCAATGTCTCTATCCCAGCCACGTTGATCCTTATTCCATTGACTACCAGAGAGTTACTGACCTGGGCCAGCGTAAGGGCTTGCCGCCTGGAAAGGATGCTGTGTAAGGCCTCCATGAGCTGTTCGAGGGGAGCGGAGATGGCTTTGCTCTCCAGGGGGTAGAGTTTGATGTTTTTGGAGGCACTCAATAAGGAACGAATGATTTCAGGAATCCGAACCAAGTCCTCCTGGTCCAGCCCTTGCTCCTTGGCGAACACCTGATAGGAGACCATCACTGGAGGAGCCGAAGCAGTCCCTGGAGCCCCTTTTCTCTCCTTGACCTGACCTTCTGTATCCACCATGAGGGTGTAACGGACCTGTTTTAGCTCAATATGGCTCAGGCGTTCTTCCGTGGAGAAGCGTTGCCAGAAATCCCGGTCCATCATTTTCGGTTTCGGTCGGCCAAAGGCTTCCATCAGGACTTCTATCTCTTGATCCATAAGGCCTCTATGGAAGACGATCCCTTTCAATTCAGCACCGACGAGAAACTTCAGCAGATCCTCGGTGATCCATTTGGATTCGCTGATATCAATCTTCTGACCGTTAACCATTAAGGCCTGGTTGATCTGGAAAATCGTCAGGTTTTCATTATTGGCTAAGATCGAGTCGATGGTCTCCTTGAACTGGCGATTAGCAGTCACCACGGCTTCACTTCCAGCCGGGTAAAGTTTGTGTTGGCGCACGGCAGTAAGAAAGCAACGGATGGCAGTAGGGATTTGGGCCAGGCTTGCAGAGTCCAGGGGCGCACCCGGTGGAGCAAGCTCACTTCGCCTTTGCGTTCGCCTTTCTCCGGTATACTGTTTTGCCTCCGCGGGGTTGAAGACACTCTGGGTATACACCTCCTGGAATTTTTCATATTCTTTCGCTTTTTCCTGATTGGCCGAGCGCCTGAAGTGGTAGACCAAGGGGACCACAGAAGGTAGGAGGTGCTGCTGATAGAGGGTTTCCTGGTAATGGCCGACCCGTTCGTGCAACTCCTGCCTCTGACTGGGCTGAATGGCACCGTAAGTCGTTTCAAGGATTCGCTTGCCGAGAAAGCGTATGGTCTCGTCGTTGAGCTGGAAGTCTGAGCGGAGCAGCCCAAGCGCAGCAGCCTGATCGACACATTCCAGAATCTTAGTCTCCTTTTTCCCTGAACTGCCCGTGAGAAGGCTTAAAGAGACATCCTCGCCGAAAGTCGCCGCCTGATAGAGCAATTGCCGGCTTTCTTCATCGAGGGTCGCGATTCTCTGACTTACCATCTCTTCGAGAGACCTTGGAAGATACCCCTCCTCCAGAGGCCTGATCGTCCATTGCTGGCCTGAGAGGGGAATTTTCTGGTCAAGGGCCAGCTTGCGCAGAATCTCCGTGAGGAAAAGGGGATTGCCCTGAGTGACTTTTGCCAGTTCCTTCTCGAAGTTTTCTGGGAAACGGACCTGAGAGAAAACTTCTTTGAGGTGGTCAGCGATATCGGTAGGTGTGAGAGGGGTGAGGGTGATCTTGCGGATGTCCAGTTCCTGATGGTAGGCCTCATAAAATTGCCCCAGGGGCACAACCTGGGCTCCTGATTTCAGAGCCTCCAGGGGCGGGGAAGTGCTGCAGATAAAAATTTTGAGTTCCCGGTGGAGCATGAGCCGGCGAAACAAGAGCAGTGTGGCCTCATCGGCAAATTGAAGATCGTCAATGAGCATAATGAGGGGGCGGAAATCGAGTGTTTTGGGAATGAAATAGAGCAGAGTATTAAAGAGGCTTTCCCGCCGCGTCATTTCGTCCTTTTCAAGAGGGGCTTCTTCATTACTTCCCAGTTGGGGTAGAATTTGGGAGAGCTGGGCAACCCCCTTGGCGCCAAGGCTTTCAAAAATCCCGATGCCCTTATCCTCTCGCTGGTTGAGAAGGGCAACCAGAATATTGGTTATCAAATAGTAGGGACGAAAAGCCTCCTGCGGTGCCCCGTTCACCTTGACTTGCCGTATCATTTTGCTGGACGACAGTTTGCGGTAAATGGTCTCTAAAAATGTACTTTTGCCCATTCCCGTGTCGCCCTCCACCATCAGGAACTGGCTTTGACCTTGGCTGAAGTTTTGGAAGAATTTGGCTACCTGGGAGTATTGGAGCCTGCGGCCAGCGGTCTTTTCGCCTTCGAGTTGATGAAGGGCTGTTTTGGCATAAACTTCCTGCGGGGCAATTTCTCCGGCGTTGGCGAGGCGATCGCGGCCCACCTTCTTGGCGTAGTAGAGAGCCGTATCTGCCTTTTGGATTAAGCTCTTTCCGGTTTGGGCATCTTCGGGGGCTGAGGCGACTCCCATGCTGAGCGTGATGCGCAGTTGGCCAACATCCTTTTCAAGAGCGAGGGGTTTTTCACGGACTCGCTGGAGGAGTTGCTCACCCACCTTCAGGGCTGCTGGTTTTTCTGAACTTGGCAGGAGGATCATGAACTCATCCCCTGCATAACGAATGGCCAGACCCTCCTCACCCGCCATCTCCTTGAGGAGGCCTGCCACCCATATGAGCGCTTGATCTCCTGCGTCATGGCCACGGGTGTCGTTGACCTGCTTGAAATGGTCTACATCCATCATAATCAACGACAGGGGATGGTCCTTCAAGGCATCCCAAGGGATCTTGTATTGAAAGTAGTTGTGCAGGAAACGGCGGTTAAAGATGCCGGTCAGCTCATCTTCAAAGATCAGCCTTGAAGGATCTTTTCCCGAATATTGGAGAAAATTTAGAAGTTCTTCATATTTCATGCTGGCCTGCCCACCGTCCGTACCGGATTTTCCCTTAGGGTATCACAGAATGGCCCTATCAATCAACCAAGTTTTTAATCTCTCCCAGCCGATCTTCCAATAGGGTTGACACTCCGGGGGAAAGGTTTATAATAGTCACTATTATCTGGTTGTTTATAAAATGCCGGAAGATCCATGGACCATTTTAAGATTGATCAAAAGCTCTTGGAATCCATCATGGTCAATCTGAGGGAGAAAGGTTGCAGTCTCTCTCTCGGGGAAGTGACCAGCGTGGTAGAGTTAATTCGAGAGGAGGTTCTCTACCGGTACGTGGATCGGTTGATCAGCCAGATTGAAACCATCTTGGAGATCAATCCTTCTTTTACGGAAAAGGAGATCCTTCAAGCGGTAGCCAGGAGTGTGGTGGAGTATCTCGGGGCAGAGGCAGCGAGCATACGGGTTTACGATCCTCACAAGGAAGAGATGGTCTCCTTCGGAGCCTATCCATGGGTAGAGGAAGATCAAGAGCCCACCATTCCTTTTGAGGACACCATTGCAGGAGAAGTAGTACGGACCCACCGAAGTTACTTTGTTCCGAACATCCTTAAGGAGGAGAAGTACAAGAATAAGGAGAGGGTTCAAGAAAAGGGAATTCATTCGATGTTAGCCATTCCGATCTCCCTCCCTCGTTTTTCACTCAAGGATGTGGATACAGAGGGATGCCTCCAGATTTACTATCAGGAGGAAGATAAGGTGTTTACGGGGCTGGAGGCGAAGATCGCAGAGACGTTTTCAAGAAGGGTGAGCTATGTCATTGCCCGGAAGCGGATCATGGACCTTCAGAAATTGAATGTGACCAAGGACAAGATTGTGGAGCAGATCTTTCTGAAACTGGGGAGGCGGGAAGGGATCAAAATCAAGGACGTCTTCAACCTGGTCATTCCGGAATTGGCGGACATCATGCGGATTCAGAGGTGCGCCCTTTTTTCCGTGGGCGATGATCGGAACCAGGTGATCCTGGAGGCCGGGTATCCGGAGGGGTTTCATGGGATCGGAAAGGTTTTTGATGTAAGAACCCCCTATATCGATGCCATTCTGAACCAGACCGGCCCCTTCGGGGAATTCGAGCATGAGAAGATCTATCCCACTTATATTCTCATCAGCAATCCTCAGGGAAGTTATCTTCTTCCTTCAGACCTTAAACGATTTCTGGAGATGCAACAGATCAATTCCGTTCTCTATATCCCCCTGAAGGTGAATGGAGCCGTAACCTACTTCTTGTCCTTTGATGCCCAGGCACACCACCGGGGGTTTACAGATGAGGCGATCGAGGTCTTCATCTTCTTCGGCAAGGAGTTAATGAAAGGATTGAGGCTGGAGAAGATGGACGATATCCTCCATGATTTCAAGAATCCAGCCATTGCGGCTGCTGGATTTGCTAAACGGATTCAGAAGATTATGGAGGATGGAGACTATCTTTCTAAAAAGGAGAAGGTCCACCAGGCATTGGACATCATTTTGAAAGAGACCTCCCGTATTCAAGAATTGGCCCTGACCCTTCATGGCGAGGGAAGGGAGGAGGTTGTGGACGTGACCGAAAAATTGAAGAGGAGGTTTCTCATCAATGAGGAGACGATTCGGGAGTTGAGACGGGAGAATATTCATATGGTCGAGGGAGACTTCGAATCTCCCTTGCAGATCCGATGTTTTCCCCTCCATATTGAGAGGATTTTGGACAACCTCCTTAACAATGCCTCCAATGCTATCCCGGAAGAGGGAGGAGAACTCTCCATCCGGTCCTACCGAAAGGATTTCTGGGCAGTGGCCGAGATCACCAATACCGGTCAAATGAGAGAGGAAGATCGAGACCGGTTTCTCATGGGCGAGGCCAAAGGCAGAGGACTTCATATCACCATACGGTTGGTTAAACGGATGGGAGGGAAGATGGAGGTGGAGTCCGGAGAATACCGGACCACCTTCCGAGTGATGTTCCCTCTCGTTAAGGAATAATCGGTGGAATGATGGGTTGTTGGAATGTTGGAATAATGGGTCATCAAATGATTAAAGATAAATCTTTATTAACCGATGTTTGTACAACCGGAATGTTCTTCTCGGTTAAGAAATTAAGCGATTGAGATTTTGTCGATCGTTTAGCTGTTGGCGCTTGGAATTCGATTATTGGATCATTCTCTCCACCATTCCATTATTCCAATATTCCATTCTTCCAACGATACGGGGTTGAATTCTGGAAAAACTCACTTGTTCAAAGTGTCATCGGTCGTATCCGGTTGAGTCCACCCGGTGGCGATGTGAATGCGGTTCCTTCCTTGATCTTGAATTTAGACCAACATTTTTCATCCAAAAAATTCTGAAAAGGGAAG
>Ga0184616_10000237_pt1 | contig 10797 bp, 10 predicted proteins | sample PLM4_90_coex_FD_133145 | JGI IMG/M metagenome (GOLD analysis project Ga0184616, IMG submission 133145) | Groundwater sediment microbial communities from an aquifer in East River, Colorado, USA - PLM4_90_coex | ecosystem: Environmental > Terrestrial > Soil > Riparian zone | place: USA: East...
CTCGTGCTGGCCGCGGCCCAGTCGCTGCGGCGCGGATCTCGCCGCAAGGCCAAGCTGGGAGCCGGATCGACCGACGCCAGCATTCCACTGCAGCAGGCCTACCCGGCCGTGTGTGTCGGACTGACGACCGGCGGCGAGGCGCATACCATACGCGAATTCATCGACCTTCCCCCGATGGAGGGCGGCTATCGCTCGCTGGTGTATCTGATCCAGGCGGCCTTCCAGTTGGACGCCACCTAGGGAACGGCCCCGTGCTGAGGCGGTTTGGGGGGTTAAGGAACGGCGGAGGGAGCGGCTGTGGAAGTGGCGGAGGGCGCAGTCGGAGTGGCCAGAGCGGTAGCAGTGGCCGTGGGCGAGGGGCTGGCTGTGGCCGTCGGCGGCAGCCCGCTGACCCGAAAGCGGGCGGACACTTTCCAGGTCTCACCCAGGAACATCCTCAACTCGTATTCGCCAGCCTCCCAGCCGCCTGCCGGTGCGCATTCCGCGTAGCCATAGCCGCCGGTCCCGTCCTCCCAGGGCTTGGTCTCCGAGCAGACGATGCGATCCCCGCGGTACCACAGCGCGGTCCAACGTACCCCATCATCCAGAAAGTCGTAGGTGAAAGCCCCGTAAAGAGCTCCAACGGGATTCTCAAAGGCCTCCGCCGGGTTCAGCGCCCGGTTGAGGCGATCCAGCCGCCGGGCGATTTCGATCGGGCTGAAGACCGATTCCGGTCGCGGGGTGACCGTTTCGCGGAAGAGCACCGTGATGGCCTCCGGGATGGTGGGCGTGGGCGTTTCGCTGGCGGTGGGGGTGATGCTCGGGATAAGGGTGGCCGGGGGCGTGGGGGTGATGGACGGCGTCAAGGTTGCGGTGGCACTTGCGGTGGCCGTGAAGGTCGGCGTGGCCGAGGGGGTCGGAGGCACCAGCACATAGGCGGCCTGCCTGCCGAGCAGCCGCACCATCAAACCGGCCAACCCCAGAGCCGCGCCCAGGAGCATCAGCCGCCAAGCCTGCAAGCTGCGCTGTCGCCGCAGCATGAAAAAGGGGAGCCGGTGGGCGGCCCGAACCCGTGTCCAACCCAGCCACAGCAACACGAAGAGAGCTGCGAAGAGCGCCAGGCTCAGCAGCTCAACGGTTTGGTCGATGGTCAACTGACCCTCAGCGGATGTTGAAGTAGGTGTAGTGGAACTGGATCTTGCCTTCCCGCAGCCCGATCGTGTCGTTGCCGTCGACAACCTGGCCGGCCTCGCTCTGGGCGGTCCAGGTGAAGTGGCGTGAGGTAGCACTCTCGATCTTGCCGGTGAGCGAGAACTCCGCCTGGGGTAGCAGCCTGGTCAGCAGTTCATCGTACCAGGAGGCGATGGCGTCCCGGGAGAAGATAGTGCGCTCCCCGGTCACATGGGCTGCGTTCTCGTGGTACAGCCGCGCCACTCGCCCCGGGTCCCCCTCATTAAACCTCTCAAACAGACGTTCGGGCACGTCCGGCTCGGGTGGCGGAGGGGGCGGAGCCACCGGCCAATCGAACTGCGCGATCGCCTGCCATAGGTCTTGATAGGCTGGCCGGGAGGCGACATCCCAGCTCCATATATTTGCCGCGGTCAGCCCCAACTCCTTGGCTTTCGCCAGAAAGAGAACCAGCTCTTGGGCCGTCGGCCGCCAGCTGCCTCGGCCATAGGCCGGGGCTGTGGGAATCACCGGGCGCGCCGGCCGCAGGGCCATGTACTGGTCTACGCTCATCTCCAGCTGCTGGGTGGGGTTATGGGCCTCCTCGTAGTAGACCTGCGGCATGGAATAGTCGCAAGCCTCCAGGAAGGCCGACCACGGGAGCTGACGATGGCGGTCGGGAAAGCGGTAGCTGCTGAGTGCGATCGGCAGCTTCGGCAGGCCGGCGCGCAGCTCACGCACAAAACGCGTGGCGGCGCTGGTCTTGCTGAGGGCCTGATACTCGGCCTCGGCGTCGATCACGTACCCGTCGACCCCAAGCTGCCGGCAGCGCTGGATGGCCAGCTGAGCCTCTCCGATCGGGTTGTCGCCACGGACGTAGTGCCAGCCCCAAACCTCAATGCCGGCCTCCTTGCACGCCCGCAGAACAGGGGGGACCAAATCGACGCCGCGGGTCGCGTCCACATTGTAGGACCGAGTCCCGTCGGCGATCTTGATCAAGAGGTGGGTGAGCCCGGCTTGCTTGGCCCGGGCGGCGATCGCCTGGGCATCGCCGCGCTCACAGTTCCACACCTGCCAGATAAAGTACCCTTTGCCAATCAGAGCCAACGTATTGCTCCTGGTGTCATCGGGCTTAGCGGCTGACCGTCCTGCCCGCCGCGATTCGAAGACCTCCCTGACCGCATCACCCTTCCCTCGTGCCCTTGATGCGGTGGCCCCTCCGCAGGGCCGCCGGTCCATACTTGGCGCGGATCGAATCCACCGCCTGCAGCAGCCGCTCGTCCTCCTGCCAGCTCCGGTCGAATAGGCTGAGCTGGCGGGTGAGCGGCCCCAGGTCGGCCACGCCGACCCCCAGCAGCCGGATCTTGCGCCCTTCCTTCCAGTTGGCCCGCAGCAGGGCGGCCGCGGCCTGGTAGATCTCGCCATCCACGTCGGAAGGCTGGGGCAGCCGAGACTGGCGCGTGATGGTGGTGAAGTCCGGCCAGCGCAGCTTGAGGCGCACCGTAGACCCGGCCATGCCCTCCTGCCGCAGGCGGCGGCCGACGCTGTCGCTCATCTCGCGCAGCTGGCGGCGCAACGTGTCCCAGTCATCGACGTCTTTGGCAAACGTTCGTTCGCTCGACATAGACCGCGGCTCATGCCCTTCAACGACCGGTGAGTCGTCCTGGCCCCTGGCCCTGGCTGCAAGTTCTGTGCCCCGCTCCCCATAGAGTCTCTCCAATTGGGCCGGCGGCAGAGCGGCCAGGTCGCCGATGGTGCGAATCTCCAGATCTTGCAGCCGGGCACGGGACTTCGGCCCGACCCCCCACAGCATCTGCACCGGCAGCGGGGACAGGAAGCTCGCCTCCTGGCCGGGTGGAACCACCACCAGCCCGTTCGGCTTTCCCACCTCGGTGGCCACCTTGGCCACCAGCTTGTTCCCGGCGGCACCCCAGGAGGTGGGCAGTCCGAACTGCTCGCGAATCCGGATCTGTAGCTCCTTGGCGATCTCGCCTGACGGGCGGGGATCGTCGCTGACGTCCAGGAAGGCTTCGTCGATGGAGATCTGTTCAACCAGCGGCGCCGACTCCCGCAGGAGCGTCATGACCTTGTCGGAGTACTCGCCGTACAGATGGTGGCTGCCTCGCACCGGGACGAGATCGGGGCACAACCGCAGGGCACGGGCCATCGGCATGGCCGAGCGGACTCCAAAGGCCCGGGCCGCATAGGAGGCCGAGGTGACCACGCCGCGGCCCTGTGGCGACCCGCCCACCACGAAGGCCCGGCCCCGCAGGCTGGGGTCTAGCAGCTCTTCGACCGAACAGAAGAAGGCATCCAGATCGAAATGCAGGATCTTGCGCATGAGCGGGTTGACAGGCCCTCGCCCTCCGATAGAATCGGGAAGTCATCCGTGGGCCTTGCCAGTCGGCCCTCTCCCGGATCTCAGGTGTTGCGATGAGTACCGAAACCAATACAGCCCGGGCCAAGGCGTTGGCCAACTTCCAGGCCAACCCGCGGGTCAGCCGAATTCGACTGATCGTAACCCCGGATGCCTGCCCGGCCTGCAGTGCGGTGGAGGGCGCCTACTCCAAAGGCGAGGTCCCGGAGCTGCCGACTCTGGGCTGCTCCCACCCATTGGGTTGTCGCTGCTTCTACGAGCCGGCCCTGACGGAGATCTACCCCTAAGCCTTCAGGCGTCGGCCGGCAGTGAGTCCTGGGCTTCTACCGGCGATGGGGTGCGCCAGCGACGGACGAAATCCAGCGCTTGGGCGCGGGTCTGCACCGACCCCTGCACCTGGGCTTCGGCCAGCGCCCTGAGCATCGCGCCCACCACCGGCCCCGGCTCTAGCCCCAGCTCGGCGATCAACTCGTCCCCCCTCAGCAGCAGCGGCGGCTCGAGCAGTTCCTTGGCTCGCTCGAAGCGCGCCTCCAGAATCGCTCGAACCACCTGCAGTCGCTCGCGCCATGCAGGCAGAGCGGCCGGCGGCGTCTGTCCGGCCAGAAAGTCGGCCAGGTGGAGCAGCGCGGCCAGCACCCCGGCCTCCCCGGTGGTGCGGAAGTAGCGGTGGATGGCAAGCGGCGTCAACGCCTCGTCTACCGGATAGCGTCGCGGCAGCCGATGATGGCGGATCATGGTCTCAACCAACCGGCCCTCAGCGGAGCTCAGCCGGAGCTGCCGGCAGCGCTGCGCGGCTCGGGAGGCTGCCAGCCGGGGGCCATCTTGCGCGGTGTGCGTTTCGATCCCGCTCGGTTCATCCGGCCAGCTGGCGGCGTGATAGAGGACCGCCAGGCAGAAGATCTGCTCGACCCGCCGTTCGCCGGCCAGGCTGGTGCCCATGACACCGGCCAGCTGTTCCCGGTAGCGGCCCAGGTGCAGGGCGGCCTCTCCGACGGTCAGGTTCTCGGAGAGTTCATCCGGCAGCTTCCCGACCAGGACATTCAGGATCTCCGCCGCGCGGTCCAGGGCAGCCAGGGTATGCTGCCACGCATCCTGGTTCACCCCACCCGGCCCGGCTCTTCCCCGCAGGTCCTTCAGGTCCGGACAGATGTGCCAGAGCAGCTCCAGGCGTTCCAACAGCCGGATCGACCTTCCGGCCAAATCCGGCCTCAACATCAGCATGAACTCGTCCCGGATACGCTCGGCGGCCACTCGGCTCAGTTGGGGCCCCGCCTGGCGGATCTGGGACTTGGTGGCCGACTCCATGCTCAGGTCCAGTTCCAGGGCCAGCCGAACGCCGCGCAAGCTGCGCACCGGATCATCCAGCATAGCGTGTGGCGAGCAGGCCCGCAGCCGCCGGTCCCTCAAGTCCTGCAGACCGGAGCCGGAGTCGACGACTTGATCGGGTGTATCCAGTGCGGTGGCCAGGGCATTGACGGTGAAGTCCCGCGCGGCGAGATCCTCGAGGATGCTCGACCCCCGCAGCCTGGCGAAATCCAGGGTGGCCACGCCTGCGGCGCGGGCCGGGCGGACAATTCGGCCGGCGTCGCGCTCCACGTCCAGGTCGAAGTAGTGCCCGTCGAGGGCGGTGGCCAGGGCCCGGGCCAGGGGGCGGGCCTCGCCGTGAACCACGAAGTCCAGGTCCTGGCTGGGCCGGTCCAGCAGGCTGTCGCGTACTGCCCCACCGACCAGCCAGAGTCCTCGCCCTGCGGAGTGCTCCAGCAGGAGCTGCCGGATCGGGGCGGGCACGGCCGAACTCAGGGACATGCCCGATCTATCCTGTCTGGAGGTATTTGTCCGGGTGAACCACACCGATGAAGGGCAGGTTCCGGTAGTACTCATCCAGATCCAACCCATAGCCGAAGACAAACTTGTTGGGGATGGTGAACCCGCGATAGTGAATGGGCACCACCGCCTCCCGGCGCTCTGCCTTGTCGAGCAATGTGCACACCCGCAGGCTGGCGGGCCGACGGGTGCTGAGCAGTTCAAGCACCGAGGCGATGGTATTGCCGCTGTCGATAATGTCTTCTACCAGGAGCACGTGTCGCCCCTCGATGGAGGTGGTGAGATCCAGGCTGATCCTCACATTGCCCTTGGATTCCCTGGCACCCTTCCCGTAGGAAGACACCGCCATGAAATCCACGCTGTGGGGGACGGTCAGGCTGCGCATCAGGTCGGCCAGGAACAGCACTCCGCCACGCAAAATGCAGATGAGCAGCAGATCGCTGTCCTGGTAGTCCCGGCTGATCTCCGCGCCGAGCTCCCGGATCCGACGCTGCAGTTCCTGTTCGCTGATCAGCACCGACTCGAGGAATTCGCGGTAGTCCCTCACCGTGGACCTCTGCGGACCAGATGGTGACGGCGGCAGCGGGCCTCGTACATCTCGCTGGCCCCCACCACGATCACCGGATCATCGACGTGGGCAGGAACACCGTTGATCAGCCGCTGAGTGCGGGAGGCCGGCTCGCCGCACAGCATGCAAATGGCCTGCAGCTTGTCCACCTGCTCGGCCACCGCCAGGAGCACGGGCATGGGGCCAAAGGCCTCCCCGCGAAAATCGGAGTCCAATCCGGCCACGATCACCCGCACCCCGCTTTCGGCCAGGCCCTGCACCACCGGAACGATGGAATCTTCGAAGAACTGAGCCTCGTCGATGGCCACCACGGTCGTGTCCGGGTGCAACCGATCCCGGATATCCTGGGCGTGCGCGACCGGAGTAGCCTCGAACTCGCCGCCGGCGTGCGAGGTGACTTTGTCGATCTGATAGCGGGCGTCAATCGCGGGCTTGAAGACCTGCACTTCCTGGCGGGCGATGCGGGCCCGCCTTAGCCGGCGGATCAGCTCATCGGTCTTGCCGCTGAACATCGAGCCGGTGATGACCTCTACGCTTCCGGTCCTTTCGTCGCGTGCCAAGGGCGGCGGCCTCCAGGAGCAAAGTGACGGGGCAGGTGCCCAGCACCTGCCCCGAGTGTACCCCAGGCTTGAGAAGCCCAGCAACGCCGCGCGAAATCAGGTTTGCGGCTCGGCCTGCGCTTCGGGGAGTTGGAACCCACGGGCTTTCAGCCGCCGCTTGAGGTCGGCCAGGCTCTTGCGTCCGAATCCATCGATGGCCAGCAGGTTCTCGTCGCCAAGCGCCAGCCGTTCCAGGGCCTGGCCCACCTTGAGGATGCCCACATTGGCCAAGGCGGTCTCGGCCCGCTTGCCCAGCTCGAGTTCGGCGATGGCGATCTCCGGTGAGGTGCGCGACTCTTCCCGCACTCGCGCCTCCTGCAGATACTCCTCCCGGGCTTCCAGTTTCCGGTAGAAGCGATCCACCTGCCCCTCGGCGTCAACGATGCGCTGCTCGCCGGTGTAGAACGGATGGCAATTGGAGCACACGTCGGTGTGGATGACCTCTACCGTCGATCCGGTGTGCCAGGTATTCCCACATGAGCAAATGACTGTGGCTTCCGGAAAGTAGGTCGGATGAATGCCTTGCTTCATGCGGCAACTGCCTCCAGCGGAAGGACGTTTACCCGCCGCCGGCCACCCTGGGCAAAATCGAAATGGACCACGCCGTCGATGATGGCAAACAGTGTGTCATCCCCACCGCGGCGAACGTTCAGCCCGGGGTGAATGCGGGTGCCGCGCTGGCGGACCAGGATGTGTCCGGACAGCACCTGTTCGCCGGCAAACCGTTTGACCCCCAGTCGCTGCGAGGCGCTGTCGCGCCCATTGCGGGTAGAGCCGCCTCCCTTTTTATGTGCCATGTTCTCAGACCTCTACTTCTTCTTTGAACCCGCCGACTTCTTCTGCGCCGCGGGTTTCTTGGCCGCCTGGTCAGCCTTAGGTTGTTTGCCCTTGTCAGCCTTGCGGGCCCCGGACTTGGGGCGCGCGGCCGCGGGTTGGGCGGTAGCCTTCGCCTTCGGCGCGGCGGCCGGACGCTTTGCCGCGGAACTGGCGGGTTTGCGAGCGGTTCGCCGCGGCTCGACCGGCTGCGGCTTCGGTTCGGCGGTGGTGGCGGCGGCCTCGGCACTCGCCCCGGGGAGACCGATCGATTCGATGGTCACCCGCGTCAGGTCCTGGCGGTGCCCCTGCCTGACCCGATATCGCTGTTTGGCCCGGTATTTGAATACCAGGATCTTGGGACCCCGCAGGTGCGCCTGGATCTTCCCCGTCACCCGGGCTCCCTGGATGTAGGGTGCGCCGACCTCCACATGGTCTGTATCCCGCAGCAGCAGCACCTCGCCGAACTCGACGGCAGAGCCGGCCTGCAGCGCCAGGCGATCCACCTCGACCAGCTGGCCCTCGGCCGCCACGAATTGCTTGCCCGCGTGCTTAACCACCGCATACTTCATCGTTCGCTCTTGCCCCAACGTCTCTGGTTTGACCCGGATTCAGGAAGCTGCCCCTGCCGCGTGGGTAGGGGCAACTTGGACATTATAGCGGCCGGAATGGCGCCTGTCAACGCGCCTGCCCGACCGTCGAAAACCGCTCCGCCGGCAGGCTCAGTCTGCCGCGACCGACTCGGCGCCCGGGATCGGCTCCTCCAACATAGTTTCGGCCTCCGCCCCCTGCATCACTGCCAGCGGGCGCTCGCCTTCCAGGCGTTCGTCGTGCAGCACGACCTCCTCGCCGGGGAATCCAGTGCCGGCCGGGATCAGCTTGCCGATGATCACGTTCTCTTTCAGCCCCCGCAGGTAGTCCACCTTGCCCTCAATGGCCGCCCCGGCCAACACCTTGATGGTGTGCTGGAAGGAGCTGGCCGACAGGAACGACTCGGTGCTCAGGGAGGCCTTGCTAATCCCCAGCAGGACCTGCAGGAAGCGGGCGGGCTGCTTGCCCTCCGCCAACACTCTTTCGTTGAGTCGCAACAAGTACAGCCGGTCCACTAGATCACCGGGGAGCAGATCCGTCCCTCCCGGCTGGGTGATCTGCACCTTGGACAGCATCTTGTGGATGATCACCTCGAAGTGCTTGTCGTTGATGTTCTGGCCCTGAGACCGGTAGACCTGCTGCACTTCGGTCAGCAGGTAGAGTTCAGAGGCCTCCCGGCCCAGGATGCGCAGGATGCGGTGCGGATTGAGAGAGCCCTCCGTGAGCTGCTCTCCGGCCTCCACTCGGTTGCCATCCCGCACCAGCATGCGGGCGCTGGCCGGCACTTCGTACTCGGCCTCGTCGACTTGATCGTAGGACACGATGACCTTGCGATCTTCGATGCGCACCCGCCCGGAGTGGCTGGCCAGGATCTTTGATTCGCCCCGGCTGGCGATGAGTTCGCCCGCCTCGATTTCTTGGCCGTCTTCGGCCTTGAGTGACCAGTTGCCGGGGACCGGGTACTCGTCCCGCAGCAGTTGGCTGTTGGCGAGCTTGACCACCCGCTGACCGTCGGGATTGTCCGGTGAGATGATCTCCACCGTTCCGGCGATCTCGGCGGTAATGGCTTCACCCTTGGGCTTCTTGCGCGCCTCGAACAGCTCTTCCACGCGCGGCAGGCCGGTGGTGATGTCGCCACCGGCGGCCACACCGCCGGTATGGAAGGTGCGCAGGGTCAACTGCGTGCCGGGCTCACCGATGGACTGGGCGGCCACGATCCCCACCGCCGCTCCCAGCTCCACCATCTTGCCGCGTCCCAGATCCATGCCGTAGCACTGGGCGCACATGCCGAACTGCAGCTCGCAGGTGAGCGGCGAGCGGATCAGCACTTCCTCGACCCCGGCCTCGTCCAACTGGAGGACATCCGGCGGATGCAGCACGTAGCCGCGATCGAACAGGATCTCGCCGGTCTTGGGGTGCACCACCTTGTCCGCCAGCACCCGCCCGATGAGCCGCGGGGCGAACTCCTGCCCGGCCACGTCGTCGCTGCGCCGGATGCGGATGCCCTGCTCGGTGCCGCAGTCATCGGAGTTGATGATCACGTCCTGGGCCACGTCCACCAGGCGGCGGGTGAGGTAGCCGGCATCGGCGGTGCGCAGCGCGGTGTCGGTCAGGCCTTTGCGGGCCCCGTGGGTCGAGATGAAGTACTCCAGAGTGTTGAGGCCGTCCCGGAAGCTCGACCGAATAGGCAGCGGGATGATGCGGCCGGCCGGATCGGCCATCAGGCCGCGCATGCCGGCCAGCTGCGAGATCGGCCCGAATCCGCCCTTGGTTGCGCCGGAGATGGCCATGGTGCTCAGGTTGCCGGAAGGATCCATGCTGCGCTTGACCGCATCGGCCACCTCGGAGGTAGTGTCCTGCCAGAGCTCGATGATGCGTTCCTTCTGCTCCTGCTCGGTGAGCAGGCCGCGCTGGTAGTCCTTGCGCACGGCCTCGGCCGCCTCCAGGGTGCGGTTGATGATGCCTTCCTTCTCATGCGGTACGGTGATGTCCGACACCGCGATGGTGGTTCCGGAGCGGGTGGCGTAGGCGAACCCGATGTCCTTGATGGCATCCACCACCGCCGGGGTCCCGTCCTCGCGCAACAGGTGGTACACATCGCCCACCAGGGATTGCATGGCTTCCTTGTCCAGCACCCGGTTGACGAAGCGCAGCTCCTCCGGCAGCACGCGGTTGAAGAGCACTCGCCCCACGGTGGTCGGCACTACCCTGGTTTGTGGCTGGACAAGCAGCGTCCCGTCCTCGGAGTACCAGGTCTGCGTCTGGAGCCGGATGGGGGTGTGAATCTGCACCTGGCCCAGCAGGTAGACCATCTCCACTTCGTCCATGTCGGAGAAGGCCCGGCCGCCATTGGCCGCCCTCTGATCTACATCCATAGTCAGGTAGTACACGCCCAGGACCATGTCCTTGGAGGGGCCCACGATCGGCTCCCCGTCCGCCGGCTTCAGCAAATTCCGGCTGGAGAGCATCAAATGCCGGGCTTCTTCCACCGCCTTGCGTGAGAGCGGGACGTGCACCGACATCTGGTCGCCATCGAAGTCTGCGTTGAAGGCCGCGCACACCAGCGGGTGCAGCTGGATGGCCTTGCCCTCCACCAGCACCGGCTCGAAGGCCTGAATGCCGAGACGGTGCAGCGTCGGCGCCCGGTTGAGCAGCACCGGGCGGTCCTTGATGACCTCCTCCAGCACCTCCCAGACTTCGGGTCGCTCTCGCTCGATGATGCGTTTGGCGCCCTTGACGTTGGCGGCGTAGTTGTAGAGCACCAGCTTGGAAATCACGAACGGCCGGTACAGCTCCAGCGCCATGGTCTTGGGCAGACCGCACTGGAAGAGCTTGAGATGCGGTCCGATCACGATGACCGAGCGTCCGGAATAGTCCAC
>Ga0184616_10000238_pt1 | contig 10787 bp, 9 predicted proteins | sample PLM4_90_coex_FD_133145 | JGI IMG/M metagenome (GOLD analysis project Ga0184616, IMG submission 133145) | Groundwater sediment microbial communities from an aquifer in East River, Colorado, USA - PLM4_90_coex | ecosystem: Environmental > Terrestrial > Soil > Riparian zone | place: USA: East...
TCTCCGTTATGAAATCGATCCAACGATTTCAGCTCTTTCTACGATTCTCATCGGGGGTATTGTGGCGCTGGTTTTCTTTCTTGAAAGATTCGTCCGACTCGAACAATTTATTGGAATCGATTAGCGAGGAGATCAATCATGAGCAAGGGATCAGAGTTTGAGATTCGCTACGGAGAAGAGAGCATGACTTTCACACTTTCCACGAAGTTTACCACCGAGGTGTTCCAACCGAGAGAACTATCTCCACCTCAAAATATCCCCATGGCTTTAAGGGCTTCTTTGGATGAAGCCATAGGCTCCAAGCCATTGGAGGACATTTTTTCAGCAGGGGATCGACTCACGATCATCACCGCGGACGTTACTCGAAAAGTCAATTATCCGGTTTGGTTACATCATCTTCTCGATGAATGCAATCGCATGGGAGTTAAAGACTCAGAAATCACTCTGGTGGTCGGAATTGGGATCCATCCTCCCCATGATGACGAAAAGAACATGAAAGTATTTGGAGCCGAAATTTGCCGACGCATTGGAGAGGAGGTCTGCCGGAGGGTCATCATCGTCAACCACGACTCCCTGGATAGCTCCCAATTGACCGATCTGGGTAAAACCACCCGTGGGACCCCGATCCGCATCAACTCACTCGCCCTCCGCACCGATCACGTGATCGTGACCGGCGCTGCAGGGTATCACTGTTTTGCAGGTTTCTCAGGAGGGAGAAAAGGGATTCTGCCAGGCATCTCATCCAAAGAGACGATCCAGAATAACCACAAACTCGCCCTCAAGAAGGATGGAAAGGGCAGGGAGATGCTTGCCGACTATGGCCGTCTCTCCACTAATCCTGTTCACGAGGACATGGTTGAAGTGGCCAAAAGGCTTGCCCCTGACTTTCTTGTCAATGTGGTAACCAATTCCCGAGGAGAGATTGTACGTTTTTTTTGCGGAGATATCATACAGGCCCATGAAGAGGCATGCGGTCTTGTAGAAGAGATGTATCGCCAGGAGCTTGAGGAAAAAGCGGACCTCATCATCGCAAGCTCCGGCGGATTTCCTCTTGACATCTGTTTTTATCAAGCCGTTAAGGCCTTAGAGTCAACCACCCGAGCATTGCGGGACGGGGGAACCTTAATAATGGTTGCCGAGTGTCAGGAAGGCTACGGTTCAACAGAGTGGGAGGAGTTTCTTCAGTATCAGGAGTGCGATGTCATCGAGGACCTGCTACGCAAGGATTTTACGGTGGGAGGATTCATCTACTATGATATGAGAATGACGTTAAAACGAATCAATGTCATCTTGGTCTCATCCCTCTCCCCGGAGAGGGTGACCCGGATGGGGCTCAATCCAGCCCCAGATCTTTCAAAGGCCTTGGACATGGCTCAGGGGTTTACTGATCCGATCAAGACGGTCTATGTATTCCCTCAGGGTTCCATGACCGTTCCTTTTATGATTTCTGATCGATAGGAGGAGAGACATTGTACGGTACAAAAGGGCGTTTGGGTCTGATCAGTATTGCGAGTTCAGTGGTGATGGAGGAGGAGGTTCAGGCCATGGTTCCTCCGGGTGTTACCTTACACTCTGCCAGGATTAAACTGGGGAAGGCTGATCTTAAGGGACTTTCAAACCTTTTGGAGGGCGATCGGCTCATGGGATGCGCCGAATTGTTGGCTCAGGCGCCGATCAACTCGATCCTCTTCGGCTGCACCGCTGGGAGTTTAATCGGGGGGATTGCGTATGAAAAAAGGTTGGTTGAAAAAATGAGTTCCGTTTCAAATTCGATTCCCGTCTCAACCACTGCTATAGCGGTCAAAAATGCGCTGGAAATTCTGGGAGTCCGCAAACTCACGATGGCAACGCCCTATGTGAAAGAACTTCTCAATCCGGCTAAGAAGTGGTTAGAAGAGGCTGGTTTTGAGATTTTGCATATTGAAGGTCTGGGAATTTCGGATGATATCGAATTGGGGAGCCAGACCCTGGAGACGGTGAGAAACCTTTCTCTAAGCTGTTATAGAAAAGAGGCGGACGGACTCTTAATCGCCTGCACAAATTTGAAGTCAGCCCCTCTCATCGATGAGTTGGAAGAGAGATTCGGAAAACCCGTTGTGACTTACATCCAGGCCTCTTTTTGGGAAAGCATGAGGATTGGAGGGATCAAGGAGAGAATTGCGGGCTATGGAAGGTTGACGAGAGAATTTTGAGGAAATATCTTCAAATCTCTCGATCTGTTGCTTATAGGATAGCAGGGTTACTGACCGGAGGGCAAAATGGTAATGCCGAAGTATTGTTATATGAATGGCGAGATCGTTCCTGTCGACCAGGGCAAGGTGTCCATCTTTTCTCCCGGTTTCAAATACAGCGCCACCGTTTTTGAGGGGATCCGCGCCTACTGGAATGAAGACAAGCATAATCTCTATGTCTTTCGCTTGAAGGAACACTGCCAGAGACTGATCCGGTCTTTGAAACTGATGAGGTTGAATCATTCCTACACCGTCGAAGATCTTTCCCAACCGGTGATCGATCTTCTCAGGGCCAATCAATTCAAAGAGGATATGCATATCATGCAACATGTCTATGTGGAAGGTCCCGAAGTTGGGTTCATGGCAGACACAGGACCCATAAAGATGTGTATAGCAGCCTTCCCGAAGGGCAGATATTCTACATATGAAGAAGGAGGTGGCCTCGCCTGCTGTGTGAGTTCCTGGGTACGGATTTCGGATCACTCCATGCCTCCAAGGATAAAATGTACGGCCAACTATCAGAACTCCAGATTGGCGTTGTTAGAAGCGAAAGCAAACGGTTACGACAGTGTGATTCTATTAAATACTCATGGGAAGGTAACCGAAGGACCCGGAGCTTGCATTTTTATGGTCAGGGACGGAGTCCCTACGACTCCTCCGATATCCGCAGGCCTGCTGGAGAGTATTACACGGGAGACGATCATCCGTCTATTTAAAGAAATTCATCAAATCAATGTTGAGGTCAGGGAGATCGACAGAACCGAGCTCTATCTGGCTGAGGAGGCTTTCTTCTGTGGAACCGGGGAGGAGGTCACCCCCATTTGCAGTATTGATCGACAATCTTTAGGTGATGGGAGAATGGGGCCGGTGACAAGGGCTATTCGTGAAACCTATTTTAAGGTTGTAAGAGGGGATCCCCCGGGGTTTTCATCATGGATAGCACCGGTTTATGAGGAGAGGGATTAAAGGATTTTCAATTCTTAAGAAAAGGAGGGAAATATGAAAACTCACAAAGGTTTACTTTTCATGGGCATGGTGTTGTTGAGCATTTTAACCTTTTTTACTCCAGCCAATTTGATTGCTGCGGAAAAGCCACTGGTCAAGATCGGTTTTATCGGACCCCTAACAGGTCCAAATGCGGCAATGGGATTGGGTTCAAGAAACTCTGCAGATCTTGCCATCCGAGAGGCCAATGCGAGAGGAGACCTTCCTTACCGGTTTGAACTGGTCGTCCTCGATGATGCCTCGGATCCAGCGACAGGGGTCGCAACGGCTACCAAACTATGCAGTGACACTCAGGTCGCAGCTGCTACGACCCATTTCAATAGCCCGGTAGGACTTGCAACAATTCATGTCTTTCATCGCTATGGGGTGCCACAGTTGTTTTGGGGCGGGATTCATCCCGATATCACCAACAAGTATAATTATCCTGAAGTAACACGGATCAATCCAAATACCCTAGTGGAACATAGTCGTTTGGTTCAATTTGTCGTTCAGAACCAAGGATACAAAGATTGGAGCATTATCTATGATACGACCAGCTATGGAAAGAGTTGTCTCGATGCCGTCAAACCCGCTCTGGCTAAGATCGGAGGCCGTGTCCTTTCAGAAGATGGTATCACCGTTGGAACCCAGGATTTTCGGGGGATCCTTTCGAGGATTAAAGCGATGAAGCCAGGCCCTCAGGCGATCTATTTCGGTGGAACAGGAACGGAGGCGCCTCTGATAAAAATCCAGATGAATCAATTGGGGATGAGAGACCTGCTCTATGCCGGTGTTACAGGATTCGATTCCGAAACATTTAATAAGACAGCCGGAGAAGAAGCGGAAGGGACGATGATCGTGGGCAAAGCCCAAATTGATGAAAACTCCCACTTCGTCAAGGCTTACAAGGGAGCTGGTTACAAAGAATATTACGAGGCCACGGGTCCTTATGCTTATGAAGCTGTCAATATGATTATCGAGGCGATAAAGAAGGTCGGGCCAAAGGATAAGGCACTTTTAGCGAAGACGATTCGGGGCTTGGAGTATAAGGGCATCCTTGGCACGACCAAGTTTGATGAATTTGGTCAAACCCTCTCAGGAGGGTTGACGTATAAGGTCAGCCAGGGAGGAAAATGGGTGATCTGGGAAACATCCGATTATTCCACGGGGAAACGAAAACTGCCTGGGAAATAGGCTGGCCTGATTTCGAATAGGGGGGAAGAGGAAGTATTGATCCGTCTTCCCCCAATCCTATCTCTGAGAGTTGAATAACATGATCTACCTGATAGAACAGATCTATATTGCCCTGATGCTGAGCAGCAACTATATCCTGATCGCAGTAGGGTTCACCCTCTTTTTCGGGGCGATCAACATCGTCCACTTTTCTCACGGGGATGTGGCTATGATCGGTTCGTTTATCGGAATCATTCTCTATACCCTTGCCGACCTCTCAGGTATCCATCGTTACCTCCCCCCTATGATCGTCAACAGTTGCATTGTTGTCCTTACCCTTGGACTTGTTGGTATTTTGGGTACTTTTTTCGAAAGGACGGTGATCAAACCTTTCAGGTTCTCACCCATGTTGATCACCCTTGTGGCAACCGTTGCCCTGGGGATTGTCATCCGGGAATTTGTTAGGCTCTTCTATCCCCAGGGAAGCAACCCGCAACTCTTTCCAAAGATTTTCCCTCAGACCGCCTTCCAATTTGGCAAACTTATCTTCCTGCATGAACACCTCATCATCTTGGGAATCGGCATCTTATTGATTGCAGCAATGTTCCTCTTCATCAATCATACAAGGATTGGGTTGGCGATCCGAGCCATCTCCCAAGATATCGAAGCAGCCAGCTTGATGGGTATTAATTTCGATATTGTCATTGCCATCACTTTTTTGATCGGGTCGATTCTTGCCGGTGTGGCAGGGATTTTGACAGGGGTCTATTTCAATGTGGTGAAATTCGATATCGGCCTGATGGCCGGGATCAAGGGCTTTTCTGCTGCTGTCGTTGGAGGCCTGGGGAATTTTTACGGAGCCATCCTGGGCGGCCTGCTATTAGGTTTTGCAGAAAGTTTTGTCTCCGCCTTTATTCCAGGAGGGTCTCCTTATAAGGATGTTTGCGCCTTTACCATTGTCATTTTTTTCCTCATCTTTAGACCTTCGGGTATCGTTGGCGAGATAAAATATAAAAAGGTCTGATATGAATTCTAAACTTTCTCAGATTTCTCTTCTCCTTTTCATTGAAACATTTGCCTTCCTCCTTGCCTTTTCCTTTCTTGTTGCGGAAAGAACCTATTCCATTTTGATCACTTTCGTGATTCTCGTTCTATCAGGATATTTGGTCAGACGAATTCATTCCGTCCGGCAGATGATCCGGACTCTGTTTCAGCAGCATAAAAAAATTGCTTTGGTTTGGAGTCTCATCTTTCTCTTCATTTTGCCTATCCTTCTGAAAAATAATCCTTACCAAATTTATATTCTCTTCTACGCTGGGGTCTTTGCTCTACTCGCCTTAGGCTTAAATTGGCAGATTGGAGGGACCAATATAGTGAATTTTGCAACCGGTGCCTCTTTCGCAACCGGTGCCTATACGGCAGCCCTTCTTGCAAAACATCTTGGATTGTCTTTTTGGATTTTGCTTCCCATCAGCGGTCTTTCGGCTGGCATCCTCGGATTTATTTTAGGGCTTCCTTGTATGAAGGTGGAACGTTACTACCTTTCATTGGTTACGCTTGCCTTTACTTTCATCGTTTATCTCCTATTGATTAACTTCGATTGGACAGGAGGGCCGGATGGGATTGCGGATATTCCTTTCCCAAAGATCGGGCGCTTCTCCTTCGGTTCTTCCATTCATTTATTTGGGTTCGAAATTCCATTCCAGGCCAATTTTTATTATTTGACCCTTTTCTTGGTCATCATCACGTTCATCGTATCGGAGAGGTTTCATCACTCAAAAATAGGTCTTGCCTGGAATGCGATTCGAGATGATGAGATAGCAGCTGAATGCCAGGGAATTGATGTCACCTATTATAAGATCCTCTCTTTCGCGACAAATTTCTTTTTTGATGGAATCGCAGGAGCGGTTTTCGCCTTCAATATGAGTCACATCTCCCCAGAAAGTTTTACCTTTAATATCTCGGTTACGGTGGTGGCCATGGTGATCGTGGGCGGATTGGGCAATACAGGGGGAGCTATCTTCGGGGTCCTATTGATGACCATCATTCCAGAAAAATTCCAAATTTTTCAGGATTACCGGGTTTTGCTATTTGGCTTCGTTATTTTGCTCATGCTCTTCATACGTCCGAAAGGGCTATTCCCGCAACCCATCCGGAAATATGAATGAATATTCTGGTGAAAGATGGAGAATAACAATCTTTTAATGACCCAAGATCTGAGCATCACGTTCGGTGGTTTGAAAGCGGTTTGTGATGTGAATTTTCAGGTGGGAAAGGGGGAGATTGTTGGATTGATCGGCCCCAATGGTTCCGGGAAATCCACCTTTTTCAATCTCATCACGGGAATCTACCGACCTGACTCCGGCAGGGTCCTTTTTAAAGGAGAGGATGTCGTAGGGTTGAAACCCTTTCAGATTGCAAGAAAGGGAATTGCAAGAACTTTCCAAAATAATCGACTCTTCCGTGATTTAAGCGTCCTCGACAACATCATCATTGGAATGCATCAGAAACAAGAAGCATCCCTGCTGGGAGTCATTTTTAAGTACCGCGAGACAAAATTGGAACTTTCCAAAGCTGCGAAGGCAGCGGGGGAACTTCTCCTTTTTTTCAGTCAAGACCTCTATCTCAACCGCTACAAACTTGTGTCAGACCTCCCCCATGCAGACCGGAAGAGAGTTGAGATCTGCAGGGCCTTAGCGTCCGATCCAAAGCTCCTTCTTCTGGATGAGGCTTCAGCTGGCATGACACCAAGGGAAACGGAGGAGCTGATGGAGGATATTCACAGGATCAGAGAGAAAAAGGAGGGTATCAGCCTCATCGTAATTGAACATGATATGGAGGTGATTGAAAAGACGGCTGACCGAGTCGTCGTCTTCAATTATGGGTGGAAGATTGCAGAGGGGCCCTTTTCAGAAATATCAAAAAATCAAAAAGTGGTAGAAGCCTACCTGGGCGAGGAGTTAGAGGATGCTTCGTCTTGATCAGGTGACCTCCTGTTATGAGGAAGGGGTTGACGTACTGAGAGATATTTCCCTGGAGGTCAACCCCAATGTGATCACCTGTATTTTAGGAAGTAATGGAGCGGGCAAGACAACCCTCATCCGAACCATTGTCAATCTGGTAAAGCCCAAAAGAGGAAAGATTTGCTTTGATGGGAATCGTATCGATCGGCTAAAGACCTACGAGATTATTCGATTAGGCATTTCTGTTGTTCCGGAAGGGAGACAACTCTTTCCCAAATTGACCGTTCGGGACAATTTGAGGATCGGAGCCTTTTCTGAAAAAGATTCTGGAATCATCCAGAAAAGAATGGAAGCGATGTTCAGCGTCTTTCCTATCCTGAAGGAAAGGATCGATCAATTAGCCGGGACCCTTAGCGGTGGGGAACAAGGGATGCTGGCCATTGCAAGAGCACTGATGCCCGAACCGAAATTGCTCCTTCTCGATGAACCTTCATTAGGCCTTGCCCCTATTCTGGTGAAAGAATTCTTTAAGGTGATTAAGCGGATTAACGAGAGTGGAATGACGATTTTACTCATCGAACAAAATGCCAGGAAGGCCCTTTCGATCGCTTCAAGAGGGTATGTTCTTCAGAAAGGGGAGGTCGTTGCTGAAGGAACCGGTCAGGAATTGAGAAATAGTGAAATTCTAAGGTTAGCCTATTTGAAGGGATGATTTAGCAAGAATGAATATCTTTAGGAACTCAAAACCGTGTTATGGCTGTAGAGCTTGTGAATTAGTATGTTCTTACCATCATCGAGGGGACTTTTCACTAGAGGGAGGCTCGATTAAAGTTGATAAAGATCATCGAACTGGGGAAATAAATTGTTTCATTGATCCAACCTGTGATTTATGTGCAGGAGAAGAACAACCTTTATGTATACGATATTGTACCTATGAAGCGCTTACCCTTTTATAGAGTGGGGGATAGATTGATGGTAAGTAAAATTCGAGGTGGCCTAGCAGGAAAAATTTTGAAAGTGGATTTGGGTATTGGGAAAATACAAACCGAGGAAACAGAGAAGTATGCTCATGAATTCATCGGTGGGAGAGCGATCAATACTTTCATTTTATTTAATGAGCTGAAAAGAGGGATTGCATGGTCTGATCCTGAAAACCTTCTTATCTTTGGAGCAGGCGCCTTGGTGGGGACACTTACCCCGGGTGCCTGTCGTGTTTCAATTGAGACAAAAAATGTATTCAATAACGGGAAGGGCTCAGCAAATGTCGGTGGACATTTTGGCCCTGAGCTCAAATATGCCGGATTTGATCATGTGGTGATTTCAGGGAAAGCAGAACACCCCGTCTACTTGTGGATACAAAATGGAAAAGCCGAGTTAAGGGATGCCAAATTCATTTGGGGAAAAACCACTTTTGAAACAGAGGAGGTATTGGGAAGGGAGCATGCCCCTAAAAGAATAAGAGTCGCCTCCGTTGGACCAGCGGGTGAGAATTTGGTTAAGGGTTCGGGTGTGGTTTGCGATAGATCGAAAGTGGCTGGTGGATCAGGCGTGGGCTGTGTGATGGGAGACAAACGATTAAAAGCAGTGGTCGTATGCGGGGAAGGGGGGTCCATTAAAGTCGCCAGGCAAGAAAGTTTTTTTCAGGCAGTGGATACTGCTTTGAAAAAGATTAAAGAATCTCCTCTATCTGGAATAATGAAGACGATTACCTTAGCAGGTCGTTGGAGTGATCCAAAATCTGAAAACTGGGATTTTCTGGTGAGTGCAAGAAATGGTCAGGATGATTTTTGGGAAATTGAAAAAAGAGTGAAGTTGACAGATCCAAGGAAAGGGTTTCATAAATACAGGAGAAAGATTTCCGCTTGTTTTATGTGCCCTGTAGGATGTATGCCTTTTTCTGAGATTGACGAGGGACCCTATGCAGGGACCAAAGGAGAGGGGTTCTGGAGCAATACGGTCATGGATGCAGTCAGGTTGGATATTACCGATCCCCAAGGGATGATTAAGGCCTGGATATTGGCGAATGAGTTGGGTTTGGATACCGATTTTGCCACGAGTGTGATATCCTGGGCATTTGAATGTTATGAGAAGGGGTTGCTTACGGAAAAGGATACCGATGGTTTGAAATTGGAATGGGGCAATGTCGAAGCTTATATTGAAGTGATGAAGAAGCTTGCCTATCGTAAGGGAATTGGAAATTTTCTGGCTCAGGGGGTCAAAGCAGCTTCTGAGCAGTTAGGCCAGGGTTCGGAACAGTTTGCTATCCATGTAAAAGGACAAGATTCCATTGAACCCTTCAGGGTACCTAAGGGCTGGGCTCTTGGAGTTACGACCTCGCCTGTTGCTGGAAGGCATTTAAGAGGTACTTCTATTGGAGGAACCAGATTTGGACCTAAAAATGCCTCTTTTATGGCCCATACCTATGAAGATCAACCCAAATATGTGGTTTGGCAGGCGTTAACAAAAGAGATAGAGGATATGCTCGGAATCTGTGTTTATGTAGGAACCTGGTCAGGGGCATATGCTCTTGAACCATCCGATTATGTGGCCCTTACCAATGCGGTCATGGGAACGGATTTGACCGAAGAAGAATTGTTCTTGATTGCTCGCCGTTCATACAACCTTGAAAAGGCTTTCAATTCACTGCATACGAACTTCGACCGCAACGATGACTATCCCCCTAAGAGATTTATGGAAGAACCGGTAAAATCTGGTCCTTATAAAGGGTACCGATGTGAGAAAGAAAATTGGGATGAGATGCTGGATCAGTTTTACGAATTGCAAGGTTGGGACAAAAAGACCGGTTTGCAGACCCTGTCAAGCTTGAAAGAATTGGGCATGGAGGATGTGGCCCAGAGACTTGAAAAAGCAGGAAAGCTCAAAACATAAAGCATAAGCAACAAAGAGGTAGAGGCAAATATATTATGAAGAAGGAGGAAGGATTATGATGAAGAATCGGATTTTAGTGTTTAGCTTGGTTTTATCTTTAGGCCTTTTCACCCTGGCTCCTATTGCCTGGGGACAGGCAAAGGTAGTCAAGATCGGTTTTATCGGACCCCTCTCTGGCCCGAATGCCGCACAGGGCACAGGGGCAAGGAACGCTTTTGACCTTGCCATCAAGCAGGCCAATGCTTCAGGAAAATTTCCCTATAAGATTGAGATGGTGGCTCTGGACGATGCCTCTGATCCTGCGGTCGGAGTCTCCGCAGCGCTCAAACTCGTTTCAGATCCGGCGGTGGTAGTTGCAAGTGGCCATTGGAACAGCCCGGTGGCGCTGGCTACCATCCACATTTTTCACGCCCACAAGGTTCCTTTCATCGTATGGGGAGCCATTCATCCTGATATTACAGGATTCTACAAATACCCCGGCGTGAACCGCGTTGCTCCGACCCTGGTCCAGGAGAATATTCCTTTTGCAGAGTGGGTGATCAATGAA
>Ga0184616_10000239_pt1 | contig 10783 bp, 21 predicted proteins | sample PLM4_90_coex_FD_133145 | JGI IMG/M metagenome (GOLD analysis project Ga0184616, IMG submission 133145) | Groundwater sediment microbial communities from an aquifer in East River, Colorado, USA - PLM4_90_coex | ecosystem: Environmental > Terrestrial > Soil > Riparian zone | place: USA: East...
CACGCCCCCAATGCGGTCAAACTACCAGGATCTTAAGGCTCGGTCCCGCGATAGCAAAGTATTTCAAGGTAGCAGCTATAAGCGCTATGCCACTGACTGACTACCTCGTCCTCGTCGAGGGTGTCGTCCAAGGTCTTTTGGATGATGACTTGCCGAACGTCAGCCACAGCAACCCCCAAGCGCTGAGCCAATGTCTTCTCGAGGGCCGCAAGTTCCTCGAGGGTTTGCTCATCGGTCTGGATGAGGTCCTCGAAGTCCTTCATTGGATGAAGTGCATCATTTCTACCCAGCGATCGACGATCATCTGCGTGTACAAGACGGGATCCATACCATAGGATCCAAGAGCCCAGGCATCATTGACTTCGACGATGAGGGTGCGACCATCACCGCCCGTAACACCCACGTCAAGGGAGTAGCCACAAGGAGCATTCTTGAAAGAGGCTATTGCTTCGTGAGCAATCCTCCTTTCCGGGAATATCTCGAAGTCCCCAGCGTAGTGTCGGCAGCCGATCATCAGCTGGTTGTGGACGAAATAACGATACTCCGATACGAAGGAGACCGGATCTGAGGCTACTACCTCCATATCGTCAGGATGATCCGCTAAGGCCACCAAATCCGGGATGGTACCGTTGAAAACGAACCCCGTGAAAGCCTTTTGTACCTTGAGGGGTTTGATGAAGACGGGCCCAGACGTCTTACGTATCTCCCCCAAAGTTGTGGTCCAAGTCTTTCGCCCAAAAAGGGGCTCTATCTGGGGCGGTACTTCAGGTAGCTCTGGGATCTGCTTACCTAGGCACTTGATGGCTGACTTGACATGGGAGATGTAGCCGTGGACTAGTGTTTCCGGCTTCAAACCATCCCGAATGTCCGAGAAGAACGAAAAGAACTGGGTCTCAATACCCAACCTTTGGCAGCCCAACCACAAGCAGTAGGCCGTCTCATTGATGGGCAGCTTGGTGTTATAGTCCACCTGAATGTAAGCAAGCTCAACAGTACTCATGGCGTGCCCAATTTTGGTTGTAGAACTTCAACGGCCGCTAATATCGCTACCTTACCCTCTTCCGTGATCGTGTGGCCTGTCGTGTAATTGAACATCGCACTAGGCTCACTAGACTTCCTAAGAAACCCGTGTTCAATAAGAGGCGCCAACTCTTTCAATCGCTCATCCTTTGAGCGTAACACTTGAATACCGTTCACTTCGCACTCAATGTAGAAGATCAGTAAGTCCTTGAGATTCTCGGCTGTGAGCTTATTCATCGAGCAAGAACCTCCTCGAAGCCAGCCATGTTGAGAGCGATCATGATTTGCACGGGTTCAGGAACCTGCGGCATAATGGCTGTAGTTTCGTTGAAGGGGTTGCAGCCCCATTCACCAGTTTTGGCCCGGTATAAGTCAACAGCAACCCAAGTCCCAATAGATGGAGTGAGTGCCGCCGCTGCAGCAACCACATCGTGAAGGGCTTTCCCCATGGGACGCTTCTTGAAGTAGTAGCGCATCCCCTCCTTGATGAAGTCGAGCCCTGGATGTGCCCCTGATGGAACCTTGTCATTGAATTCCGGTGGCCAGAATATCCCGTGACACACGTTCTTGGGGACAAGCCTACGATAGTGTATGACTGATAGGGGGTTGCATAAGAGGCCTTGTGCCGCAGTCGGATCCCCATTCAAGTTGTACGTTGGGCATGTAAGGAGCCCGTTAAACTTCGGTAGCCTTAGGGGTTCAGGGACGACGTTATCCCCGGCGAACCCTCCTTGGCAGGTCCAATGGTTGAAGAACTTAATGCAATCCCGAGCGGCGTTGGCGATGTTCGTCAAAGCAGCACCCGTGACTAGTTGGGCGTCTGGAAACTTCCAAAGAGCATCCTGGATGACGCTCACGGCTGTGCCATCAGGAGGACTATCTGGGATCTTACCCAACCAATCATAGTGGAATGCTGAAACCTTTGGGCCTGACTTCTTGGGGGTACCAGCGCCGACATAGACGCCTTTCACTCCCAGGCGGTCCAAAACATGACGAACCAGGCCTACCTGGTCATGCCCGCCCGGATGAATTGTCACAGCAACGAGATTGGACCTTGGATGGGTCGCTAGGAGAGCTAAAGCGAAGACGTCGTCGGGATCGCTGGTCTCCATATCAAATACGTAATTGGTCATTTTGCTAATAGATACACCGATCAGTGTATAGGTGTAGAGATGCCCGTAGATTCTTTAGGCCTGACGCCCAAGCAAATCCACGTTATTGCTGAAGCCTTTGCTCAAGAGGTCGACTTCCAGCCAGGGGATCGGATTGAACCTCTCATCGGGCGCCTTGGAGGAAGAATTCAATACCATGGTCTCAGGGATTCCTTGGAAGACGTGCCAACTATCGAAGTGCTGGGCGCTCAAATTTTCACAGTGCATACCGCTGGTTACTTGGGGCCGGAAAGGATTCGAGTACAGCTCGGAATAGATTTAGGTATCTACGTCATGCACAGCAAGCGTGGCGAGGTCCCCTTAGTGTCCGGCAACCGCTACACCTTCGATCCAGCTCGTCGTGAGGCTTTTCAATTCTCGTCAGCCTTCTGGATGCCGACCAAAAAGTTCCTCGAAGTGTATGGTAAGCGAAGTCCTAGCCAGGTGGCTTCAACGTTCCTTGTCACTGAAGCGATGGTACTCAATCGAGCCTCAATCTTAGGGCTTCCGAAGGCGTAAGGCTTCGTCCAGAGAAGCTTCGACCTCCTCATGCGAGATTAGGCCATTGCCGGTCGGTAGGGGCCTTCCTGAGACCTCCCGGACCTTTTCAAGGCTCCAACCCCTCAGGTCCTCGATCGGCACGCCAGTGACCCGCTCAAGAGTCCGCTCCAGGGCTTGCAAGGCAGGGGACGTCATCCGTTACGACCTCGTTTTCGTTGGTCCTTCGACCGAATTGTTTTGACCTTGCCGCCCGGATCTTGCTTGGTGATGAAGGCCACCGTCCGCCGGAAGCGTTCATTTCCAAGCAAGGCTTCGACCGTTGAGTACTGGGCCTCGAGTTCCTTGTTCGAGAATTGGGCGTGAATGGCCCGGTGGCAATCGCAGCAGATTGGAAGCTTATTGGTCCCCCCTCGAGTCTTGGGGACCAGGTGGTGATCGCTCCAATGCAAAGCAGCTCTTGTGCAAAGGGGACAACGGGCAGACTCAGTCATGGGACTCTCTCAAGCTTGACGTGACCTAGATTCACGGCCCATGCCCGGAATTGCCTTCGTACCATATCGTCCGGATGGTTAGCCCGTTCGGGCTCCAGAGCTACACAATAGGCTCGCTTGGCAGCAATATTGGTGGGGTAGATCTCCGGGTAGTTCGGATCCGGAATCCAAACGAAAGGCTTTTTATGTAAGGCTTCTAGCCCCTTGGAGTCGAGATTTTTTCGTTGAAGGATTCGCCAACCGGTCATGAGGTAAGTACGTGATCTAAGCCACCAAGGTTAAGCCTCGAGATGAAACAGATGGCCTACGGTCCCATTTAGCACAACACTGCCGACGTGTGGGCCAAGCGGACCAGAATAGGTTTCCCCGTGAACCCACAGAAGAAAGCGTTGCATTACAAAGCCGGCTGTCTTCTTACGCCAATTTGGCCCCTCGTAGTAGAAGTACAGCCAAGGGGTTGAGCCTGAGGCTATTATGTTGAAGACGACGGCACCCGGGGGAAGTAGAACCTCGATCGGAGCCGGGTCACCGTCATAACTAAACTCTCCGGGGTCTATCTTGATGCGCCCCAACTTCCTGATCATTCGGTGTATATACACCGAGAAGCTTAACTTTTCCATCCGATTGGCGTAGTAGTGAATATGCCCTCAAGGACCTACAATGAGCTGAGAACTCTGATCCTCCCTTTCTGCAACGCCAGCGACCACGTACAATTCCGCACGGAAAGTGAGACGGCCTCGGCTGAGGTTGAGATGGCCATCGTGACTTTCTGCACGGATCAAACTCGGAAGGCTTCGGTAGTCTCGTTCAAGGTCTTCTTGGACTGCACCTACCGGGTTGGCCAGTCAACTTGCGTACCAACTCAAGGTTCTCGTGAGATCTTGAAGGCTTACGCACGGGCTAACGTTTTTCTCGCCAAGCTTGACCTTGAGCCGAAGGTATAGGCTTAATCCTACCGTCCAGGAGACTAGACGTGGACTCCTTCAAAAACGACGAAAAGCTGATTAGTGACGTAAAGGTAGGGGATCGCTACTACGAGTACGATTACAAGGGCCTTCAAAACCACACCGGAAATATCGTCACTGTTGTTCGAGTTACCTCCCTTCAAGCGGTCTTGTTGAACGGTAAGCGCTTTAGCCGTATCACAGGCAACACCATTGGGCCTGACAAGTACACGGTCTTCTACCTGCCGATCACGCCCGCTCGCGAGGCTCGGCCGAACCACGACGCCTATTGATGCTAAAAGTCATCCTATTCCTCGACGATAATCCGGCTCGACACACCGTTATTGACGCTCGATACCCAAATGACCTGGTCGTTCATGCCTATGATATTCATACTTTTCTAGCAGCGCTTGAGGAGCATGAACGCTTTGACATGATCAGCCTGGACCACGACCTCAATGATTTTGAGGCTCGGAGCTACATTGGAGATAGCGATGCCACAGGCCGTGACGCCTGTGGCTACATGATGAAATACCGCGACAAGCTACCGCCAGTGATCATCATCCACTCGGGGAACGATGACGGATCTAAGGACATGGCGGAATTTCTAGCTAGTCGTGGAGTAGTCTCCCGCCGTCGGATTCTCTATCCCCTCTGAATCTGAGAAGTTTTCGACTAGTCAGACCTTAATTTGGAGTGACGCTTTTTAGCAACAACCCCAAACTTGCGAACGATATTTAGAATACTTGTTGGGGCCACACCAAATTCTCGGGCTAACTCCGAAAGATTGGCTTCACCACTCTTAGCCTTCTCTACAATACTGAGGGCTTGAGCAACCGTTAGCTTTTTGCCTTTGTTCAAACCGTTAGCAAAGCTACTCGTTGTGAGATCTGCCGCTTCGGTTACGGCTCTACGTACAGACCAACCATTACGCAGTCTTCGTGATATGGTAGATGTAGAGACTCCGAATATCTTAGACCAGTGGGATAGAGGTTTAGTCTTATTATCTAGAGTCAGAAACCTGGTGGACCTACGATTGATGGCCTGTTCTTCTTTGGTTGCCCATCGAACATTCCCTGGCACGTAATCACCAGTTTTGTTGGGGTGCCTATCTAAGGTGTGCTCCTTTGATGGCCTTGGGCCCACATCGAGCATAAAGATGCGAAAGTCCTTAATCCAGTCAGTGTGAATTCGGATCGTGGCGTATTGGCGGTCATTTGGGTTATGGCTTTTACCACTGCAACGGGCTCGCATGGCCGCCCAAGACTGATGGGTTAGAAGGACCTCATCTATAGTATACCTGCGATTCCTCAATCGGCGCCCTTGATGTTGGCAAGTGGATACAACCTGTTGGCCACTCGGGCAATCCCGTTGGTCGTAAGGACTCCGAGAACTTCATCTAGGTCCTTGTATACCCGACAGCACTCGTCGAGCGGCACATGTGGGTGGTTCGTGGCAATACCCACTACCCTATCCCCTCCAAGGGTTCGCTCGACCGTTCGCATATCCTCATCAATTTGGTCCTGCTGGCTCTCGAGTTCACGTCGAGCTCGGCCTCGGGCCATCAAACGACCTGAGCCGTGATTGACTGAGCACGCCGATTGAATAGCCCCTGATTGTGCGAAAAGAATAGCGGCCCCATCGTACATCGACCCCGGGATGAGACAGGGGTGGCCGGTCTTTTCCCAAACGGTTCCCACGAGGTCAGGGTGGCCCCCTGGAAAAGCTCTAGTGGCCCCCTTACGATGAACAAATCCTTTCTTGGTGGAACCATCAGGAAGAAGCAAGGTTTCCTCCTGGACGAGGTTGTGACTGATCTCGTAGTAGACAGTAGAGTCTCCCTTGAAAACCTCTTGGAGAGCTTCCTGTATGCCTTTAATTATCACATGGCGATTGGCAATGGCAAAGTTGGCAGCTGAGTTGTGGTAAGCCCAATATTCTTTACCTAGGGCTTCATCTATTCTTAGCCAGGATTCCTCACGTCGATTATCCGGCAACCCTCGAAGCTCAGCTCCGCGGTGAAAGAAGTGATTGGCCGTTTGCCATCCATAACCTCTCGATCCACAGTGGACCATCACGAAGACGTCTCCTGTTGCCTGGTCCGCCAGAAGTTCTACATAGTGGTTACCTCCCCCGACGGAACCTAGTTGAGGAACAACCTTGTCATAGGCCTTCTCGATGGCCTCCAGGTCAAGGTCCTCTGGGATGGGAATGTATTGTCGTTCACACAGATTGCTATTGACGCCTAAAGCCTTAGCTCCATATCGGAGGATCTCTTGAGCCTTCTTGTGGCTGAAGGCCGGCATCAACTCCGGACGATTCGAACCAACCCCCGTGGCAATACGCTTTTCTACCTCTCGAACCCAAAGTTCTCGCTTGGCAAAATCCTGAACATCCTGAGTCTTGAGAGTGGTTTTTAGGGCCACAATTCCACAACTCACATCGTAACCAGACCCTGCTTGAATGAGAACATTGTCCGTGACGATCACACAACCAATAGGTACGCCGAAGCCCATATGACCATCAGGCATACCGTAAACCCCAGTCACGCCTTCATATGAAGCTGCATCGTGAAGTTGACTCCAAAAGGCTTCTTCAGAAGCCTCATATAGAGTCTCTGAAAAGAACACGTGAGCCTCAACCCTCATCGTGCCTACCTTAGGTAGGACGTAATGACTAGGACTTACCGGTTGAGCAATGTACTTGAAGGACATAGAGGGTTCCGGGGCTTGAGGTCGTTCATGAGGAACTGTAGGAGAATAGAGGCCCTAGAATACGCCGCCAGGATATCCAGAGCTTCAGGGGTTGTGACGCAAACGGATTGGCCGATGTAGAACGTGAAGTCCGCATTGATATAAACGGAAATCACCAGAAAACCTTTAGGCCCCGGCGTCCTAAATCGGATGACACACCACTCCAAGCCCTCCGCAACGTGTTCTGGACCGCCGTAGGTGATGCTATCCTGGGGTCGCGTCACGAGCCTATCGATCAGGTCACGCATCTGAACGAGGTTCACGTGATCCTCTCATAGCGGAATCGCCGTTCAAAGGCCGTACCCTTTTGGGTCACGGTCAAGATCTTGTAAGTGGTGAAGCAACCAGCGAGAATAGCAATGATTACCAAGACCAAGATGAGTGTCCAAATACCGTCTTCGTCGGAATCCCCACCAAAGAATCCGGCCACACCATGAGAGGACTCAGCGACCTCGTATGACGCTGAGTAAATGTTCTCGAACATGGCGTAGGAATTCCAAGCGGTCTCCGCTGCAGATCCGAAGGTCCGACGCCGCCAGAAGTACGACCAAGAATTCACCGTGATGACCAAACCGGAACCCAGCAACGGAACCACGATGGCTAAATAACCCAGTTGGTAGAACACCTTCAGGGTGTCAGCACTGAGGTAGGGCGCGTTGACGGTATGACCGTTGACTTCGTGCTCGAAGGGTATGTTGGCCCCTAGCTGCCCGAGAATCAGCAGATAGCACCAGGTGAAACCGACGGCGGACATGATGGCCCCGCACCAGTTCAACAAATGCGGGAAACCGCCATCGGCTTTGCTCTCCGTCCAGGATTTACCACAACCCCAAGCATTGAAGCAGCTGATGACGAAGTTGATAATCCATAAGACCATGGTGACTACGCTACCTTCGCCTGCAGTTCTTTGCAAACCCTGAAGAGTTCTGTTGTCTTGAAGTCCAGTACGAGGGGTTGAAGCGTCCGTCGAATCTCGTCAGCTAGTTGCAGAAACGGTTGGCCTTCCACCCTACGATAGATGTCCTCAACGGGGGAATTGTGATCGTGCGTGAAGAAACTAACCCCTTCACGCATGCGGTTGGCCTTCTCAAGCAAGTCCCGCCACATCGCAATCTCAGGACCTTGCACGAGAGAAAAGGCTTCTTTGCCCCAGTTGCATTCATGCGTCCAGAAGTCGTCTGGGCCGATACTTGAAAGGTCCACGACCTTGCTCGGCGAGTGTCCATTCATCATTTGGCTTATGTCGATTCTGTTACCCCAATACAGATTGCCGAAGAAGACATGGTCCAGGATGTCCTCTAAAGTGTGAGGTTCACACAGTTCAAGCCTCACACGTTTATCCACGAACATAAAATAGGCGTGTGGATCATGAGGGCGGTGCCCATTTTCGTCGGGCTCACCCCACCTGAATGTCAGCCAACCCGAGCCCAAGTTGAAGTCCCAGGGCAAGCCCTCCTCACCAGATAGGGTTACATTCTGGTTGATTTGGCTGGGAGTACCTACGGGGCGCTCGCACACCTCACGAGTACAGTTGCAGATTTGATGTTCGTGCCGAGGTTGTGGGGGCCAAGACTCCGAGAAGCTCAAAGTCCCCTTAGGCCCTCGGAAGAAGCTGTTTCTACTTACTATGAGCATTGCTTTGTCCTACTGCCAACGATAGACGATAGTGGGGTACCCTCGAGACGTAACGGTATGGACGGGGACCCATTGAGGTTGGTAGAAAGAAGTCCACACTTGTCGTGGGGGATGCTTGTAGTCCCAATAGCAGGCGCCCAACAAAAGCGGGATCATGAGAGCAATGAAGAGCTTCACCGCTTAAGGACTCCAAGTTATACGGGTGACCTGTAGAGGTTTTGCCCGTCGGACCCGCTGGGGTCTAACAGGCCCGTGACAAATCGACCAGTGATCCCGAATGAATCGCCAAACGGCGTCCGTAGCTCGCCGAATACCCTCTCCTCGAACCTTGGTAGCATCGGCAAAGACTTTGACGTAGGTCCCGTCGACAGAAAACTCTGCCACGAGGACGAGAGTGCCTCTCTGGTTGACCACCTCGACATGAAAGCCCACACCTTCGAGGATGTTCGTGATGCCGATCTCCGAGTACTGGACCTGTAAAAGACAGGCATTTCGGCACAGGACCTGAAACCTAGTGCCCTTGAGAACTCGCCGTCGTCTGGGGGGAGATTTTTTCACAGAGGTCATCGCCTGCCAATACGACCAGTCCTAGTGGGGGTTAAGGCCTGTTCCGGCTATATTGTAGGCTTAGGTGGCCCTTCAGCCCCGCTTAGTAGGTCGGCCAACTGTCGACCAAAGGTTTCAACCTGGAGTTCCAACTGCTTAGCGGCTTCCTCGGGAGATGGGTGACAACCGTAGCTAGGGCCCAAGGTCCTAAGTACGCCACCAGAAGCGGACTTGATGTACCCCATCCAAAGAGATCTCGGTTGTTGCTTGATCTCTAAGTGGAGGTCGCCGAAAGTACCCTCATACTTGTCAAAGACCTCAGGATTTTCAACGAGCGCCAGGACAGCCTTACCCACAGTAACGTGCGTCGGCTTGGTCATACGAACTTCCTGCCTTTTCTTAAGTCCTCAGCTAGGGTTATTCTACCTCCAGCAGTCGTGATTACAGGCATGAGGCTGTCTCTCAGGGCGTCAGACATCGACACACCCTGAACACGAACAGTCTCGCATATGCTAGTCTCCAAACCATTTTCAACAAAGTAAGCCGCATACCCCCACAAGCGGCTCGAAATATCATCCAGGGGTATCACTTCTACCCCAGAATGCTCTTGCACGAAGGTCTGAATCTTCTGTAGTAATTCATCAAGAGTCTCACATGTTGGCGGATGCTTAGGAGTGGGCATGAGCTCATTCAAAGCATCCGTTATCGTTGTGGGTCGACTGGGGGTCTTTGGACTCACAAGCATGGTTGACTCGTCCCCGTGGATGTATCCGTCGCAGTACTGCCTGTTAGCAACATCCGTTAGCATGCTAGCCAAGGTAAGAGCCCCGTGAGCACACAAGGTTATGTCAACGCCCGGGCCCCTCACGGCAAGGTGCTCTTGACCTACAGGATGCACCTCAATCGGGAAAGGCTTGTTAGGAACGGCGGCAAACTTGGATTGTTCGGACACCTAGGCCCTATACACCAGAGGGCTTAAGTGCCTTGCGGCTTTCCCGCATCATGTGGGCCAATTCCGTGACCATGTAGTCCTTGATATCGTCCCGCGGCGGCCCCCGACGATATTCGAAAGGTAAGTGCGTAGAGGGATCGACTAATTGCACCTGGGGGATCCGCCCTGGTGTGTAGACGTCAAGGATTCTAGGAAGTGAAGAGAGTTCCTCGAGTGGTTTCAACCATAGCCAGCTATGCTCACACATGCCGTAGTAGCCATCCGTGTAAGTCAGATCGGTGAACCGGGCCACAGCTCGAACCAACTCATGACAACGAACGGGTGAGCCGTCCCATTCATAAGGCACACAGGCAACAAGTTCGCAGGCTTTCTTGTAGAAAGCACGTTCTCGCGCTGTAAATACTTCTTGATAGGCGTACCCTTGGAACTCAAGCACTTTCTGGCACCTTTCCAGTGTCACGAACTTCCTTGAGGATTGCGATGGCTTTGGGCATTTGATCCGTCTTCACGTACATGTGAATCAACGTAGCAGCCCGAGACAGTGTGTCTTCTTCGGTCTTAGCTGGTTTACCCGCAAGCATCTCAACTAGGGATTGGGCTGCAACACCTTTCAACGAGATCGTCTTACCTTTTGCCATGAAGGTATATACACCAAATCACGCTTCTATCTCGGCTGGGAAGTATCGATTGAACCAACGTGAAGCAAATTCCCGGGCGGACTTCAAAGCACTTAGGCTCTCCGGCAGCTTCATCTCTATGTTGTTGCTGGGGCCATACCAAGAGAACTCCA
>Ga0184616_10000240_pt1 | contig 10783 bp, 12 predicted proteins | sample PLM4_90_coex_FD_133145 | JGI IMG/M metagenome (GOLD analysis project Ga0184616, IMG submission 133145) | Groundwater sediment microbial communities from an aquifer in East River, Colorado, USA - PLM4_90_coex | ecosystem: Environmental > Terrestrial > Soil > Riparian zone | place: USA: East...
GTGTACCGTAACACCCTAACCGTCCCACCTTTGTAACTCCAAATCGTCTCAGGGGTCGAGTACCCCTTCGCCCTCGTCCGGCCGGTGACCAAGGTGCAACCGGTGTTCGAGGATCCCCAGATGCTGGCGAGGCTGAAGTTCGTCCTTCCCGTCGTGGACGGCGAGATGGGCGTGAGCGAGGCGAGCCGGCTGACCGGCCTCTCGAGGACCGCCGTCAAGAGGTGGGTGCGCCGGTACCGGGAGCGGGGCGTGGAGGGGTTGCGGAACCGTCCTCGCGGCCGCTCCCGCCCGACCCCCACGGCTGTGGAGGCGTCCGTCCTCCGACTCAAGCGGGAGCGGCGGGGGCGCAGCGCCCGGAAGATTCGGGACCTGCTCCGGGCGGAGGGCGTCTCGATCCACCGTCAGACCGTGTACCGCATCCTCCGCAAGTACGGGGAGCACCGCCGCGAGCCCCGGGCGCTCAAGCCGGACAAGGAGTTCGAGTACCCGGAGCCGAACGACTGCTGGCAGGTCGACATCATGGACGGGATCATCGTGAAGGGCGTAGGGCTCGTCTACCTCCACTCCCTGCTCGACGACCACTCCCGGAACCTCATGGGCGGGGAGTGGTTCACCAGCCGCGGCGCCCCGCACACTCTCGCGACCCTCCGGGACGCGTTCGAGGCGAACGGCCTGCCGAAGCGGATCCTGGCGGACCGGGGCACCCAGTTCAAGCGGAACCTCGGCCCCGGCCTCACCCAATACGAACGCGTCCTAGGCCGCCTGGGAATCCAAGCGATTTTCGCGAGCGCCGGGAAGCCGAAGGCGAAGGGGAAGAAGGAGCGCTTCTACCGCTTCGTCCAAGAGGACTTCCTCCAGGAGCACGACTTCGCGTCCCTGGAGGACCTGAACCGGAAGTGGGGGGCCTGGGTCCGCTGGTACCGGACCCAGCACGAGCATTCCAGCCTGAACGGCGCGACGCCGGGGGAGCGGTACGCCCGGGTCCGGAAGCGGTTCTCCCCCTTCCCCCTGGAGGACGTGTTCGCGACGATCGCGGAGCGCAAGGTTCGGAAGAACGCCACCGTGAGCTACCGGCGCAACCCCTACCCCGTCGACCCGCGGTACATGGGGGAGCGGGTGGAGCTCCGCGTCTTCAACGGGCACGTCCGGATCTTCCACGGCACCACCCTCCTCGGGACCTTCGACGCCCGCATCGACTACCGGGAGCGGATGCTCCGCCGCCTCCATGTCCGGGTCGTGAAGGCGGACGGCACGGTCCGGTTCCAGGGGAAGCGGTACCCGGTGGGACTGCGGCTCGCCCGGAGACGCGTCGAGGTGCTGCGCAAGGGCGCGGAGGTCCGGGTCTACCTGCCCGGGAACCGAGAGAGAACGTTCAAGGTCCGACGGCGGTACCGTCGAGGCCGTCGAGGGTGAGACGATTTGGAGTTACAAAGGTGGGACGTTTTGGATGTTACGTAACAGATAAGGCTTAAAGACGCTGCATGGATTCCAGTCGCCGGCGTAACACCGCCAGCGCGCTTGCTTGCACAGGAGCTGTGATCCAAAATGGTCGAGTTCAGTCTCGTGCATTCGATAACAACCGAGATGTGCACGGGGTTCCTCACGCTCTCGGCGTTCTGCATCTTGTTGAAGTTGATTGCCGACGGATATCTCAAGAGGTTCCAGGCGAAGTTCAAACGTCTAGACTGGCTCGCGTCGAAATTCTCCCAGTACGCCGATCCTGCATCATACATCGCCATGGGCGGCGGCGTAATCATGGTCCTGGTGTCCGGGACGACCGGCCTCCTCTCATGGCAGTTTGATAGGCTCGCCCAGTCGGGCCTCGCCCACAACAAAGTGCTCCTCACCGTCGCGTCCGAGGTCATTTTCATCGGCGCTTTCATCCTGAGGGCCAGATACTCGTCGAAGCTTTGGGCGGACCGCCTGACCGCCTGGATCTACACGGCGTTGGCGATGTTCGCCTTCCTCCTGCTCGTCCTCCAGAACTCGGTGGCGGGCCAGATGGCCAAGGGTAAAAGCTTGCTCGACTACTTCTTCCCATGGTTGAAGGGCATGGAGGCCCAGCCAATCTCGTTCCCCGTCTGGGGTTCGATTCTGACGATCATAGGGACCATCATGATCGTGCTGGTCGCTTTCATCGTCATGAGGCGCAATGGAAAGCCCGCAAGGGAGAACACTCCCGCCTAAGCGACAATCACGGCGGGGGATGGCCGACCGCCACATCCTGCGCCACAAGTATCCAGTAGCCGCCTTCGTGCTGCAACACGCCCTTGACTATCATCTCCTTTCCGACCTCGAACGCCTCCGGCAAGGACGTGAATCGAACGGTGAGGTTCGAGACGCCATCGCCCAGCACGAATGTGTTGTTCGTCATATTCAGCGACTCAGCAAGCCCCCGGACTTGCACGCTCTTCCCCTCCAGATCCTGCGGGGCCGCGAGGACCTGGCTCGGGGTGTAGCTCTTCTGAGGTTGGGATCCCCAGAACACGACGACCACGAGGACGATCACAATGACGACAGCAGTGGCGGCGACCCGCTTCGTCCTCCGCGAAACGCGCTTGGGCTCAGGCGGGGGATTCGCCTTCGCTTCCTCAGCCTGGCTTCCTTCCACCCCTGATCATCTCCTGGAGCAGCTTTGCGTCGCGCTCCAGCTGGCGCTGTCGCATCTGGAGGGACAACAGATACAGGAATAGGCCGATCGCCACCAATGCCAATGCTCCGAACAGGAACGCTTCTTCGCTCAATTCGATTCCTCCATTTCCTCCTTGATTATTTCAAGTTGCGCTCTGAGGTTCTCCTGGTAGATGCGGACACGCAGGAGACAGAAGAAAAGCAATGTCAGCGCCACCACGCCCACCAACAGGGTGATTGCGTTCTGTGGCGGGAAGAAACCGGGCGTCGTGGGATGCAGGCTCGTGGGGCTCCTCGAGGAAATGTACGACAGAGGCACGAAGACGAAGCTGATGATTCCGAAGACGGCGGAGACTCGCGCCTTCGCATCTCCCCTCACGCCAGCCCGGAGAGCCAGATACGCGACATAGGCCATCCACAGGATGAACGTCGAAAAAAGCCTCGCATCCTCCCATCTCCAATAATAATCCTGCTCGGCCTTGCCCCAGAGGGATCCTGTCAGCAGGGCCAGGGTCGTGAGGAGGACGCCCACTTCAGCAGAGCATGCGGCGACGACATCCCATTTCGGTTTCCTGGTCCTCAGATACGCGACGCTCGCAACGAAGACGATGCCGAACGAGAGATAGGCGGTCCAGGCCAGAGGTATGTGAAAGAAAAAGATCCGGAAGGCGATGGGCGCGTGCCAGCCTGGGACATCGAATGGCAGCACGATGTAGAACATCGACATGTAGGCGAGCAAGAGCATCGTCACGAGCATGGCGGCAAGGAGCGCGATGTCATGACTCTTCGTCCAGTTCATTCAATCCTCCACAATGTCGTCGAATAGCAGGTAGGACAACAGCCATGCTATCACTGTGAATGCACCGACATAGACGACGTTCGAGATGGCGGCATCGAAATCACCAGACAGCAGGCCAGATGTGGCGTTGATCGAAGGCACGATGACTGTGAAGAGTGCGACGGTTATTAAGAGCATAGGGAGGAGAATGTCCCTGGTCTTCGCGCTGGACGAGAGCGCTGACACGGTGACGCCTATGCTCGAGTATCCCAGAGTCCCGAGCAGGGTCACGACGATCAGGGGTCCCCACTGCCCAGAGTAATCGTAGTTGAAGAATACGGCGAAGAAGACTATCGTGGAGAGGCTGACGACGAAGATGAACACCAGGCTGGACGCCAGCTTGCCGATGTAGAGTGCAAACCGGCTCGTCGGGACCAGTAACAATCCGCCAATCGTGCCGGCGTCGGCCTCCTTGGCGAAGGCGGACGCGAGCCCCAGCATCCCGGCGAAGAAGAACGTAACCCAGAGGATCGCCGCCACGACGGACCGACTCTCCTGAACTTGATCCACGCGGATGTCGAAGAAGCCAAAGGCAAATCGAAATGAAAGGACGACCATCAGCGAGAAGATGACCATGGACGAGAGGCGCTCTCTCGTCCTCGCCTCGAGACGGAAATCCTTCCCCGCAATCGTCATAGCTTCCCGCATCATTTTGTCGCGCCAACCAACTTCTTGTACTCCTCGACGAAATCCCCTCTAGAGACAGCCGTCTTCTCTTTATCGTAAACAAGCTTGCCATCGACCAAAATGAGCAACCTGTGTCCTAGATCGTGCCCCAATTCAGAATCATGGGAGGTCAGCAAGACCGTCGCACCGGCGGCAACCGCCTGTTTCAGCATCGATGATACCTGCCCCCTCGCCTTGATGTCCAGACCCGAGAAAGGCTCGTCCAGCAGCAGCAACTTCGGACTCCCCAGCATTGCCCTCGCGATCGAGAGCCTCTGTTTCATGCCGCGGGAGAAAGTCCCGACCCTGTCGTTCCTCCGGTGGAGCAGTTCCACGCGTGAGAGCATCTCATCGATCACCGACTCCCCCGAGGAAACCCCGAGCAGACGCGAATAGAACTCAAGGTTCTCGGCCGCCGTGAGATCCTCGTACAGGAGAGTCTCGTGGAGCGCAACGCCCACGAGCTTCCGCACCTCGACAGAATCATCAAGTACGCTGTGTCCCCCAACCGCCGCATCGCCACTGCTTGGTCGCGAAAGCGTGCAGATCAGCCTGAGCAGTGTGCTCTTGCCTGCCCCGTTGGGCCCAAGGATCACGCAGAGCTGGCCCGGTCCGACATGTAGGTTCAGGCCTCTGAGGGCAGGCTTGCCGCCATACCTCTTGCCCAAGTCGCGCAGAACCAGCATGGTGCTGCATGCAACTTTGCGGGCGGTATAAAGCCTTTATCCGTATGTCACTGCTCCATTACGAGGCGCTTGATGAGGACCTCTCTCCCTTCCACATTCTTAAGCACGAGCTCAGTGTCCTTGAAATCCGTGTCGGCAACGAGGAGTTCAAACGCCAGCTTGAGACTCTCGGACGAGTAGCCGGAGGAGTCGCCCACGCCGAGCTCGATCAGAGTGACCTTGTTCGCTCCTTTCGCCTGCATCTCGGCAAGCGTCTTCTCGATGAGATCTTGAATCAACGCAAACTCGTGCATCTAGCTTCCTCGATTCCTGCGCTTGGATTTCTGTCTCATCACCGGAAAAGTTCCCGCCTTGCTTCTGGCCTGACCTCGTAGCCCCACTGCTGCACCAGCTTCAGTACTTCCTCGACCAGCGTGGGCAGCCCTTCCCGAACATGGTCACTGACATCGGATCCAACGACCTGCGAGTCGCCTATCTGCATGGCCACGACGGCGACGCGATTCGGCATCCTCAACCCGGAACGCTTCGCGAGTTCGAGTGCCTCGGGAAGACCAAGGTAGTGCGCCGATGGGACGATCCGCGGTCCCAGTTCCGAAAGCTTCAGTTGGACAACTTTCCCTGGCGTGTCGCCTACGATGGAGTCAATAATCACCAGGTCGTCGAACCCCTCGGCGAGTTCGACCAAGTACAGGCCCGAGAGAGGGCTTTTCACAACCTTGATCCCCAGGATGTCGCGACTCTCCAGAACGTCGGCTGCAAGCAGACCGATTCCGTCGTCCCCCAGGAGGTCGTTTCCGAGTCCGAGTATCAGCAGTGCCATTTCCCGTCCTATCTCGACAGCTCCTTGTAGATCTTGCCGTCCGCATCGAATATCTGAACCCTCAGAGGCATGCTACCAGGCATCGAGTGCGTCGCGCACGCGTGACACGGGTCGTAGGCGCGGAACGCCATCTCGATCTGGTTGAGTATCCCATCATTGACGACGCCGCCCTTGATTGCGCTGCGAGCAGCCTTGTCGACGGACATTGCCATTCTCGCCGAATTGTGCTGAGTCGCCACAAGGAGGTTCGCGCCCGTCAGGATTCCTCTCTCGTCGCTCTTGTAGTGGTGGATGAGAGTGCCTCGGGGAGCCTCCACGACGCCCATGCCCTCGCTGGGCTTCTCCGTGGGTATGGCCCTGATGTCGGTTCCTGTTATGTCCGGGTCGTTGACGAGCTCCTTGAATCGCTCGGCCGCGTACACAATCTCGATCACCCTAGCCCAGTGGTTCGCCAGCGTGTGATGCACAGGCTTGGTGCCCAAGGTCTTGAAGAACTTCTCGTAGAGCTTCTGGGCATTCGGTGTCGCCATGCCGTCCGAGGCATTAAGTCTGGCTAGGGGTGCGACGCTGTAGATCCCGCTCTCGGGACCGTCAACGAAACCGTGCCATCCCAGTCTCTTCAGGTACGGGAATTTGACGTACGTCCATGGCTCCGAATGCTCTGCAATGTGGCTCAGATAGTCCTGTACCCGGAATTTCTCAGTTTCCTTGCCGGACGGATCAACAACCCTGATCATTCCGTCGTAGAAGTTCACGTGGTTGTTCTTGTCCATGAGGCCCATGTAGCTGGTCCTATGAGTGTAGGCGTCGGAGACGATCATGTTCACGTAGTCCTTGTTGCTCAACACCAGATCCTCGAGGACCTTCTCGCAAAAGAGAGCGAACTCCACGCCTCGGTCCGCCACTTTCGCGTATCGATCCCTGGCCTCCTCCGTCACGCCCTTCGCGACGCCGCCAGGCAGGCCAAATACCGGATGGATGACCTTGCCGCCCAACTCCTGGATGATGTTCCTCAGATCCTTCCTCATGAAAATGACCTTCTTCCCAACTTCCAGGCCAACCTTCTGAAGGACGCCGAGGATGTTTCTGTCCCCCTTGGGGGCAGTCGGGCCCACTATGAAGTCCGGCCCGCCGAGGAAGAACAGATGCAGCGAGTGGTCCTCCAGTATGAAGACGCTGTAGAGCATCTCCCTGATCTTCTTGGCGGTCTTTGTGGGCTCGACCTTGAACAAGTCGTCCAGGGCTCTCGTAGCCGCCATGTGGTGGGCGGTTGGGCATACCCCGCATATCCTAGACGTAATCTGCGGAGCATCCTCAGCTTGGCGTCCAACCAGGAAGTTCTCGAAACCCCTCAGTTCGGGAACCTGGAAATAGGCCCTCGACACATCGCCACGGTCGTCCAGGAAAATGACGATCCTGCCGTGCCCTTCCAGTCTCGTTATGGGGTTCACGACTATCTGTTTGGTAGCACCGGTCATTCTCGTTTCACCTCCAAGGTCCTTCTCATGAAAGAGGTTGGGAGTGAGTACCTGTAGAAGAGACCAACAGGGTCGGGGACCTTCTCCAAGACCTTGGCGATGTCCTTCTCCTCGTTGAAGTCCACAATCGACGAGAGGAAAGCGACTCCCTTGGCCCCATAGTCCTTGACTTCGTCAGTCGGACCGAAGCAGCCAGTGCAGGGCATGTTCCCGCCAATGCAGAGGGCCTCGCAGCCGCCACGGGTGACGGGGCCCAGGCACAGCACTCCCTGCGCCAGGAGGCACTTCTTCGGGTCAACCTGCACTTCGTGGACCCTCTTCAGCTCCTTCAAGAGGAGCTTCTCTGGCTTGGACTCGTTGAGGTTGCACTCGTGGCACAACGCCCGCGTCCCGGCCAGCACGGATCCGGGTGGCGGAAGCTTCCCGCTGAGCAGCGCCTGGACGGCATTCGCGAGGAGTTTCGGAGTCGGAGGGCATCCCGGGAGATAGTAGTCCACCTTGATCACTTGATCGAGGGACTTGACCGTGTCCCAGAAAGACGGCAGCTCCAACACCCCCTCGGGCACCTCGACCTTCATTAAAGGCTCGCTGCCGTTCTGCCCTTGGACGGTGGGACCCTTGTGGTAGTAGTAATCGAAGATCGAGTCTTTGTCCCATAAGTTCGCCAGGCCGGGGATGCCACCCATGTGGGAGCAACTCCCGAATGCTATGACGACCTGAGACTTCTTCCGGAGGAGCTTGGCCATCTCTTCCTGTTCGGAGAGCCTGACGGCACCGTTGATGAAGCTCACCGTTATGCTCCCGTCCTTCATGGCTTCCACGTCTTCCACCTTGAAGTCTAAGGCCACCGGCCAAAACACGATGTCCACTGCGGCGACAACGTCCAGCACGGCCTCGGCGAGGTCAACAACCGCCTCCTCGCAGCCTCCGCAGGATGCGCACCAATAGAAAGCCACTTTCGGCTTCTTCGCCATCTACTTGCCCCCGTTCTCTTTGACAGGTCCCAGTTTCCTTACATGCTCTGTCATTTCCTCTACCGCTCGTCTGAACTTCTCCGGCTCCGATGCAGAAATCCACTCCAGGCGGAGCCGCTCATCCTCGAAGCCTAACTGCGAAAGCATCTTCTTCAGGAGGAGGTACCGCCTGAGGGTCTTGTAGTTGCCCTCATTGTAGTGGCAATCCCTTGGATGGCAACCACAGATCATTACGCCGTCGGCCCCTTTCTCGAACGCGGACATGACGAACTGGGGATCCACCCGCCCGGAACACATCAGCCTGATGAGCCGGACATTGGGTGAGTACCTGGCCCGAGCCGTCCCTGCGGCGTCGGCTGCGATATAAGTACACCAGTTGCACACGAAAGCAATGATCTTCGGCTCGAACCGCTCTGACGTCATATCGTCAACACCCCCGAGATCTCGTCCATGATTTGTTCCCACTCGAACAGCTTCTGGCGCGCAGCTCCACTCGGGCATGCTGCAACGCACACGCCACAGCCCTTGCAGAGCACGTCGTTGATCACCGCCACCTTCTTCTCAGCGTCGCGAGAGATCGCCGTGTACGGGCAAAGCGGGATGCAGATCTGACAGCCGGAACAGAGTTCCTCCTCGATGTAAGCGAGGTTGGGCTCCAGGGTGATGACCCCCTTCGAGGTAAGGGCGATGGCCTCGGCCGCTGCAGCCTCTCCTTGGGCAACTGTCTCTGGTATATCCTTGGGTCCTTGACAGGCACCGGCTATATAGATGCCATCGTTAATCGTAGAGACCGGCGCCAGTTTCGGGTGCTTCTCCATGAAGAACCCTTCGGAGGAGCAAGACATGTTCAGCATCCGTCTGACTTCCTCTCTGTCAGGCTGAGGCTCAAGCGCGACGCTGAGAATCACCATGTCAACGGGCACGCGCCTATCGATTCCCAGGAGGGTGTCCTCGCATTCAATCACGAGTTTCCCTTCCTCCTCATGGGTCTGTGGGATGGACGATATATTCGCCACCTTGCCTCTCACGAACGTCACACCTTCCCCCAGTAGACGCTGGTAGAATTCTTCGTATCCTTTGCCCGGGGTCCTTATGTCGATGTAGAAGTTGTAGACGTCTGCCCCTGTTCTTTCTTTGACCAGATGAGCCATCTTGAGCGAGTACATGCAGCACACCTTTGAGCAGTAGGTGTTGTAGTTCTCGTCCCTCGAGCCGACGCAGTGAACGATGCCAACGGTCTTGGGCTTCTCTCCGTTCCGCAAGAGGAGCTCTCCCCCTGTAGGCCCACTGGAAGAGAGCAACCTCTCCACCTCCAACGCATTGTAGATGTTGGGATGTTGCCCGTAGTGGTAGTTCGACATCCTGGACGCATCGAAGACCTTGAACCCCGTCGAGACAATGATGGCTCCGACATCGATTTCCAGCAACTGCTCCTTCTGATTGAAATCAATGGCGTTCCTGTCGCCACAGGCTGCCGCGCACGATTTCTTGCAGTTGCCCGTCTTGAACTCGATGCAGGTCTCTGGATCGATGACCGCAACCTGAGGGATTGCCTGCGGGAACGGGATATAGATGGGTTTCCTTTTTCCCATGCCCACGTCAAACTCACTCGGGAACCTGGCCTCCTTGTAAACGCACATCTCAATGCACTCGTAGCAGCCGACGCACTTCTCCTCGTCGACGTACCTGGGCTTACGCTTGACCGTGACCTTGAAATTGCCCACATACCCGTCGACCTTCGTCACCTCGGAATATGACAGGAGTTTGATGTTCTTCCGATTCTTCACGGACGTCATCTTTGGCGTCAGGATGCAGGCCGCGCAATCCAGCGTGGGGAAGGTCTTGTCGAACTTGGCCATATGCCCGCCGATGGAAGGATCCCTCTCCACGATGTAGACCTGGCGTCCGGCGTCCGACGCGACGAGGGCGGCTTGGATGCCTGCGATGCCACCGCCGATGACGAGAATCTCATTCCTGACGGGGACCTCTCGCCGCTCCAGAGGGGAGTGATGGACCACTCTGGCCACTCCTGCAGCCAGAAGAGCCTTCGCCTTGTCGGTGGCCTCTTTTCGATCCTTCGTCACCCACGAGACCTGCTCCCGGATATTCACCATGTGGAAAAGGTAGGGATTGTCCCCGCCTTCTTCCACGGCTGTCCGGAAGGTCGCTTCATGAAGGTGCGGCGAGCAAGAGGCCACCACGACCCGGTTCAGACCAAGCTCCTTGATGTCCTTCTTGATGAGGTCCTGGCCCGGGCTGGAGCACATATACTTGTACTCTCTGGCCACCGCCACTCCATTGAGCCCCTTGGCAAAGTTCACGACCGCAGGGACATCGACGACGCCAGCTATGTTCGTTCCACAGTCACAGATGTAGACACCGATTTTTGCTTCCTGTTCTGTCATAATGCCTCCTCCACGAGTTCTACCAGATCCTTTATATGGAGGGTATTCTCCAATCCAGCGGCTTTCACCGCATCTGTAAACATCACATAATCTTTGGGGCAGGCCACGACGAGCGTGTTTACGCCTGGGAGGCTTGCCGCCTCCTTGACCCTCATCTCGGCAGGTCGCTCCTTCTCACCGGGGATCTCTTCCATCCAGATTCTCCCGCCGCCAGCACCGCAGCAGAAGCTCTTGGCCCTGTTCCGTGGCATTTCCACCAAATCCACGCCTAGGGCCCTGAGGACA
>Ga0184616_10000241_pt1 | contig 10772 bp, 11 predicted proteins | sample PLM4_90_coex_FD_133145 | JGI IMG/M metagenome (GOLD analysis project Ga0184616, IMG submission 133145) | Groundwater sediment microbial communities from an aquifer in East River, Colorado, USA - PLM4_90_coex | ecosystem: Environmental > Terrestrial > Soil > Riparian zone | place: USA: East...
CGCACGTTCATGCCGTAGCGGGTGGCGAGCAGGATCAGGTCCTGCGGCACGCTGATCGGCTTCTGGTAGCTCGAGGCGTAGGCCCACGATAGGTCGAGCGTCCGGCCGCGCGGATCGCCGAGCTTCTCGCGGATCGCGGCTTCAGCGCGGTCGATGCTTGCCTGGGACAGTTCCGCGCTCAAGCCGCGGGCAATGATGCGGATATCCACGCCGGTCCCCTTCACCGACAGACCGACTGTCGGATCGCCGCGCCGCATGATGTCCTGGATGGCCTGGTTCACCGCGGACTCCGACAAAGCGCAGATGCGAAGCACCCTTCGCCTGATCGAGCCCTTCCCGCTGAAACGATGTTCAAGCGCCGGTTTGAGCCCCGCGCTGAACATGGCGCGCATCTCATGCGGCACGCCGGGCAGTACGGCAAGAAACGGCCCGTCTTCGTCGATGTAGAACCCCGGCGCGATGCCCGCGGGATTCTGAAGCAGCCGCGCGCCCGACGGGATGAGCGCCTGCCGCTCGTTCGCCATGACAAGGTCCCTGGCCCGGCCGGCAAGCCGCGCATGAATGGCCTTGAGCGCGTCCTCGTTCAGGATGAGGCGCTTCTTCGTGATCTTGGAGATCACCTTGCGCGTAATATCGTCTTCCGTGGGCCCCAATCCGCCGGTGATGATCACCGCGTCCACCCGCTCCAGCGCCCGCTTGAGCGCCTCTTCCATGTTTTTCTCGTCGTCGCCCACCACGGTCTTGAACGCCGTTTCGAGTCCGAGGAGCATAAGCTCCTCGGAAAGGAAGATGGAGTTCGTATCCACGGAGCCGCCTGTCAAAAGTTCGGTGCCGGTAGCAATAATTTCAGCGCGCATTTGTCAACCTCTTGATGCCTTCATGGATAAACAACGGTGGTCATTCTATCATCGCTCTTCGGAGACAGTCAACGAAAAAGCCCTTACAGCACCTCGTAGGACCATACTTTTCCGTCGCTGCGGAGTTCGTCGACGCGTTTTACGAGCCGCTTCTTGTACAGATTCAGCAACCGGGTCCCGCTCGTATTCGCCTCGATTTTTTTCGCGTCCGTAAGTTCCTTGGCTGTCGCTTTCTTTTTCTTGATGATGAAGTCGAGCGTATCCTTGAGATAGTTGTTCAGGTTCCCCAGCACGACCCTGTTGCTGTTCCGTAGCTCCGCCACGATGGCGAGGTCCTTGCGCTCGATGGCGACCTCGATGTTCTCCTTCTGGTTCTCGTTCAGCCCGGAAAGGAGCAGGTACTTGTCCCCGTATTCCCCGGATAAAAGGCGCGATACGAGCTTGGTCACGATCTCGTCGGCGCAGGAATAATCGATCACCCCGATCTTCGAAAAGTCGAGCGCGATCACGGAGCCGTCGGGCTCCTTCTCGATGTCCCGCTCGATGCGTTCCCGGATCGCCTGACCCGACGGCCTGGTGACGAGGTCTTTGGACCCGTTGCCGAGTTCGTCTTTCAGTAATTTGTAGAGGTCGTACCTGATCATGCCGAATCCTGCCCCTTGGTTGTGTTCAATTGATTCAATTGAACCATATTTGGAGATATTTGTCAAGCGGTATTTCGGGAATGGACCGCGAATGAACGCAAATTGACGCGAAAAAATCAGAGCCATAAATACTGCTTTTTTTATTGGCGTTCATTCGCGTGTATTCGCGGTCAAAATAAATCCTTGGGTTCCGGTTTATCCGGGTTAGGGTGCGTGTCGGGATTCTCGATAATTATGGAGTTTGATCGGATTCCGGAAAAGGTTTCACCCTCACCAGCCTCTCCCATCGAGGGAGAGGCTACGACAGGGAGAAACTGCGGCGAGACTATACTTCAGGCAGGAGAATATTGATCTGCGCGCCGGGGAAAAAGGTGAGGCCCCGCTCCTGTTCCCTGCCCCGGGACCACGGCGGGATGATGGTAAGCCGGGCCGTGCCCGAGCGGATCGAGAGCTTGCCCTGCCACTGGTTCACGAACTTGCGCACTCCCGCGAGCCCGTGTCCCCTGCCCTCGTCTTCATACCGCGACGCGCCCTGGAGCAGCGCCTTGTCGATGGCTTCGAAATCGTTCTTCAATCTGAACCTGCTGGACAGGGATTTCCGGAACCCGATGCCCACGTCCATGACCGCGATCTTCACCATGTTCTTGTTCATGCTCTGGTACCGGTATTTCTGAATGCCCACGAAGCCCTTGTTCTCGCTGTGTTCGATGATGTTCTGGCAGACTTCGGAGAGCGCGACAATGAAGCTGTTGATCGCCCGCTCGTCGTACCGCAGATGTTTTGCCAGGATGGCCTGGGCGCGGTCTCTCACGATGCCGACGATGTGGTGGATATCGTTGGAACGCTCGATGGGCGTGATCTCAAGCAGCACGTCGGAATCCTGTTTTCCGCTTTTCTTCCCGTCTGCCCGGCAATGGCTCTCGTCGAGAGTGAAATATCTCCGCGCATGCGCGAAAAAATCCATCCGTTCAAGATACGCGCACACCTCGGCCGACCGCGGGAGCAGGACGGTCTTCTTCACGTCTTCGAGCATGCAGAGCTCGCCGATTTCGAGCAGCCCCAGCATGCCGTAGGGGTCGATGAAGGAAACAGTTCTGAGGTCGATCTGTTCCGAACTGATGAAGGACCGGAGGGTCTTTTCAAAGGTTTCTTCGGTTAGCTGGTTCATGAGGCGAGAAAAAGCACGCTGACGCGGAGCACAAGGTTCGTATACACCCCGGCGCCGATATCGTCGATCATTACGCCGGGCCCGCCCTTGATTTTCTGGAGGTCCTGGAGGGGCCAGGGTTTCACGATGTCGAAGAAGCGAAACAGCAAAAAGGCGGAGATTACCGTGTACCAGTCGACGGGGATGAGAAACATGGCAATGAGATATCCGGCGATCTCGTCGATGACGATCGACGGACAATCCTTGCACCCGAGAAACCGCTCCGCCCTGCCTGCTGCCCAGGTTCCGAGAAGGCAGACCAGCACGCAGAAAATTCCGTAGGACAAGGGAGGAAGGTCCTTGATCCCCCAGTAAAGGAGGACGCCGACGAGCGTGCCCGCGGTGCCGGGCGCAAAGGGGGATTTCCCGGAATAGGCGCCTTGCGCGATGAAAAGAATGACTGCTCTCGATATCCTGTTCATCCGTGGTTGCATGATTCTTCCGGTTTGAGCGAAACGCCGCCGTCCGCGCCCTGGGGAACGCAGCAGCGGATGGCGTCAAAGGCGAGCAGCACGCGCTTCTCCCGCTCCAGTTTCTCGGGAGTAAGAGGGTTGCTTTTGCGTCCGGCAAGCAACGCGATCAACTGATCCTTCGCGGGGATGGATTCGAACCCCTCGCCGATTACCTTGCCCGTGGCCGTATCGAGCACTACGGCGTTCATCGGGTCCATGACTACGGCAACGGGCACGCTGCCGAGCACGCGGGCCGCGGCAACCGCGTGGCGCTCCCGCGAAAAGAGCGAACCGGCCGCGCACTTGATGATCATTGCATTTCTGCTATCGAGGGATACAAGAAAGTCGACACCGGACTGCACGGTTTCGGCGCCGAGCGTCACGTCAAAAGCGACATTTTTCCTGAAGTCCGCTGCGCTATATCCCTTCTCGTTCAGCAGCATCTTTTCGGCAATGTGGCGTACTGCCGCGGCCATTTCCTCACCGTCATCGATCTCCTGTTCGAGGATTGATAAAATTTTCTTTTCCCGTGCTACAAATTCGTCTTCCATGCCTTCCCTTCCTGGAAACCCACCCCTCCTAACCTCCCCTTGTCAAGGGGAGGTGGTTTGCAGTCCCTTCCGTCAGCGGCCTTTCTTCTTCGCTTTTTTCTTTGTTTTAATCGAACGAACTACAGCCTTTTTTACGGGTTTCGCAGCAGCCTTCTTTTTTACCGCCTTTTTTGCTTTTGCCTTGCCTGTTGACGCCTTCTTTGCCGCCGGCTTTTTGGACGCCTTTTTTACGGACTTCGCCGCAGCCTTTTTGGGCGCCGGTATGCCCGCTGACGCCGCGGAACGCACTATCAGCGCAGCCGGCGCGGCATTTGTCGTGGTTGCGGGAATCTGAAGCGGCCGGGCGCGTTGCGGCGCTGCCGGTCTGTCAAGCAGGATGCCCAGAATATCGCGCTCGCGAACCAGCACCCGGTCCTCGTTCCCTATCTTGTAAGTCTGCCCCGCATATCGTTCATAAAGGACAAGGTCTCCCGGCTTGAGGACCGTGGGAATGAACCGGCGTTCTTTCTTTTCCTCTGATTTCTTCTTTCGTTTCTCTTCCTCGAAGGCGCCGGGGCCGATTGCCTCGACAACGCCCTCCTGCGGCTTTTCCTTGGCTGTTTCAGGAATAAAAAGCCCGCCTGCGGTCAGCTCCGCGGCTTCGGACGGCCGGATTACGGCCCAATCATGCATAGGTTTCAGATTCATCGTTCCCCTCCTGTTGAAATTTTAAGGCTTCACCGTCATTATACGCAAAATACTTTTTGCTGTCAAAGGCTGCGCGTTCGCACAGTCACAAAAACGGCGTTAGTAAAAAACCCCCTAGCCCCTGATACCGCTCCTCCCTGAACCTCGGCAATCCGAAAATAATGGCGTGGGTATCAGGCCGCATGCTGAATGTGCGCGCCAGGCGGTCCCAGACGGACAGGAGGCTGGTGTAATTCGAGTTCGTTTCGGCAAACTCGACGGAGTGATGGACGCGGTGCATATTAGGCGTCACGATCGCGACACGCAGGAGCCGGTCCCATCTTTCCGGGATTGCCAGGTTGCTGTGGTGAAACAGCGTCGACAGGTTCAAGAGCAGTTCGAACAGGACGAGTTCTCCGATGCTCATGCCGAGCAGCACGATGACCGGCAAACGGATACAGGTCGAAAGGACCAGCTCGCCGGGATGGAAGCGCAGCGCCGTGGTCGTATCCATCGCCGTGTCGGAATGGTGCGCCCGATGGAAACGCCAGAGAAATCCGATTCGGTGATTCGCCCTGTGCCAGTAATACATCCAGGCATCGAACAGCATGAAAACAGCGGCTGTACGCACAGGTCCGGGAAGAGCAGCCATACTCATGATGCCCAGGCCCTGGTGTTCGACCCAGGCGAGGACCTGCACGGTCATGCCGAAAAGCAGAAACCGCGTCATCAGGCCGTTCAGAATTGCCGTAGCCATATGGGGCAGCGCATGGCGCATCCGGTGCTGTCTTCCGCCGATAAAAGGGAAAATGCCTTCGAGCGAAAAAATGAGGATAAAAACGATAAACAGGATCAGGGGTTTCGTGTCCATAAGGGTCTATAGAGTTCATGGAGTTATTACGAGTTAAAAGAGTTCTTGGGGTCTTTGGAGTTCATGGAGTTGAATGCTTTCCCACTCTACAAACTCTACTGACTCTACGAACTCGACAGACTCATTTCAGGCCCTTTCTGATCAATGCAAGCGTTCGTGAAGCGACCGTATCCTGCCCCTGGTCAAGCGCCAGGAGCGCCGCCAAATCGTCTTTGCGGTCAATATCCCTGCATTGCGGAAGGAGGTGGACCTTTCTTGCCGCTCTCTCCAGTCTGGCCACGGTCTCCTGAAACACGGTGTCAGTACTCCAGATCATATCATGAAACACGCCCGGCTCGAACCCTTCCTTGTTGAACCCGATCAGGTAATAGCCGCCGTCATCCGCCGGACCGATTACTGCGTCCTTCGATTCCAGTGCATTAAACGCTTCCGTTAGAATGCCGGGACTTAATCCCGGGATATCGCTGCCGATCAGCGAAACACGGTTCATGCCCTCGCTCAAGACGCGCACAAACGCCTGTTCCATGCGCTCGCCGAGGTCTTCACCGGATTGGGGCATGTAGACCTGTTCCCTGCCGAGCCATGCCTGCATCCGGTCGAGCGCATCAGGCGGAGAATAACAGATACGAAAAGGAAACGGTATTCTTTTCAATGTATCGATCGTATCGAGCGCCATGCTCTCGTACAACCGCACCGCGAAGTCGTCGTTAAAGTCCCGGGCCAGCCGGGTTTTTACGCACCCTTTTTCCGGAACTTTGACGAAGAGGAGTACGCAAGCATGATCCATTACCGGAAGACCTCGATGAACTGCATGAAGCAAACCGATCGCTCGCCCGTATTGTCCGAGTCGTTCATGATCGCAATGCGCGCGCGGGCAGGAGGTTTCTCGCCAAAGGCTTTTTGATAATCCGCGATAATATCGACTTCCTCGTCCTGCCAGGCGCCTGCATGCTTTCCCCCCTGCTGCAACAGTACCATTTTCGCCTGGTCCGTGTACGGACTCGTCACGATCCTCTCCGCCTCTTCCTTGTTCGCCCAGACATAATTGAGGCTGCTCTGCGGGGGATATTCGCCGTAGATTCTTTTCGCGAGGCCGTACTTCATTTTCTGAAACACTCCGGCTTTCGCGGGATCGTACTCGAACATGATATACACGCGGAGCGGATAGTCGTCGCCGGATTTGGAACCCGTCCCGCCCTTCTCATAGACATTACTCACCTTCCAGCGCCACCTTACTTTCGGGTACTCGTAAACAGAGAAAGATTCCTTGAACACGATCGCCGAGGCCGAGGCATTGCTTTCCGCTTTCAAATAATGACGGCCGTCCTCCTGTCCAAGGGAGTACACCGAATGCTTTTCGATTTTCGGGAAATAAAAGGGCTTCCAGTTGTCGAGCGAAGTGAAGTCTTCGCGGAAGAGGACTGTTTCCCCCTGCGCCTGCGCAACCGGGGCGATCACCAGGGTCAGGAAAAATGAAATCAATGAGATTGCAGCCTTAATCTGCATGCCGGTCAATCAGTCTGAGTACGCATATTCTGCCTGAAGTAAAATATTCGTACTTCAAGAGCAAAAAATATTTTTGCCGCAAAGAGGCGCAGAAGGCGCAAGAGGAGAAACGTGATCAATGGTTTTTTTGCGCATCTTTGCGGCCAATCACTTTTGCAGTTTTTCTTTCCAGCACGAGATCGTAGATAGCGACGAAATACCCCAGCGCTGCAACGATAACGGGCAGACTGAAAACGGAGCGGACATGACCGTGACCCCCCTGTTCCACAGGACCTCCCTGGTTTTCGATATGGTTGTTTGGATCATGGAGACTAACAGGTTGTTGAAAAGCCCTTTATTCACCCTTCGACAAGCTCAGGGAGAACGGAGGGAATATTGAATTCATTGGTTTTAATCCGTTCGTGGTGAGCCTGTCGAACCACCCAAATTACATTGTCAACAGACTACTAAGGACTTCGTTCGATAACTATAACATAGGAAGATGCATTGATACAGTTTTTTCTCCGAAACCGGAGGGGGGAGCTGAGAGCGGCTTTTCCGGGATCATGTCAGCATCGGACGGAAACGCTTAACCGGTTTTATGAGTGCGACCCTTGTCTGATCCGGAACTTCCCGGCGAGGACCCGCGCGGCTCTTCTCCCCGGCCGCCATCCATTTCCGCGGTAAACCGGGCCAGCTCCGCATACTCCTTTTCCGCGCAGGCCGGGCAAAGGCCGTGGGTAAACTCCGCTTCCGAATGTTCCCTGATATACATTTCGATCTGGTTCCAATATCCCCGGTCGTCGCGTATTTTTTTACAGTGCGAACAGATCGGCAGCATGCCGCCCAACCGCTTGATTTTCGAGATGGCATCCTGAAGCTGAACAATCAGCTTCTCCCGATCCAACTCGGCGTGACGGCGTTCCGTAATATCGCTCACGACACACACCGTGGCAAGCGGTTCCCCGGCGGGATTCCGCATGATCGTCGCGGACACGCTGAGGGTTCTCAGTTCGGCATCCCGGGGCCGGCAGACCACTTCGCTGTTTCTGATTGTCCCGCTCCCGATGATCGCTTCGAGCTTTTCTCCAAAGGCGCTGCAAGCCGCCGCCAGTCCATCCGTGGGCCGCTTCCCCACGAGCTCCGGCGCGCTGCGGCCGAACAACGCGCAGGTCGCCTCGTTCACCACCCTGATGATTCCATCGGGATCGAGCACGATCAGCGCGTCGTTCATAGTGTCGATGATCTGGCGCGCGGCAAAGGAGGGCGTGATCGCCATGAACCGGTAGCGAAGGATCGAGTGGGCGGAGAGCACGATGAAGAAAAAGATCGCTAAATAGCCGAGAGGATACCACCGGATGCCGAAAGCAGCGAGGAAATCGAGCGTAGCAAAAAAACCGACTGCAAAGGCGATCAGCAGATACCGCGCGCGAATCGATTCCGTGGAGCCCTTTTCGCTGCGCCGGTATGCCTTGAGATAACTCAGCAGCGTATCAGCCATGACGCCGAGAAAAAAAAGCAGGAACGGGATGTTCGTCAAGTCCACTTTAGGGTAGAAGCCCCACTCATAATGATACAGGGAGCGGAAGAGCACATCGGTCGTGACGGAAAGCACGGCAAAGACGGCGCTCAGGAGCCAGGCAGCCCGGACACGCCCGCGGTATTGCCCCTGCTCCTGTTCCTGCACCACCTGTACCCGGAAATGATATGCTGCCGCGGGAATGAACGATATACCAACATAAGCGACCTTGGCCCACCACATGGCGAGATGTTCATCCGTTGAACTGTACATCCAGGAGAACGCAAAGAGCCAGATGCCGATGCTCAAGGCCAGCACAAAAAAGACGATGCTCACCTTCGAGCCCTGTTCACGAATCAGCGCAAGGATCCCGAGATAAAACATGCCGAGGGCCACCAGGAGCGTCTGGATGGCAAGGGGATTGAAAATATAGGGTGTGTTCTCAAATAAGGTATGAATCACGCATTGCCTGCCTTTGGGGGAAAAAGTTCCCTAACATGTAAACAGAACATCATGCATCAATCTGCAACCACTATAACACGAAACGTAGGATATTTTCCAGTAATTGCGCGCTTTCGCAACCGATGATGTGTTGTTAAATACCGATTGGATGGTCTTGTTATTCGTACCATTTCGCCAGACGCTCAGGCGATACGCCGAGCAGGTACAGAAGCTGAAGCAACCAGTTCCTGAAAGTGCAGTATAAAACTCCTTCCTGTTCATAGCGCCGCGGTGAAGTCAGCACCTTTGACGGGATGATGGCGATCCTGCCCCCCTCTTTCCTGATGCGCTTCATGAGGTCAATGTCTTCCATGAGGGGAATTTCGCGATAATTGCCGAGCATTTCAAAATAGTCCCTCCGTATGAAGATGGCCTGATCCCCGAAAGGCGCCCTCGTCAGGCGGGTCCGGAGGTACACATATCCTTCAGTGATTTTGAACAGCGCTCTCTTCGTGTTGAACCCGAGATCGAACGCGCCGGCGACAACGCGCCGGTCCTCCAGCTTTGACAGAATCAAGGTTACTGCATTCGCGGGTAGCAGCGTATCGGCATGGAGGAACAGCAGAATGCCGCCTCGCGCAACAGCTGCGCCCCGATTCATCTGGGAAGCGCGGCCTTGTTCCCCGCAGAGCGTCCGCACGTCCTTGTCGCGTATTGCGTTGATCGTGCTCCCCGATTGATCGCCGTCCACAACGATTATCTCGGCCATTCTTCCGGGATCAACCGACCGGATATTGGCGATCAGATCGTTGATTCCCGCTGTTTCATGCAAAACAGGGATGATGACGGACAACGCTGGTCCGGCAACCGGGCTATCGGAAACGAACAGGGTCATTTCCCGCCGTCCTTCCATGCGGCCCTGATATCCTCGATGCGCTTGCGGTTTACGCCGAAGTCCGAGCGGCCAAGGCGCGACGCCGACCGGACATGAATGACCTTCCCGTTATCATCAATGAGAAACTCGACGTCATCGACAAACCGAAATAGCGCGCTCCTGTACTCGGCATGAATATACGTTCCCGTCTCGACGATGATGCCGCTCCGCTTCATCCGCGCAATGATGTTCTTGAGCCGGGCCATTGCTTCCGTGGCGGACCCGGTAAAGGGAAGCGGCGCTATCCCATGCTCCTGGTCGCTGCTCAGGCTCGATACGCAATTCGGCGTCGCTGGACAGGGCGCCAGTTTCCCGTCCTTCACGCCGAGGTTCGCGGGCACAACGCCGGAGCAGCCGCTGATAAACAGGGTCAGCGACAGACCCATGGATGAAACGAGTGTCAGGTTCGCGCTCATACGTTCTCCTGCATTATGGTGAACTCTGCTGTATACTTATTATAACCCGGAAGCCTTCCCCCTGTCTGCAACAGCCTGACAACGGGTTTTTTTGCGCATCCTGCGCCTCTTTGCGGCTAAACAAAATGGGAGAGGTGAGTACAGGGGAAAAAGCTGAAATGTGTTTCACTGTGCGCTGTAGTTAAATTAGATGATCTCGCAAAAAGTCGGATTTAACCGCAGAGCCGCAGAACGCGGAGGAACCGGTTAACCTTTAAGGTCTTTTTCTCTGCGTCTCGGCGTCTCAGCGGTAAATTTTTTACTTTTTACGATTGCATCAATTTTCAAAATGCACCGAATGCACGTATTGTCAAAAGTTTCATGAAAAAAAGAGAGGCTGATATGAGACCAAGAGGCGCGTGGCTATATTCTGATTTTTTAAATATGTCATTCCCGAAGGTTTAATCGGGAATCTGGTTCATTGAAACAGACATAACAAACCAGGTCCCCGATAGAAGCATTCGGGGATGACATATTCCATGGGGGAGGGAGCAGCGAAGGCATTTACTGTGTTATGACTCAAGCCGTTCTCTGTGAGCTCTGTGATAAAAGTTTGACAATACGCGAATTCAAGAAAGGGGGAATATATGGAAGAGCTGAAGCCGCAGCCACAATCGGAACACCTGACGATCGGAGGACACAGAATTCACTGCTGGCTCGGCGGCTCCGGTCCCAACCTCCTGCTGATCC
>Ga0184616_10000243_pt1 | contig 10755 bp, 10 predicted proteins | sample PLM4_90_coex_FD_133145 | JGI IMG/M metagenome (GOLD analysis project Ga0184616, IMG submission 133145) | Groundwater sediment microbial communities from an aquifer in East River, Colorado, USA - PLM4_90_coex | ecosystem: Environmental > Terrestrial > Soil > Riparian zone | place: USA: East...
ACAAGGCGTATCGTTCAGCGAACAGATCGTCAACAGTCTGATCAGGCCGCTTCGCCAAGCCCCGTGTCGCGTAGTCATGGACTCTCGCTTTCAGCGTTGCCATGTCCACGTTCAGGAAAACAACGATGCCCGTTGTTTTCAAATGCGCCATGGCTGAATCGCTGTACACGGCGCTGCCGCCGGTGGCGATCACATGATCCCGGCAATTGAGGTTGAGCAGAAGCTTCTCTTCAATTTCACGCAACGCCAAATAACCATCGCTGTCAACGATACTCTGTAACGGCCGCCCCTCTTCCGTCTGGATCAGGACGTCGGTATCAACGAAGCTCATGAACAGGAGTTTTGCCAGGATGACGCCGACCGTGCTTTTTCCCGAGCCGGGCATGCCGATCAAGATGATATTGGAGGCAGCTCTATGCATAGTCACAAACCCGTATCAATTGCCCGTCGGAAAGACAACCGGCTCGACCAGCGCCTTACGAAGGGTTTTGCGGGTGCCGAAACGCGCTTTGTATGTATCGTCAGCCCACTGATAATCGTCCCGGATCAGGACCGACGTGATATTGTTCCTGTCATCGCGAACAAGCTGGATCGTGCCGATGTAGACCGCGTCGTCGTCAGCCTTGATCTCGACCTGAAACGGGCTGCTGACGGCATGGGATTCGATGCGGTACGGCGGGTCATAGACAGTGTAGAACATCCCGCCGGAAATAGAGAGGGTCCGGCCTTTGTCCACCTTGATGAAAAATTCCCGGCCCAGGTTCGTTATGTACGAACCCTCGAAGGTGTCCGGTGGACTGGTTTTAAAATCCTTCAGCCGTTCACCTGCGTATAGAATAAATGCATTCCGGAAGTCGTTGCCTTGCGTTGTCTTGATTATTTGTTCGTTCTCCTGTAACGGCGGTTGCAGCTCTATCCTGCCCACGAGCACCGCTTTTCCCGGCGCAACGTTTATGAGGCTCTCAACCTGCTGCTCCGGCATATCACTCAGCATGGCGCAGGCAGAGAGCGCCAGGACTGTGATAACGCCCGTACAGAGAGAAAACGCCTTGAACGCGCTTCTCCTGATCATGCTCCCCCATGGTTTACTCAACGATCATCACCACCACACCCGTTCCATGGCTCGCGATTCCGCCCGCTGTCGCGCCGAGAGCATGCTTTGGCGAGTGATGAGACCTGCCCACAACCACGGCCCGGTATCCGTTGTCCCTTGCCTCTTCAAGAATGCTTTGCCCCGCATCCGTTGAGTCGGAGATGAATTTTGAATCGACCCGGGAACCCGGAATCCCGCCCGCGACCAGCATGTCCCGCGCCTTCTTGAGAAACGGCCCCATCTTGGCTTGCTGAGCGACAAGCCACTTATCCACGACCCTCTTACGGTCTTGTTTTTCGGCATCCGACAGGATATGGCCTTCATCCCAGAAAATGGCGGGCAGGTTCGGCAACACGTGAACGAGGCCGACGGCGATATCCTTATTATTCCCGAAGTGCCGCGCAACATACTCCACCGCCTGCATGGCGCTCAGTGAATCATCGATTCCGATCAGCATTTTTGTCATGGCTATTCCCTCCACAGAAGACCTTTCCGCGGCGTCTTGTCCGCGGACTGTGCGGCCCTCTATAAAAAGAATAATATAACCGAAGTGAAAAGGCAAGGCAGAGGCGGAAAAAACGGGGGAATTTTCTACTGAGAGCCGCCCTGGAGCGTGCGCACAAACTGTTCCGCGATCCGTCCGTTCCGGCCCCCGGCAGCAAGGGCCCACTGAAGCGCACGCTGATCGAGCGCATCCTTGTCCATGCGAACACCGTACCGGGCGGCGTAGGATGCCACGATTTCCAGGTACGTGTCCTGAGAAAAATGGTAGAAGCCGAAACGCAAGCCGAAACGGTCCACGAGCGAAACCTTCTCCTCCACCGTATCGGAAGGCCGGATATCATCGCTGTCGTTGTCCGAGAACTTCGTCGGGAGGAGATGCTTCCGGTTCGACGTGGCATAGAACAGCAGGTTCCCGGGAATTTCTTCCAATCCCCCGTCCATGATCGTTTTCATTTCCTTATAATCCGACTGGCCCTCCTCGAAGGAAAGATCGTCGATGAACAGGATGAACCGGTACGCTTTGTGTTGCGCGATGAGCTCGTACATTTCCTGGATCGTGAGAATATCATGTTTGTAGACCTGGATCATCCTGAGGGACATGCCCTCGAACACCGTCAGCAGGGTCTTCATCAGCGACGACTTGCCCGTGCCGCGCTCGCCCCAGAGCAGCACGTTATTCGCCCGCCGGCCCTCGATGAAGTTTTTCGTGTTCCCGAGCACGTCTTTTTTTATGGATTCGATCCCGATGAGCTCGTCCTGATCGATCTGGACCGGCCGCTTGACGGGTTTGAGGGTCTTCCGGGTCCCATCCCAGAGAAAGGCCTGGTACTCCGCAAGCTGCGGCCCGTCCGATCCGCTGTCCACGTACCGGTCGAGGAGTTTGTCGAGTTTGGCCAGGAGTTGCCTGATGGTGTGTGTAGCCATAGGATGATAGAATAAACCTTTTTGCAATCAGGCACAATACGGATTTTCCATACTCAAGCGGTTCCGCCGGATTGGACCGATCCGTCCAATCGTCGCACACCCTTGCACTCCGGGTAGCCTGAGCACCCCCAGAATTGCGAGCCGCTGTTTTTGCCTTTGCGCGCGGTCCTCAGAACCATGAGCCCCTTGCAGAGCGGACAGGCAGGCTTTTCTTTTTCAGTCCTATCCGTCCGATCTGACCGATCCGTCGGATCAAGCCTCTTCCCCACCGCGCGCACTTCCCGCGCCGGCGGATCGTCTTTTCCCCATTGCGCAAGCCCGCGCTGCCGCAGAAAGTCCTCATAGTCGAGCAGCAGTTCGTCCAGACTGGCGCGGGCGACATTCACCAGCCGCAGCTCGGTCTGGCTTGAGGTTGCCGTTGCCCGGCTCCCCTCCGCGATATTCTGGCGTCCGCTGCGCGCCGCCTGCACCATCTGGTCCACTGTCCGGGAGCGCTTATCCATGAAGCGATTGCAAAACGAAACAGTTGCGTCGTAGACCACCGTCGCCGCCTGGAACGACCGCAGCTTGCGATAGCCCCCGCTCGGCCGGAGACGTTTTCCTTTTTCCCCGCCGTCGGATCCGCCCGATCCTTTTAATCCGTCAGATCTCTTCTCGGTCATGCATTCCCCCTACCAGCCTGATCCTCTTGGCCAGGAGTTTCCGCATCACGCCATATTTGAGGGCGTAGGCGTTTCTTCAGCTGCGCCATTCAGATCGGACCGCAGATACGCAATCATCTCCCCAAATCTGTTCCCTGACTCAGAGCCGATGTTCTCGATCAGGTCCAGGCCGGCATGTTGGTAGATATCGATCCACTTGTCCTTGTGCAACACGCTGATCCTCGGGCTCAGGACATACCAGCCGATGCTCTTACGCCTGAAAAGTTTCCTGCCGTAGGGGTTCGTGCTGTCTGTTTCATTTTTAGACAGAAGAGAAGACGTGTAGGTGCGCTTTTTTCGATAGGCGGGGATGACACTTTCGGGCAGCAGGGCGATCATTTTCGTCAGATGCTCCGCTTTGATCGACATCAGGTCGGCGTATTGCTTGTTGAAGCGATCATGGATGATGGCGAAGAAAATATGATAAAGCAGAAATTCTCCCTGACGAGCATCGATCTTAACCAGACGATCCTCGATTTTGAGGCTCACGTGGGAAGGCGCGAGAAGCTCATGGACCAGAGGGAACTGTTCCGCAGCATACTTCTTATCCAGTAAGGCCCTCTGCAGGGCGCCCTGCCATGCAGTTACTCCATAGTTGTCCGCCAGTTCCGCATCCGCGCCCGCGTGCAGCAAATCACTGATCAGCGATGTGTTGCCGGCAGCGGCGGCCAGCATGAGAGGCGTCCTGTTGAAGACTGTACGGTGGTCAACTCCATAGGTTTCACATTGCTTCATGATGCCCTGATAAAATTTACCACTATACTCCTGAAAGTACCGCGAGAAAAGGCTTACCCTCTGTTGGATATACATTGGTTCGTTCAGACGCCGATGTCCATATTCGCTGATAAAGAGCAACTTCGCCCTGTCAAAACCTCTTGCGCTGAGCATATCGATCATGCGCGGTTCATTGTAGAACAGCCCGTATTCGAACAGCGTCTTCTTCGGCTTCTGGGAAACCTCCTTCGGGTCCCGGGCCCGGGCGAGTAGTTCCTGGACTTTCGCCGGACCACACACTTCCCAGGGCACAGGCTGCGTCTTCAGGATATCGCGTCTGATCTCGTCGGCCTGCTCCTGCCTGCCCTGGAGCTCCAGCTTGTGCGCCTCGGCCTGCCACTCCTCCATGCTGGACTGCTTCTCGTCAATAGTTACGGTATCCCGCGCACCCTTGACGCCGAGCATGCCGATGAGCGGATGGCTGGTGTCGCTCTCGATCAGGTACAGTTTGTGCACGGCGCGAGTGACGGCGACATAGAGAGAATTGATGAAAAATTTGTAGACTTCGAGCGACTTGTCCGTTTTGTCGCGTCCGCGCCGGTATTCAAGCTCGCCGTCGAGATCTTCCTCGCTGACGCCGTCGATGATCTCCCTGAAACTTACGCGCTCGGTAGAGATGAAATTCACCAGAACGACGTTCTCATACTCCAGCCCCTTGGCCTCCTGGATACTGAACAGGAGCGGAGTGTCGAGGAACTGCCGGACGGCTGCCTTGTCCTCGTCGCGCATGACCAGCACGGCGAATTTCGTGGACCGCCGCGTCTGCCGGGAGAGCTCCCGCTTCACCTTGTCCGAGTCCCGTACGAACACGAGCTCGCCCGGTTTGTCCGACACGCTGTTCATGAGATAATTGCTCTCCCGGTCGATGGACCCGAAGCGCTTTTGTTTGATCCGGAGCAGCCTGTTCGCAAGACCGGTGATTGCGACCGAATTCCGGAAATTGGACTGGAGGATACGGGTCACCTTTCCGGTTTCCAGGGATTCGGCGTTGTACAGCATGGACTTGAGGCCGCTCCAGGTGAAAAAATTGGGATGCACGATCTGGTTGGAATCTCCGCAGAGGATGAAATTGTCGGACTCTTTGAGGCTTTTAAGAATGAGCTGAAGCTGGATATTCGTGATGTCCTGCACTTCATCGACGACGATGAAATCGTACGCCTGCCGGGCATGCGGCAGATATCCGTGCGCCAGCATGTTCGGATCGAAGAGGCCGTGCTCCTTCAAAAAGGCCAGATATTTTTCGAACAGCATATACACCGGTTCTCGTTCGTCGGCAAGAAAGATGGACTGCCGCACGCCGAGATGCAGATACTCCTCGCGCGAGAGGCACGGCTTGTCCACAACGGAACCGGTCAGCACTCCCCTGAATTCCTCGTACAGACGGTGGGCGTCGGATACGCGCTGCTGCTTCGGGATGCGTAGAACCCATTTGGCGAAGGCGCTGTAAGTGATCTCCCTGCCTTCCGGCACCCGCATCGATTCCAGGAATTCCCGGAACGAGAGGAACGAAATCTCCTGGCCGTCGTTCTCATAGTGGTTGGAGTAGTAGATGTTGCGGGAATTGTCGGCAAGGTACCGGGACAGAGTCACGTACAGGACCCGGCCCTGCGCCTGCTTCATCTTTTCAAGGGTAAGCGCGGTCTTTCCGCTGCCTGCGGGACCGATGATGATGAGCGGCATGGGGCGCTGGTAAGTGTCCTGTTGTTCCGGATCAAAGGAGATTACTTTATCAAGAAAGTGAAACCGGGGAAGCAAAGGATTTACATAGCGAAGCGCAGGCAACCCGTCGTTTTCGACTGAGGCTTTTTCCATCGCCGGTATCTTTGTTTCATCGATATTCACGCCGCGCAGAAACTTCGACTTGTCGTAGGCATGATTATGCACGACCTCCAGGATAAGGGCGTACCGCTCGCCTCCGAAAGCCATGATCTTAAAGAGCAGACGATTCGTGTCGTCGAGCTTTGCCCGGTAGAGGTCATGCTCGGCCAGCTTCTTGACCTCCGCCGAGTAATAATCATCCTTTGCGAGGAAGCCTTTGAGCTTCTCGTACTGCCGTTTTACCCTCGACGTATCAAGATCGACATACTCGATGATTTTCACAATGGTTGCCCTTCGATGGAATATAAAAAAAGGGATGATGACTTCATCATCCCCTTCGTGTTTTTCCTCTCCTCTTCTACTTTTTCATCATCACCGGCTCATAGGTACAGAACGGCTCCGCTGCAAGGTAATCGCCGGAGATGGCAAAGGCCCTGGCCCGGCACCCGCCGCAGACGCGGCGATATTCGCAGACGCCGCATTTGCCGTGATAGTGGTCGAGATCGCGCATCTCCATGAAGAGCTTCGACGTGTTCCATATCTTCGAGAAGGGCTCTTTCCTAATGTCGCCCGCTTCTTCCTCGAGGAACCCGCAGATCTGCACTTTTCCCACGTGGGACACGAAGGCGAAGCTTTGGCCGCCCATGCAGCCCTTGGTCATGGCGTCGAGGCCGTGTGACTCGGGCGTGACGGTCACGCCTTTCTCCTTCTCTCCCTGCCGGAAGATGCGGTAGTAGTGCGGCGCGCAGGTCGGCTTGAACTGGATCGGCACCTTGTCGCGCTGCTCGTAGAACCATTTGAGCGTGCTCTCGTATTCCGCGGGCGGGATCTCCTGGTCAACGAGGTCCTTGCCGCGGCCCGTAGGCACGAGCAGGAACGGATGGTAGGCCACGGCCCCGAGCTTGATCACCATTTCGAGCAGCTTCGGCAGGTCTTTCACGTTGTGCTTCGTGATGGTCGTGTTGACCTGGAACTCCATGCCGACTTTCTTGAAATTCTCGATGGCTTTCATCACTCCTTCGAAGGCGCCTTCCACGCGGCGGAAAGCATTATGCTGCTCCGCCGTAAGACCGTCGATGGAGAGCGACACGCGCATGATGCCCGAGTCCTTGATCTTCCGCGCGAGTTCCTCGGTCACGAGCAGGCCGCAGGGCGCCATGACCATGCGCAGTCCGAGGTTGTGGCCGTATTTCGCGATATCGTAAATGTCGGGCCGCATCATAGGCTCGCCACCGGTGAGAATGATGATGGGATCGCTGAACGACTTTACATCGTCGAGCATGCGGTAACATTCCTCGGTCGTGAGTTCGCCCTTGTAAGGCCCGTACTTCGCCGCGGCGCGGCAGTGGACGCAGTTCAGGATACAGCTCCGCGTCACTTCCCAGGCAATCAGCCGAGGGAGGTACTTTTTCTCATGAGATTCGCCCGAGGGATGGCCGTGGCCGTGGGGCGCTTTGGCTGCATGGGGATGGGACATGAAAACTCCTTTTGGTTATGGTTTTGAGTTTCGCGTTTCGGGTTTTCTGATCGATGATAAAAGAAGCGCGTTTCAGTTTTTACAAACCCGAAACCCGCAACTCACAACTCGAAACGGGTTCATATTAACCCAATCAATCAGGATTAGTAAAGACCAATTTCAGCCGCAGACACGGTTCCGGCCCTGCTCCTTGGCTTTATAGAGCGCCGCATCGGCGAGGTGGACAAGTTCCTCGAAATCCTCTCCAAGCTCCGGGGTCCAGGTGCTGACGCCGACGCTTATGGTCACTTTGAGCTTATTGCCGCCGTGGGAGAAATCAGCGGTTTCCACGTTTTGACGCAGCCGTTCGGCGAGTGTCAGTGCTTCGGAATGTTCGACAGCCATTGCAATAACGCAGAATTCCTCTCCACCGTACCGCGCGAACAGGTCGCTCTCCCGCAGGCTGTCTTTGATCACACTCGCCGTACCGGCCAATATCACGTCCCCTGCCTGATGGCCGTGGGTGTCGTTCACCGTTTTGAAGAAATCGATGTCGAGCATGAGCAGGGAAACGCGGGTCCCGTAGCGGCTTGCCCGCTTCACCTCCTGCTTCATCCGGTCCATGAAATACTGGTGGTTGAACGCCTGAGTCAGGCTGTCGGTGATCGATATTTCCTCGAGTTCTTTATTGAGCGCGGACAGGCGCTCATTGGCGCGGAGCAGTTCGGAGGTCCGTTCCCGCACCTTGGCTTCCAGGGACAGGTTCAACTCGTTCAACCTCTTGTACAGGTCGGCATTGTCGATGGCGATCGAGGCCTGCGCTGCCATTGCCGTGAGGAGCGCCTCATCGTCCCGCTCAAACCCTCCATTCATCTTGTTCAGCACCTGGATCGCACCGATTGTGTTGCCCTCGATATTCTGGAGCGGCACGCAGAGGATGCTCCGCGTGTGAAACCCGGTCTTTTTGTCGAACTCCGGATTAAAACGCTTGTCCCCGTAGGCATCGGCGATGTTGATGAGCTCGCCTGTTTTTCCGACCACGCCCGCGATACCCACGCCCACGGGAAAGCGGATCTCGACGACATCGACGCCCTGCGCGATCTTGGCCCACATCTCGCCTTTTTCCTCGTCGATCAAAAACAGAGAGCTGCGCTCCGCTTCCATGACCGCCGTGGTCTCCTCGATGATCATGGACAGCAGCCGGTCGAGATTCCGCTCGGCGGTCAGGCGCATCCCGACCTTGAGGAGTATGGATAAACGCTCGGGTTTGATTTTTTGAATGGAATGGGTCATGGTGAGTTCCGTCCGGGAATAAAGAGGGTTTTTAACTCGGAAAACCGTGAGATCATATAATCAGGCCCTGCCGCGCGCAATTCCTCGTCGGAACGAAAACCGTAGGTAACGGCGCAGGTCACGATGCCCGCCGCCTTTCCGGCCCGGACATCCGTTGTTCCGTCGCCCACGATCACGGCGGCCTCCTTCGGCGCTCCCGATGCGGACAGTATCTTGAGCACGGCATCAGGAGCGGGTTTGAGCGGCAGACCGTTGTCCGCGCCGATGATGAATCTGAAATACCGGGCGATTTCCAGGCGCTCGAGCAGCGGAGTGACGAATTCCGTGGTCTTGTTGCTGATGACCGCCATGGGCAGCGCTTTGAATGCTTCGAGCGTCTCGGCAACCCCGGCGTAGAGTCTGGATCGATCCGTAAAATGCCGGCGATGATGCTCCTTGTACACGGTAACAACCTCGTTGATTTCTTCCGTAACACCGCCGAACGCGCGGGTCATGAGCGTTTCGATTCCGTCACCCACGTACTGCCGTACCGTGTCAAGCGGCAGCAACGGCCGCCCGAACCGCTCAAGCGTGTAATTGACGGACGCTGCGATGTCCTCGATCGTATTCACGAGCGTTCCGTCGAGGTCGAATATAAGAAGACGAACGGGTCTCACCTGAATATGCCTTTCTTCCAACCAGCCATTGACGGCGGCGCCATCACCTTACGTGAGACTCATCCCCAGGTACTTCATGGGATTGTCCGACGCATATTGGACCGCACGGTCAAGGGGAACGCCCAGCTCGACCAGGTTTCTCATCGCGTCGGGCAGGGCTATCCCGCTGCCCATGAGCATGCCGCCTGCTCCGCGGATCGGTCCGCTGCCCCAGTTGTTCCCCATGACCGAATCGCTGATCAGGAGAATCTTATCAGGAGCTTTCATTTCAAAAATCATCTTGAGGCTTTGCGCATGGAGGTGGGCCAGATCCGCTATTACCTCTACATAGAGATCCTCGTCCATGACTCCGAAACCCGCGAGTCCGGGCTCGCGGTGATGAAAACTCCGCATCGCATTGAACAGGTGCGTAACGCCCGTCGCGCCGGCCCGCTTGCCCTCTTCCGCCTGCTCGAACGATGCTTCACTGTGGCCCATGTGGACCAGGAAGCCTTTTTCCCGGCTCAACTCGATCAAGCGCAGGGCGCCCGGAAGTTCTGGAGCGATCGTGATGATCCTGATTATGTCTTCAAAATCCGCGACGAGCCGCGTAAAGGTCTCCACCGACGGGTCGGCAAAGCTCTTCCCGTCCATGGCGCCGGCCCGTTCGGGATTCAGGAATGGACCTTCGAGATTCAATCCGAGAATGGTCGCACCCTCGCGCTTCGCCTCCATGGCGCGCCGTACAGCCGTCATGTGCTCGCGCATGAGCTCAACAGAACCGGGATAGATCGTGGGCAGAATCGCCGAAGTCCCGCGCTTGCCGTGGATGGCTGCTATCTGGAGAATATCGTCCTGACGGCGTGTGCGCGTATCGTATTTCTCAGCGCCGTGTACGTGTATATCCACCAGGTACTGCTTCGATTCGAGCGAGTAGGCCATTGTGCGCTCCTGACGCGGGGACCGGGAGACGCGGCGACGGGGCGATAGGACTTAAATCTCCGCGTCTCCCCATCACTCTGTTTTTTTCCCCCTGTCTCCGCGTCTCCCCTTCTCCCCGTCTGACTTAACTAGGTTATCTTTCCCCGTTTTGAAAAGAACTCCGACAGCGCCAGCCGTACCACTGCGCCGCGGTCCCAGGGCTGATTGAGTTCCCTGGAGAGTTCAGCGGCAACGTCGTCCAGTGCCTCGAGATGCTCGTCTTCGAGCATCAACGTCACTTCCACTAGGCCATGTTCCTCATGCTCTTCGTGCCCGTGGTTGTGCGCATGATGCTCGTGATCGTGGTTATGCTTTTCATTCATCGAATTTTCTCCGCATTCCTAAAACAACAAATGCATCATAAGCGGCATGGTAAAAATCAGCGCCACCGTGGATACGGCAATGCTTGTTGCGGCGAGCGGAACATCGAGGTCGAACTCATCCGCGATAACGAGCGATAAGACCATTACCGGCATGGCCGCTTCCATGGTCAAGGCCTTGAGCGCGGGACCCGAGAGCCCGAGCTGCGAGCCGATCCACCATGCCAGAACCGGCGAGAGTACGAGTTTGATCGCA